>Ga0209541_10009737_pt1 | contig 15498 bp, 15 predicted proteins | sample RifCSPlowO2_01_FD_184027 | JGI IMG/M metagenome (GOLD analysis project Ga0209541, IMG submission 184027) | Groundwater microbial communities from Rifle, Colorado - Rifle CSP2_plank lowO2_0.1 (SPAdes) (version 2) | ecosystem: Environmental > Aquatic > Deep subsurface > Groundwater | place...
TCATCAAATGGTTTTTCAACTAATTTCTCCATAATCTTCTGTCCTGTTGCATTTGTAATCTTTTTGTTTTCAACCAATTTTAACAATTGAATAATGTGTGTTTCATCTAATTCTAATTCATACAGCTCTTTCTTATTATAATTAACAACCCTAATTAACTCCCTTCTCAGCCATTTAGCAGCAAGCTCGGGATTAATCTCTTTAGATACCTTTTCAAACAATTCAGCTAATAGATACTCAGCAGCTAATACCTCAGCATCTTCTTGTTTTAATTTATATTGTTTAATATACCTTTGAATCCTCTCATGCGCTAGTTCAGGAATATCCTTCTTAACTTTATCAACAAACTCCTTTCTTATCTCGACAGGAACTAAATCAGGTTCAAATATATATCCATAATCATCTTCAGATTCCTTGCTTCTTTGGAAAAATGTAAATCCTTTGTTAGCATCCCATCCCCTTGTTTCTCTTGTAATCTTCTTGCCTTCTTCAATTAATCTTTTCTGCCTTTCAATTTCATAAACCAAAGCTCGTTCTATCTCCTTAAAACCGGTAATATTTTTAATCTCAATCCTTTCATAACCCTTAATGCTTATATTAGCATCAGCTTTAATTATCCCATTAACCTGATCAAATATTCCTAAATAATTCAAGGTTGTTAACAATTTCTTCATGAATTCCCTCGCTTCTTCAGCAGAACTTAATTCAGGATTAGTCACTACCTCAACCAATGGTCTTCCGCTTCTATTATAATCAACTAAAACAAAATTACCTTGATGTACTAAACTAGCAGGGTCCTCTTCTAGATGAATTCTTGTTATGCCAATCTCTTTATTATCCAACTTTAAATTTCCATTGCTGCCCAAAGGAAGCTCATACTGTGTTATCTGAAAATTTTTTCCCATATCTGGATAAAAATATGTCTTTCTGGAGAAGATTAATTCCTTAGAAATACTGCAGTTTAAAGCCAGGCACAATCTTAATGCATATTCAATTGCCTTTTTATTTAAACTAGGTTTTGAACCTGGCATTCCAACACAAATCTCACAAGTTGAAGAATTTGGTTCTTTTACTTTTGTTGAACAACCACAGAATAATTTAGTATTCGTATCTAATTCTACATGGACTTCCATCCCAATTATTATTTTATCTTCCATTCTTATTCTTTTCTTTACCAATCTGAATTAATTTATTATCGTTTAAATGGTCTGCAATATACATAATACCGACAGGCATTTTATTTTTAAAACCGGCATTATAACTAATATGGGGTAATCCAGCTAGGTTAGGTCCAACAGTCAGGATATCCATCATATAGTTTTGTAAAGGGGTTAATTTATCAATATCAGAAAACTTTGGTGCAACTATGGGCATTGTCGGACTGACTAATAAATCATATTTCTTAAATGCATTCTTGTACTCATTTATTATTAAACTTCTTACCTTTGCAGCTTTAAGATAATATGCATCTCTATAACCAGCCATTCTTGTAAATGTTCCTAGGATAATTCTTCTCTTCGCCTCTTTTCCAAAATACCTGCTTCTTACATTAGAAAAATATTCATTAAAATCTCCTTTTAATTCTTCGTGAGCGCCATATCTCATTCCGCAATATCTAGCTAAATTAGTGGATGCCTCAGCCATTGCTAAAATATAATAGCAGGATAATCCATATTTCTCAGCTAAAGGCAGGCTAACTAATTCGTACTTATCCAGATTAGATAAAATAATGTCTTTAACATCTTTATCAACATTCAAGCTTTCTTTTATTACACCAATCTTTTTAATCTTAGCATCATTATTTAATTCTTTATTTAATGAAGTAGAATCTTTTTTATCATGGCCTCTAATGATATTAAACATTAATTCTACATCCTTAATATCCTTAGCCATAACGCCAATTTTATCCAAACTATTTGCATAATCAATTAATCCGTATCTTGACACTACACCATATGTCGGAGTTAAACCAATAACGCCGCAAAATGAAGCAGGACAAGCTATTGAACCACCTGTAGACTCAGCAATTGCAATATGTTTGAATAAAGCTTTCTGCGTCAAACCAGCTGCTCCGCCAGATGAACCTCCGCAAGTTCTAGTTTTGTCAAAAGGATTTTTTGGGATATTCTTTGTATTTACATTAAAGGAACCAAAACCGAACTCATCCTGTGTTGTCTTTCCAATTATTGCACCGCCTTCTTTTTCTATCTTATTAATTATTGTGGCATTAAAAACAGGTTTATATCCTTTTAATATTTCACTGCCAGAAGTAGTTTCCATATTCTTCACACAAATACAATCCTTCACAGAAATATAATATCCTTTTAATTTTCCCTTGCCTTCCTTTGCATCTTTAGCAATAGTATTAAAATAATTATACTCTTTATTTATCTTTTCACATTCTTTTATTATATCCATTTTTATTTATAATCCTCTTTAATTCATCCGCACTTACTGTAGCAGTACCTCTTTTTTTTACAACAACATCAGCTGCATAATTTGATAATTTAGTAGCTATAAATGGTGAAGCACCAGCAGACAGTCCAAGGGCAAGGGCTGCAACAACAGTGTCTCCAGCACCGGAAACATCAACAGCTTTTTCATTGCTCGCAACAGGAATATGCTTTATACATTCATCAAAGAGATACATTCCATCTCCGCCGCATGTAATGACTAAGAAATTTGGATTTAATCTTTTAATCATAATCTCGCCAATCTTTTTAATGTCCTTCTCAATGCTATCTCGTTTAACTTTGCTAAATCCATAAGCCTCCATAATATTTGGAGTGAAGCAGCTAAAATTTTTATAAAGATGCATCTTTCTTGGTTTTGTATCAACTATTGTATTTATTTTATTTTCAGTCAACTTTCTTATCTCATTTATAATCTTTCTAGTTAAAAATCCTTTATCATAATCAGATATAACAACAGCATCCATTTTAGGTATTATTTCCTTAATATAATCAATAACCTCTGCTTCAACAACTGAATCTAAATCACCATCATTTTCTTTATCTATTCTCACAATAGGTTGTTCAGAATGTGCTGGATAATATCCAATTACCCTTGTCTTAACTATCGTCTTACCATGATTAGCAATTAAAAGATTATTTATGTGGTTTTCCTCTACAATATCTTTTAATATTTGTCCCTCCAAATCACGATCACAGATACTGCATAGATATGCTGAACCTCCAAGAGAATTAATATTATTAGCTGTATTAGCAGCTCCTCCAAGCCTATAATCAACTCTTTTTTCATTCACAACTATAACAGGAGCTTCCGGGGATAACTTTTCAACCTCTCCGAATATATATTTGTCAAGTATTGCCTCTCCAACTACTAAAATCTTACTTTTTTTAAATTTGTCAACAATCTTTTCCAGTTTCATATTGCTTTCGGACCTTTAAAATAACCATCCTTTTTGTGAATTGTATTTCTCAAAGCTTCTTCCTGTGTTAATGATTTCTCAATCTTGTCTTCCCTGACCTTATTTTTGATCTCAAGAGGGTGAAAACTTTCTTTTACATTCTTTGTGTCAACCTCAGCTATCTTAGAAAAGACATTTAATATATCTTTAAATTGTGGTATAAACTCTTTTATTTCATTTTCTGTTAGGTTTAACCTTGCATTAGAAGCTACTCTTTTTATCAGTTCTTTATCAACTTTCATAATTTTCAATGTTATTCCTAATTATATAAAACTTATTAAAATCGAAAGATTTATATATTGTTACTTGTTGGTAATAAATATGAAAGATAGATTGAAAAATATACTAAAAACTGGATTAGTAGCCCTTGCTTTATCTGGTTGCGGCGATCTAAAAGTAGATCTTAATAAAAAACTAAGATCTAATCAAATGATAACAAACAATGCACCAACCATAGAATCCACTCCTAGCTTGGAAATATTGGTGCATAATGGATATAATTATGACCCTCTTAATCAAATATGGAAATATGATTTTAATAATTATCAATATGATGTTGATGCTACTGATGCAGAGAATGATCCTTTAACTTATTACTTAACACAATTTCCAATAGGAGTGACTATTGATCCTATTACAGGTTTAATAGAATTTCCTCTTTCTTTTAATGAACTTGGAAAACATAATATAACTGTTGTAGTTGATGATGGAAATTCACAAACAGAACAAAATTTTATTTTAGATGTTAGATATCCTTATATTAATGAATATGGAAATATAATTGCAGAATATGCTTATGTAAGGGGAAATGATGAAATGGTTTTAATCTGTGAAGAGCAATGTACATATAATGAAGATTTTAATAAAAAATGGGACGGAGTTAATTTAGGATTTAATGCATTAACAACATTAACAGGTATAACCCCCAATTATAAATTAAAACCTATAGAAATGCATCTTGAAGAAGATACAAGATGTATTAATAAGGGTGATCCAGGATATTTTGGTCTTATACGTAGAAACGAAGGGTATGCTCCATCACAAGGAATGATATGCACTTTTGTTGGCAATCTAGGTATAGATCCTGCTTCCCTACAAGATCAAAGAACAGTGGTTCATGAATCATTGCATGCTTTACAAGCTGAAAACATATCTTCAAATCTACCTGATGAGTTTGAAGAGTCACAAGCTGATTCTATAGCTGATATAGTTGTTGGAGATATTTATGATCCAAATGATAATAGCATTATATGGTATGATGCGATAGAATCATATTGTGAGGAGAAAATAGGTTATCCATACCAAGTATTTCATGATCTTTGTACAAATTGCAGTTTCGATTATGATAAAGAGTCATTATTTTGGAATATAGTTAGTACAACCGCTTATCGTGAGAGATTACTTGAATTAACACAGGTGTTTAGTGACATAACATCTTGCAGTCCAACAGACATAGAAAACATATTTTTAGAAAATAAACTTTACCAGTGTTCTAATGGCAAGGATGATAATAAAAATGGATTAGCTGATTTAAATGACCCTAATTGTATTGACACTACAGATTCATCTGAATTCTTGCCAAATAAACAATATTAATAATCTGTACATTTAAATTGGTTGTTGTAACGATTTAATATTTCTGTTGAAGTTAAAACCCTATTATAAACATTTACTTCATCTATTATTCCATTTACCTCTCTTCGTCCGTCTGTATAGCCAGAAGGTGCTCCATCCCTGTTTGTTCCTATATATAATTTTTCACCTGTTGGTATAACCATTATTTTGTTTGTATGTGTTTTTGTTCCTATTAACTGTCCATTTACATATAATTTTGTTGTTGCACTTACTCCATTATCACTATATGTCGCAACAAGATGGTACTGGTTGTCATTTAATAATGGATGATTAACAACGTGATATTGTTCGGGTAAAGAATTTGGTCTAAATACTATATTAATATTACCAGAGCTATCATACAAAATTTGCCATCCTTTTAATGTTCCAATACGGCTTATAAATGAAGGATATTGTACAGGATTAGATGTAGGTTGTGCATTTAATTTAACCCATAACTCTGCTGTAAAAGGTTTTATATCTAAGGTTGTGCTTGAAGGCACTTCAACATAACCAGTTTTACCATCAAGTTCAAATGCATCATAGAAATTACCGAATCTATCTTGTATTTTTTTTACATTACCATAAACTGCTCCATGATTGTTATTCCCACTTGAATCTATTGGTTTATATACTACAAAATGATCAACTTTAACATCAAGAGTATCACCATTATTATAGTTTTGTAAATTTATTGCAACATAAACAGGATTATTATTTACACCTTGTGCAGTACTTCCAATATTAATCCATTTTTTATTTGTACTATTATAAATATACCCATACATCATACCATCCTTTCTTTCAAGCCTCATTTTACCGATTGTATCACCTAGCTCATTTAATCCTGGGTTTTTTATATCCTTACTACAAAAGGTTTGTGTATTTGTCCCCCAACAATTATATCCATTAGTTTGCGACCATTTCTGCCTTGATATATACCAAGCATTACCTGTTACACTATCTTTTATTGCTAATATTAACTGATTTCCTCTATCAACTTCAGGATAAGGGAAGTATATTAAGTCAAAACCTATCTCTACTATAAAATTACCTGTAAGTTCAAACTTGTTCAAAGAATTAATATTACCTGAGTAATTTCCTATTGGTGTTGCACCTTTATATAATCTTAGTCTATTATCAGAACTACCACCTTGTGTTATTTCAAATACATTATTACCCCTATCAACATTCCATTTAGTGTCATCTATAAATTCTCCTGCAAAATCATCATCATACTGATTGTCAAGATGCATTGTAAGTTTATTTCCAGGACCACAGCATAATGTGTTACATGAACTAATGCTTTGTCCTGCGCTACAAATTGGTGTACATGATTGGCATACTCCATTTACACAATTTTGAGAAGCACAATCCTGAATTAATGCCCATTCTCCTTGGTTACAATAGTTTAATTCTGTACTGCTATATTTGCAATATTTAGATTCTGGCTGAGGATCTTCAGGAGGATTAGCTTGAGGAATAAATCTATTTACACCAGAGCCATCATTTATATAACAGCCTATTTTATTGTTAAATTCATCTATGCCACAATCTGGATTTACAACAAGATTTAAACAAGAAGAAGCAGGGACTAGTTCATAACTAGAACCTGTTTGAGCAGCTATTGCACTACATTGGTTATCATCCAAAGAAGTAGCAATACATGCTTGTGTTACGTTTAAAGGATTTTTTATTTTACAGCAATTGCCTAAGGATAATGTAGGTTGTGAAGGTTGGCAACCTTGAATGCTAATTAACATAGTTAAAAATACTAATAAAAGCAAGAAGAGGTAATTCTCTTTTATTGTGCTAATAAACATATTCCTCTTTTTCATTATATATCTAATATACCTATTATTTAAATAACTTCCTATTTATTAAATCTCTTCTTGATATAAACCAAGTTCAGATACAGACACAAAACCACTGCCAGTTACTTTTAGTTTAACATTCCCCGAAGCAGGAATTCTCACACTACCAATATAAGCAAGAGATTTTGCTGTCCCTGAAATTGTTAATCCATTATCAAGACCAAAACTATAAGAGCCTGGCCCTACCCAACTTCCAACTATTAAACCTGTAAATCCATCAGGCATTTTAAATTCCTTTGATATAATACTTCCACCATCTTGCAAAGCTAATCCATTAAGATTATATTGGTTTATTAGCTCAGAAGGTAAACTATTAGATGAAGAATTTACAGGAATTAAATTTTCAGTTTCCCAATCATTACGTATATTTACATTAGGTAATTTTATTCCACACCCAGGATCTATGTTTCTTATTTCAGATTCACAGGTTTGCTCTTTTTCCCCAATAATTATTCTTGGAAATACCTCAACCATTTTAAGATTAGTCATTCCAATAGGCATACGAGCAGATATCCCTCTAGCTCCAAAAGCATCTATGCCTTCGTCAATCTTCTGTACGACAACTTCATCCCCAATTAATCTGACTATTAACCCTTTAATCTCAATCTCTCCTTTATTGTCTATTGTTATCAAAACAGAATTTTTCAGGTCACATGCCTGCTTTATATCAAAATTAATATCCCTAACACAAGTTAGTTTTGTCAAAGCCTTTTCTTCAGACTGCTGTCTTATATTTTCAAATAAAGAACCACCCCACTGGATTATAGCACCAGCCAAGATTATTGTAAATCCAATTATCAAAACAGTTGCTATTAAAGGAGAAATACCTCTTTTCATTAAATTTAATAAATGTTCCTTATATTTAAATCTATTTCTTAACAAAATCCAACTTAATATTTAATTCCTTTAATTGAGATGGCAACCAATCTTGTGGAGAGCCATCCATTGGATTCTCAGCAGCCTTATTCTTTGGAAATGCAATTACCTCCCTAATATCATTCAAGCCGCACATCAAAGCAATAACCCTGTCTAAACCAAGAGCTATTCCGCCGTGGGGAGGGGCTCCATACTGAAATGCATTTAATAAAAAGTCAAATTTTTTCTGAGCTTCTTCATAACTTAAACCAATTGCCTTTAATGCTTTAGTTTGTATATCCTTCTTATGAATTCTAATTGAGCCGCCGCCAATCTCGATGCCGTTTAAGACAACATCATATAACTTTCCTCTTACTTTTGAAGGATCACTTTCTATATATTTCATATCTTCAGATTTAGGCATAGAAAAGATATGGTGTTTAGCTTCCCATTTTCCATCAACCAATTCATATAATGGAAAATCAACAACCCAGCAGAACTTAAACTCTTTAGGATCATACAGCTTTAATCTCTTTCCTAATTCAGCCCTTAATGCACCTAATGAACTATAAACGACATCCGAGTTATCAGCTATAAATAATAATAAATCCCCTTCCTTTGCATTTGTTTTTTTGATAATCTCTTTCTGCACACCATCTTTAAAATACTTCGCAATAGAGGATTCTAATCTTTTATTCTGCACCTTAAGATAAGCCAATCCCTTTGCTTTATAAATCTTAACAAAATCTTCAAATTCATCTATGTCCTTTCTTGAAAATCTTGCTCCATCTTCTACACATAAGCATTTTACCATTTCAGCCTCTCTAAAAACAGAAAAGTCAGATTTTTTTACTTCCTTAGTTACATCTTTTAATTCTAAAGAAAATCTTAAATCAGGTTTATCACTTCCAAACCTTTCCATTGATTCTTCATAAGAAATCCTCTGGAATGGTGTTTTTATTTCTTTCCCCAATGCCTTCTTGAATGCATGCTTTAATAGCCCTTCAACAACATTTTGTATATCCTCAACATCAATGAAAGACATCTCAATATCTATTTGTGTAAATTCTGGCTGCCTGTCAGCTCTTAAATCTTCATCCCTCAAGCACCTTGCTATCTGATAATACCTATCGCATCCAGAAACCATTAACAATTGTTTATATAATTGTGGAGATTCAGGCAAAGCATAAAATTTTCCAGGATGTGCTCTGGAAGGAACTTTGAAAACACGTGCGCCACCAGGGGTTGTCTTAACTAACATAGGTGTTTCTATCTCTAAGAAATCTTGTGAGTTCATAAATTCACGAACAGCTGTTATAACATTGTGTCTTGTTTGCAACCTTTCCTGCATTATAGGCCTTCTTAAATCAAGATACCTGTATTTTAATCTTAATTCTTCAGAAGCTTCTGCTCTATTATCAACCTCTATAGGTGGAGTTTCAGACTGGTTTAGTATTTCCAAGCCTTCAATCTTGACTTCAATATAACCTGTTTTTATTTTTGGATTTTCCATTCCTTTAGGTCTTTTTCTTACCATACCTTCTATAGAAATAACATCCTCTCTCCTTAATTTATCAGCTTCCTTGAAGAATTTACTTTCAGGATTAAATACTAATTGCGTATTTCCATACCTATCTCTCAAATCTATGAAAATTACACCGCCATGATCTCTGCGAGTGGCTATCCAGCCGCATAATTTTATCTTTTTACCAACAAACTTCTCTGTTAATTCACCACATGAATTTGTCCTGAGCTTTGTTGCTAAGCTTCCTTCTGCCATAAAATAATAATCCATAAAAAAGATATATAAATCTATTGTTTTATAGATAACCAAAAGAAGGGTTTAAATATAACCTATGCACACCATATACATATAATGTATATGAGGGGTGAGATATGGGAAACACAATTTCAGCAAGAATTGAATTAAATGAATATGCAAATAAAGTGATTAATATGGTAAAGATAAAATTTGGTCTTAAGGATAAATCCGAAGCGCTTAATAAATTTATTGAGTTATATGGGGGAGATGTAATTGAAAATGAAGCTAGTGAAGAATATGCTAAGAAAGTTATAGAGATTGCAAATAAACATTTTAAAAAATACAGCCATAGAAAAATGACTCTGCAAGAGTTAAATAAACTTTGTGAGGCATAATCTTATGTTTAACTTTGACCTTTCTGATGAACTAAAATTTAAGATTAGAAAGTTAGTAAAAAAAGATAAAAAAAGAGTTGAGATTATTAATAAAAAGATTAAAGAAGTCATAAATAGCGATTTGGAATCAATCAAGCATTACAAGAATTTAAGGTATGACATGAAGGGGTTTAAAAGAGTGCATATAGACAGCAGTTTTGTATTGACCTTTAAAGTTGACTTGCAAAATAAATTTATCCTCTTTGTTGATTTAGATCATCACGATAGTATATATAGTTAACTTTTAATATGGCTTTTAAAATAACCTCAGAACAAGGAAAGGATAGAACAGGGGAATTAAGAACCAGCCATGGTTTAATAGAAACACCTTTTTTTATGCCTGTTGCTACTAAGGCCGCCATGAAGCATTTAAGCAATAAAGAATTGGATAATACAAATGCCATAATAATGAATGCTTTACTGATTTCATTAAAGCCAGGCTTGGATGTTATTAAGCATTTCAAAGGCGTACATAAATTCATGAACTGGAATAAAGTTATATTTACTGATTCCGGAGGCTTTCAGGTTCTTAGTAAATTTTTTTTAGATAAGACTTCTGATGATGGATTTTATTTTAAATCTCCCCATAATGGCAAGATAAATTTATTAACGCCCGAAAGAGCAATAAAGATACAAAATATTATTGGAAGCGATGTTGCAATGTGTTTGGATGACGTGCCTCATCATAATTCTGATTCCATAATTGAAAGAGTAAAAAGAACCCATGAGTGGGCTGAAAGATGCAAGAAGGTCCATGAAAATAAAAAACAATTATTGTTCGGTATAACACAAGGTTCCATTGATAAATATTTAAGAATAAAAAGCGCTAAATTTATCAATAATTTAAATTTTGATGGAGTTGCTTTAGGTGGTTTATGCATTGGAGAAGAGAAAAAAATAATGTATAAAATAGTTGATATTTCTTTAAAATATTTAAATGTAGAAAAACCAAGATATTTAATGGGTGTTGGCTCTCCAAAAGACTTGATTGAATGTGTTTCTCACGGAATTGATATCTTTGACAGCTGTTTTCCTACAAGGGTTGCAAGACACGGAGATTTGTTCTTGAAAGAAGGGAAGATTAATATTAAAAAAGGAAGATATATTAAAGACAATAAACCTATAGAGAAAAATTGTAAATGTTATGTTTGCAAGAATTTTTCCAGAGCCTATCTGAACCACCTGTTTAAATCTGATATTCCTTTGGGTTATAGGTATGCTTCTATCCATAACATTCATTTTATACAAAACTTGATGAATGAAATAAGAAAATCAATAAAGAAAGGGTATTTTAACGATATTAAGAAGGAATATAGTTAAGGTTATAATATATAACTAGAAGGCTTAAATATTACTTATTGGTTATATAATATAACATGGAAATGTCTCAAAAAGAGATTGAAAATACAAAAAAAGCATGTAAAATTACAGATAAGATATTTAAAGAATTATTCAAGAATATTAAATCATTCAAGACAGAAAAAGAAATCTATAATTTCTTAATTAGAAGAACAAAAGAGAATAAATGCAAATTAGCTTTTAAGCCAATAGTTGCTAATAATAATTGGATTATACATCCAAAGCCAAGAAAATATAGATTAAAGAAAGGTTTTTTAATAATTGATTTTGGCGTTAAATACAAAGAATATTATTCTGACGAAACAAGAACAATATTCTTAGGAAAACCTTCTAAAAGAGATGTTAAATTATATAATCTAGTTCTAAAAGTTCAAGAGACGGCAATAAGAAATCTTAAACCTGGAATTTTAGGCTCTGATTTTCATATAAAACATGCAAATCTTTTCGGCAAATATAAAAAATATTTTATTCACGCTTTAGGACATGGCTTGGGATACAAAAGGATACATATGAAACCTGCAATGCATCCAAATTCTAAAGATGTTTTTAAGGAAGGCATGGTGGTTACAATTGAACCAGGATTATATTTTAAAAATAAATATGGAATAAGAATTGAGGATACAATATTAATAAGAAACAAAGCTGAATTATTGACAAAGACGCCAAAGAAATTAATAACTATTGAAATCTAAATCAACCACTTTCCATTCTTCTGCACAACTTTACCATCAGCAATTATCTGTCCATTTTTTCTTAAGTCTTTAACAATATCCCAGTGTAATGCTGATTTGTTTGGCTCTCCGCATTGTTTATATGCCATGCCAAATGCAAGATGTATAGTTCCGCCAATTTTTTCGTCAAATAATAATTCTTTTGTAAACTTTGTAACTTTAGGATTCATTCCAATTCCTAATTCACCAATATACCTGCTTCCTTTATCAGTATCTAGCATCGTATTTAGGAATTTTTCATTTTTATCAGCAGTCGCTTTAATGCATTTTCCATCCTTGAATTCAGCATGGATATTTGTTACTTCTACACCGCTTCTTATTGCAGGATATGTAAATCTTATGTGTCCATTAACCGATTTTGGTTCAGGAGCGCAAAATACCTCTCCACCTGGAAAGTTTTCTTCGCCTGCATCGACAACAAAGCTTTTTTTATAAACCCTTAATTTTAAATCAGTATCTACTCCGATAATTCTTATCTCTTTTGCATTATTCATAACCCTTTGTATCTGTTTATATCTTTTGTTTAACTTATTCCAATCAAGAATCATTGAGCCAAAAACAAAATCCTCATATTCCTCTAGAGACATTTCTGCATCCTGCGCTAGTGCCTCCGTAGGGAATATAGTGGTCACTCTTCTTATCTTATCTTGGGTATTAACAATATAATCAGAAATTTTACGCGTTGTTTTTTGTCTTGTAGCAATCTTTTTTGGTTCTATGCCTGATAATTCTCTGGTGTTTGTATCAGATATTATACCGATATAAACCTGTGTTCTCTTAAGCTCATCAAAGTATATATCTGGAAAATGCTTTAATTGTTCTTGAGATGCATTTTTGTAATAAATATAACTCATTCCATCCAAGCCAACCTTGATAGAAGGATATGCCCCTCTTTTAATAACTAATTTATACAACTCTTTTATTAATGGTGCAGCTTCAGTAGATCCAGAGATAATAACATTCTCTCCTTTTTTGACTTTCGTGGAATAATCAACTAAAATTCGTGCAACCTCTTTTATTCTTGGATCAACCATATAAATTTTTCATAACCTCCTTTATCGAATTCTTTAATTTAGGAATCTTATTAATAATGATATCCCAAACAATATTTAAATCTATCCCAAAATATTCATGGATTAAAATATCTCTAAGCCCAGCTATCTTTTTCCATTCAACATCAGGATATTTTTTCTTTAGATCAACAGACAACTTTTTTACAGCTTCCCCTATCACTTCTAAATTTCTAATAACCCCATCACTAATAAGACTATTTTGTGAAAATTCTTTATACGAAACCCCCTTGGTATACTTTTCTATTTTTTCTATTGAAATTAAAATATCATCTAAATAAACCTTATATTTATCTTGCATAAACTGCTTCCTCTTTTACATATCGTAAAGCCGGTTTTAAATTATCTTCCATAATCAAATCAACTTTCTTATGAAATAACTTTTCTAGCATAAACTTTAATTCCATATAGTTATCAAAAGTTGGTTTATTAAATGTAACCAAAAAGTCAAGATCGCTTCTCTTGGTATTCGTCCTTCTCAAAAAAGATCCAAACAAACCAATTCTTTTCACACCAAATCTTTTTATATCAGTTCTATGTCTCTTAATAGTATTTATGATGTTCACTCTAGATAGATCTTTCTTTGTTCTTGTCTTTCTTATTCTTGGATCAACCATAACAAAAACTATTTAATATACTATATAAATCTTACTCTCCCTTTATAGCTACAAAACTATAATTTTTCATATACTTTTTAATAATATTCTTAACATCATTTCTATTTACCTTTCTGATATTCTTTACATAATCCATAGCTGTTTTAACATCCTTTAAAAAATACCATTTTGCCAATAAGTCAACTAGTTTTAAATTATCTTCATATTCCAATAAGAACCTCCCTTCAATGGATTTCTTAGCCTCATATAGATCTTTTTTGGAAATCTTCTTTAATTTATTTACTTCTTCCAAGATTAATTTCTTAACCAGTTCAATATTCTTCTTATCACTGCTTAAATATATAATCAAAGATCCAAAATCCTTTCCAGCAGAGTATTCAGCTCCAATCTGGTAAACCAGTCCTCTCTCTTCTCTTATTTCAATCCCAAGCTTGGATGATAAACCACAACCCAATACAGTTCCAAGAACATCAAATGCATAGCTTTCTTTGCTTGTTCTATTTGCAGCATGAAAACCCATTCCAATATAAGAATGTTGTATTTTTCTTTTATTTGTTAAAATTCTATTATTATTCTGTATTTTTTCATTATATGAATTAATCTTTACCTTTCCTTTTCTTACATCTTTAAAACATTCCTTAATCCTATTAATATTATCGAAGTTTCCAACAGCGCAAACAACTAGATTATCTTTTGTATAATATTTCTTATGGTAATTAACCAAATCTTCCCTTGACATCTTTTTGATTGCATTTGGATTTCCAAGTATGGGATTTTTCACAGGGTGTTTTTTGAATAGAGTTTTATTCATTAATAAGAATTGATACGCCATCGGATTATCATAGTACATCTTTGCTTCAGCAAGAACAACATTTTTCTCTTTAGCTAATTTTTTAGGGTCAAACTTGGGATTCTTTATCATGTCAGACAAGACATCAACTAAAATATTAAAATATTTCTTAGGAACCTTTCCAAAATATATTGTTCTATCATTTGATGTATAGGCATTAAATATCCCGCCGATCTTTTCAATCTCGGAAGTAAGTTTTATAGCATCCCTGTTTTTAGTTTCAAACATCATATGCTCTAGAAAATGACTTATCCCGCTTAATCTATTTGTTTCCTGGTTGCTCCCGACATTAACCATAACACCCACCCCCACACTATCGCCTTTAGTCTTCTTGCTGATTATGGTTAATCCACTCTCTTTTACTACATTTATCATCTTACACCTTGCCTTTTAACTTCAGCTCTAAAATTAGATCCTCGATTTTTTTTAAATTATATTTTATAGAATCAGCCTTGACCCTTAATTCATTATTCCTCAAATCCAAACTCAAGAACCCAAAGTAAATATTGCTTACAATCTCTCTTATCTTCAACACATTCTTATAATCCTTGTTTATTATATCATTAACAGCCTTTCTTCCAAGTTCACCAGTTAAATCACATAACCCAAGAAGATAATGCTCAACATCAACGCCCAATTCCTTATATCCAGGTATCTTGCCTTTCCTGACAAATTCATAATAGCATAAAGCCTCAACATATTCCTGAAAAGCAACACAGTCTATCTTTGTATCATAATGCTTTTTATCCAATTTTTTAATCGTACTCTTAATCTCTTTTATCAAGCCCTCAGCATTCTTAATATCCTTTCTATGTATTGAATATATTATTAATTTTGATAATTTAATAACTTCTCTTGAAACAGAAATTATCTTTTCTCTTTCATTCTCAAACTTTTTCAGT
>Ga0209541_10009738_pt1 | contig 15498 bp, 12 predicted proteins | sample RifCSPlowO2_01_FD_184027 | JGI IMG/M metagenome (GOLD analysis project Ga0209541, IMG submission 184027) | Groundwater microbial communities from Rifle, Colorado - Rifle CSP2_plank lowO2_0.1 (SPAdes) (version 2) | ecosystem: Environmental > Aquatic > Deep subsurface > Groundwater | place...
AATTTGCGCGGCTTGGCGGAATTCGTCCATGAGCTTTGAAAAAGTGTCCCAAGCTCGGCGGCGCTGAGGAGTCATTTTTTGAAGAAGCGCTTTATTTTTTTCACTTTGCCTCCACTCCTCAGTTGAGCCTGCCTGTCCGGTAGGCAGGGAGGGGTAGGGGGAGGCGGTGTTTCTATTTTCAATACCCCCTCTTAATCTCCCCCTCATTTGAGGGGGAGAGGATTCAAGCGAATCTAATAATTCTTGGCAATTCACATCTTTGCCAAATCCGCGTGTGGGTACATTGATGATGCGTTCCATGGCTACGATATCACGAGGATTTTGGATCAGGCGAAGATAAGCCAGCATATCTTTAATTTCACGCCGGTCGTAAAATTTAAGCGTGCCGATGACTTTGTATGGCAAGCAGGCTTTTAAAAAGGCCTCTTCCAGCGCTCGCGATTGGGCATTGGTGCGGTAGAGTATTGTGAAATCGCTTAATTTTAATTTGGGATTATTTCTTTTTTGCTCAAATATTTCTTCTATTATATACCTTCCCTCTTCCCGCTCGTCTCGCGCGCCAAAAATCGTTATCGGATGGCCTTGGGGATTGGCCGTCCAGAGTTCTTTTTCTTTCCGGTTGGTATTTTTGATGATTATTTGGTGGGCGGCGTCCAGGATATTTTGCGTTGAACGGTAATTTTGTTCAAGCAGAATCACTTTGGCTTCAGGGTAATCCTTTTCAAAAGCGAGTAAATTTCTAAAGTCCGCTCCTCGCCATGAATAAATTGACTGGGAGTCGTCGCCGATGACAAAAAGATTTCTATATTTGGCAGCCAGTAAATTTATTAAAACATATTGGGCGTGATTGGTGTCTTGGTACTCATCAACCATTATGTATCTGAATTTTTCTTGATATTTGACTAAGATTTCCGGATTATCATTAAAGAGCTTGGCCATGAACATTATGAGATCGTCAAAATCCATGGCGTTGGATTTTTTTAATTGTTCTTGATATTCACTATAAATTTTAGCCGCGATTTGCGGGAAAAAATCAAAAGCTTCTTCGGCAAATTCATCCGCATCTTTGAGTTCATTCTTAGCCTGCGAGATCGCTCCGGCTATGGCCGCGGGATTGAATTGCTTCTCGTCAATGGCCGCGGCCGCCATTGATTTTTTTATAAGAGCCAGGCTGTCTTTGGCGTCAAAGATAACAAAGTCGCTGTCATAGCCGATCTTTTTTGCTTCAGAGCGCAGGAGCTTCGCGCAGATTGAGTGGAATGTGCCAATGGCGGGTATTTTGTCCTTGCGTTTGCCATTTACAGGGATCAATTTAGCAATTCTTTCTTTCATTTCCGAGGCCGCCTTGTTGGTGAAAGTCACGGCTAAAATTTGCTCAGCGGCAATTCCCCGCTCAACCAAATAAGCTACACGATGAGTCAGAACTCTTGTTTTGCCAGAGCCTGGCCCCGCGATTATCAGGACAGGGCCGTCAATTTGGGAAGCAGCTTCTTTTTGTTTGTCGTTTAGTCCGGAAAGGATCATAGGAAATGTAAAGTTAAAAAATCAAAATGCAAAATGACAGTTTAAAATGTAAAAATTAACTCACCCTAACCCCCTCTTTAAAAAAAAGAGAGGGAGATTTCCGATCTTAAGTTAGGGGGTTATAACTTTAAACTTTACATTGCGTAAAGCAACGTGGTTGCCACGCAACTCTACGTTGTCATTTTAAATTTTGAGATTTACATTTTTAATTATAGTTCATTATAAACCCTTAAAATCAAATCCCCAAATCTTGGGGAGAAAAAGCTTGACCCCGGCGCCGGTTTTTTATACCATAAAAAGACCTGAATAAGGGTCTTTTTTTGTATGCGAATAGCGAAATTCATACAAATTGAAACCTTATAAAAAGCAGAAAATGGACAATCAACCCAACAAAACTCAACACTGGCTGATAAGGCTAACGCGCGGGATTTTCAAGGGACCGCTTCAATATCTGTCGCATCATAAAAGATGCTTAAATGTTGCAGCGGTTATTTTAATTATTTTTGGGGTATTAAGTTATTTAGATTTGCCGGTGAAAGTCAAAAAAGACATTGCCGGCAATAAATGGTGGCAAGCGGGCGATGAGCTTATTGAGGAGAAAGCCAGTGATTTGCAGATCGGGATTTTAGGCGGCCCCATAGGTATAGTCGCTTCGGCTATTCCGGCGACGCAGGCCAGTATGGATTTTTCAGCGGATGACGCGCTAGAAAACCAGGATCTTATCAATAGGAACAATATCGGATTGCTTGAACCGGGTATGATTGGAAATGTGTTTTCCGGCATACAAAAAGAGCCCACAACTTATACGGTTCAGCAAGGCGATTCCCCTTTTTCCATCGCGCTTAAATTTGGCATAAACACGGATACAATTTTGATCGCTAACAATCTGCGCGACGGCGATTTGATTAGGCCGGGCCAGCAACTGCTGATTTTACCGATTAACGGCGTACGCGTGAAAGTTGTTGCCAAAGATACGATGGCTTCCTTGGCTAAAAAATATAATGGCAAGGCAGACGAAATTAAGGCCTTTAACGGCATTTACGAAGATAGTAAATTGGTGGTAGGCAGTTTCATTATGATTCCTGATGGTGAAATGCCATCACTGGTTGTAACTAAGCCCAAAATAACCGCGCCAAAATATGCCAAAGACACCACATCTTCCGGCTGGCTGATTTTTCCGACGACCGGCAGGGACTGGGGCAGAATTCATGGCCAAAACGGCGTTGACATCGCCAATGCTTGCGGCACTCCAATCTACGCGGCCGCGGCCGGCACTGTGATTTTATCGGATGATGTCGGATGGAATTTTGGCTACGGAAAATACATTATGATCAGGCATTCAAACGGCGTGGTTACGGTTTACGGGCACGCTTCTCGACTGGTGGTTAATTCCGGAGAAAAAGTTGACCAGGGCCAGCTTGTTGCTTTAATGGGAAATACCGGCCGCTCCACCGGTTGCCATTTGCACTTTGAAGTCCGCGGCGCCAAAAATCCGCTGGTGGGAGCGAAGACGATCAGATAAAAAAGTGAGCAAGTGAATTCAGTGGTTGAGAAATAAAAAAAGCCCCGAGCGATGTCGAGGGGCTTTTTGAATCAATCAGCGATTTCTATAAATAAGGTCTTTGACTGCCTTATCTATTTTTTCATCCAGGAGAATGGATATATTCGGGTCGCCATCGTTGCCTGTTCCTGGGCATGGAATGTTGAGCCAATCTTGGTAGCGGAGAAAGCAACCTTGACAGGCGGCAGTTCCGCCATAGCGATCAATTAACCACTTGCTATGTCCAAGGAAAGTATAGGCGTGGTTTACTCCAAAAGCGGCCAGCAATTCATCGCTGGTAAATACAGCAATCCCCGAAGCGGCCCTTATTAAGCTGTGAATTATCTTCCAGGTAAGCAGCCAGTCGGTTCGATGTTTTTCAATCCGTAATTCCGCCGCGCTTCCTTGTAACACGAGATAATCATTGCAGAGTCCTTGAGCAATGATACCCATTTTAATTCCATGATGATGCCACCAAACTGGATTTCCCCCTAGATTAAATTCCGGTCTTTTTTCTTCCATAACCAGCCTCCTTATTTTCTATTATTAGAGAACCAATCTTTTTTAAATTCAACTAATTCTTATCATAGTAGCGGTGGGAAGTCAAGAGCATCGTTAGATTAAAAATTATCCTCTTTCGGCCTATACATCAGCGCTTCGGCCAGGTTGTCTGACAGGATATTGGGCGAGCCGTTGAGGTCGGCTATAGTGCGGCTAAGTTTTAAAATGCGGTGGTACGAACGGGCGGAAAGGCGGAGATTTTGGACGGCGGTTTTTAATATTTCTTGTCCGGCAGAGTCTAATTGGCAATGTTTTTTTATTTGCTGTAAATTCATTTCGGAATTGGTTTTGATTTTATCGTTTTTAAACCTAACTTGTTGTGTTTGGCGCGCGGCTTGCACGCGGGCGCGCACAACTTGCGAGTCTTCCCCCATTTTTTCCGAGGCCAGCTTATCATATTTTATAGCCGGAACATCTATGTGCAAATCTATTCTATCGAGCAACGGACCGGAGATGCGGCGCTTGTAGCGGCTGACCAGCGCGGGCGAACAGATACAATGTTTTTCGGGGTTGGTCGCGTGTCCGCAGGGGCAGGGATTCATAGCGGCGACGAGCATAAATTGAGCGGGAAATTCAATCGCTCCTGAAGCGCGCGAAACCGTAATAACGCCGTCTTCTAATGGTTGGCGCAGAGCTTCTAAAACATCGCGGTGAAATTCTGGCAGTTCATCTAAAAATAATACGCCGCGGTGCGCGAGTGTGATTTCGCCGGGCTTGGGATGATTACCGCCGCCAACTAAAGCGACTGCCGAAGCGGTATGGTGCGGACTGCGGAAAGGCCGCGCCGTAAGCACGGGTTTTTCTTGATTTAACCGGCCGGCAATGCTAAATATTTTGGTTACTTCAAGGGCTTCTTCAAAAGATAAAGGCGGTAAAATTGTGGGGAGAGTTCGGGCCAGCAGGGTTTTACCGGTGCCCGGGGGTCCGGCCATTAGAATGTTGTGATGTCCGGCCGCGGCAATTTCCAGCGCCCTTTTGGCGTGTTCCTGTCCCCGGATATAGGCCATATCCGTGCCGCTATCCGCGGCATCAAAAACGAAATTCAATTCAGTCGCCGGCTGGGGTTCAAGAAGCTCTTTTTGTTCAAGGTGTAAAAACAGCTGCTCCAGCGAGTCCAAGCCAAAAACCTTGATTTCTTTAACCATGGCCGCTTCGGCAGCGTTGGCCTTAGGCACAAAAATCTCCTTAAATCCCCTTTCCCGCGCCATCAGCGCGATGGATAAAACTCCGCTTATGGGACGAAGCTTGCCTTCAAGCGAAAGTTCGCCGACAAATATTTTACTGGCTATTTCTGTAGCTAAAAGCTGGTCCGAAGCCAGCAAAAATGCTACGGCCACGGGCAGATCATAGGCCGGCCCTTCTTTCTTAATGTCAGCCGGGGCCAGATTAACAATTACCCGCCGATTAGTATGGTGGGGCGGCGAAGCGCCGGAGTTCTTTATGGCCGAAGAAACTCGTTCTTTTGATTCATTTACCGCGGCATCGGGAAGACCGACGATCTGAAAATTATAGAGTCCCGGCGACATATCTACCTCAACCTCAATTGGCAGGCAATCAAGGCCGAGTGTGGCGGCGGAAAAAACTTTAGCTGGGCTTGGCATAGATTATTGCAGACTCCGCATCCTTCCTCCCATTGGACAAGGGGAGGTTAAAGCGGTTTACGGTTAAATATTATCAAGGTTTATTAATGTTTATATTATTTTAAATTAAAAGACCACCTGGAAAGATGGTCAATTGTGTAAGGGAGAGGATTTCATAGCCTATTTCTTTTTCTTTTTATCGCAGTCTAGGCACGTTCGCGCTTCCGGCATCGCTTCTAGCCGTTTGATATCAACTTCGCCCGGGCAGTTTTCGCATTTGCCGTAAGTCCCCTTATCTATTTTATCCAAGGCTCGGTTAATGTCGGCCAGGCGCAGTTCCAGCGCGTATTCAACCGGCAGAGCGCTGTCATAGGTGGCTACTTCAAAGGCCTCTTCGTCCGAGCTTTGAGCTGTGCCAAAATCAGGGAATTGGGTGTCATAATCCCCCTTCAGCTTATCATCTTTCTTGGCAAACGAAGCCAACTCGCTTTCCAGCTTGGCTTTACGTTCTTTCAGTATCTTTTTGAATTTAGCCATGGTTTGTTTATCCATATATATAGTATAGAGTAAAAAGATGAAATAAAGCAAGAGTTGAGGGAAATAAAAAAAACACCCTTAAAGAGTGGTTTTAGTTTGTCTTTCTTACTGAGGGGAAATCGTTTGAGGGGCGTTAATGACCCGAAAAATATTTGATTTAATGGGGCTAACGCCCCTCAGCCTCTTTGTACCTCGTCTACTTGCTATAGAAGCTCTTTAGACCATTATATATTTGCGGTCCTCAGACGCATACGCGACACAAAAAGGAAACAAGAGTCTCCTTGACCAGCCATGCCTATTTTAGGCTTTAGGGGCTGTCTGAAGAGTCTCTTTTTAGCCGAATACGGACTCTTCAGACAGCCCCGAAAAGAACTGATCAATTAGATAAAGTTTATTGTAGCCAGTGGCAAGGAGCTATTGTTATTTTAACTATTAATAAATTAGCCGTCAAATTGATTTGTGCACAAATTATCCACATGGGGTTGGCGCAGAAGATTTATGATTTATGAAATACTATTTACGCCCCTCGACTTCGCTCGGGGTAAGAATTATTTTTAAATCGTAAATCATTCCCTGTTTATTTAATAATTTTATCCATGGTCGCTTTTATTAAGTCGCTATCATTGGTCAATATGAAATACCCCCGGGCCTCGGCATAAAAAAGACTATCCTCTTTCCGGTTCAGGGGCTTTACTTGGGTAATCGTGATTTGGCGATAAGATTCGCTGATGAGATTATAATTTTGTTTTAACGACTGTTCGGTCCTATCTCGCGCTTGCTTGAAAGCATCGGTTGGAACTTTTATTTCGGCTAATATTAGCCAGGTGGAGTTCTCTTTTATGGCTAGGGCCATTTGGCCCCCAAATAATCTTAATATTTGGTCTGGCTGTTCAATTTTAGTTTTAGCCAGCCAGCTTTTTAATTCGCTGTTTCCCAGGGCTATCGGCGGTTGGCTGGTATTGTTTTTTAAAAGCCCGAGCAAAGCAGCTTGGTCAAAGTACGAAGAAGCAACAATATTTGGCGGGAGTAATTTAAAATATGGCGAGACGGGCTTGGCAAGATACAGCCAGACCAAGCCGCCAGCTTCAATTAAAACTATCGCCAAAAGAAACCATAGATATTTTTTGATTTTATCGTTTGGCAAAAGCTTACTCGTTGAACCATTCAAATTTAAGATATTTTTTGTCGGTTCGCTTTGGCCGTTCGGAGATTTGTTTATTTTGATGGGGGTTGGCTGCATGAAAATTTAAAATGCAAATCTCAAAATGTAAAATTTTGGTGTCCCCGCCGGGGCGGGGACTGATTTTAACATTTTACGTTGCGTAAAGCAACGTGGTTGCCACGCAACTCTACGTTGTCATTTGGCATTTTGAGATTTACAATTTACATTATTATTTTTCGGTTGAACGCTTTCATCAGTCTATCACTTTTTGACCGGGGATGGAACATTAAGCAGCTGCCGCCGACAAATACCTGGTCTGTGTTAGATTGTTCTTTCCATCTTTTTTCGCGGATGCGTTTATTCTGCCAGCCGTCCGTTATTTTTTCCAGGCAATCCCCTATTTTCCCGTCTAGGAGCCGCTCAAAAATTAGGCGGATCAAATTAAAAAAAGCGAGTGGCTGTATTTTTTTAGCATTAATATTATTCGGCCAGGGATAATTTTTTAAAAAATCAGCGAGCCATATATTGGCTTGAACAAAATTTATATAGATTCCTTTTTTTAATTCAAGGACGGGCGTTAGCCGGCCGTATTCTTGCGCCGAATGGAAATCGCGCGGTTTGGCCCGGGCGGTAATTTCCATATCCCCTTCTGTTAGGTAGCAATTTAAGCAAATTCTATCTTGCGTTAAATTTCCGTGGCGGCGCTTGCCTAAAATTCCGACAAGTCCGGTAAGCAATAAGCGGCCAAGCCAGAGCCGATTTTTTTTAATAACGACCAATAAATCAAAATCGCTTTGCTTTACGGTATTATAGCCGGTGAGAGAACCGGTGACGGCGACGAGCTTTAAAAATGGCACCAGCGCCAAAAACTTGCCGATCTTTTTTAATTTTCTCCATTTAAGTTGCGCGATTTTCAATCGTTTTTGTCTGATCTTGATTATCTCTTGTCGGCCGGATAAAAAATACAAACCATTTTTTTCTTGGATAAAATTTGCTTGAGTTCCTGCTGTTTTTAACTCTTGCCAAACATTAAAAAAAGAAAGCTCCGGAGCATCGGCTCGGAGATATCTGTAAACTTCAAGGGCTGTGAGCGGCCGCTCCAGCAGATCATAATAAATTAGCGGAGCTGTCAGAGCTTTATTCATGGAATTTCCGGCTGGGCCGCCGGTTGGTTGGATGAGTTCAAAATCCGGTCAATTATCGCGTACATACTAACTTTTGAAGTGGCAAAAATAAGCTTGTCATTTAAAATAGCATAATCAAACGAAAGATCGGGGGCGGGAAGATTAACATAACGGATAGTTACATTTTTATAGATATTGGTTGAGAAAATCGGATTAGCGGGCATATTATTTGTCGCAGGAATCAGGATTTTTAGGCCGGGGAGCATTAATTGTTCCAGGTTTTTTAGAGATTTAGCAAGCTGGTCAGCGGAAGAAGGGTTTATTTTTATTGCTAATCCCGATCGGCTTAAATTGGCGGAAGAATCGTTAAAGGGAGAATTACCGCTTCCGTCCTGGCCTTGCGAATAAGCAAAGAAAGAGAAACTGTTCATATTCACTTGTTCCCTGATCGTGCTTGCGCCAGATTGGGTCGGCAGATCAAAAATATCAATTCCAGTTGAAGATGCCAATTTATCTAAAGACGGCCAATTGCCGCCGGCATCTTTAAACAATATATAAATTAAATTTCCAGCCGGTTCTTCTGTTTGGTCTAGACTGGCTATTGCTTCTTGGAAGTTATTTTTTTCTTGGTTTAATTTTAATTCAAAAATTTTCAGGGAGTCGGTTTTAAACAGGGATATCGGCATAATGGCAGGCGCGGGGGCGGCGAGGCTGGGCTTTGGGGATGGTGATTGAGAAATTTGCGCAATGTTGCCTGGCTGTTTCAAGAAATACCATAAGCCGCCGATAACGAACGCTAAAACTGCCAAAGATCCAAAACCAAACAGCAGGATTTTTTTAATATCAAATTCAGCTTCATCGGCGGCCGGTTCGGTAATTCTTTCCAATTTAATCCCGGCAGGCAAAGGAACGGAAGCGGTTAATGGCCAGGGAGCCATGGGAATGGTTGATGCTGGTTTTTGTTCTGGTTTTGGAAAGATCGGCGCCGCAGGCGGTTTTATCGGAGCTTCATCTATGGTTGGCAAATTTAAAGGCGCCGTGTAAAGTTTTTCGCCAGTCGGCGAAAAACCGCCGTGAGGTTGATTGCCACGCGGCGCGGCCTCGTAAAATTCCTTGTCCTTTGGCGAGTCGCCGCGAGGCGCGGCTGTTGATGCGGCAGCAGGCGCAAGAGGCGGCGGTATAGCCGGCACAATGGGTTTAGTTGGGATTAGTTCGTTTGGCGCGATTGTTTTAGCATCGCTAAGCGCGGTTTTAGCCGTTTCAGGCAAAGGAGATTTTATTATTGGTTTGGCTTCTATCTTTATTTCGTTTTGGCTTTGTTTTTGCGCTTTATTAACTAATCGTTTGGCGCGCCACTTGGTCAGCCAGCCGGCGTTGGGGTCCTCAATAATTTTTTGCGCGTCAGATATCGCTATATTAAATTCTTTAGCCGTTAGCTTTAAATTTGCTTGTTTAAAAAGCCGCTCCAGCTCTTGTTTGCGGGCGTTTCGCGCGTCGATGATTTTTTTCTTTTCGGCTTCGGCTTTTTCTTTTGCTTCAAGCGCGGCTTTTTTAGCGGCTTGCTCGGCCGCACGTTTGGCCTCTTTTTGCTCTTGAGCTAATTTTATCTTAGCTTCTTTGGCTGCCATTTTCAGCTTTTTTTGTTCCGCTTCTTTAGTTTTTCTGGCTTTGTCCTCCGCTTCCCGGGCCTTTTGTTTGATTTCTTTCTTTTCCGGCTCTTTCTTGTTGATTTGGGCGGGCGAAGGAACAGTCGCGACGGGCGCAGTTTTCATATCCATCGCTGGCGCGGTTCCGTAAGGTTCGTTTTGAGTCGCGGCATGCGGTATGGTTAATTGGGCCGACGGCGATGCGACTTTAGCCCCAGTTGATTCCGGCGCCGGTTGGGCGGAGACTTTTTTAAGGTCATCGTTCATTGTTCTGATAACAAACTGTTCCATCAGAGACGGCGAACCGGAAGAGCCGCTTTCTTTATTGAGAGCGGCGCGGGTGTTTTGGGCGAGGGTAGGTTTAACTGATTTTATATCCATGGTCCCTCCGATTAATCATCAATGATTAGAGATCAGTGATAAAAGAAAGCTTGTAGGAGGATAAAAAACAAGAGAAAATTTACTTCTCGTTGGAGAAATCGTTCTTTTGGGAGTTGCGCATTGTTAGATTGATGCGCCCCATATCATCAATATTTTTTACTTTTACCGTAACATTATCCCCTACTTTTACTATATCATCAACTCGCTCTACGCGAAAGGGGGCAAGTTCGGAAATATGCACAAGGCCTTCCTGGCCCGGCAGAATTTCCACGAATGCGCCAAAATTTATGATGCGCGTAACTTTACCTTCGTAGGTTTCGCCGGCCGTAATTTCATGAGTAAGGTTTTTTATCCATTCAATGGCTTTTTGCGAGGAAGCTTCATCTTCCGAGGTGACAAAGATCAAGCCGGAATCTTCAATGTCAATTTTAACGCCTGTTTGGGCGGTGATCTCATTAATCACTTTGCCGCCGGCGCCAATGACATTGCGAATTTTATCCGGATTGATCTGAAGGGTGAGAATTCTGGGGGCAAAGGGCGAAAGATTATCTCGGTGTTTGGGGATGGCCTTATTCATGGCTGACAAAATATGCAGACGCGCTTCTTTGGCTTGCGCGAGCGTGTCGCGCAGAACATTTAAGTCTACGCCTTCTATTTTAACATCCATTTGCATACCGCAGACTCCGGTTGCCGAGCCGGCTACTTTGCAATCCATATCGCCGTGATGGTCTTCCGGGCCTTGAATATCGGTTAAGACTTTATAGTTTCCTTTATCGTCCATCATTAAACCCATAGCAATGCCGGCCACCGGAGCTTTAATGGGCACGCCCGCATCCATTAAAGCCATGGAAGAGCCGCAGACCGAAGCCATGGAAGACGAGCCGTTTGAAGATAATATCTCTGAAACCAGGCGAATTGTATAGGGAAATTCCGTTTCCGGCGGAATTATTTGCAGCAGCGACCGCTCAGCCAACGCGCCATGCCCTATTTCGCGGCGTCCCGGCCCGCGAAAGCCTCCGGTTTCGCCGACTGAAAATGGCGGGAAATTATAGTGATGAATGAATCTTTTTTCATATTCTTCTTCCAGTCCGTCAATCGTCTGTTTGTCTCCGGGCGAACCTAGCGTCACGACGGAAAGGGCCTGGGTATTGCCGCGGTTGAAAAGAGCCGAGCCATGAGTCCTGGGCAGAATACCGGCGCGGCAAATTAGTTCCCGGACTTCATTGGTTTGGCGCCCGTCCGGCCGCCTGTCTTTTTTCAGCAAGTTGTTATGGACGGCTTCATCTATTTTTTCTTCAAAGAAAGAGCCGGCCAGCAATATCTTATCATCAACATCTTCGGTTTCATTGGTTTTAACAAAGTTCACTATATCTGCGTGCAACTGGCCAAGACGGTTCATGCGGGTGTGTTTTTCTTTAACGAAGATCGCGTCTTCCAGTTTGTCTTCAAGGAATTTGGCGATCTTGGCTTGAAAATCAACCGGCATGGCTTTGATGGCTAATTCTCGTTTTTGGGGTTTAAGTTCGGCGATAATTTCATTCTGGAAAACGATCAGCTCTTCGTAGGCTTTTTGTCCCGCGGCGATTGCTTCCAGCATCGTGTCTTCCGTCAACTCTTTAGCGCCGGCTTCCAGCATGTTGATCTTTTGCGCTGTGCCGGCAACAATAATATCTAGATCGCCCGTGGCGCGCTCTTCAAAAGTCGGATTGATTATTAACGCGCCATCATTTTTATCATTTCGGCCTACGCGCACACCGGCCACCGGTCCATCCCAGGGAATGTCGGAAATTGACAGAGCTAAAGAAGCCGCCATAATGCCTAAGACATCAGGATCGTTGGCTTTGTCAAAAGATAAGACCGTGACAACAACTTGGATCTCGTTGCGGATCTTTTGGTTAAAACGAGGCCTAAGAGTACGGTCAATCAGTCGGCCTTTAACGATGGCGCTGTCTTGCGCCCGGCCTTCGCGTTTAATGAACCGGCTGCCTTTGATCTTGCCGGCCGCGTAAAGTTTTTCCTCATATTCCACGGAAAGAGGCAAATAGTCGCAACGCTCTTTGGCCTTGGGGTTTAGAACGGCCGTCGCCAGCACCGTTGAATCGCCATGGCGCAACAAAACCGAGCCATTGGCTTGTTGGGCCAGCTCACCTGCTTCCACGCGCAAGGCGCGCCCGAAAAATTCTCGGGTAAATATTTTTTTATCCATCTGTCGTTTGAGAATCAAGTCGCCTTAACAGGAAATAAGGCGAAAGAGTAAACCCCGTTAGAAATTTGCACAAAGTCCAATTGCTTTTATAGTTTTATCTACATAACTATAAAGCATTTTTGCAAAATGGATTGCTCACAAATTTATAACGGGGTGAAAAGAGAACAGCACGCAATCTGGGTTGATTGTGTATTTTTCTCTTTTCCTCTTCTCGCTCACCGTCTATTAAAAACTTTTTGATTCCCGACTAGTTATAATTTGCATGGGCGGAATTCGTATGCCGAGGGCCATAGGCCGAAGGTACGCTATTCGCATGCTTAATTTATTAAGTACTTTTTATTGCTTTGTCCCAAATCAATAAAATCGTCGGCAATTTCTTTAAGGCTTCCGGAAGCGCTTCGGCCAAACGCAATGACTTCCACTTGGCAGCCAAAGTTCACTTTTAAAAATTCAATCAATGGCACAAAGTCGCCGTCTCCCGTGACTAAAACGATGGCATCTAATTTCGCTCCCAGTTTAATGGCATCTACCGCCAGGCCCACATCCCAGTCTCCTTTTTTCATTCCGCCCGGGAAAATCTGCAGATCTTTCAGCCGCACTTCAATGCCGGATTTGGTGAGCGCGTCAACAAACGCCTGCTCTTCTCCGCCTTCGGTGCGAATGGAATAAGCCAGCGCGCGGATTAAGTGGCGGTTGGCAATGGCGGTTTTTAAGACTTCTTTAAAATCAACCTTGGCGTGGTAGAGGTTTTTGGCCGAGTGGTATAAATTCGGCACGTCAATGAAAACTCCGACTCGCTGGTCTCTGTGTTTGATGACGGACATACTGTAATCACCAATAATCAAGAAACAATAACCAAATAATCCTCAAATTCCAATATCCAAACTTGTTTAATATTTGAATTTGATTGTTGTGATTTGTTTGTGTCTTGTATCTTGGTGATTTTAAGGACTTACTTTTTGAGTTCTAATTTTTTAAGTAATTTTTTATGCCTCTCCGGATCTTCGGTAAACAAATAATCAATCAGTTTTTTACGTTTGGCCACCATTTTTAAAAGGCCAAAGCGCGAATGGTTGTCTTTGTTATGTTTTTTAAGGTGTCCGGTGAGCTTTTTAATCTGTTCGGTCAAAATCGCGGCCTGAACTTCGGGCGAACCGGTATCGGTGTCGTGAACTTTAAATTCTTCAATAATTTTGGATTTTTTGGGTTTTTTTAACATAAACGCAATCCCAATTTGCGAATAACATCCGAATGCAACGAATGGGCTCGTTCACCCCCTCTGCTTCTCCCCCTTGAAAAGGGGGAGATTAAGTGGGGGTTATTTATTCGGACAATTTAAATTATTTTTAGATTAACATAAAAAGAAAAAAAATGCAATAACCACGGATAAAGCGGATTTTTAGCGGATTAACGCGGATGGTTTTCCCCTCCTTTAGAGCTTGCCCTCAACTTGATTGGGGGAGGGGTTAAGGGAAATTTGAGTTCATTCGTAATTAGCATAATATTCGTAATTAGCGAGGAGATAATAAAAAACAGGCAAAGTTAGTTCTTTGCCTGTATGGGATTGATTCTTGCGAAGTTCGACTCCGCAAGAATTGTATATCAAGAGACAATTTCCACTTCGTCAATGTGAAAGAGGAGAGATTCATCTTCCGGGAAAAGGTTAGCGAGGCAATCGGCTACCCCCGTGGAAACCTGGCGCAATGCTTCAATAAATTCTATTTTGGGGACACGGTAACATTCGTCATATCCTTTCATGAGGCCCGTATTTGACAGCCGGCGAGCTGGCAACACCAGTCCCACTTCTTTCTGTTTGAATTCTTCGGGCACTGGGCCGTCCGGCGTTTTGATAATCTTAATTCTGATATTATAGTGATTCTCGTTGGGTTTTACGCGAAGCACGCCGTCTTCGTCTCGAAATTCTTCAAGGAACCCTTCTTCGACTGCTTTGGTGACCATAAACACGACTCTGGCCGGTGGTAACTCAATCTGGAAATTCCGGATGATAACTTCGCGCAACGCTGCCAGCACTTCGGTCAGGTCATCGAAAATAGTCTTATCACGTTCTTCGTTCCCGTCCATAAGTCCCATGCCGATGAACTGGAGGCAGGCCCTGAAGTTAATGTAGAAATTGGAAATTTTGGACTCATCAAAGTCGGCAATTTCCCAGCCGGGCACGTAGACTTTGTTTGTTTGCTCTCTGATCTCTTCAATCGCCATATTGAGAAAAAAAGCATCGGTTTTTCTTTTACTGGTTAAAGATTTTCGCGTTTCTTCCATGAGCTCTTTAAAATTCATACTTCCTCCTTGTCTGATTGTATTGATTTAGAGTTTTTATGCGAATTGATTGTTCGCGATTTCTTCTTTTACCGCCAGGACTCTTTCTTCTGGCCAAAGTTTCAGCACTCCGAAAATGTGGACAATATCAATAAGGTCATACAGATATAATACGCGGATCCTTTGTTCTTGCAATTTTTTATCGCCGCCTTGCTGCCTATCTACAACGGCATGCCCCAAGATGTCCGCGATAGGATAGCCGTCCTCGTTAAGTTTTTCATAAGCGGCAAGGTAGCTTTTACCGCTGGTGACGGTATTGTCTATTATCAGGTAGCATTGTTTTTCGGGATCTGGTTTGCCATCAACCCATTGAAGATTTTTACCATGCTGTTTTTTAATTTCGCGCATAATTTGGTGGCAGATGTATCGGCCGCCGATCTTGATTCTCCGGTGGTAGCTTGCCATCACGCAGGCCTGGGCTATCGTTGTCCCCGCAGTGGGGACGCCGATAAGGCACACTTGTCTTCTCTCTGACATATTAAATAGTGTGAATATTCGTTCGGAAAATTTTTCGCCAAGCAGCCATTCGAGGTCTGGGTGCTTAGTAATGTCTTCCCTGCCCCCGACATAGACGTGGGTAAAAATGCCGCTGTTTAGCGGGATGAGTTCATCGTGCCATTTGACAAAACCATAGACCGCCATTAAACGCATGAGTCCCAAATCTTCTTCAAAGATCGCCTGGCCCGACGGAGCTCTCATTATTTCTCCTGGCAACATAAAATACCTCCTTATTTTGTTAAAAAACTACCCCTTTTTATTCGTTAGGATAATTTAGCATCTGGCAAGGATTTGTCAAGGATGGGATTATGTCGTAAAATAAGGGTAGAATTTGCTTTTGTTTCTCCCTCTCTTTTTCTAAAGAGGAGGTTAGGCCGTCAGGGTTAAGTCCGTTCGTAATTA
>Ga0209541_10009740_pt1 | contig 15497 bp, 22 predicted proteins | sample RifCSPlowO2_01_FD_184027 | JGI IMG/M metagenome (GOLD analysis project Ga0209541, IMG submission 184027) | Groundwater microbial communities from Rifle, Colorado - Rifle CSP2_plank lowO2_0.1 (SPAdes) (version 2) | ecosystem: Environmental > Aquatic > Deep subsurface > Groundwater | place...
CATTCCATGCAATGGGATAGTGGGCTTTTTCTGCAAGGCTTTGCTCGCTGACATAGCCAGCAGTTTGGGCAATGGGCTTGCCGAATTGATTCATGTTCCAGGCTACCAAGGGGGAAAGTGCGATGAGGAAAGCGAGGAAGGTGAGCCAGAGTTCTTTCTTGAGGAGCCATTTATACTGCTCTGTGATGCAGAGGTAGAGAATGATAGAAACCCCGAGAAGAGCATTTTGGTTGCGGGTTGAGAATCCCAATGCAAACACCACACCCAACAGCCAGAGGTATTTCAGTTTTGTTTCCTGGACGTAAAAACGCCAGAACAGATAGAGGGTGAGCATGCCGAAGAACCATGCCAGGGGGTCGGTGTGGATTCTGGTGGTGTTGAACAGGGCAATCCAGAAGATAGCGTTCAGAAAAGCGAAGATTAATCCTACTTTTTTATTGTAGAGTGCGCTGCCGAATAGATATGCGAGCAGCACAAGACCCAGAGAGGGCAGGAGCACGGTGATAAACCTCAATGCTGCTTCTCCTAAACCCAGCAGCATCACGAATGCTGCAACCGCTGGAAAAAGGGGGGCACGTTGAGGGTTAAAATTAAATGGAATGTCAAAGGCAAAGGATTTTGCCATGGATAAATATTCGCCTTCATCCCACCAGACCGGCTGGCCCGAGGTTTTTAAGAAAAAGATGAAGCGGATGAGGAATGCAGCAAGAAGGATGGCAAGAAAGATGAGATTATGCTTGTCTTGAAACCATGCCCTGATTTTTTGCTTTCTCTCCTTAGGATTCATGGCTTGCTTAAAGAATGGGATTTTAAAAGGGTTGTTGTTTGATAATTATCTGTAGCTGATTCTGCATTCATCCAGCATCTTTACCAGAGCATTTCTTGCAATACCCATGGTTCTTGGTCCTTCATAGCTTGGCCTGTCTTTGGAAATTGCGAGCCTTGGTGCAAGGGTAACGAAAAAGCCTTGACCACCCAAGGAATGAATATGATCATTTAATTCGGGAAGCCCAATTACTATTCTCTCAAAAACTTCCTTATAACCTGTTTTATCCTCATCCACAGGAACGTGATATTCGTCATCAATAACATCTCCACGTGTTACAGGTTTTCCATATGCCTTGACATGCACGCCAGCTAATCTCCCGCTTCTTAACAAGGTCTTTGCTTCTTCTACTGCATCAAGGCTTTGCACATGGAAGTTTGAGCCGTTGTGCAAGAGTACAATATTATCCAGCCTGGTTTCCTTTGCTAACTCAAATAATCTGCGTGCATTATTTCCCATGTAGGTTGCTTCTGGCTCTGGTTCAATAACATAATTTATTCCTGCCTGTGCACAAAGCTCCCCTATTTTTCGCAATATCCTTGATACTTTCCCAAATGCTTCTAAATAATCCATTTCAGAAGTTTGATACCCTGCAAATCCACGAATAAATGGTGCCCCGAGAATATGTGCATTTTCGATGGTGTGTTTTGCCTGTTCTAACACCTGTCCTTCGGGAACGTACTTTTGTTTTCCTGCATTTCCCTCAAAAAGGGAGCATTTCATTAAGGTTGAGCCGAGTACCTGGACTTGCAATCCATGATCATCGCTTAATTTCCTTACCTCTTTTATCCATGCGTGGTCTTGTGTATCTGCAATATTTACATTTCTTCCTTCTGCTGGATTAAATCCCCATCTTGGGGTCCAATAATTGATGCCGAGAGCATTCATCACTGAGAAGATTTCTCCCAAATCACATCGGCCATGGCTTGTTGCTGCCTCATCAGCAAATGCTCCAAGGAGAACTTTGTTTCCTTTGATATTGTGAGTTTCCATGGTCAGCGAGGTGGGCAACAGATTTATAAAACTATTTATTGTGCAATCAGCTTCAGCACCTGCTCTGCAGCATCCATGCAGGTGCCTAGTTTTCCCGAGAAGACACGAATGGTTTTCTTATCGAGCGGCTCGACCAAGGTTGGCCTGGCATCGTCATGCTCGCGCTTTGGCAGGACTGTTCGGATAGTGTACATGCTCCCGATGTGTTGAGCTTGCTGAATGCCTGGGAAGAATTCTTCAGCTGCAGCGAGGAATTTTTTAATGTTTGTGATGGGAGGATTTTTGATGACTCCTTTGTTCAATAATGGCCTGAATTGCTCGGGGATTTCGGGATGAAAGCCTGTGTTGGTGTGATGGATACAATGCACGACATTCCCCATGAGATGATAACCAGTGCTGCCATAGGGGTCGATGCAGGTAAATGGACCATCGAGGATGACGATGCTCTTGTTTTTGAATTTTTCCGGGAGCTGCAAGACAAGCTTTTCGCAGAGTTCGAACTGGTATTGTTGATGGTGGGTGTTGTGGATGACGGCATTGTTCATCGCGTATGCTGCAACAATAACCTTATCGTAATGGTTGAGCTGCTTGACATTTACCTCTTGATTCAGATGCACATTCACTCTGTATTTTTTCATGTAGCTCCAGCAGAGATCTTTGAGAATTACAGGGTCAATCAGATGCTCATGGACCTTGAACGCCTGGGCAATTTTCCTGTTGTTTAGAATGTCAATCTTTACTGGTTGGTGCTCAAGCTTGCATTCTGACCAGATTTTTTTTGCTTGTTCGTGATGCGTTAAAGATTTTTCCTTTGCAATTGCATAATAGCTCTCAATACCAGTATCCATGATGGCTGGCTGATAAGCCCGCGAGAAGGATGCCTCGCTTTCATAGGATGACAAGACGGTTTCCCTGCTTCTGGGATAGTGATAGCCTCGATGCAGCCTGAATTGGTTGATTCCTGAGGCTGCCTGCAGGATATCTGGCTGCTTCTCAAAAAGGTCCATCTGATGCTTATGCTGAGCAAGATACCATGCAATAGAGCATCCAAAGATGCCTCCTCCCACGACTGCAATTTTCATGCCTATCTGAGATGGGGATATTTTTTAAAGGTTTGCTTAACGATTGTTTACTCAATTACTTCAGCTGCCAATAAAGATTATGCAGGAAGTTGCTATTGTCGATTCTGAGGTAGGAGAAATCTCCACCCATTCTTGAGAAGGTTTTGCAGAACCTTAAGTAATATGCTGGGTTGTCTTTTGGGGGCTCTCCCTTGCTCCAATCCCAGTCTCCTGGCTGGATGTCAATAACAAATATATTGTAGTTTTCAAGCATCCTACTTTCCTGTATTGCAATATTCTTTGCCATGGACAATGCTTTCTCAAACACCATGGGGGAGGTGATTGCTGAGCCTATGGACAAATAGACTCCGTTTTCAAAATTTTCCAAGGTTGATGCGAATTTTAAGAAATCAATATACGATGCTTTTCCGATGGCTGCTCCATCGCATGCGGGATGGGTGTAGATAATGTCCTGGCCTATGGAAGTGCAGATGCCGAAAGGAATGTTGAGATGATAAGCCTGAGCAAGCACGCTTTGATGCTTGTAGGGGTGTGAAATTGTCTTTCCAGTAAGAGATTCTTCCCAAATCATTTTTCCGAGAGCTGCTCCATAACCTAATTCCTGGGATTCCGCAATTGCTTCATTTATGTATCTGCCTGTTTCTTCCCATATTCCAAATTGGCCTTCTTTCACATATTTCTTGACATCTTCTTCTGTCTTGCCTTGAAAGGCAAACTCCCAGTCGTGGATGGATACTGCTCCATTCCCTAAGACATGCTGCACATATCCTTGCTTCATCAGCTCAATTAGGATTAATGACAAGCCATTTTTGATGAGGTGGGCACCGAATGAGAAAATAATGGGGGCATGTTTGGCTCTTGTTGCTTTGATTGCTGCTGCAATTGAATTTATTTTTTCTTTTTCAGCTGATGATATTGCGGGTGGATTGCTTTCTGGGTTGATAAAAATTGATGTATCTGATTTGGATTGCCTTGCTGAGAGGGGCTTGATGTTTAGTTTGTTTCTGTTGAATATTGCCACGTATGTATGGGGAAAGGAATCATTAAAAGCTTATTGCCTTGCCTTGAGCCGTTCTGCCATCTCATAGATTTCTTCCTTTATGTTTCCAAGATGAATATCGGGAAAATACCCCTCATTTGTTGTTTTTTCTGCTCTTGCAAAATCCGGGTATTGACTTAGAAGCTGCATATATGTCGTGAGCGCATGTATCATAGAATCTCCCGGGTTGCCCTGAAGCACGTTGTTCACAACATGGAGGTAATTCACCCCCCCTATTTTGTTATGGATAAGAAACAATGCCTTGGATAGTTTATGATGTATTTCCATTCCACGCACCAATACGCCAATATCCTCTTCAGAAAGTCTTGGAAACTTTATTTCTTCTGCCATGCATTTTTTAATGAGAAAAAAGCTTAAAAGCTTATTCTTTTCCATGGGCTTTCAAGATTCTTTCTATAATATTTGTTGTTGAAAATATTTTTTCCAGGGGGAATGTTTTATGCTGCCCTCCCCAAGATTCCAAGAGCTTTTTTTCTTCTGCGATTCTTTCTGGGATAAAAGTGCCGCCTTTAACAAAAAAATCCGGCTTGATTTCCTTTAAGAGCTGCAATGGGGTGTCTTCTTCAAAAATGCAGACATAATCAACTGCTGAGAATCCTGCGAGGAGCTCTGCCCTCTCCTGCTCTGGGATTATTGGGCGCTTCTCTCCTTTGTAGCGTTTTATAGATGTGTCGCTATTCAATAGCACGATTAAAATTCCTCCCAAGGATTTTGCTTTTTCCAATAAGCGAAGATGGGCAACATGCAGGATGTCGAATGCTCCTGAGGTTGTTATTATTTTCCTGCCTTGCTTTTTCAGCTTTTCAATTTCTGATTTTAATTCCTGTCTTGAAAGGATTTTTGCCATAATAATACAGAATAAGGAAAGATTATAAATCCTTCTCCAGGATGTAATGCGCTGCTTCTTCTAAGTTATTGCAGACAAATTCAGCGCCTGCTGATGCTAATTCCTCTTTTGTGGATTCCCTGCTGATTATTCCAATTGTCCTGGTTCCTGCTGCCAATCCTGCTTCGATGTCTGCTGCTTTATCTCCAATAGTCCAGGATTTTTTCCTGTCTATGCTATGCTTGGCAATTGCTTCTTCCAGCATTCCTGGCTTGGGCTTTCTGCAATCACAGTCTTTTTTGTATTCTCCCACTCCTTTTTCAGGGTGATGTGGGCAGAAGAATTCATCTTTAATCATGATTCCCTGCTGCTGCAACTTTGAATGCATCTCTGCTTTAAATGCCTGATATTGCTCTTCTGTATATAATCCGCGAGCAATGCCTGATTGGTTGGTTACTATGATGAGAAGATAGCCTGCTTCATGCAATGTTTTTAATCCTGAAATTGCTTTAGGCAGGAAATGCATGTCTTCTTTTTTATGGGTGTAGCCTTTATCCTGGATTATTGTGTTGTCGCGGTCTAAAAATGCTGCTTTCATTTTGATTCTTTTGAAAGAAACTTATTTAAGCTTATTTCTTTTGAGATGAATAAAAAAATCTCTTTGTGTTATTGGTATAATCTCTGTTTCCATCTGTTTATTCCAACTCTTTGTTAAATCAGAGGGGAATCTGATAAACCAGTTTTTGCCATCAAGGTTTGCTGCTCTTTCAAATTTAACCTTTGCCTGCTGCTTCATTGCATCCACGAGGGTTAATAAAGCGTCAAATTTTTCTGCTTGCTGTCCTGAAAAAAGTTCTCTATGGCATTTCTTACAGCGGTACGCTTCGAGGTGCAAGGTTATCTCCCTCCCAGGGAGTTCAAAATCTGTCAATACCTTTTCCATTTTTTTGTTGCATTTCGCGCAGGTTAACGGAGCTTCAAATGCATCTTCTGCAAGCTCAATTTTTACTCCTCCATCTTCTAGGTCTTCTGGCTGAAGATTTTCATAGTCTATTTTCATGCTTTGTTGCTTCCTCAATCTCTTGCTTCCATTGCTCTGTGCTTCCTGAAGAGCTTTTAGTTAATCTATAATTATCTTCATCCTTATGCTGGGTGGAAAATTCAAAGAATGTTGTATCCTGTAATGCTCTGAAGCTGTGATATTCTCCTGGCTTTAAATGCAATGTTTCTCCTTTTTTGACCTGCAAATATTTTCCTTCGTGAATGACTTCCAGGCAGCCATCAGCGATGTAAAAAGTTTCTTCCTTGAGCTTATGCATGTGGTAGCTGCTGTAGAAACCTTGCTTGATTGTCATTTTTTTCCCGCAGTATTTTTCATTATTAGCAATAATATGCTCCTCGCCCCAGGTTTTTTTTATTACAGGGGTATTATTGAAAGAGAACAATTCTTCTTTTGTAACAATAGCAACACCTGGTTTGCTTACTACAATTGCTGCAGCTTCGTTAGCAAGCTCAACAGCTTCTTTTAATGGATAATTGCTGATTAAAGCGAGAGTTAAGACTGCTAAGACAGCGTCTCCTGCTCCTGCCACATCATAGATTTTCTGGGCTTTTGTTGGCGTATGGAATTGATTGTTTTTTTCAAAGACAGAGATGCCTTCTGCTCCTCTTGTAATAACAATGGTTGCTTGCAATTGCTCCTGCAGTTGGACTCCAGCGGCTTCTACTGAAGATGCCAGGGTTGCTTCTAATGCTTCTTTTTTATTGGGCTTGATAATGTCTGCATTTTGATAATGCTGTATGTTAATGGGCTTGCAGTCTGCTGTGATGAGCTTGTTATGAATTTTGCATTCTTTTATGATTGCTTTTACTAATTCTGGAGTTAAAGTGCCTTTTGCATAATCGCTTAAGATTATGGCGTCCATTTCTGGCAGGATTTCCTTGACCATGCTTAACAATGTTAACTCATCATCTTTTGATATGAGAGATGTGTCTTCATAGTCAATCCTGAATAAATGCTGGTGTGATAATCCACGAATTTTTTGAATGGTTGGTTTTTGGGTGATTAAGATTGAGTTGGTGTCTATGCTAAGTCTTTGCAGCTCCTGTACCAAGGTTCCTCCAGAGAAGTCATTTCCAAGCACCCCAGAAATAAATGTTTTGCAGCCTAAAGCTGCGAGGTTTGCTGCAAGATTCGCTGCTCCGCCTGGATTGTAGGTTTCTTTTTCTGCCTTTAAGACAGGCACAGGTGCTTCTGGTGAGATTCTTGATACTGAGCCATAAATATTCTTGTCCAGCATTAAATCGCCTATGACAAGGATTTTCTTGCTTGAAAAATCAGGAATTGCCATGGGATTGGGATAATGGGAAGGGTTAAAAGGGTTTTTGTGGGGGTTATTGATTAACTCTCTCGCACCACTCGCAACTATTATCTGGGCAATCTCCATTTAATAGCTTAATAGCTTTCTCAAAAAGCTTTTCAGCATTCTTAACATCAATGTGCATTTTAACAAGCTCTTTCTCAAAGACTATTGCTCCAGAATCTAATACTTCTTTGGGATAAAAAAATAATAAGAAAGCGTAATCCTCTGTTTCATAATTGTTTTTTCTTAAAAGAAAATTGTAAATATCCAATTGCTTTTGATATTTTTCTGCTGTATCTTCTTTTAATGGGAAACCACGAGTTTTATAGTCAAGAACAATAAGCTTTTTGCCTTTTACTAACGAATTATCTATGGCTCCAAATAAGATATTTCCTTCTGGATCTTCCCATCTTATCCCTTGTAAGTTATTTCTCCATTTCTTAAGCAGTTCTTTGTCATCAAAAAGCTTCATTTCTTTGCAATTTCCATTGTTGCATAGTTCAGGAGGCAGTAAGCCTTTATCCCTAAACTTATCAAAATGATGCTTAAGCACAAAATCCATGCCATTCATCAGGCTTGCCATTATTCCTTCGGGCCTTTTCCAGAGCTTATGCTTATCAAGCCAGAAACATCTTGGGCAGTCTTCCATAAGGTTTAATGCTGATGGGGAGAGTTTGTAGGGCATGTTTTGATTAAAGTAAGAAGGTTTTTAAGTGTTGTTGGTTGGTTATAACTTTGCCTCTGAATTCCCATGTATAACTTGTCCTAGATAGTTATTCCATAAGGCCTCTATATAGAAGGGTGTCTCTTGCTCCTTAAGCTGAGATTCCATGAGTTTTTCTATGATCTTTACTGTTTGTCTTTTTGCATTTTCATGCGCTTTTCCAGTCGTGTTTCCTTTTATTATTGAGATCGGAATAGTATTTGATGGTTCAAGAAAGAGTTTTGCAACATTATCATTTCCTGGCTTTGCTGTCCACTTTGAATCCATATAAAACACAAAAGGTAGGCAATAACCTATGAAACATCCTTCCTTTGTATTCTTCATGCATTCTTTTCCTAGTTCTTGCCCTGCATCACAAGACCGAGCGTACACTAACCTTTCTTTGAGCAGATGGTCGTTTTCACCCATTTCGATGATTGGATTTTCCTTATACCCATATATTGTGTGTGGTGAACCATGACCATTTAGGACAATAAACTTAAAATTGAGATTCTGGAGAATTTCAGAGAAACCCTTAAGATGAAGGTCTTTATCCATGACCTTCTTGCATTTCAAAGGCTTTTTTTCCGCCATTTCTATAACCTCTTTAGAAAAATACGCGAGGTACGCTGTAGTCAGGTCATGCTCTGGACAGGTGATAAGTAATCCATCTTCCATGTTATGCTTTGTTGATTTCTCTCAAAAGCTCTCCACTTGTAACTGCTTTTATAAAGTTGAGATGCATTTTGATGATTTGCTTCCCTTGCTCATCACCCTTCTTTACATGTTCTATCATCTCTTCCTTAGAAAGAGTGTCTTTTCCCCCAATAGAGATCTTAATGTGTTGCGGCATTCCGGCCTCTATTCTTGCTATTACTACTTTTTTTACAGATTCATTTATTTCAAACTCTTTCATAGTAAGTTCATCACCTCCAACTCTTTTAAAATCTTTCTACCCAAGGCCGTATCGTTTTTAATCTCAAAGTAAGCACTATCCCAAGAATAGGTTTTATCATTAATTACCACGATGATGTCCCTTCTTAGGTTTTCTGGAACATTTGCATAAATCTTAAGAAATTTCGCTCTTTTATCTTCTCCTTTTGAGCTCATTTCCTTGAGCTAAGGGAGACAGGGATTTAAGCTTTTCTCTGCGGGGGTTGGATGGAGGTTGCAGGGGGTGAGTAAACCTTATTTCTCAGCCCAGTCTTTGGCAATGACTTCTGCCTGTCTTAATACGGTGAGGGTTGCGGATATTATTTCAATAAACCTATTGACCTTAGATAAAGATAAAATAATAGAAGTAGAATAATCAAAAGTATCCACTTAGGATCTATCGACCCCCTTTTGTTCCCCTTAATTTTCTCCAAGATAGACACCCTCTTATCAAGTTCGCTAAGCCTTTTATTTGTTTCTATTTCTTCTCTTATCTTATTAATGCTCTCTGCATTTTCATTAATCTTATTTGTATACAATTTTACTTTTTCTGTAAACCATGAGGCTATGTACAACAAACCAAGATACCCTAAAATTGCGACAAAGTAGATTACGCTTCTTGCTTGATCTACGGGGTCTTTTGGTGGAAAAATCTGGAGATAGATTGTGAATGCTGCGATACCTATTGAAATTACTGTTATTAGGTCTGTTTTCTTTTTTCCTTCTACCATGAATAACCTAAGGCTCTTGCTTTTAAAAATGTTATGAGTTCGCCTTAGCCTGCTTAGCGTGTAGAGGCAAGATTATAAACTTCTAAACATTTATATTTCTGTGCGTATCAAAGACATTCCTCAAGAGCATAGGCCAAGAGAACGTTTTAAGAAAATGGGGGCTGAAGCATTAAGCACTGCAGAGCTCTTTGCAATACTGCTCAGAACAGGAAGCAAAAATGAAAATGTGATAGACATGTCTCATAGGCTTATTGCTGAATATGGGTTGGATAAATTGTTTGAATGCTCTTTAAAAGAATTGCAGAAAATAAAGGGAATTGGTCCTGCCAAGGCTATGCAGATTTTAACGATGCATGAGATTTTGAAAAGGATTGGTTTATCTCAAAATCCTGTAAATAAGATAACCTGCGCTGGGGATGTGTTCAAATATTGCTCTCTTAAATTGAAAGGAATGAATAAAGAGCATTTTATGATTTTACATCTGAATGCTAAAAACCATATTCTAAAAGATGAGATTGTTTCTATAGGCACATTAACGAGTGCTATCACTCATCCTAGAGAGATATTCAAATCTGCAATAAAAGAAAGTGCCTATGCTGTTATTTTGGTTCATAATCATCCTTCAGGAGACCCTACACCTTCTGAAGAAGATAAAACTTTAACAGAAAAATTCTTTGAAGCTGGAGAATTGCTTGGGATTAAAGTTTTAGATCATGTTATTGTTGGAAAAGACATTTGGTGGAGTTTTAAAGAAAACTAGGATTATTAAATGATGTGTTTAATCTTGTTTCAGAGGATTGATTACTATCATTCCCCTCATCCCGCCAAATTCTGAATCAGTAGTCAAAATATGCTGGACAAGATTATTTTTCATAATTAATCCATGAATTGCATCGCCTAGGCTCCCTTTGTATTGTAGTTGTATTTTTTGAATTTCATAAAAAAATTCATCGAAGTCGTATCCTTTCTTTCTGCTAACGGGTATCCATACAAACTTTATCCCTTCCAATCTGCTCGTACGCTCTACTTCTTGAATATAGTTGCCTGTCTTTTTTGGTGAGATTCTCTTATCTTTAATTAAAACTTTTACAATCTCTGTCAATGTCCAATCAGATGTAACAAACCCGACGTTGGTATTTTGAGACTTTTCAAAAAACGCTTTTATCTTCTCAACTTTTTCTTTTATTATGTTCTCTGGATTCGGTTTGTATCTTTTTCTACTGCTAACAGAATCTGGTGTTGGAAATGTTGTAATTATGTGAGGATTTCCAGATTCTAAATCCCAAAAATAATGCAGATTTCCATTTGAAAGGATTACAAACCTTACATTCTGTGATTTAGCATAGCTCCTTGCTTTCTCTTTTCCGTCTAGAGGGTTTTTATCCTCAGACTTTGCTTCAAGAACAAGGAGTGGAAATCCTTTTTGATCGAGCAAAAGAAAGTCAATAAATCCATTTTTTGTTTTTTGGAAATCTTCCCCTAGTTCATTCAATATGCCTTCTGTTATTTTTGTATTACTCTCTAATCGGATATTTGCTTTTCCTTCTTTTGTATCAAAAAAAAGCCAGCCTGCACCTTCAAGCAATTTGTTGATCTTTATCCTTGCTTTAGCTTCTTTGGCTCCCATCTTATTCTTTAAAATGCCCCAGAAAATCACCAATAAACTAACCCCTATAAATCTTTCCAATCAATCTTCAACAGCAAAAATCTCAAACCCCCATCTCAAGCCCAACAATAGACTCCTGGAAACCTTGTTTTCTGTAAAACTCAATTGCTCTTTTGTTTTGGGAAGGAACAACCTGTCGAAAGGCTTATAAACTTAAGTTTACATTAATAAACTAAAATGGATATATATAAACTTAGATGGACACAGCTTCAGGCTGAGATTTTTTCATTTTTATGCATGAGGGCAGGGGAGAAGTTCAGCCAGAGGGAAATAGCAGGAATTCTAAAGGTATCTCCAACTGCGGTTGCGAACTCCTTGAAGAGACTTATTGAAGGCAGCTTTGTTACTCTTGAGAAGACAAAGAACATTCATTTTATTGCATTGAACAGGGATCATGGCAAAGCGATTGAGCTTAAGAGGGCTGAAAATCTCAGGAATGTTTATCTTTCAGGATTATCTGATTATCTGCATAATATGCTGGCAGGAAGCACTCTTATCTTATTTGGGAGCTATTCAAAAGGGGAAGATACATTGGCATCTGATATTGATATTGCTGTTCTTGGGAGGAAAGAAAAGCCTTTGCAGCTTGAAGAGTATGAGAAATTGCTTCATAGAAAAATCAATATTCAGTTTTATTCGTCCTGGAAAAATATCCATGAGCATCTCAAAAATAATATTTTAAACGGGATTGTCCTGCATGGAGGGGTTGAGTTATGAAGAGATTAAAGCTTTTTGAGGAATTTCTTAGGGAAGGAACTGTCAAAAGAGTGGGCATCAACAAAGAAAGAGCAAAAAGCCTGATTCTTGAAGCTGAAAGAAAAATGCGTTCATTACAAGAGCATCTGGAAAAGATAGGAGTGAAAGATGAGAATGCGAATGATTATGTTGAATATTGCTATGACATTCTCATTTTCCTTTTGAGAGCGAGAATGCTCTCAGATGGATACTATGCCTCTGGGCTTGGGGCGCATGAGGCTGAAGTTTCTTATTTAAAAATTCTGGGCTTCCCTGAAAATGAGGTTGGATTTGCTGATGAGATAAGGTATTTTAGGAATGGCATCCTCTACTACGGCACATTACTGGACAGAGAATATGCAGAGAAGGTTATTGCATTTACCAAAAAGAATTATTCTAAGCTTAGGAAAATCGTTGATAGCATTTTATAAAATGGTTATAATCTTTGTATTTTTTCTTTTTTTATTTTCTAAACTCCCTTCTGCTGCTAAAAAAACCAGTTTCCATCCAATCCCTATAAGCTTTCTAAACCTAACAACAACCTTTAAATCCCCTCAATCCTTATCTAGCAGATAGGAAACATGCAACTCAAAAACGAATTTTCCTGGTCGAAATCAAGAGATGAAGTGTTCAAAGAATGCAAGAGAAAATACTATTTTGATAAATATGGGTCATGGAACGGCTGGAATGCGGGTGCAGGAGAAAGGACTAAAAAGCTGTATCAGCTAAAGAAACTCTCTACAAGGCAGGTCTGGCTTGGAAAAATTATCCATGAAGCCATTGAACATTTCTTAACAGAATTGAAAGCAGGAAACCACCTCCCGCTAAATACGCTTCTGTTATTATTAAATCAAGAATTGCGATCCCGCTATCAATCTTCAGAAGCAGGATTATACAGAACATTCCATAAGAAGGGCGGGTTGATTGAGCATGAGCATAATAAGGTGATAACAAAAGAAGAGAAAGAAGAACTATTCAAGCTTGCAGAAAAATGCGTAAGGAATTTTTATAATTCAGAGGTTTTAAAGGAGATTAAATCTTTAGATGTTGCGAAATGGCTATCTCTGGAAGAATTCCTTTCATTTGATTTTGAGGGGATAAAAATATTCCTGAGCATGGATTTTGTTATTAAAAATGGAGACAATAAGATCATCATCTATGACTGGAAAACAGGAAAAGACAGGGATACAGAAATAGGGATACAATTAGCCTGTTATGCCCTCTATGTTATTCAAAAATGGGGGCTTGATCCTTCTAATGTTATAGTTAAAAGGTATCATCTGGTTCTAGATAAAGAAGATGAGTTTTTTATTGATGAAAAAGTAATAGAACAGACTAAAGAATATATAAGAAAAAGTGTAGTGGATATGCAGAACATGCTTACTGATAAAGAAAACAATCTTGCTGAAGAAAATAAGTTCCCACAAACTGAAGATAGGAGAAAATGTTTAAGATGCAATTTTAGAAGGGTGTGCAATCTTGTCTAAGTCATATAAATCACCAAAACCCCCTTATCAATTCTGCCGAAAGGCTTATAAGTTGAACAGTTTAACAGTTAAACTATGGAAGAACTTGTTAAAATGTCTCCCAAAGGGCAGTTGGTTGTTCCCCAGGAGATCAGGAACCAGGAAGATTTCAAGCCCAGCGATAGATTCATTGCTGTCCCCATCAGGAATGGGGTTGTTTTTAAGAAAGTCAAACTTGATATGAAAGCAGAATTTGCATCACTCTCCAGGGAGATCTCTGGACGATTCAGGAATAAACAAGTGCGTGAGAAGGATGTGGAAGATGGTGTTGCATGGGCAAGAAAAAAGTAGTGCTGGACACTAATATCTTGATCTCTGCATTTGGCTGGTTGTTAGCTCAACATCTTATCCCTGCAGCCCTTTAACAGCTAAACATACCTCTTCAACAGAAATAGACTTTGTTAATTCCTCAACATCTTGGTCTGTGTAGAAATACTTTTCTAATAAAGGGCTTGAGAGCTTTTTAACAATTCCATAATCTTCAATCTCCCAGGGGGGGGTGCAGAAGAATAAAGCTATTGCGGGTTTTTTCAAGCCAATAGCAATATGCAAGGCAAGGCTGTCTGCTGTTACAATTAAATTGCAGCGATTCATTAAAGAGATAAACTGCGGGATTGTATTTTCAGGGTTATTTGTCATTGCTGGAACCCGCTCTTTTGAGAGTTTTCTATGCAGCATGGGCAGGGAATCCTGTTCTTCTGGGCCTCCTAAAAGCAGGATTTTATAGCCTTCCTTGCTCATTCTTCTTGAGAATTCTAATATTAAATCCTGATCCCATGATTTTGAAGGCCATCTTTTTGATGAGCCAATGTTTATTCCAAGGAGCTTATCTTTGCTTGTTATGCCATGCATCTTTGAAAAGGCTTCTGAGTATTCTTCTGATGGAGATAAGGTATAAGGAAGCTTTTCATATTTTAATTCTGCAATTTCAGCCATCATTTCCTGATATGTCCTGCGATTTGCTTTGTTTATTTGATTTGAATAAACCCTGTTTAAATAGAATTCAGCTCCTTTGTTGAAATTTCTTGGATTGCCATCTTCATGGAAGTAATACCCAAGTTTTTCCTTTGCTTTTACATTATTTGCTGCTAAGGTAGCTTCTGGGGCTATTTCTAAGTTGATAAGAACATCAAACTTTTCATGCTGTAACCTTAAGATGTTTAAGTGATTATAAGGAAGAATCCTGTCAATTTCTTTATTGGTTTTCAATAAATCCCTGCTTTCTTCTTTTACCAGCCAGGTAATATGGCAATTAGGGTATTTTTTCTTGAGCAATCCAAGCAAAGGCGTTGTTCTTAAGACATCTCCCATTGCCCCTAACTTGATAATAAGAATTTTCTTGCTAAAAGGCTCGTAGAATTTACAATCTTGACAATCGCGATAGTTTTCAGCTGCCAAGACATCACAGGCGTACAAGCTGTTGAATGATTTACAATCTCTTTTCCAGGTGGGGTTTGCCATGAAAATAATAAAAAAAGAGTGTTTTTAAGCCCTTTGTTTATTGCTCATCTTTGTGATAAAAATCAAGAAGGATGATCTTCTGCTCTTCTGGCAGATAAGCATATGATAAGCGAAAGGGTGGAATGTAAACTTCTCTTGTGCCTTTTCTTGCATGCTTCATGGGCTTTCCAACTTCGGGGTTTTCTCTTATTTTTGAAATTTGCTTAATGATTCTTTCTTTTAATACTTTATCCTTAATTTTAGAGAATGTTTTCTGAAAAGATGGCTCAAAGATGGTCGTTACCACGTTTTAAGCTTTTTTAGAAATTCGTCAGCGTCCATCTCTATAAATTCACCTTTTTCATACCTCTTCCATGCTTCTTCTGTTCTTCTGGCAAACTCTAAATCCTCCTTAAAATTCTTGTCTATGTCTTTAGCTCTTTTAATGATGAGCTGGTTTTTATCCTGAATTATAATCAATTTCTCACCCTCATCAATATCTTTCCGCATTTCTTTTGGGATAACAATCTGCCCTTTTGAACTCATTCTTGTTATTTCGATTTGCATTTTAATCAAGTAAGATTAGTCTTACCTTATATTTAAAGTTTTTGGT
>Ga0209541_10009741_pt1 | contig 15496 bp, 21 predicted proteins | sample RifCSPlowO2_01_FD_184027 | JGI IMG/M metagenome (GOLD analysis project Ga0209541, IMG submission 184027) | Groundwater microbial communities from Rifle, Colorado - Rifle CSP2_plank lowO2_0.1 (SPAdes) (version 2) | ecosystem: Environmental > Aquatic > Deep subsurface > Groundwater | place...
GGTTAAAGTGTCTGTAAGAAAAGGTATTCCAGAAATGAAAGGTAAAGTCTTCGACGCGGTCGTATTAAGGCAGAAGAAAGCTTATAGAAGATTGAGCGGCGAGAGAGTTGCATTCCAAGACAATGCGGTTGCAATACTTAAAGATGAAAAGGGAAATCCAAAAGGAACTCAGATTAAAGGACCAATAGCAAGGGAGGTTTTGGAGCGATGGCCGCAAGTTGCAAAAATCGCCAGCATTGTATATTAAAATGAGAACAAAAAATAAAGAAGCAAGAAGAGCATTAGAAGAATATCATGCAGAGTCGGTAGATCAGGAATATGGGAGAGAAATGGAAAGACTCTTAGATTTACTGGATAAGAGAATAAGGGCAGACAGAGAAAGTTATGAGGTACTGGCAAAATATGCAACTGCGGGATTTGTAGACTCAACAATGAGAAGTGTATTCAATAATGTATTTGGAGGAATTAACAGACAATATGAATAAGAAATTTTCAAAGTCGTGGGTAAGTAGTAAGCAACCTCGAAAGCAGAGGAAATACAGAGCGAATGCTCCATTACATATAAAAGCCAAATTCATGCATGTGAATTTGTCTAAGGCATTAAGAAAAAGCCAGGGAATAAGAAATATACAATTAAGAAAAGGCGATAAAGTTAAAATCATGAGAGGAAAGTTCAAGAAGAAGGAAGGAAAGGTTAATGAAATATTATTGAATCGCGGTAAAATTTACATTGAGGGAATACAGACAAAGAAGAAAGATGGAAGCAATATAAAATTCCCTATAAGGGCCTCAAATTTACAAATAGTTGAATTAAACATGGAAGATAAGAAAAGAATTAAATCAGCCGGAAAGAAAAAGTCGGCTGAAGCAAAAGAAGGAAAGAAAGAAACTAAACCAGAAACAAAAAGAGAAAATCAAACTAAGGGAGAAACGAAATGAAAAGACATATGAAAAGGCAGTCAATGCCAAAAACATGGCCACTTGCGAGAAAGGGAACGACTTTTGTAGTTAAACCTTTAGCAAATGTAAGCATGGGAGTACCTATTCTTGTAGCACTTAGAGATATATTAAAAATAACTGCAAATAGACAGGAAACTAAAAGAGCCTTAAAGGAGGGGAACATAATGCTCAATGGAAAACTTGCAAAAGAAGACAAACAGAGCATACTTATATTTGATGTAATTACAATAATACCTTCAAAGAAAAATTATAGATTAGTTATAGGGGAGAAAGGAAAGTTTAAATTTGAAGAGACAAAGGAAGCTGAAGCTCACAAGAAGGTTGCCAAAATAATAGGCAAAAAACTTCTAAAAAAAGGACAAATGCAAATAAACCTTATGGGTGGCAACAACGTATTATCAAAGCCCGATTTTAAAGGAAAGGTAAACGATAGCGTTTCAATTAACTTAAAAGATAGCAAAATAGACAAAGTCTTAGAATTGAAAAACAAATCAAAATTCCTTGTATTGCAGGGAAGACACGCTGGAGAAACACTTAAGGCAGAAAAAATAAGCGATGATAGAAAAGTTGTGGAAGTTTCTACAGAAGACAATAAAACACTCAATATTCCAACTAAATTTATTATGGTATTAGAATGAAAGCAAAAAAAACAGACGTGGAGAAAGCAGAAGTGAAAGAAAATGTTATGAGAAAAGTAAGCTTAGAAAAAGTTGTACTTAGCATGGGGGCTAAAGCAGAAGGTGTGGATAAGGGTATAAAATTACTTGGAATAATTACTGGAAAAAAACCTGTAAAAATTAAATCAAAAAAGAGAATTCCGGCGTTCAACGTCAGGCCTGGGTTGGAAGTTGGATGTATTGTAACAATAAGAGATAAAAAAGAAATGGCAGAAATAATAAGAAGAATGCTTGCGGCGATAGAAAACAAACTAAAGAAGAAACAAATTGCAGACAATCATTTCTCCTTCGGAGTTCACGAGTATATTGAAATTCCGGGGATAGAGTATTACAGAGATATAGGTATGATGGGGCTTGACGTCACTCTTTCATTTAAGAGGGCAGGCAAACGAGTTAAATTGAGAAAAATGAAAAAAGGAAAATTCCCAAAAAAACAAATAGTCACAAAAAAAGAAATAATTAAATACATGGAGGAGAAATTTGGAACCAAGTTTCGCTAAATAAAAATGACAGCAAGTGATTGGAGAAAGATTTTGAAGCAATTGAGAAGCAAACCAGCCGTTATGCAAAAATTCCTGAAGCACAACAAGCCAAAGGAAAGAAAATACGGGATAGCTTCAAAGAAATGCGAAAGATGCGGCCGATTTGGAGCGCACATTTCCAGCTACGGGCTTAATTTATGCAGACACTGCTTCAGAGAGATAGCAGAAGAAATCGGTTTTAAAAAGTATTCATAATAAAAATATAACGGGAGAAAAAATGTCACAAGATGTTGTTGCAGATGGATTGAATGAAATAAAAAACGCTAGCAGAGCACACAAAGAAACAATTACTGTAAAAAGATCTTCAAAGCTTTTAATTGAAGTATTAAAGATTTTCAAGCAGCTTAATTACGTAAAAAGCTACAGAATAAGTGCAAAGGATAAAAGCGTAGAAATAGTTCTGGGAGAAATAGCCGAATGTAAATCGATAAAACCAAGATTTAACGTGAACATAAGCCAGTATGATAAATATCTGAAGAGATATCTTCCTGCGAGAGATTATGGAACAGTTTTAGTCTCAACAAATCGGGGATTGATGACCCATCAAGAAGCAAGAGAGAAAAATTTAGGAGGAAGCTTGATAGCTTATATCTACTAAAAGCAAAATGAGAAAACAAATCAAAACCAAAGTTGAAATTCCCAAGGAAGTGGAGATAATTGTAAAAGGAAATGAAGTTACAGTCAAGGGCAAAAACGGCGAAGTAAAAAGGAAGTTTCAATCAGATCTTAAAATTGAAAATGTTAACGGCTTCTTGGAAATAAGCCATCCTAAAGCCAGCAAAAGAGAGATAAAAGTGGCTAATTCAATAATGGCCCACATTAAAAATATGATAAGGGGTATTCAAAACAAATTTGAATACAAAATGAAAGTCTGCTTTTCGCACTTCCCAATTAATGTAAGTGTGGAAGATAATAGACTGCTTATCAAAAACTTTTTGGGGGAAACAAAAAGCCGTGAAGCCGCAATACCTGAAGACGTTGAGGTAGTTGTGAATAAAGACGCCATCGTCATTTCATCTTCAAACAGGGAAGCTGCTGGGCAAACAGCAGCAAACTTTGAAAGAGCTACTAAAATAAAAAACAGAGATAGGCGAGTCTTTCAAGACGGCATATTCATAACAGAAAAACCTCAAAGAGAACTAAATGAACAAAATTAAAATAAGATAGAATGGCACAAAAAAAATTCCTAAGAAGAAACACAAGCAGACATAGCAAGCTTGGCAGAGGTAGAAAGAAAAAACAGATCTGGAGAAAGCCAAAAGGCAGAGATAATAAAATGAGAGAGAAGAAACGAGGATACCCTAAAACAGTAAGTATCGGTTATAAGAAAAGTATTAGCAAGAAAATTGTAGAGGTAAGAAATATTAATGATCTGGATAAAGTTAGGGAAGGGGATAAAATTAAAATGGGAAGTGTTGGAGCGAAGAAGAAATACGAAATAATAAAAAAAGCTCAAGAGAAAAGAATGACAGGCAGAATAATAAACATCAACACAAGGAAGTTCATCACAAAAATGGAATCAAAGAAAAAGCATGCAAAATCTAATGTAAAACCGGGAGATGAGAAAAAATGAATTTAGAAAGCAAAAAACTCTTAGCTGAAAGAGCATTAAAGGTTGGAAAGAATAGAATCAAATTTGTAGAGTCGAGAATAAGTGAAATTAAAGAAGCAATAACAAAACAGGACATCAAAGATTTGCTAAATGACGGGGCAATAATAATAAGTGATAGAAAAGGAAGGAAGAAAGTTGTTAAAAGAGCCAGAATAAGAGGGCCGGGCAAAATAAAGAAAAGGGTCAACAAAAGAAAAAGAAATTACGTTGTGCTTACAAGAAAATTAAGAAAATATCTTTTAGGTTTAAAAACACATAAAAGAATAAACAAAGAAGAGGAAAAAGACCTAAGAAACAGAATAAGAAACAAATCTTTCAGAAGCTTAAGTCACATGAAGGAATATGTTAGACAAAATATAAATGTTGGGAGAAGCGACAAATGAGAATTCCAAAAAGAAGACGGGAAGAAAGCAAAACAGATTTTGCAAAAAGGCTTAGATTGCTGAAGTCGGGCACTCCAAGAATAATATTCAGGAAGACAAACAGATATATCATTGGCCAATATGTTGACAGCAAAGCTGCACAGGACAGCGTAAAGGTTAATGTCAGTTCCAAAGAATTGATAAATTTTGGATGGCCAGAAAACCTTAAGGGAAGCTTAAAGTCTCTTCCTGCGGCTTATTTATCTGGAATGTTGCTCGCAAAAAAGATAGATAATAAAAGATTAGAGAAAAAGATTACTGTTGATTTTGGAATGAATAGAAATATACATAAATCAAAGATATACGCCTTCTTGAAGGGAATAGATGATGCTGGAATAAAAATAAAAGCTGATGAAAGTAAAGGGGTATTTCCTGATGCTGACCGAATTAAAGGAAAGCATATGAAAAACAGAATTCCTTTTGAAGAAATAAAGTCAAAAATAGAAAAATTGCGGGAAAGGGGGGGTAAACAAAATTAATTAAAATGGCAGAAAGAAAAGAAACACGCGAACAAGAAGCTGAGCAAGTGGCAGAAGAACTTCTGGAAAAGGAAATAGAGAAGGAAATTCAAGAGATTGGCCAAACTGAAAGAGATAAGATAGCAAGAGATAGGGAAAGAAAAGACAGAGAGTCTAGGCGAGATGGTGTTGATGTTGAATCCTGGGGAGCAAAAACGCAACTTGGCAAGGAAGTGAAAAGCAAGAAAGTGAAAAACATAGATGAAATATTAGACAAGAAAAGGAAAATACTTGAATCTGAAATAGTCGACTCTCTTATTAATGTTAGGTCTGACTTAATATCGATAGGTCAATCAAAAGGGAAGTTTGGTGGAGGAAAAAGGAGGGCGTGGAAACAAACTCAAAGAAAAACAAAAGAAGGAAATGTTCCAACATTTTCAGCCATGTCCGTAATAGGAGATGAAGAGGGCCATGTAGGAATAGGTGTTGGAAGAGCTAAAGAAACACTTCCGGCTAGAGCAAAGGCTGTTAGACAGGCAAAATTAAACATAATAAAAGTTAAAAGAGGATGTGGAAGTTTTGATTGCTCTGATAAAGAGCCCCATAGCATACCATTTAAAGTTGAAGGAAGAAGCGGAAGTGTTAGAGTTTCATTATGGCCTGCCCCTCAAGGAACAGGGCTAGTAATAGGCGATCAAGGCAAGAAAATACTGAAAATGGCCGGAATAAAAGATATATACAGCAGAACTACAGGTCAGACAAGAACAACATTTAATTTTGCAAAGGCGATAATTGATGCTTTAAAAAAGACCAACAAGGAGGTTAGGAGATAATTTATCTTTAATGTAAAAAATGAAAGCAATAATAAGAATTAGGGGAAAAGTGAAACTTGAAAGAAAAACTGAAGAGACTTTTAGGAGAATTAATCTTTACAATAAATTTAATTGCATAGTTATTTCAAACCCAAATAAATCTCAGGAGGGTATGATAAATGCTCTTGAGAGTCTTACTGCTTATGGGGATATAAATGAAAAAACTCTTGAAATGCTTATAGAAAAGCGTGGGCAGTGGATTGACAAAAAGAAAAAAATGGATTTTAAAGCAGTTGCACAAAATTTAATGAAAGGCCAATCATTAAAGGAAAATAACTTGAAGCCGTATTTCAGGCTACACCCCCCACGAGGCGGAATAAAAAGTAAAGTCCATTTTCCTAGAGGAATTTTAGGAAATCACAAAGAAAAGATAAATGATCTAATCAAGAGGATGTTGTAAGATGGGAGAAGAAAAAATGCCAAAAGCGTGTAATGACCAAAAAGTCCTTGCGGAGATTGGTATGATCAATAATCTTGATATTCTTTATAGAGATGAACAAAACTTAGGTTGTAGTCTTAAAAATCATGAGATACTTAGAAATCAAATGTTAGAATTGGGAATGGATACAAGTAAATATGACGGAGAATTAATGAGTTATATTGTAACTTATCATTCTCGCCAATTAAATGAAATGCAAAGCTTTAGGGATAATTAAAATGAAAACAAAGAAACGTAAAAAGTCATCGCGAAGAAGAACTACAATGGGCAGAGGAGCTAGAAAGAAAGCCAAGAAGAGCGGACATAGAGGGGGGAAGGGAATGGCTGGAACCGGAAAAAGAGCGGATCAGAAAAAAACATTGATGACAAAGTTATACGGAAATGATTATTTTGGTAAGAAAGGAATAACAAGCAGAGGAACAAAGAGAAGGAAAGAAGATGTGATAAGTTTGAAGTCTATTATATTAAACCTTGATAATTATATGAAAAATGGCATTGCTAAAAAAACTAGTAATGGATATGAAATCCACCTTGATAAACTAAAGATTTTATCGGATTCGCATGCAGAGGGAGAAAAAGAGGTAAAGATGGGTAAACTAACAATTCATGCTAGATCTGCATCAAAACAGGCTGAAGAAATTGTTAAGAAAGCTGGTGGCGAGATAATATTGAAAAAAAGATTAGCCCAAGAAAAACCTATAAACGCTGAATAATATAAAGATATATTAGACAATCAAAATAAATCAAATGGATCTAAGGAAACTTTTTAGCTATCTTCCGGAAGTTAGGAAGCCTGAAGAAAAGAAACTTAGTTTTAACATCAAATTAAAATGGACTCTTCTTATACTTGCGATTTTCTTCATATTGTCCGATATACCGCTTTGGGGGCTATCTGTTAATGCATTAGAAAGATTTGAATTTTTAGCTACAATTTTGGGAGCGAGCTTCGGTTCGTTAATTTCCTTAGGTATTGGTCCTATTGTTATGGCTTCTATTATTCTTCAGTTATTAGTTGGAGCTAAGATTATAAATATAGATACCTCAACAGATGACGGAAAAAGATTTTTCCAAGGACTCCAAAAAGTTTTAGTAATATTCTTCATAATATTCGAAGCCTCAGTTTACGTTATTATGGGTGGCTTAGCTCCAGATCCGAACCTTGGATTGTTGGGAGTTTACATGCTTGTATTTCAACTAATTCTTGGAGGAATGGCAATAGTTTTAATGGATGATGTAACACAAAAATGGGGATTTGGTTCAGGAGTTAGCTTATTTATAGGAGCTGGAGTTAGCAAAGAGATTATAGTCTCAGCATTTCAGTTTACCACACAGCAGGGCCAGAATTGTCTGCTGAATTTCCAAAGTACACCCTGCCCGGGTAGAGTATTTGTTTTAATTCAGTCCATAATTACCCAAGTACCTACTGAATTTATGCTATCACTGGCAACAATTGTCGTCACAGCCTTAATATTCTTTTTGGTTGTTTGGGTACAGAGCCTTAAGGTTGAAATTCCTCTCTCTTTTGGAAGGATAAGAGGATACAATATTAAATGGCCATTGGCATTTTTCTACGCCTCAGTTATTCCTGTAATTTTGACAGCTGCTTTAATTGCAAACATGCAGTTATTTGGCGGACTAATTCAAAACTGGCTTGGACACCCAACAATATTAGGAAATTTTGTAAATGGAAATCCAGTATGTACCCCTGAAGGATGTGGACTGGCTTTCTGGCTTGGTTCTTCAAACTTGCTTGAAGGAATAATTAGGGGAGGAATATCATCCCTATTGGTTATTCAGGGCATAACCCACACACTATTCTTTATGGGAGCGGCTGTTTTATTTTCAGTATTTTGGGTAAAGACTTCTGGACTAGACACAAAAAGTCAGGCTCAAAAAATTTTGGCTTCTGGCCTCCAAGTATCAGGATTTAGACAGGATGAAAGAGTTTTGGAAACAATTTTAGACAGATATATTATGCCTTTAACAGTTATGGGTGGAGCAGCAATTGGCCTATTAGCGTCAGTAACCAATCTATTTGGAGCACTTGTTTCAGGAACAGCCATTCTGCTAGTCATAATGATTATGTATCAGTTCTATCAGAATATTGCTCAGCAGCATGCGGTTGATATGCATCCTGCAATGCGGAAATTTATGGGAGGCTGAGATTGGGAAATTTATGGGTAGATAAAAAAGGATTCATACATTGTTAAGTTAATTGGGCTTGGTCTTTCATGTACAGACAGATTTAAATATTTCCTGTTTCTGATTATCTTATGAGGATAAGAGAAGTTTTAGATAAAAAAGTTGGAGATATAAGATATACGCGGTATATTCTTATTCTACCTAAAGAAATTGTGAAAGAATCCAAACTTTTAGGGAAAGAATTAAAGGTTAAACATGAAAAAGATAAAATAATTGTTGAGAAAATTTAAGACTTGATTATTCTACTAGTATATTTGCTTGTTTTGGTTGTCCCTTCGTGAGATAAAAATCCTTCTTTTACCATTATATTTAACATATTTATTGCGGTAACTCTTGAGACTCCTAATTGCTTCATTATTTTAGATGAAGTAATAATTTTTTCCTTTTTTATCATAGAATATAGCTTTGCCATTTTAACATTTTTCGATATATTTGAAGATAATTCTATTTTTACATAAAAAGATGAAGGAGTATCTCCAATGACTTTAAATTCTGGAGCTATTCTTCGTAGACGTTCAAGTTCTTCTTTTATTTTCCAGATTCCTTCTCCTCTGCCTTCATATAATAGTTTAGGATTAAGAAATGTGTAAATTCCTTCATTTGGATGGTAAGTTGAATGGTTTAAAATCATATCTGCCCACATTTTTTCAGAGATTATAGCAGGATTACTCACATCAAAACAATCAGCAAAGATTCTTATACGTGTATGTTCATTGCTTCTATAATTTCTATGGGCAATAGCATTTGTGATTATCTCTCTTATAACACTCACTGGAACAACTGGTTCTTCTATCATTTTTGCACCTTCATACCTTCTTTGAAATGGGAGATTCTGAATAATTATCTCGGTTGCTTCTTCAATTAAAATTCCTGCAGGCTTTGATATTTTGATGGAAGTTCCTATAGGTATTGGGGGACTTCCTAAGACATTATCATATTTTTGTATTTCTATAAATGCCCCCTCTAAATATTTTGATGGGTCTTTTAATAATGCAATTACCCCCCTTATAGTTAAAGAATTATTAGAGGTTATCGTATTAAGTATTGCGTCTACATCTTTATTCAATAATTTAGAGTACTTGGTTAGTTCCTCTTTGTCAATTTCTCCAATAGGTGCATGGGTTGGAAGATTTTCTATATTAACTCCTCCATAGGTAATATGATAACGACGCACTTCATCTGGTTGTAGCCAAATATTTGAGTCTGATTTCCTTTCATAGAATGTTTTTTTGTATGCACAAGGTCTTAATTCCCCAACATCCTTAATTTCAATGACAGCTATTTTTTTCCCTTGATATTCAATTATTTTTGATTTTGTTAGTGGTGCAGGTTTCACGTTGCTAATGGCTTGAGCAAACTCCCTATTAAAATCATCCTCTATTCCGGTTATTTCTCCTCCCTTGTTCAAATCTTTTTGCCCAACAACTAAAACTCCTCCATTTTTAGTTCCCAAACTTGCAATGGTAATCCCCATATTATCTTGTCCTCCTTCTGTTCTGTCAAAAAATTCATCTTCTTTACGTTTCAACAACTCTTCAACTGGTGACTCATAGATATTTTCACAAATGTTTTTTTCTTCCATATTAATTGTTTAATTGTTTAGTTTATATACTTTACTATTAAACAATTAATCTTACCCTTTCATGTACCGAAAGACTTATATAGTTCATGTACCTGAATATCTTATGAAAATCAAAGAAATAGTCTGCTCTGGCTGCAAATCAAATGTAGTGGTTAAAAGAGGTTGTTTTGAGACAAAAACACACGGAAAACAGCAAAGATACTACTGCAAGTCTTGTAAGAAGAAGTTTATACCTCAAACCGCCTTTTACAGAATGAGAAACAATCCTCAAAAGATAACTCTTTGTCTTGACCTCTTCTATAAAGGAGTAAGCACAAGACAGATACAAAGCCATTTACAAGCTTTCTATCCTCATAATTCAAGCTGGGTGACTATCTATAATTGGATTGTTAGGTATTCAAATCAGATAAGTAATTTTACAGACACTCTAAAAGTCAAGGTAGGAAAAGAGTTGCAGATTGATAAAATGGAATATCACAGAAGAACAAATCCAACAAAGAAAGGAGTTAGCAAAGAATGGTTTATTGACTCTGTTGATTGCAAAACTCGTTATATGGTTGGCTCAAAATATTTTAAGTCAAGAGGACAAAAAGAGATTAGAGAGGTAATGAATAAAGTAAAATACAAAACTGAAGGTTATGCGACAACAATTACAACAGATGGCTATACTGCTTATGAAAATGTTGTTAAGAAAACTTTTGGTTGGAGCAATAAAAAACAAGGATATACAATAATCCATAATAAAGTTACTGCATCAAAAGGTGAAGGGTTTAATATAATGATTGAGAGGTTACATAACTCAATTAGAGAAAGGACAAAGACATTTAGAGGATTTCACGGAAGTTTAGAAAGTGCTGATTCAATTATGAAGGGTTACTCCATCTTTTATAACTTCATAAGAAAGCATCAAGCCATTAAGAAATGCCCTTACGAACTAGCTATTCCTAAATTAGAATTAAAGAGTGATAATAAATGGTTAGAGTTGATTAGGTTGAGTAAGGTTTAGTTTTACTCACTATGTTTAGTTTTCTTCTTGTGTTTCTTAGACTCTTCTTCATGTTTCTTCTTCAATTCTTCTATGTGTTTTTTATGTTCCTCAATACTTTTCTCTAATTCCACTATTCTTTTTTCTTCTTTTTTCGAAATCTTTTTTATTTTTTCGACAATAACTTTTCTTTTATAGATAATGATCCCTATCAAAATTAGAATAATCAGTACTCCAATTATTGTCTTCAAACTATTTAAATCAAATCCAGTTTTATTAAATTCTTCACCTATTAAAAATTCCAAAACCAATTTGTTATTGGGATCATAAATTTGTATTTTTTCTGCTTCTTCAAAATAAGGAATAGTCAAGACTATTGAAGTCTCTTTAATTTCTTTAGGGCTTTCTATATCTTCAAAAGCAACCTGCTCTCCAGAGTCATCAAAAAAATAATCTGGAGCCTCACGAATTGGGGTTAAATCTGCTATAAAAACTTCGGAATATAAAATCTTATCATTCTTATCCAAAACCTTTATAGTAAATCCTTCACTAGGTTCAAAAATATCTTTTACTGCTTTACCTTCTACGAGGGTAAGTGAATCTACTGCAAGAGTCCTTCCGTCATAATTTAAGGTAAGAACGTAAGAGACCTCTGATTGGGCTATAACGCCAGATATAAATATTAGGGCAAATATTGGAATCAGGAAAAATTTATTCATTTTTATTTATAACCTCCTAATTTATTTAGCAGAGCTTTTTTATTTACAGCCCCATAATCATCCTTTAAATTATGATGATTTCTCATGATCGAATTAAAAGTTGGTCTAATATTACTCTCTACATAACTACATCCTTGAAAATAATCTGTTCCAGAGATATCTCCCCACCATTGTATAGCCGTTTCTACATCAGGAGCACAATTTGGTTCAGAAAATCTATTTGGCTTTCCTTCTTCTGTGTATTCATCTCTTAAATCTCCAAACGCATGACCAAATTCATGTAAGAATAATCTTCCCCTTCCAATAGGATTAGAATATGCCCCAAAAGATAAATATGCGGAGTGAGTAGAATAAGCATATGACCTAAAAGATTTTTTAGAGAGAATAACGGGATAGTCTCCTTGAGTACACTGCGATGCTAATTGTAAGGATTCTTTAAAGGATGGATCACCGTAATCATTTTCAGGTATTTTATCTTCTCCTAAAACCATCCAGAAGTTAAATTTTTCTTTATTTGATTTGAAAGGTTCCACAGACATAAGCCCTGCCAAATTTGGAAAATTATCATAATCCACTATATCAAAAGAATCTTTCTTTAATTCCTCTAAATCAAAATAACCATCTCCTACAAAAACCACATCAACTTTATCTTCAGAATTTCCATTATTTATTAATTCTAAACAACCACTTTTTTGAACACATTTATTTATCGTTGGATGACAATAATAATTAGTTCCACATTCCCAATCTTCCGAGCAGAAAGATTTAACCTTTGAACTTTTTCCTTCTATAACTTTTTCTTCTCCAACACAATCCCATCCTTTATCATCATATAACTTAACCCCTTCAGGACATTGTTTAAGGATTTCTACGTTTTTTCCTTTGCTATCGCATTTTTTAATTGTATTTCCATCCACAAAAACTTTATTAGGTTCACAGATTTTTGCTGTTCCTAATTCCAATGTTAGCGGTGCAGAATCTTTATGTGAAGGTTCGTTTACATCATATATCTCAATGGAACAACTTTTTGTATATTCTTCTGAAAGAGTTCCGCTTGAAATAGGAATACCAATTGTTTCTTTTGTCCCCTTAGCAACATTTGTTCTTGAAGAAATTGAAGTTTCGGGTACAATAAAAGGTTCACAACCAACTAATCTTATAGAAAAAACGCCAGTAGCTTCCCCAATATTTTCAACCGTAACTTCAATAGTTCCTGTTTGCCCACTAAAAAATTTATCAGCATTAACATTTGATATCCTTGGCTGTCCAGAAGGAATAACTATCCCAATCCAAGATGCTTTTAATTTGAATAAAATTTCTGGAAGGGTTACTCTATTAGTTAAATCTATTATTATTCCCTCTTGTCCGCCATTTTGATTATAAGAATAATCTAAAGAAGCAACATCATTCACTAAAGAATTTGCTTTATTATTTGCATCTTCTAGCAATGGTGTTAACTGTCCTTTTTTGTATACAAAATCATTGTCATTAGTGGTTATCTGTTTATTAGCATTTAGAAAACCTTCCAGACTATTTTTAGCACCCTCGTAATCTAATTTTTTTTGATTTGAAATAACTTTCCAATTAGAACTTTCGTCTTGTAATAAAGGCAAATAACTATTAACTGAAGGTATTGAGACTCCAGAAATTTTTGAACCTGTCCATGTAGCAACCCCTGCTTCTCCTAAATCTATTGCATTTTGCCCCTCATTGCCAGAAGAAATTGTTTTTGATTTAGTTTTTCCTCCTGAAGAAACTTTTACATCTGCGTTAAATTTTATAACACTTGAATCAAAATCTCCTAAAGTTGCGACTTGCTCTTTTTTAATACAAACTCTCTCTTCTATATAATCATTAAAATTAGATTTATCTCTAAGTTCCCATTCTGCCCCATTTGAGCAAGAAGGGGCATCGGCATTACAATATCCTAACCAACTTGTAGTACAGGGATTAATTTCATTGGCTTGGTATTTATAGACATTATTGTAATTGTTATTTATATTATAAAAAACGTATTCCTCAAATCCTGTTACTTCCAATTGAATTGAATTTGCTGGATAAGGTTTATCACTTCCATAAGATTGAAAATTTCTTACATCTTGAGGATTTAAAGTGGCCATGAAAGATTGACCGCCACCATTTATGGTTGTATCTACCAGAATCTCTCCTGAAACAGAATCTCCATTTTTAATAATATTAACTGGAGAAACTGAAGTAACAGTGAGTTCACTTGCAGAAACAAAGCTAACGGATATAATAATAAAAAAGAGGATTAACGGGGTTTTAGTAATAGGATTAACCATACTAAATCTAGGTGATTAAACTATTTTATAAACCTTTCTTTTTTTCGCTCACAATTTGCTAATAGATTGTTGAATTTGGTTCTTAAATTTCTTTGTGTATAGATTGCTATGGAATTGCTAAAAGCCATAGGTTTCATAAAAAGAGGAAAGAATCGTAAAGAAATTTTTATGAATTTAGATAAACCTATGATGCCTTCTGAATTGGTAATGAAAATTTACAAGAGCAACAGCAATACTTATTTTAATCTTGTTTCTCGTGCTTTGTCTGAATTAAAAGATAAAAAATTAGTTGAAGTTGTAAATCCAGAAGAAAGGACAGGAAGAATTTACAAGAGAACAAAAGAAGGCGAAAAAGTTGCAAAAGAGTTAAGTTAACTTCTCTCAAAAAGTCCCTTTAGTGTAGAAGCAACTGACATATGTCAGTAGCTAACCGAAAATTAGTTCGCAGATGATTTCCTGCTAATCTAATGAAAAAAGAGGAGATTAGAAAAGAGTTCTTTAAGCTGAGAATTAAAGGGCATTCTTATTCACAATGTAGAAAGATAATCTTAGCTCAATTTGGTTATGGGGTTGCACTAAGAACATTATATCGGTGGAATAAAAAGCTTAATGAGGAGAGTTGGGATCTAAAAGACGGATCAAAAGTACCGAAGACAATTCACACAAAGATAACACTTGGAATTGAGAGAAAAGTTCTAGATATAAGAAATAAAACAGGATGGGGGCAAGAAAGAATTGCAGATTATGTTAATATAAGTCATTGGTCTGTAAACAAGATATTGAATAAACATAATCTGACAAGTCCATCCAAGAGAAAGAAGAAAAGAAACAAGTATGTTAGATTTGAAAGAGAACATCCAAACACTATGTGGCAGATTGATCATAGTAATCAAAAAGTTAAAGGAAAATGGTTAATCTCTGTTGAAGATGATCATTCTAGATACAGTTTAGGATTATTTGCAGTTAATAGAGTCACAACTCCTGTTGTGACTAAGATTTTAGATGATATAATAAAAACTAATGGACTTCCAAAACAAATCTTATCAGATAATGGTTCTGCGTATGGATTAAAGAGTAAACATAGCAAGTTTGACAGATGGTGTAATCGTCGAGGAATACACCACATTAGATCTTCAGTTCATAGTCCAACAACCTGTGGAAAGATAGAGAGATTATTTCAAACGATTAAAAGAGAGCTGAAATATTGTAATGAAAACTTAGATCTATTTAGAATGAGATATAATCATTTTAGAAGTCATAAAAGTCTTGGTAACAAGACTCCCGCACAAGTTTATTTTGATTTTGCTAGGTTATTCTAGATGGTGACATATGTCACCTGCGTGCACAATGAAAGGGAATTCATTACCTTTAAAAACAATTTTTGATTAGACCAAATATGAAAAAAGAGCGTGGAAGTCACTTTTTGGGTGTTGCAATTTTATCGCTTGTATTAGTAACTTTTGCAATTTTTACAATAAATGTCGCCAAAGATAATTCCCAGATTACCGGAAAATTAGTTGAGGGGGAAGGAAGCGGATTAGTTGCATATTATGATTTTGATTCTAAAAATATTCTTTACGACAACTCAACAAATAGAAATCCGTTAATAAACATTGGCACTTCTTACGCAACTGGAAAAATCGGAGGAGCGAGATATTTGGATGGAACTGGAAACATGAGAGCAAAATCGATTGAAGCTCAGAAAATAAATGGAGCGATCACA
>Ga0209541_10009743_pt1 | contig 15494 bp, 11 predicted proteins | sample RifCSPlowO2_01_FD_184027 | JGI IMG/M metagenome (GOLD analysis project Ga0209541, IMG submission 184027) | Groundwater microbial communities from Rifle, Colorado - Rifle CSP2_plank lowO2_0.1 (SPAdes) (version 2) | ecosystem: Environmental > Aquatic > Deep subsurface > Groundwater | place...
AAGCGTAAAGTCACAGTTACTGTCACAGCTGTTTCCCGTGAGGCTTGGAAGCGCTTGTAGGGTAGTTTGACAGCCAACCGCCACACTACAGGAGCAGGAGTCAGCACCGCTCATAAGACCAAGTCCTGCACCCTTAGCTCCTCCTGCCTGGGAATCTCCAGGATTATTTGGATCAGGGGTGGTGGTTGGGCCTCCCAAGCTACATCCAGGAGGATACAGTGGTAATGTAGGAGATGGGCCTGCAGTTGGAACACGTGTTGGCGTACCTCCAGTACCTCCTGTTCCAGTTGATTGACTTCCCGAGGTTACATCTGCGGTATATGTCTGTGCGTTACCACCACACAACATGTTATATCTAATTGGATTTAATGTTGGTGTTGGGTATACAAAAGAGCCTGTTTGACCATAGCCCCCCGTACCACCAGATCCCGTTGGGCACGACATGGGACCATTTTTACCATCATCAAATGCTCCACATTGAAAACCATTATATGCATAATAGTATAAAAACCCGACTGCCTGTGTGGGAAGAATTGGGGTAGGCTGAACACTAATTTGATTTACGCCGCCGCCTTGACTGTCAAGTCCACCTATTAACCCTTCCTGGCCAGGACAGAAGAGACGGCAAAAAGGAGTGGGTGTGGGCGTAGGAGTTGCTGTTGGAGGAATACCACCGCCACCTCCACCGTCACATGCAGTAGTACAATTTCCACCATAATAATTATTTGGTCTACATCTACATGGTATTCCTGAACAAGAGGGATTACCTATATATGCATCACAATTCTCATTTGTATTGAAACCTTGATTACAATTACCTGGAGGAGATGAGCAGGTTAGATTATCCCATCCATATGAGGGATTAGTATCAGAGTCAACATTAGTATTTAGCGGAATACCACTAGATTGGAATCCATTTTGTACTGGGTAAGGTCCATCATTTACGCTTCGGCACTGAAGTAGGCACAAGGGATTACCACGTTCAGCCCGACACTCCATTCGTGAATAAATATAATTTCCTGTAGCTGTATCAAAATGTTGAAAAGCTAAGCAGTGGGCAATTAGACTAATTCCACTACCTGGAAGACTACCACAATAGGTAGGATTTGAACAAGTAAAAGCGGAATAAGTATCTTGAACTTGAACCGTTACAAACGATATTGAACAAAAGAGACAAGCAAGAAAAATAACTTGAAAACGATACCATAATCTATGGAACATGTCCTAATTATCTTAGCATCTCTTCTCTTATTTTGTCAATTTGAGTCCTCGTATTTTATGGTTTTACGTATGACCTTTATCAATGGATGCCTGATTGAGTGCGTCTCTATATTCATAATATGCAGGAGTATACGTTGCTGTGGACGTGTTATTATCATCAACTGAATTTACTAAATACACCTTTGTTGGATCTTTTTCGTCTCCGGAGATCTCGATAATCCGCTCATCAACTCCTATGAGTTCTGTTATTGCAACGATATCTCTAACCTGCAAACCTCCGACATTCCCTGCAACATATACTCGAACTTTCACTCCCAGAGCTTTAAGTTGAGTTAATGCATCAATTGCTTCGTCTCGCGAAAATCCACCAATGTCCACATTTATTCCCTCCACTTGATGTTGTGTTTTTAAACCCTGGACCACGGTAAACATCTTGTCAAAAGAAGCTTTATTTGTTTTTGGGAATACAAATCGTGCTGGTGCACCTGCTTCATTTAATTGTGTAACAAGATCGGTGAGAAAGCCTTGTACATTTCTGTAGGTAACTTTTATATATGGTATGTCTCTGTCGATTGATCCGTCTGTCTTGAAAAGATTCCGAATGACTACCGGTTGTTGTGGTTTTTCTGTAGTTATTACTCTAATATTGTTACTTAGATTCGATCGAGTTGCACGCTCGTCTGACATATTTTTAACATCAATAGGTAGTACGTATTTAATTCCATTCTCATCTAAATAGTTCATGATAATTCTGTCAGACCATTGATGTATTTCGAAACTCCCATCAGGATTCATCAAATTAACAAGACCTAAGAAATACCCTTTGCTCAAATCAACCGCTCCTGCATTTTCATTGACAATATTTCCAAAATTAGGTGATCTAGTAGGGTCTAATGAGGTTTGACTAATCACAATAGACTCTTTATCGCTGTAAGCTTTCAGACCATTTCCGCGTTCTTGTTCGGCTGGTAATATGCTTGGAGTTGTAACATCTGGTCCGTTCTTTACCTTGAGAGAGAATTCATTTATAGTTAAATCATTCGATGAGCCATTATACCCTACTGACCATAATTCGTGATCAAATCTATATTCATCAGACAACGTTAATTTATCTAGTCTATTACCATTACTGTCTTTTAAATATATTGGATTTCCGTTATTGCCATCAATTAATTGAATAGACTCTCTATCTCCTTCAAATCTAACTAGTACGGGTCTACTACTCAAGTCTCCATCAACATCAAATTTAGCCATATGTTGTGTATCCATATTTGTGACATAGACAAATGACCCTCTTGTATCATAATTCAAAGCCAGGAATTTTCTTCCGCTCACAATCACGATTTTTGATGCTCCAAATTCTCCTTGTGTTTGTGGCCCATTAGGATCAACAAGAGCATCGACTTTGTACTCAATATTATGATTTGTGCCAATCCTTACATAACCATCAATAAATGTTCCACCCATACCTTCTTCAACAACCAATGGACCATCAACTATTGATTTCTCAAGAACCGGTAAATCTGCATCTACGGCAGGATAATGGTTTAAAATATCAGTCTCATCAACTTTGTCTGGGGGAACCAGTTCAGGCTTCCCATTGATCATAAACAGCATTGATCCAACAGTTCCATCTGCCATCAATCTATCCCCCTTATATTCTCCTTTTACTTCGCCTGTTCCTGCGGCAACCTGTGCAAGTCTCCAATCAGAAAAGTGTGCATCGGAGTCAGCTACCTTTGCATCTGGTTGGATATCCACAGGACCTTGCTTCTCAACTTCTGTTGCCGTTGCAGTCACTGTTACCGTTGGAGGCTCATTTGTTGGTGTTATCGGTGGTATATCAGTGCCTCCAGGAGGAGTTGGAGTACCATCAGTTGGAGTTGGGGTCCCAATAGTTGGATCTACAGTTGGAACTGGGTTACGATTCACTGTGTCTACTCGTGGGAAAAAATTAAAAAATGATTGAGGAACTGCATCCGCTGGTTGTGCCGCGGCTACGGCCGATTGTCGCATTTTTTCCAGATACTTCAATTGTGATTCATCTAGATTTACCCGGAGCTCTTTTCCATTGTGAACTACCAGTTGATACATTTGACCATTCTCATCAGTTTGTACATCTGCTGGGTCGGCTACGGCAAGGCTTCCAAGAATATGAGTTGCCTCGTATTGAGCTTGTTGAGCTGTAGCCTGAGAAACGCCTTCATGAATTATAATAGCTGGATTAAGCAGTAAGGCTCCTCCTGCCAGGGCGTTTACTCCATGACTTACTTTACTTGGCTCACCTCTTGCAGAAACACCGATTCCTTGAGCGATTCGTTGTCCGAGTGGAGTATCTAGGGCACTCATATCAGACTCCGCTTTAGGTAACGGGTCTATTTTTTTAAGCTCTACAACATCCATTCCCAACCAAACCTGTTTCACAAGTTGTGTATGAAGGCGCGCGGCTTCATCTCTATTATATTCGAGACTTCTTTTTGTATCTGGATCAGTTGAATTTTCGAATTTTGCAACGCGTCTCTCAAGCTCTATCATACGAGCTTGTTCTCTGGCTACACTTCTTTCAGAAGATGTCGAAGCCGCTGCATATTTCTTTGGATTGAATGTAATGAGGTAGTCTACTTTCTCTGCGCCCGGAAAAACCAAGCCGTGTTCAGTCTGGAAATCTTGACGTGCGAAGGCGTCGGCTGCTTTTTCTTGTGGACTTCGAGTGTCGATAGCGCGCAGGAGATCTGACATTTCAACAATCTGGGGCGCTTGAAGTCCTTCGGTTTGGTGAAGTTCTACCTGACTGTGTACTGTCATTTCAGCATGTGTCATGATATCAACTAAAGTATACCATAACTCTATAGGTTATACTACTGGCCCAAAACCCCTTTTGTCAAGTTTAAATTCGTACGCTCCTATTAATTTGGCACTTCATAGGTCATTATTTTTATTGAAATAATGCCTTTTGGATATTCTTTGGTTACGTCAGTTGTTTCAGTCACAATTACATTGTCCCCAATTTTTACATCTTTTACTTCCAACCCACTTTTATCAATCGGCACGATACTATCATAGCTCAAGTCATTCACAAATCCTTCTCCATTATCTATTGAAAATTCAATTCGATAATTATTTACCGTGAGCCCAGTAAGCTTACCCTTGTACTCACTTGTAATAATTTTTTCAGGAGGTACTGATTGGCTGTTTCGAACAGTACGATAAAATTCTAAATTAGCAGGAGGAGGAGCAGAGGGAACAGGAGCTTGAGTAAGCGTGGGGTATACGACGCTTGCTGCAGGCTGTTTGGGAAGAATTGATATTTTCCCGGATTTTACAAAAAATGAATATGCTTCAAATATGATAAGTACAACAAGGGCGATGAGTGCGATCAATAAAAACGTGTTTGTATTCCAGAATGGGGACTTTTTCATTTCCGGTTCCATGCATATAAGTCTACCGCTTTTAGGCAAGTGTTGTCAAGTAAAGTGATGATATTTTACTTCGATTATTCGAATAATCGAAGTGGTAAAAGAATTAAGAAATTAGAACACGAGGCTTAATAAGATTATCAAGCTTACGCCGATAAGTATTGCAACTGATGGCCAAATAACTCCAGAAGCTGGTGGAACAGGAACGGATGTTGCCGATGGGCCAACGCCACTTGTTGGCGCCGCAGAAGGTCCGGGAGTATTTGTTGCTTTAACGATAATGATCTCTGTTGGAGTTGGCGTGATTGTAGGTGTAATTGTGCCGGTTGGGGTGACAGATGGAGTTACCGATATGGTTGGTGTTGGCGTTGCTGTTAGAGCGCCCGTTGGAGTAACAGTTGGTGTTAGGGCGCCCGTTGGAGTGGGACTTACGGAGGTGGTAATTATTATCTTTGGTGTCACCGTTGGTGTGATATTTGGGCTACAAATGGCTTTTGTTTGAGCGGGAGCTCCTTGGCTACACGAATTCACTGGTGTAACGATACAACCATATGCATGCCCAGAAATTGGGGTAAAAGTGATGAGTAAATCGGTGGTTTTCCCAGATTTAATAATTTGACTAGTGGTTAGGTCGCGAATTTCATAGAGAAATAACGTTGGATTGCTTAAATCGGCGCTTGGTCCAACCGTCCATCGACAATTTGCGCTTTCTGCCGGGCAACTCGGGGCAGACGAATCATTTACGGGTTCTGCGGCGCGATTATCGGGGGCTTGGGAACGATTCAAGAAAATGAATGCGAGTGCACTAAATACAACAACGAGTATTACAATCGCGATCGCCAAAAGCGACATATTCTTTTTTCCTGTTGATTGTTTTATTGTTGCGACTGGCATACGTTACTTACCTCCACAATTTGGACAACTGATAGTGACCGATGTTACAACTCCGGGTTTTGGACAATTACCGGGTGGAGTTTGGGGTGGTGGTGTTGGATTACTACAACGACAAATAATTCGCAGTCCTGCAAATCTATACCGACATTCCACACATGCAGGGCCTTTTGCCTTACAACGATCCTCCGCGGGCGCTGGGCAGGCTATCCAATTATTCGCGCCCAACCTAGTTGGTGCCTCACCGGTGTAACAAAGAGGGTCTGCAGGAAGTGGAATCAGTTCATCAGAAATACAAGTGGGGGGGGTTGCCGCCTGTGTTTGAACGGTTTCTGGTACTGAAACTTGTTTTGTCGCGACGCGGCTTAAAAGGATGCCTCCAAACCCAACTGCCACGAGAACCAAAAAAACAATCCCTACAATTAATATATTATGTGAAGAGAACCTACCCTGTTTTTTTATGATTTTATCAAGTGGAGTAAAATTCATACGCTACAATCTATTGTTGCAGAATATTTTGAAATTGTCAATCCTAGTAATACCCGAATGCCCAGAAGGAGATTGCGTTGATTCCACGTTCTTTCAAAAATCCAATCTTTCGTACCACGGACTCTGTATCCTCAACCCATGCAATGTGATACTGTAGCTTCTCATCAATATAATTTATTTCCAACTCGCCTGCCCGCTCATCTCTTTTCACCAAACAATTTTTCCACGCGCAAGAATCCAAAAATTTTTCTTTAATTTGGGAAAAAGTAAGCGTGGTAGCGCTCGTCAACGGCCTTTTTTTCTCATCAACAATCCAATCGTGTCCGTATAGCCCAAAAACGACAACGAGTTTATCTGTTGAGGTGAATTTACTCATATCCTCGACCATTGTACCCATATCGTATCCAAATGTATCTTTTCCTTCCATTGGGAAATTTGGGCCCGGGGTTCCCCATAATTTATGAAGGTCATAAGCTAAAACATAAAAATGATCCACAAAGGGTGAAAGTGCATCTATGCTGTAGGGCCGCGCACGGTAAAACGAGTCTCCGTAAAGCGTCATATCAAATGTAAGTCCATTGGCTCTTACAAGTTCGCTTGCAAGCTTTGTAAAGCTTACTATCTGCGTATTAAGTTTTGTACTGGCGAGGCCTCCTACCTCAAGGTCCAACAATATTCCGTCAAACCCATGCTTAGTTGCCGTATTAAGCGCCTCATTGATAATTTTTTCCTGACGACTCGTGCTTTCCAAAACCGAACTATTTATTTCATCGTTTACCATTCGGATCGTCAGAACATGATGGGGAATTTGGGCAGTGAGACTTTTAAAATCACCAATTGACTCAAATCCTGCCTCGTTCTCATTAATTCCAGCGGCTTGCGCTTCAACTCCAAAATATATCGCAGTGTCAACCTCACGATTACTATCTTTCGGTGTAAAAGCTGTGGCTTCAGAATCTTTTATTGTCCAATACGGAAAGAAAACGCTTGTTGAACGAGGACCGAGTGTTGTTTGTGAAGCCGCAGTCGGAACAATGACAGGTTCTGTTTTAGTGCTTTTTTTTTCACCTAGACCCACACTTATGGCAAATCCAATTATGAATAATAAAACAAAGAGCAGTTTTTTCATTGCCCTATTGTACTAGAAAACGAAGCCGAGGAAGATTGCAAATAAGCAGATTGTGGCAATGATAATTGCGGGGTGGACCGATCCACTCGAGGGAAGGGAAGTTGTTGATGTTCCAGTTCCAGTCGCGGTTTGATTTGCCGCAGCTTTTGTAGCTGTTGCCGCGCCTGCTGTTGCCGAAGCACCCGCTGTCGCAGTTACACTGCTTGAACTCCCCGCACTTGATCCGCTTCCAGAACCTCCTCCAATTCCACTACCCGTAGTTGGTGTGGCTGTTGCATTTCCAGATGTGGATGTTCCAGTTGGAGTCCCAGTTCCGTGACTAGGTATTGGAGTTGCGGTTGTAGTCAGCTTTGGTGTTACAGTAGGAGTTGCTGTAGTAGTGACTTTTGGCGTTACCGTTGGAGTCAATGTTGTGGTTGGAGTAAGTGTAACTGTAGGAGTTGCAGTTGTAGTCGGAGGAACGGGAGTATTTTGTGGAGTTCCTTCCGGAACCTTACAAAGCGGCGCATTTACACTCGTTGATCTTCTACACGTATTATTATTTGCAGAAACTGTTTCACAAACATAGGTGTTTAACGGATTTGCACTAAAACTCACTTCAGTTGCGCTTTGTGTAGATTTTGCGACAATAGACTCACTTTTATCAGCCGCAATTTGTTTCACCTGAATAAAATATGGATTAGCGCTCGTTGTTGTTGAAGCGTCAACTACACATTTTGCAGTTGGAAGGGAACAGTTTATGACAGGAGTTTGCGCTTTATTCTGAACAATGGTTCGGTTATTTACCACAACAAGTCCGGTTACCAAACCAACAAAAAGTATGACAAGGGCGATTGTTGCCGTCATCAATCTTTTCTTTTGTGTTTCGTTTAAGTTTTTCATTGTGGTATACAGCCATCTTGGCATTTAAATTCCAAACGAGGAATGGGTAATGTTGAAATATCGCAAGAGGATTTTTCAGAAGGTGGAGAATTGACAATGGAGGGTGGAATTGGTGTTGGAATTTCTGTTTTTGGATTTACTACGGTATTTGGTCGGCAACACACGAGCTGGGAAGAGCCGGTGGATTTTCCAGCATCTATTGTTCCAAGCTGTGTTGTGTCTTGCGGACAACTTGATCCGGGCCAGTTATATCCACCTTGTCCAATACATTCATCGGTTGAAAACGCTTTTGCGCCACTTCCTTGATCTTTATTCACCACAAAAACGCCAACTCCAATTGCCGCGAATAAACTCAAAGTAAGTACGGAAGTGATAAGTGGGGTAACCGGAAATCGGCGAGTGTTTGGAAGAGAAGAAATCGGTATCGGCGTATAATTTTCAGTCATTATTTAGATTGTAGTAAAAAAGTGTACTCGATGTCAATGTATAGATACACTGTAGGTTTCGTCGTTTTGTTTTGTGATAATTCCTGCAATTTCAAGCGTTGTTAGCGCGCCCAGAACTGCTATGAGTGGGCTCGAAATCCGCTTCGCAAGCTTATCTGGTGTTAATTGTTCTTCAAGAAGCGCTTGAATAACCTTTTGTTCATGCTCTCCAAGATCAGCAAAATTGTTTCGTTTTTCTTCAATATTCGCCATGGGAACTGCATACTCGGAAATAATATCTTCCACACAAGTTGCCAAATGAGCACCTTGTTTAAGAAGGAGAAGGGGAGCCTGGGATAACGTAGAGGTTATGGGAACGGGTGGGGCAAACACGTCTCGGCCTTGAAGTGCGGCATAGCGGGCAGTAATGAGTGTGCCGGAATGAGCAGTGCCTTCAATAACAAGTGTTCCGCGGCAAATCCCGGAAATAATGCGGTTTCGAGCTACAAATAAGCCTTTTTTCGTGTTCATGGCAGGCGGGAATTCTGAAATAACGGCGCCTCCGGTTGCTATAATTTCATCGTACATTTTTTGCTTTGAATATGAAAAAGGCGTATCAATTCCGCATCCCAGAACTGCAACCGTTGGTTTACCAGCTTTGACAACTGCTTTGTGGGCCACACTATCTACTCCCATTGCCATTCCAGAAACAATAATAAATCCATAGTGACATAAGCCGGAAGCAAAATCGGCAGTGATTTGCATGCCATACGAACTGGGAATGCGGGTCCCAACAATGGCAAAAAAGTGCTGATATTTTGTAAAGATTTCGGGGTCACCGCGAAGGTATAAACCGATGGGTGGATCGATAATTTCACGAAGTGCTTTGGGATATAGGAGAGAGACCTTTGATATAAAGTGTATACCTTTTTTGGACAGTGAGGAGAGCTCTGCTATAGGATTGAAGTTTGACTTGAAATTTTGCCATTTTTGTGCAACTGATTTTCCAATGATACTTTCCATTTTTGATTGGGGTGCATTGTATGCAGACTCGATACTTTCGAATTCGTTTTCAATGCGCAAAAAAAGAGTAGGGCCAATACCAAACATTTGGGAAAAAGCGAAATAATAGGGGTCTTCATGATGCATGAAATGGGGATTATACAGGGGAATTATGAAATAAATATGAAATAAGGAGTGCAGTCAATATGATTAGAAAAAGTTCGATTTATCGAATAATCGAACAATAAATACTGTCGGGCGTTGCTGTGTGATTGTTGTGTGTTGATTTTTCCTAAAAATAGGAAGAATCTCGTATGGCAAAGCCATACACACAAACAAACAACACAGCAACGCCGCCGCGATAAGACAATGGTCCAAATCTCCAGAAAGGAGAGTGCGCCCGGGAGGTACCCAAGATTTGTTGCGGAGGAGAATGCAACTCGTCAAGGGTACCCCCTTCCGGCACATCCACGAGCATGAAGCCGTGGAGAGAAAAGCAGAGCGTCGTCGCCCCACCCAAACAACACTACTGCTTTAACTCCGTGTAAAAAGTGCTGGTCGGAGACCGGTGCCGTTTCATGCAAAAGACGCATATAGGATCTGAGGGACTACACGATCCGACACGTCGATCCTCGAACCCGACCAACACCTAGGGGGTGATGCAACCTGATAATTGGTGCTACCGAACTACCGGAAGCGTGCGAGAACTGCCACAGCTGACAGGAATATTGTCAGGATTAGCCTCCGATACCCGGGGTGTGGATTCCCATTGGGATCGGCGGGTGTCCTCCGTTCTCGCTTGTGGGGCTGTGGATGCCCGTGCTGACGCTTCTTCGCCGCCCGGATTACAAGTTGCTTACTGAGCACTTGTACGCAGGCCTGCTGGCGGTCAGCTTGTCGTAGTTCGCGAGAACTGCGACTTGGGTGCGATCGGGGCGATCGCGGGTCGGGTTGGTCGGTAGGTTCAGGCATGGACTGACTTCCTGTGCAGGGGTAGGGTACTCCGGTTCCTGATAGGAGACCTTCCGATGCACTGATGGTTGTTCAGTTGTGTCCTTGCCGCTTGGTCCGCAGCTTCTTGGGTTGGCCCGTTGCCATACCACAAGTCATTGCAAACCTTGCAACCTTCGACGCCCAGATGGATGGGTTGATCTCCGACCAGTTCAGCGACCATTTCGATGGCCCTGATACCGTATCGTCCTCTCCCTGGCATGCTTGCCATTCGGCTGGTTGCCGTCGGACTGCTTGCCGTGCGTGTTCTGGACGTGTACGTGTTCCATCCCTTCGCACTCGCGGGCGTGAACTCGCTTCTCTCGCTCGAGGTCAGCGACTGCGTGTCTCACGGTTCTTCCCTCGCCGATGATGAACTTGTCGGGACAACCGGGACACTTGTAGAGGACTTGTTTCTGCCCTCGTATCTTGACCTGCATAGTCATTCTTGAATCTCCTCGCAGATGGGGTGAGCATGATCGCTCAACTAGCTACCAACTACTATTCTGTTGTTTTTCTCCTTTCTTTCTCTCTTATAAAAATCTCGGGTTCTAACCCGCCTTTGGCGAGGCACAACCCGAGATTCTTATATCTCTAAATTTCCATTGTCTTATTGTTAAAGTGCTGTACCATACAAAAAAATTCTTCTATGCAAAAAAAGAAGAAGTTTTGTTTGTTACATCTACATTGTCTAAGCTGTCATGCCTATGCTAGGAGGCACGAGCCTACAACAATGTTAAATACTATAGGTAATTATAGTCCTGGGTTTTGCGCGTGTCAAGAGCTAATTTTGATTTGGATTGAGGAGGGGAGGGGGAGATGGGGTGATTGGGTGGGGCGGAGGAGATGAGGAGAGGAATCCCCCTATCTCCCTATCCCATCCTCTCCACCTCTCTAGTATAATATCTCTATGAAAACCTTCTTCGCCACCACTGCAATTCCATACGTAAATGCCGCGCCGCATATTGGGCATGCGTTGGAATTTGTGCAGGCAGATGCTATTGTTCGCTATCACCGGGATATTTTGGGCGAAGAAACGCTTCTATTATCGGGTGCAGATGAAAATGCACTAAAAAACGTGCAGGCCGCCCAGAATGCAAATCAGCCTGTGCAGGAGTTTGTGGATACGCACGCAAAGGAATTTGAGGAACTTGCGGCGTCCTTGAATGTCCAATTTGATGTTTTTCAGAAAGGAACGGACGCGCGCCACATCGAGTCAAGCCAAAAACTGTGGGAATTGTGCCTGGAAAATGGTGATATTTACAAAAAAAAATACGAAGGACTCTATTGTGTTGGCTGTGAAGCCTTCTATACAAAAGGTGAATTAAATGAAAATGGTGAATGTTTTGAACACCCCGGGAAGTCGCTTGAGTCAGTTTCTGAAGAAAATTACTTTTTTAAACTCTCGAATTATCAAGAGCAACTGATCAAACTTATAACGACTGATGAGCTCCAAATTGTGCCTGAAACGCGAAAAAATGAGATGCTGGGATTCCTTCGCGAGCCGCTTCAGGACATCAGTATTTCCCGGTCAAACGAGCGGGCAAAGAACTGGGGAGTTCCTGTGCCTGGTGACGACAGCCAGCGAATGTATGTGTGGTTTGATGCGCTCAACATCTATCAATCAGGCGTGGGATTTGGATTTGATGATGAAAAATACAAAAAATGGTGGCCAGCGGATGTACATATCATTGGGAAGGGAATTTCCCGGTTTCACACAGTTTATTGGCCTGCATTTTTACTTTCTGCAAAACTTTTGCTTCCCAAAAAAGTCTTTATTCATGGCTATTTCACGGTTGATGGGCAAAAAATGAGCAAAACGCTTGGAAATGTGATCGATCCATTTTCATTGATCGAAAAATATGGTGCTGATTCTTTGCGCTACTATTTTTTGCGAGAAATCCCTTCAACAGGTGATGGCGACTTCTCAACGGCGCGATTTGTGGAGGCTTATAATGCAAATCTGGCTAATGGGCTCGGAAATCTCATCGCTCGAACGGCAAAACTTGCGCAGGGTTTGGTGTTTGAGGTAGTGGATAGGCATGCCCTCCCCGTACAGTTTCCTGGTTATCAGGAAGCACTTGACGCGTATAAATTTCATGAAGCACTCGACATCATTTTCACCAAAGTTCGTGAACTCGACGGCTATATAAATGAAAAAGAGCCATGGAAGATTAAAGATAAAGACGAACTCAAAAGTATCCTATCTCCATTAATTTCCAGCCTCTATTCCATTGGATATCATCTCCAGCCATTCATGCCCGAAACAGCGGGGAAGATACTTGAGCAATTTGGAAAAGAGCAAATAAGCCAATCGGATTCATACTTTCCACGTATCTAATATTCCCCCTATCCCCCCATCTCCACCTCTTCCTCTCCCGCTCCCCCTATCTCCCCATCCCCCAAACCTCTCCTCACCTTCCAAAGTAGGTCTCCAACATTTTTTTTGCTATCGGCGCTGCCACATTCGAGCCTTCTCCCGATTCTTCAACCATCACTGTTATCATAATCTCGGGATTTTCAAATGGAGCAAATATGCTAAACCAGGCGTGGGGAAGCCCGGAAAGTTCGTGAGACTGTGCAGTTCCCGTCTTGCATCCAACCGAAATAGGTTTTTTATTAACGGCAAAATTAAAAAGTGGCCATCCGGTGCCTCCGGGCGCGCATGCCCCCTTCATACCTTCACGTATGAGGTCAATTGTCTTTTTGGAAAGCCCTAGACTGTGGCACTCGGGCTTTTCTTTGAAAAGCATTTTTAGTGTACACAGTGATCCTCCGTTTGCAAAAACCGCGTTTGCTTGATTAACCTGCCCTGGCGTGACAAGCGTGTATCCTTGCCCAATCGACATATTATATGTGTCTCCCAAATACCAGTTCTCTTTTATTGTTTCCTGTTTCCAGAAAGAAGAGGGAATTGTGCCAATATCTTTACCGTACCCAAATTTTTCTGCCCATTTTTTGATCGCAATATCGCCGAGCCGGGCCCCGACCCTATAAAAGAAAATATCATTTGATCGCCGTATTGCCTTAACAATATCAACATTTCCTTCAGTTTTTCCGTATTGCAAAAAATACCAATTTCCAAAGGTGGCCGCCCCTGCCTTAATCGTTCCCGTATCCTCAATAATTGTTTTTTCATCAATTTTTTTTTCTTCCAAAGCCCCTGCGGCAATGACTGGCTTAAATACAGAACCGGGTGGGTACGTTCCTTGAAAAACTCTATTAAGCAGAGGCTTCTCCTCATCTTTGAAATACTGCGTAATTTGATGTGCATCATTTTCAATAAATGCGGTAGATGAAAAAGTAGGAAGCGACAAAAGCGCCAAAATCTCCCCGGTATCGGGTCGAGTGGCTATGACCGCAACACGCTTTCCCACAACTTCTTTATTGTTTTCAATCGCTTCGTACGCTTTCTTTTGTAAATCGGCGTCCAAACTTACTCGTAAATTTGGCTGTTTGATGGGGGCAATGACGCTCATGACTTTTATTGGTTTTTCTCCGGCATCAACCTCAACAAGTTTTTTACCATTGATTCCACGAATGGCGCATTCATAGATATTTTCCACACCCTTTTTCCCGGTTTCATCTCCACTTGCCAATTTATTTTTACACGCGTCTTGTGAAATATCAGTTGGTGAAGCAGATTGTACATATCCTAAAAAATGGGCGTTAGCTTCAGGATCAGAATATATACGCTTCTTTCCCTCGCTTTTGGCGAGAATGATTCCCATTCGATCGACGATAGTAGCGCGAGGAGCTGGAATCATTACTTCCCGGATTCGATTGTTTTCAGCCAGCGTTCTAAAATACGCGCCTTTGACGATGGTGAGTTGAAACAGTCGGGCGACAAGTATAAGGAGGATGACAATGGTGAGTAGTGGGATTGTGTAAATACGAAGTCCTGTTCCACTTGTACTTTTTCGCTTAAAATCTATGTCGTTTTTGATGTGTATGAATGGGAGGGGAAGTTTGGACATGGACTTTATTATACAAGAGAGGTGGGGAGGAGGGGATGGGAAGATAGGGAGAGCGAGAGGTGGGGAGCATGGAGGATGGGAGAAAAGCAGCTATTCACGACTCCTTCTCGGTCTCTGTTCCTCTCCTCAACTCCTCCGCCCCACCCTATCCCCCAATCTTCTCCTCTCCTCCTCATGCTATAATGAAGGTATGCAGAAATCGACTTTGATAGCTATTTTACTGGTCTTCATGATGGGTTTTTTTGCGCGCGCGACCTCTGTACAGGCGCAGTTTTTTGAGAAGAATAATAAAATGGGGATTCATGTGGCTACGCCCAGCGAACAAGATATTAAGGATGCAGCTAAGCTCGTGAACGCGAATAGCTCTTGGGGCTACATAACAATCGTTTTACAGCAAAAAGACCGTGATAAAAAAGCGCTTCAACACACCTGTGACCTTCTTCGAGACGCAAAACTCATCCCAATTTGGCGGTTGGCAAGCCGTGCGGAGGGCGATTCATGGGTAGTGCCTGAAAAACGAGATGCATTTCTGTGGGCAGATGTTCTTTCCTCGGTCAACTGCACAACTAAAGACATGTATGTCACGCTTTTTAACGAAGTAAATCGGGGAAACGAATGGGGAGGGTCAGTTGACGCCAAAAAATATGCGCAGACAGCACTTTTTTTCGCCCAAACGCTCAAAGCAAAATCAGATGATATTAAACTCATGCTTGCGGGGCTTGACGCCGCCGCACCTCAAAGTCCTCCAGAATATGAAGATGAGGCAGTTTTTTTAAACGAGGTATTTGACACGGCTCCACAACTGTGCGATTACATTGACGCTGTGGCTTCCCACCCATATCCGCGAGGATTTACAGAAGCTCCCTCATCTAGTTTTGGTAGACAAAGCATAACGGGATATAAATTCGAACAAGACATATATCAACAAAAATGTGGCAAGAAACTTCCTGTCTTTATAACAGAAACGGGGTGGAAAAATGGGGAACTTCCAAGTTCACTCCTTGATTCGTACTATAAATATGCGTTTGAACAGGTATGGAATCCTGATGAAACTGTACGCGCAGTCACCCTG
>Ga0209541_10009744_pt1 | contig 15493 bp, 24 predicted proteins | sample RifCSPlowO2_01_FD_184027 | JGI IMG/M metagenome (GOLD analysis project Ga0209541, IMG submission 184027) | Groundwater microbial communities from Rifle, Colorado - Rifle CSP2_plank lowO2_0.1 (SPAdes) (version 2) | ecosystem: Environmental > Aquatic > Deep subsurface > Groundwater | place...
AAGCCTGCCTAAGGAAATAGTTGTTGAGATGGAGAAGTTCGTTGAAAGAAATTCGCTTGCTGTCGTCGGGGCTTGCTTGGTTGACGGCATGCCACTGCATAAATGCTGCCGAGAATGTTTGAAAGCGCACACGCTGTTGAAAGCAAGAGAGATGTGCCTTGAACAGGAAAAGATGGAATTATTAAACGAGGCTTTCGCTGAATGCGGAATTGGGCATGAAGGATTTTATATAAACAATGGAGAATTAGTTAAAATTTATTCTGGGTGAATGATATAAGATGAGGTTGATAATATGAAAACAATCTTGAGATTAACTGATTTTGCTGAGATGATTAATATAGAACAATCTTTAAACTATAGCACAAGACATGAATAGTTACCACATAAAAATATGAGCAATGTAAATTAGATGTGATTGCATATTACCGAATGTATTTCTAATTAATTAAGATTGGGCATGGCTGATAGATTAGTTTAGGCGGATGAGTTTAATTTTTTGATTAAACCTGAAAGCTGGGAAAGATTTGAAATTACAAAATCCGGCTTGGCTTTCAGAATTTCTTTTTTCGGCGACCACGAGGCTGAGCTGACTAGAATGACAGAGATGCATTTTACTTTCCTTGCTAAAGTTATGTCGGCTCGCTTGTCTCCGACGTAAACTACCTGGCTTGGCTTTATTTTCCCTGACTTGAGAATTGAGGTTAATTTTGATGCCTTGTCTCTAAAAGATTCTGCTCCGTAGATTTTAGCGAAGAATTTAATTTTGTTTTTTGCCAGAACCGCTTCTGCGAATTTCTGAGTGTTATTTGTCATAATTATTTTTTTAATTTTTATCTTGTTAAGTTTTTTTACACTCAGAGAGAGTTTTATTTTATCTGCCCTTATGACTTCAAGAGCGTTTGAGTAAGAAATTACTTTGCTTATTTTGCCTGATTCTATTCTGCAACTCCAAAGAGTTTTCTGGAGAGTTTTGTTTCCGAGTTCTCTTTTTATCTTCTCCGCAGGTATCTTGCAGTTGAATTTTTTGAATGTTTCATTTAATATTTTTATAATTTCTTTCCTGGAATCAGCTAAAGTTCCGTCAAAATCGAAGACAAGAAGCTTAATCATTTTTTGTGCTCTGCTCTTTGCTTGCTAACAAACCGGTTTATGTATTCGGCGTGGGGCGAACGGTCAACAATTCTTTTTACTTTCCAGACTTTATCGCCTGATTTGTCTGCCTTGACTCTTGTTGAAGTTTTTCTGTGCATTTCTTCAGAGATTAAAATTTCCTGGTTTGATTTTTGCGAGAGATTTTTTGCAGTTATGACTGTGTTTCCGACTGAAATGAATCTAAATTTGCTGTCTTTCTTTTCAACTATCAAACTTCCAGAATTTATTCCGATGCCAAATTCTATTTTCAAGGCTGACTTTCTATTGTGATTTGCTAGAACTCTTTCTATGTTGGACGCTGCCTGAATTGCCTTGAAGTTGTTTTCTGTATCTCTTGTGAGCATCTTTGAGAAGATTATTATTCTGTAATTTTCGTGCGAGTAAATCTTTGCTCCTGTTTCTTTTACCTTCCACAAAACTGAATCTATTAAATCCAATTCTGGCTTCCTAAGCTTAGAAGTGTTTTTCAGATTTAGAGCGATGACTGCTGACTCTTCTTTTTCGCCTTTGTCAATTATTCCGCCTGCTGCCGGGACTTTTCCGACGAGCTTTTTCAGGCCTGTTTTTCCTGTCTGGGGCTTTCCGTATTTTCTTTTCTTAATTGCTCTTCTTATGAATATTACTGCGATTACTGCGAGAACTAAAAGAGCTAGAATCCAGATTATCCAGTCGAAATCTTCTTTTATTGAAAATCCAACGTCGTTAACTGAGATTGCTTTTCCTGTGAGGGAAGCTAAGCCGAGGTTTTGGAGCTCTTCTCCGTCTGCAACATTAATCTGGTATTCTCCATTTGGAGCTTCCAGCCTGAATTTTTTTGACTGCCCTACGCCGAGAGACATTTCTTTTATTTCTGATACTTCGCCGATTGTAACTTCAATAGGGCCTTCATACAAAATGTTTCCTACGTTTGTTACAGTCAGTGTGTTATTTTCAAGAGAGAAAGACAACTTTCTGTATTCTTCAACGACAAATGCTTTCTCTGCTTCAAATCCGTCTGATTTTGCCTGGAATTTCCACTGCCCAGGAGTCAGGTTTGCTGGAATGCTTTGAAATAATGCAGTGTTTGTCCGGGTTAATTTAGCCTGGTTGAATTTGCCGTCAGGGCTTAACAAATTGAGCTCTATGTCTTTTTCGATATTTTCGCCGGACTGGTCAAGAAGAAAAACGGAGTACTCTAACTCTGTTTCTGGCATTACTGAAGGTGTTTTGAGCTCAATGACGAGGCTTCTCGGCACTTGCTTGACTGAGAGCTGAGACGAGGCTGTTCCTTCGTTTATTGTGAAGCCAGATGAGTCCTTGTCGTATGCTCTTGCTGTTACACCATAAGAACCCGCGTGCGTGTCTTCCGGAATTATTATTGTCATGTTAAATGCCCCGTCTTTGACTTCACCTGTGAGAACAAGGTTAACTTGCGAAAGAGTTACTTCTACGAAACCTAAAAGAGGCTGTCCATTTGCTTTTACTGCTTTTCCCGAGATTATTATTGGCTCCCCTGGCTCGTAAACTGACTTGTCTGTGTTCATTGATACTTCAACTCCTCTTGACAAAGTGAATTCAATGCTTGACGCACTTTCTTCGCCGAAGTTTGACTGGAGATGGCAGTCTCCTTCGAGAGTTCCTACAAGAAACTTGTCAAAAGAAGCCGAAATTGTGATTGTTTTTTCTTCTCCGGATTTTAATGAAAGCGGAGATTTGTAAATTTCCAGTAATTTTGTTTCGTTGGTTGAGACGCAGGCTAATTGTGTTGTGAAGAAAGATGACGTGTCGGAATTTGCGAGGACTGAGATTGTGACGTCAAAATCGTCGCCGAGGTTGTATAGTGAATTTGTCTGGGAAATGAGGATTTCGGCTGACACTAAAGGCACTAGGAGGATTAAAAATATGAGCAAACTCTTTTTCATCATGCTGGATAGAGTTCTGGATTGTATTTAAATTTTGTTGAGGGCTGGGAAAATGCAGAAAAAGGGAATTGTTAATAATAAAACAAATCCGTAAGTGCGTCAGCGCGGGGTTTTATATGATAAGGGCTACATTTAGTTTCGTGATATTGGTTAATATTATATAAGATAGTTTTATAAGTTTCGGAATATTTTATTGTTGATGACATCTGAATATATGGAATGGATTAGAAAATCCGAGAAAGATTTAGAGGCGGCGAAGTATAATCTTACTGGCGGGCTGCTTGAGGAGGGGGCGTTTTTTCTACAACAGTCTGCTGAGAAATCCTTGAAAGCTCTCTTTATAAAAAAGACAGGAAAATTCCCAAGGATTCATGATTTGGTTTCTTTAGCTAAGGATATTAAGGCACCTGAAGAGATAATTGCATCTGCAAGGATTCTATCTCCAGCTTATCATTATACAAGATATCCTGATGTTGTAAAGGTTGAAAACTTAAAAGAGCGAATAGATGAACTAGAAGAATCTGCGGAGAAAATATTAAAATGGGTGAAAAAAAATCTTTAGGAATAATTAAGAGATTTGCGGGAAAATTAATGAGAGATTTTTCTGTGAAAAGGATAATCCTCTTTGGAAGCCGCGCTGTTGGAAGGGCGCGGAGAGACAGCGATATAGACTTAATTATTGTTTCAGACGATTTTGAAGGGATGGATTTTTTTGAGAGAGTTTATAAGATGTATAAATACTGGGAAACATCTGTGCCTGTTGATTTTCTTTGTTATACCACGAAAGAATTTGAGAGATTGAAGAAGAGGATTTCTATTGTTAGTGATGCGTTGGAGAATGGGGTTGTTGTGAAGTGAAGTTTGTTGATTGAAAAGAGTTATATAGTCAAAAAAGTAGATTGCTTAATGGAAGAAGGATTTTATTGCTGTGCAGAGATTACTGACAGAACAGTTAGAGAGGCAGGAAACTGTCGTGATTACAGAAATCGTCGTTGCTATAATGGTTTTGGCAGACCTGATGGAGTTTGTTCTGTTTTGTTTTTGGCTGAAAAAGATGCCACAGAAAGAGGCGAGAGGTTTGTTCTACCTTCTGAAGACTTGCCACCTTTAACTTTAGGGCAATAATGCGTCGGGTTGGTAATTGCAAAGAGTTATAAATTCTTTTTAGTTAAAGTAGGTATGGAAGACGCAAATCAGATTGACAATAAGAAACTGATAAAGGAATTTGGCGCTTCGGCGCTCGACAAACTTAGCGAGAAGCCTGACTTTTATTCTTTTCAGACGGGAGTTTTGGCTTCGCATAGGGATTTTGACAAGTTCTTTAAGGCTTTGAAGAAAGGGGAAAAGTGCGCGATACTTTCTGGCGTGAATGCGTCGGGGACTTTGCATCTTGGGCATAAGGCGGTTTTTGACACAAACTTGTTTTTCCAGCGCAAATATGGGATTGAGGTTTTTATTCCGATTTCCGACGATGAGTCTTATGTTTCCGGGAAGGTTAAGGATCAGGAAGAGGCGCTGAAGAATTCACTTCGGCTGGCTCGCGAGCTGATTGCTTATGGTTTCAATCCTACTAAGACGCATTTTATTATTGATCAGGTTTATACTAATATTTACAACCTGGCGATAAGGCTTTCTCGGAGACTGACTTTGTCTGAGGTTAAGGCGACTTACGGCTACAAGAATGAGGACAATCCCGGGCTGTATTTTTATCCGGCTGTTCAGTCGGCGCATATTTTGTTTCCGCAGGTTTCCTTTGGCATTAAGAATGTTCTTGTGCCGATTGGGCCGGACGAGGATGCGCATATTAGAATTTCAAGGGATTTGGCTTCGCGGTTTGGTTATCAAAAGCCGGCGATTTTGCATTCGCTGTTTCTACCGGGAATTGACGGGGAGAAAATGTCTAAATCAAGAGGAAATGCAATTTATCTGAATGACTCGGAGAAAGAAATTCGGAGGAAGATTTCGCGGGCGTTTTCTGGAGGGCAGAAGACAGTTGAGGAGCATAGGAGCAAGGGAGGGAATCCGGAGGTTGATGTTGCGTTTATTTATTTGAAGAATTTATTTTTATCGCCTGAGGAATCTGCTGAGCTGGGGGAGAGATACCGAAGAGGAGAGGTATTGAGCGGGGAGATGAAGAATCTTTTTGCTGGGAAAGTTGTGGAGTTTGTTAAAGGATTTCAATCGCGGCTGCGTGAGGTTAAGGAGAAGGATGTTGAGAAGTGTGTTATGAAGAATGCTTAGTCTGGAGCGAAAAACTTAAATATGTGTTTTCACATAATTATTTATGGCAAATATTACTTTGGCTATACCTGAAGAACTTCGTGAGAAGATGAAAAAATTTTCTGAGCTTAGATGGAGCGAGGTTGTTAGAAAAGCAATAGAGCAAAGAATAAACGATTTAGAAGTTATAGAAAAAATTGCTAGAAAAAGCAAACTGACGAAGAAGGATGCTGATGAAATAAGCAAAAAAATAAAAAGAGCCGCTGCGTTGAGATTTGATGAATATAGTAGTTGATACTAATATTTTTATTTCTGCTTTAATAAATGAGGGTATTACGCGAAGTGTAATTCTTACTTCTGGATTTAATTTTCTTTTTCCTGAATTTGAGTTTGAGGAAATTTTCAATCATAAATTAGAGATTTTGGATAAGTCTGGCTTGAATGAAGAAGAGTTTAATGTTTTGTTATTGGGTTTGTTGAGGAAGGTTAAAATTATACGGACTGAGAAAGTTGTTGGTTATCATAGCAAGGCAAAAAAGATTATCGGACATATAGATAAAGATGATGTGATGTTTATTGCAACTGCTTTGGCTTTCGGTTGTGGGATTTGGTCTGATGACAAGCATTTCAAGATGCAGAAGAAAGTTGGAGTTTATACTACAAAGGAAATGTGGAGAAGTGTGTGATGAGGAATGCTTAGAATTATATCGGGAAAATTGGTAATGCGGTAAAATCATACTTGGTTCATCTGGTTTATTTTTTGTGTTAAGCATGGCGGGCAAGATTTGTTTTCATATTAATTATTTCTCTTTTGGGGCGAGCAGGAATAGCGAACAAAGTGAGCGGCTGCTCGCTCGGGGTTTTTGGGGTGTTGGGTTTGGGTGGGGGGATTGGTGGTTAATTTAATTTTCCCGATAAAATTCGTGCTTGCTTCTTCCTTTTGCTGTTTTGATGAATCCAATTTTTTTCATTTTTTTAGCCCAGGTTGGTTTTACAACTTTTGGATTGAAATAATGAGTTGCTCCACTTGTTGGGTCTTGGTATCTTTTTGATAGAACTTGCCTTGAAATTTCCAGACAGTCTTGAAATGCGCCCGGCTCATACCTTTCTGGGTCCATTAATTTTTTTCTGTTAGGATCGTTTTTGTTAAAACAGGAATATTGGTATGGTTTCAGGATTACTTCTTTTAGTGTTTCGCCGTTCCATTTTTTGCCGTCGTTGATTCTGTTGATTGCTGAATAGGCGACTGCAACTTTTTCTTCAGTTGTGCAATCTCTTGTTTCTCCGAAAAGCATTCTTGCTAAAAGGACTTCGTCGGTATCCTTGTTAAAATCTGAAGTTTTGTAACTTGCCGGGCGAGTTGTTGGTGCTGGCTGGGATGCTGGTCGAGTTGTTGGCTGTGAGGTTTGCGCGATAGTTTCTAAGTTTGGAAGTGCAACTGCTGATGCAATGCCTGCAAGTTGTTTTAGAAAATTTCTTCGTGTTTGGGCTGTCATCTTGCTGAACTCCAAGCGATTTGCCTTAAGCCGAAAGCTGATGCGAGGGATCTGAGACATATTTCTTCTGGCTCAGATAATTCTGTTGCGTTGATTTTATATCTAATATCCTGAGAGTCTCTGTTGTCTATGGTGATGTTTCCTTGGGATACACCCTTTCTTATTTTGCTTGCTATGGACATATTGCCATCTGCATCGTAAACGTAGGGGACAATTGTATACTCGCTTTTTCCTAGAAATTTAAATATGGTTTGCATGTTTTCTCTGAGATATGCTGAGTTTCTTTCCACAGTTTTCGAATCTTTATATGCCTTTGTTTGTTCTGGTGTTGGGTTGTAAACGTGGGGTCTTTTTGTTTCTTGGATTATGCTTTGTGCTTCTCTTGAGAACTGTCCGGGAGAATGTTCTGAGAGTGGAGTTTTTCTGACTAATTCGTGATTCATATCCGCTACTGCTCCGGCTATCGTTATTAACAAATCTATTTTTGGTTCCCTTTCTTTTTCCATGAAAATTCAATAAAACCGAATTATATAAACCTTTTGGTTTGTTACTTTAATAAAGTGATAACAGAATTACTTTATTTCCTCGAGGGTGTAGGCGGGGCCTGCGAATACCTTTCCGGTTTTCATACATTTCCAGATTCCTGCGGCGATTCGCTTTGCTCTGCCTGTCGGATGAAACGGAGATTGCTGAGCTTTTCTTTGCGAGGATTCAATTACATTTAATCTGGCTCTCACTCGTGTTCCATAGCCAACCTTGAATCTTCCGGATGCCATAATCTTTTTCTTTTTCCTTGCCATGCTTTTATTTGAGAAAGTAGGTTTTTAAAATGTTTGGTTTTGTTTGCGTATGTGTTATCTGAAAATTACTTTATAACGACAAAATAAATATGTAATGCAAGCCAATAATTCTTAAAAGTTAAATGATAGAGTTAGTTTGATGAAGTTTTGTGTGCTAAAGGGGCTTGCAGGAATTTTAGTAACTTTGGCCGGATGCGGCTTTGATAGTTTTCAGACTGGAATTACGACAAGAGAAGTGAGGGGCGAGTATAATAGATATAAGATTGACAGATTTATTCCTCTTTACAGAGTACAGGCAAATAAAATGTTTGATAATAAAACAGAAGGTTATGCCAGATTTGATTATAACAAAGGAGAAATTGCAGCAGAACATCCTGCATTTTGGGGTGATGTTAATGGCCATATTGAATCATTTGGGATTGGAGTTAATTATTTTCCTTTTTCAGATTGCTGGGGTTTTGAATTTGGAGGAGAATTTTTTCATGCGGATTTTTATATGAACGGCGGACTTGGCAGATTGAAAATAAAAACGCCGGATGAGATATTTGGGTGGGGCGTAAATGCAGGAATTTTTGCAGAGATTCCGATAAATAAGAAGGTTTCTTTGTTTGGTTCTGCTGGATATAATTTTACAGATAATTGGACTGCGAGGGCGTGGTCTGATTTTGATGGATGGAGCGGTTTTGCTGGAGTGAGGATTAATTTGAATGATTGAGTGTAACAATTGTTAAATATTGAAATTTGTCTTGGGAAGAATGGAAGAAAGCGAGATGAATTGGGCGCAGAAGTTGAAGGCTCCGGAAGTTAAGTTTCCGAAGGGGCTGTTTACTTTTTATTTATCGCATCCGACTGACAGCAGAAAGTATGTTAGAAAATGGGAAGTTGGATTTGAGAAGAGGCATCCGAAGATTGCTTTGATTAATCCGTTTTATGATATGGCGGGTGAACAAGAAATAAGAGTTAAAGCATCTGATATCGGAAAGAAATTTAAGGAAGAACCGGGATTTGAATGGCGCATGACACAAACGGATTATATTGCAATATGTTTTTCCCGGGGAATATTGTGCGTTGTTGATGAAAATGCTGAAAAAAGCATTGGCACAATTATGGAGATGGTAATGGCAAGGGCTCTCGCCAAGAATCCAAAGCTGCTGGTTTGCACTAACAAGGGATTAAGGAATCATCCGTGGCTTAAGACTCATTTTCATAAAATTTATTTTTCATTTGAGGAATTTGAAAAGGATGTTGAGAAGCAGGTTGCGAGGGTTAGGAAGAAGTGGGGATTTTAGCAAACTTATTAAATTCTTTAATTCTAACATTAACACATGGCAAGGATTGTCTTAATCTCGTGTGTCAGTAAAAAGCTCGGGCAAGAGTCCAAAGCTAAAGATTTGTATGTAAGCCCTCTTTTTCAGAAGAGCTTACGATATGCAAAGTCATTGAGTCCTGATAAAATTTTCATTCTTTCTGCTGAACATGGTTTGTTGAGACTAGATGACGAGGTTGAACCTTATGATAAAACCTTAAATAAAATGACTTCTGTTGAAGTAAAGGATTGGGCAAATTCTGTAATAAACCAATTGCAGATAGTTTCTGATTTGAACAAGGACGAATTCGTATTTTTTGCGGGCGATAATTACAGAAAATTTTTACTTCCGCATATTAAAAATTATAAAATTCCAATGCTTGGTTTGGGTATTGGAAAACAACTTAGATGGCTGACGGAGAGGATTTAAGATGAGTAAAGAGTGTTGTGTGATTCATGAATGGTTTAATGAAATGAAAATGCATTCGTTTCCGTTCGATGAGAAAGAAATACCTGAAAACGGAATTTACATTCTTTTTGAAAAAGGCGAATTTGCTCATTCTACTAACAGGATTGTCAGAATAGGAACTCATACCGGAAATAAACAACTTCGGTCTCGGTTGTTTCAGCATTTCCTGAACGAAAATAAAGACAGAAGCATTTTTAGGAAAAATATTGGCAGAGCCTTATTGAATAAAGACAAGGACCTATTCCTTAAGCAGTGGGAAATTGACTTAACTACAAAAGAAGCCAAGAGATTGCGCTCCAACGAAGTTGATTTCATAAAACAGAAAGAAACTGAGAAGAGAGTTACGAAATATATTCAGGATAACTTCTCGTTTATTGTTCTTCAGTTTGACAATAAAGATAAAAGACTTGAAATTGAGTCAAAAATTATTTCTACTGTCTCTCTTTGCGACGAATGCAAACCGTCTCAAAATTGGTTAGGATTATTTTCCCCAAAAGAGAAAATTAGAAAAAGCGGACTTTGGTTGGTTAATGAACTTTGGAAAACTCCTTTATCTGACGAAGATATGACTTTGTTGAAACGGATTTTAAATGATTACTAAACTTTAAAAACATATTAAATCTTAGATTTATCAGGGGCTGTAGTCTAGCTTGGTTATGATTTCAGGTTTGGGACCTGACGGCCCCGGTTCAAATCCGGGCAGCCCCATTTTAATTGATTAATAATCTTGAATACATTCGGTAATATTAATCGAATCGTATTAGCTAGTTTTAATGAGATAATTACAAAACAATTCAAAGTTAATAATAAAGCAAGCTGTGACTGCAAGGATGTGATTTTACTGAGATAATTATTTTATGGACTCCAAACAGAATTATTTTTATTTCTAACAATCAACCGAAGATTCTTTCTGCGAATCGGATGATGTCTGAGATTGCGAAGCCGAGAGCGCCGATGATTAAGATTCCAAGGGCTGAGACTTTTGCGACTGTCTTGAATTCTTCTGAAGACGGCTTTTTCAAAATATGCCAGACGCGCTTTGACTGAATGATGAATGATAGTATTCTTCCCATGGATATCTTAGAGAATAATCATTTTTAAAAGTATTTGTTTGCAGAAATAGGCATGACAATTGGAGTTGACATTGATGAGGTTTTGTTTCCTCTGTTACCTGCGGTTATAGAATTTCATAACGAGAGATACGGAACAAGCTTTAAGATAGAAGATTTTCATCACTATCGGTGGTGGGATGTTTTCGGTATTTCGCGTGAAGAAGCTGTCAGAGAATATCATGATTTTTGGAGAGAGGGGAGAGCTGAGCAGATACATCCAATTGAAGGGGCGGTAGAAGCTATAGGAGTTCTAAGCGAGAAAGAAAGTGTTGTGGCAGTTAGTCTAAGGCAGAATGAGTATGAAAACAGAACAAGGGACGTTTTGAGAAAGTATTTTGGAAGCAACATAAGTGACGTATATCTATGCAATCACTTTTCCAGTTCAGGAGAAAGAAAAAATAAAGCAGATGTTTGCGCAGATATTGGAGTTAGATTATTAATCGATGATTTTCTTGAAATTGCAAGAGATTGTTCAGATAGGGGGATAAGATTTTTGCTTTTTGGAGATTACGAATGGAATCAAAGTAAAAGTCTTCCGACAGGAGTTGAAAGGGCTAAAAATTGGAGAGAGGTTTTGGAGAAAATTAATGACACAAGGCATAAATAATTTCTCAATACAAAAAATGATTAATGTAAATTCGATGCGATTTATATTACCGAATGTATTGTTTGTGAAAGATTAATTTCTACAATAATTATTTATTCCTCAACAAAATCAATCCCGAGTTCTTCGCTGAGAGCGCCGCCGTGGATGAAGTTTGTTCCAGAGCCGAGAATCTGGGAGCTTTTTACGCCTGTTACGATAATCAAAACTTTTATTGTCTTTTCCATGTCTGCCGAGATTTGGGCTCCTGAAATCATTTTTGCGTCGGGTGCGATTTTGTCGCCGATTATTTTCATGACTTTGTTGTATTCTTCAAGCGACATGTCGTTTCCTCCGGTTATGTTCACCAGCGCGCCCTTTGCTCCGGATATGTCGACGTCAAGAAGAGGATTGTGGATTGCTTTTTGGACTGCGTCCTGTGCGCGGTTTTGCGAATCAGATTCTCCTATTCCAATCAATGAAACGCCGCCGTTGTTCATTATTGCTTTTACGTCTGCAAAGTCAAGATTTACCAAGCCGGATTTTGTTATCAGTTCTGTTATTCCTTTCACAGACGAAGTTAGAATTTCGTCTGCGACTTTGAAGGCGGTGTGGATTGGAAGTTCTGGGACTATTTCCACCAGTTTGTCATTTGGTATGACGATTAAAGTGTCTGCGATTGAGGCGAGTTTTTCCAAGCCAGCCTGCGCGTTTTCAATTCTTTTCTGCCCTTCAACGGTGAAAGGTAAGGTTACAACGCCAATTGTCAGTGCGCCTGCTTTTTTTGCTATGCTTGCGACTACGGGAGCTGAGCCGGTTCCTGTTCCCCCGCCTAAACCGCAAGTTATGAAAACCATGTCTGAGTCGGCTATTTTCTTTCTTATTTCCTGTTCGGATTCTTTTGCTGCCTGCTCGCCGATTTTCGGGTTTGAGCCTGCGCCCAAACCATTTGTTAATTCTCTTCCTATGAGGATTTTTGTGTCAACATTTGTGTATAACAAGTCCTGGGCGTCTGTGTTTATTGCAATTATTTCGCAGCCTTTTATTCCAATTTCTTTCATTCGCGAGACGGAGTTGCCTCCGCCTCCGCCGCAGCCAACTACTTTTATGCGGGTTGATTGCTTCTGCAAGAGGGATTCCAGCTCTTCGTCTATTTCCTGGTTTTTTGACTGGGATGCCTCTTTTTCTAAATATATATCAGGCATTGTTTATTTACGGAGGGGGGATTTATAAGAATTTGTATATTGGTATTTAGGGGTTTTCCTCCATGGGAAAGAGTTAAGTTGGAAGAGAATTATGGCACAGTGTAAATATTTGCCCAATGCAAGAAACATGATTAATGTAAATTCGATATGGCTGCCGTGTTATCGACTGGTTTTGTTATAATCAGGTTAATGAAAAAAACAAATATATGGGGATAATTGCCTGTTGAATTATGCTTCTATCTTAACGTCTGAGTCTTCTTGGGAATCTTCGGTTTTTTCTTCTCTGATAATTTAGTTTTCTGGAAGAAAGCAGGAAACATATATCAGAAGATATAAAATATTAAAAAGACAAGCAAACTGAGAAAAACATGGTTTTGACACCTGACGAAGCACAAGTACAACATAATCAATATGTTGAAGCGCGTAGAACAAATCTTGTTCAATTATTAGAAAAAGAGGTTGACTTGGTCATGATAGCATACTGCTCGAGAGATAGAGTAGATTATCGTGCGAGCGAAGATGTTGCTCGTTTAAGCCACAATCTTGCTATATCCTATGGTGGCAGCCGTTCTTTGGCTATGGATATGAAACCTGTACTTGAAAAGGTAATCGAACCTGTCATGCAGAGATATCGAGAAGTTGGATGGGATGTTCAATTTATGGGCTTTGATTTCGGACGTACTCCGCAGGGTTTTGAGATAGAATTCAGCAATAGAGCATAACAAGTTTTGCAGATTAACCTTTATCTTCTTCTTTGATTTCTGTTTTTTCTTCCTCTGTTTCGTGAACATGCCCTTCATGTTTTTCTTTGGGCTTTTCTTCCTCTAAGTCCAAGTCTTTGTTAAGAAGCTCTTTGAACTTTGGCTTGAAGGCGTTTATGAAAACTTCGAAGCCCTTTGGGCCTTTGATTATTACTTTGTTTTCTTTGATTTCATATTTAGGAAGGAATCTGAAGAGGGATTTTATCAGAGTTTCTGTTTTTTCTTTTTCGTCTTCAACGATTCTTATGATTGTGAATTTGTAAGTCAAGTCTTTTCCTGCCAGTGGGTTGTTGAAGTCGGTCGTAACTCTTGCGCCGGAAACTGCGAGGATTTTTACGAGGTTGTTGTCAAGGGCGAGAACCATTCCTGGATGCGGGTTGACTTTTTGCTCTGTGAATGATTTCAGCGAAATAATTCTGACAAGTTCTTTTCTGCGAGGGCCAAAACCTTCTTTGTGGTTGAATGAGACTTCGTATTCTTTATTTAGTTCCTTGTCTTCGAGGGCTTTGTCTAAACCTGGGACAACCATCCCTTCGCCTATTACGATGATTGTTTTTTCAGGTTTTGCGTCGGGGTTTATTTTCTTCAGGTCTTCTTCTATGTTTGAGTCAAAAATCTGGCTGTTGGCGCAGCCTGTAAATTTTATTTCTATGAAGTCTTTCTTCTTGGTTGTCATAATGGGAGGTGAGAAAGAGAGTTTTTAAGATTTTGGTTTATTTTAACTCAAAATTAATCTTAAACGGCAGAAATATCTCGATTTCGTTCAGCTTGCTGGATTTTTCCTTGAAGTTTAAAATGCCAATACCTACAACCTCGTTTGTTTCATTACTTCTAAATAATGTTACCCCGGACGATATATCTTCTCCGTGATTCGGTCCTGACTCTGCTACAAAAATTGTCAGATAGTCTGCTTCTTCATCATAGTAGATTCTCATTTGTCCTTTCATTTTACCTGCGGCATAAAATATGCTGTGATTACGAACCCCTGCCCGTTTAAATATCTAACTATGACTCTTAAAAATTTGAATTTCTTTTGTTTGTAGTAACTATAATAATGCCACTTATCCGGCTTTTCTGTCGAGCTTATTTTTATTGGATTCTTTAGGGTTTGTTCAATCTCCTCTTCGAGAACGTCTGGATGTTCTTGTCTTATGTGAGACCATTGCTTTTTTCTTAGAAATATTTTTCTTCCTGTTTTATCCCCTATTTCCAATACTGACATCTTAATTTAAGGATATTTGATGTTATAAAATTAACTTTGCTGAAGCTATGTGTAAATATCATTCCATAAATTTTGGAGTGATACCCCATTCATGTTTAGCTCGGTTCAAAACATTCAAGTTATGATTAATCCATCTCAATGTTTCTTCATTTATCCTCGCTGAATCAAGTTTAGAGTATACTTTACTTCCATGCAACATCTTTTTGCTTTGGTTAGTTGATTCAATATTGCTTCTTTTATGATAATGCTTATCATATTCTTCAGAATCATTTACTGATTCGGAATTCATCTCTTTCCAAGACGGATAACCGTCTTGTTTTCCATTCCAATTTTTTTTGCATTTAAAATATGGCTTGCCTCCAACAGATGCAACTTTCTTGCAGTTTTCTTTAGCCCAATAAATTCCGTCTCCAGACCATTCATTAATTTTGAAATTTTTGTTAGTTTTGTCAACGTGTTCTCGCATAATAATATTGTCTTTTCCCTGTTTTGTTTCTACATTCAACGCAGTTACGATTGTACTCTTCACGCCACAAGTGGCGTGAACTGTTAAGTGATCTCTTCTTTTGATTCTTTTTTTACAACGCAAGCTATACCAAGAAGAAAATAATTTTGTTTTAATTCCAGTCGAATCTGTGGCAAAATCGTGTTCGATTTTTGCTAATGGTTTTGAACTTTCTTCAATTAATTCGTCGAGAACATTACGCAGCAACGATTCTGCTCGATAATTGCATAATGTTTTGAAACAAGGAACATCGACGTTGATTAGTTTTATTTTTCTGAAGAGCAGGAGTAAACTTCTTGCTCTTCTCGTCGATAAATCTGGAAACTTATGCCAAGCTAATAAACAAACAATTGTATTTCTCATCTTTTTTCCTTTGCAAACCTTTAATGAAATAAATCGAACAAAGTCAAAGAAATTCAGAAACTCTGTTTCCTGAATTTTGTTATACATCACTTCATTTCTTGGCCATCTTTTTCTTTTAGTCATACGAATATAATGCCTAATAAGTAGATATTTTTTATTAAAGACAAATGCATAAAGTTTATATATAATAATGCCTAACAAATATTTATAACTTTGAGATGTTATATTGTAATATGGTTTTCATAAGAAAAAAGAAGGTCAGAGGTAAAACTTACTATTATGTCGTTGAAAGTAATTTGATAAATGGAAAGATTAAGCAAAAAGTTATTTACTATATCGGCACAGCCGATACACTTCTTAAAAAACTGAAAGTTAAGCACTAATATTTACACATAGCT
>Ga0209541_10009745_pt1 | contig 15492 bp, 15 predicted proteins | sample RifCSPlowO2_01_FD_184027 | JGI IMG/M metagenome (GOLD analysis project Ga0209541, IMG submission 184027) | Groundwater microbial communities from Rifle, Colorado - Rifle CSP2_plank lowO2_0.1 (SPAdes) (version 2) | ecosystem: Environmental > Aquatic > Deep subsurface > Groundwater | place...
GAATTTCTTCTGGCCGTCTACAATTCCGGCCGAAGATAAAACAACCAAACCAAAAACTATCAGTATTAAAATTATCACAAGCAATCTTCTGTTCATCTGATCTAATTGTATTATAGATTTAGCTATTTTAAAACTATATTTGACTTAATTGATATTATGACGTATAATAACATATTAAGTTTTTTGAAAATCCCATCTAAGGAGAGGCTGAATGAAAAGAAAAAGCAATAAAAAACGCCTTTTTAGGGGCTATAACATAGTCCTGAAATATGCCCTTTGGTATAAAAAAGAGATGTTTTGGGCAATTTCGCTGGCATTTATCTACTATGCCCTTGAGTTTTTAAACCCGTACTTGACCGGCCGATTAACAGACGTCTTCTCGGTTTCAGGTGAAAAAGGGAAAGAAACGGCCATATTGATCGGAATAATTGTTTTGCTGAATGCACTAGACATTTTCATCCTCAGAGTAAAAATGAGAATCTCTAATGTGTTGACGATGCAAGTTTACGCTGACTTTGTTGTTGATCAAGCCTCTCACTTGCTTGACCTTCCTTTGAGCTACCATAATTCAAAAAAAATAGGTTCCGTTTTGAACCGTCTTGCAAATGCAGGTGAAAAGTTTTTTGACATCTTGGAAAATATTGGTTTCCAAAGTCTTCCAAACCTTATATCCCTTGCCGTGGTGGTAGTTCTTATCTTCTTTCTTAATCCTTACTTAGCAACAATTCTTTTGGTACAAATTATACTTTTTGGATTTGTGACGATAAAGAAAACTCGAGGCATTACTATCTGGCAGAAAAAATTTGACATCAAATCAGATAAGGCATGGGGTCATATTTGGGACTACATGACCAATGTAATTCTCGTGAAATCATCCTGTAACGAAAAATATGAAAAAGAAAAGTCAGCCGGATGGTTCAATAGCATGCTTGATACCTACAAAATTCATGCCTCAATGTGGAGAAGTTTATCATCGTGGCAAAGATTTTTTATGCGGTATGGTTATCTGGCCACACTCTGCGCCGCGTTATACATGGTGAGAGTTTCAAAGGTCATCAGTTTCGGAGAATTCATCATGTTTATCGGTTATGCAAACATGGCCTATACTCCACTGGCTAGTCTTGCCACTCAATACAGATCGTTGAGAAAAGGACTGGCCTCTATTGAAAGGACGAACAGAATCACAACCCAAAAAACAGAATTTGAACTATGGCCCGGCAAACAAAAACTTGAAAAGGTTACCGGTCGCATAGAATTCCGCAACGTTGTCTTTGGCTATAACGGAGAAGATGTGATTCTTGATAACATTAGCTTCGTTGTGGAACCGGAAGAAATGATTGCCTTCGTCGGCAAAAGCGGCGTCGGGAAAACAAGTATTATAGACTTGGTTTCCGGATATTATTCCATTCGTTCAGGTCAAATACTTATAGACGATATCGATATAAAAGAATTGGACTTAAGATCTTTAAGAGACATGATAGCCCACGTATCCCAAGATTCTCTTCTTTTCAACGACTCTTTGGGTCACAACATCAAATACACAAACTTCTCCGCCACAAAAGATGAGCTTGATAGGGCTGTTCAAATGTCAGCCGTTGATGAGTTTTTAAACAAACTTCCCCTTGGTTTCGGAACTCTCGTGGGAGAACGAGGCATTAAACTGTCAGGCGGACAGAGACAAAGAATTGCCATAGCTCGAGCCATCTTGAGAGACAAGCCGATTATCCTTCTGGATGAAGCGACTTCGGCGCTGGATTCTGTATCCGAAAAACTTATTCAGAGTTCCCTAAAAGACCTCGTCAGGAACAGAACAACCTTTGTGGTGGCCCACCGGCTTTCAACCATTCTTCATGCCGATAAGATTATTGTTCTTGATAAGGGCAAAATTGTAGAGACAGGAAACCACGAAGATCTAATACAGATTCCGAACGGACATTACAAAAAATTCTTTATGATTCAATCGGGAACAATGGAGACCGAACCAGAGTAAATAATTCATTTATAAAACCAAGGAGCCAATGGCTCCTTTTTGTTTTACCTAAACAATGGCGGGATTTTGGAGTCAACGAGAAATATAATAATCCCAATTATCGCGCCAACGGCAGAAATCATCCAGAAACGCATCGTTACCTGAGTTTCGTGCCAACCCAAAGCCTCAAAGTGATGGTGGATTGGAGTAGAGATAAATATTTTCTTTTTTCTTAATTTTTTTGAAGTAAGTTGAATAATCACAGATCCGGATTCCATTATAAAAATCAGGGCTATCGGCAAAAGTAGGATGGGCGTGTTTGTGAGCATGGCTACCACACCCAAAGTAACCCCAAGAGACATAGAACCAGTATCACCCATGAAAAACTTTGCCGGATAAATATTAAACCAGAGAAAAGCAACTAAAGAACCCATTATGGCTGAGAGAAAAACAACCAAGTCCATTCTGCCTTGATCAAAAGCAATAACGGCATAAGCACCAAACATTGTCAGGAAAATTCCAGCCGCTAAACCATCCAGGCCATCAGTTTCATTTGCCGAAAACGCACTGGCAACAATCACAAAAATAAAGAAGGGAATATACCAAATACCTATAAGCCAATCTCCCATGAAAGGAATGTTTATGAAATTCCAATCCAGTTTGTAATAGAACCACCAAGCACCGCCGGCACCAATAAGGGTATACATAATAATCCTGTCTCTCATTCTAAGACCCCCTCCGCCAGGACCAATTCTTAAAACACCAAAAAGGTCGTCAACGAAACCGAAGATGGCGCTAACTATCAAGGCTGCCAAAGGAACCCATGTTTGACCGCGGGAAAGAAAATTTAATTCCGCCACCGGAGAACTGGGATAAAACTTTGATAAAATTAAAAACAAAAAAGCCAGAACGGCAACAGTAAGCCAAATAATAACTCCGCCCATTGTCGGAGTTCCCACTTTATTTTTGTGCATCTCTGAAAATATCGGCGCATTTTCAACACGGATGACCTGCTTCCCAATCTTGAATTTATATAAAACTTTAGTCCAGAATGGAGTAATCAATAGGGTAACAAAAAAAGCCACGGTGGCTACCACGAATATTCTAACTACGTTCAATATGGTAAATATTTCGGAATCTATTCCCATCGGTATGATGACTTAACCCAGTCAATTAATTTTTTAGTGTCTCCAAAACGATCTTGTGAACCAAGTATGACACTAATTATTTTATCATTTTTGTCAGGAATATCTACCACCAACACCATACAACCCAATGCTCCTTCCGTATTTCCTGTTTTACCTCCAAATATGTCTGGTATTATTCCCAAAAGTTGATCTGTGCTGTCTACTTTATGTTCAATTTTACCGTCAATTGACTTTACGATAATACTCTTTTCGGTCAAAATTTCCCAAATCAAATCGTGCTTAAGAGAATATTTAATTAATTTAACTAAATCTTCAGAAGTAGAATAGGCCTCGTCGTTCAATCCAGCCGGATCAAGAAAACTTGATTCATTCATGCTCAGTAACCGTGCCTTCTCATTCATCTTATCTACAAAATTTACTTCTTTGCTGTTTGCGTACCAAGCAAGGGCATAGGCAGCATCATTGGAAGACTCAATAAGCATTAGTTTTAAAAGGTTTCCAACGGTAATTTTTTCGTCCAAATACAAACTTTGTTTTTCCTCATCAACCTTGAGTGCCTCCTTTGGAATTGTTACCGTTTCTTCTGTATCAAAATTTTCTAACACAATAACTGCACTCAAAATTTTGGTAAGAGATGCAACTGGCAGTTTAATTCTGGAATTCTTAGCAAAAAGAAATCTTCCGGATTGAATGTCATAAACCAAGCCCGACTTAGCATTGATAATCGGTTTTTCAGTTTTAGAATCGTATATCGGAAAGTAGCTTGGTTCAGAAACAGGAAGGAGGTATGCCTGAGAACTGTTAAATGCGGGCTCTGCGTTAACGTGACTGCTTTTTTGTGACGAATCCATGACAAAAACAACATTCACGATAACTAAACCGGCCAGTGTAACCGCTAAAATATACAACTTTGAAACCATCTCTTATTTTTCTATCTTTAAATGTAATTCTTTTAATTGCTTCTTTTCTAGTTCAGAAGGACTATCCATCATAAGGTCTCTGGCATCTCCGGTTTTGGGAAATGCGATTACCTCTCTTATGTTTGGCTCTCCTTGTAAAATAGAAACTAGTCTATCTAAGCCCCAAGCAATACCTCCATGAGGTGGTGCTCCGTATGACAACGCCTGAAGCATATGGCCAAAATTTTCTTTTATCCTGTCCTTTTTAAAACCCATTATTTCAAAAACCGCTTCCAATCTCTCCGGTTTATGATTCCTTATGCTTCCTCCGCCAATTTCCCATCCGTTTAATACTACGTCATATTGAGTAGTTAGGATTTCACCTATATTCTTCTTGGCCATCAAGTCGTCAGCATACTCCGGTTTAGATGCGGAAAAGGGATTGTGCGTGAAAGTCCAACCGTCATCCGTTTTTTCAAAAAATGGAAAATTAACAACCCAACAAAATGCCAATGTATTAGGATTATCTTTATCCTTTCTCAAATCCGGTCTGTCCGTGTTGTATTTACTCATCGCCTCTTCATAAGACAACCTCGGGAAAGGAATTTCTTGAATTTCTTTTTCTGGATATGTTTTTTTGACTAAATCAATAAGAAGTTTCTCGTTTAATTCCATAACATCTTCTCTCTGGACAAAACTCATTTCCAAATCCAATTGTGTAAATTCCGGCTGGCGATCTCCTCTCGTATCTTCATCCCTAAAACATCTTGCTATTTGAAAGTATTTTTCCAGACCGGCCACCATTAACAACTGCTTATATTGTTGGGGGGATTGTGGTAATGCAAAAAAGTTTCCAGGATAGAGACGGGACGGCACAACATAATCTCTCGCCCCTTCTGGAGTGGATTTAGTAAGTATCGGAGTTTCTACTTCAATGAACCCCTTTTCATTCAGCCAGTTCCGGATAAAAGAAATCATCTGATGCCTAATAATCAAGTTTTTTGCCATTCTCTGTCTTCGTAGGTCCAAGTACCTGTATTTCATTCTTGATTCTTCCCCTATCTCATAGCCGTCTGTATCCAAAGGAAAGGGCGGGGTTTCAGATTTATTTAAAACTTCTATTTCTTCCGGTTCAATTTCAACTTTTCCAGTTTCTATTTCAGGGTTAACCATTTTTTCGGGACGGACTTTAACCTGACCCTTAATATTCAAAACCCACTCTGAGCGAAGCTCTGAAGCAACAGCATGGTCTTTGCTTGATGGAGTAAAAACAACCTGAACAATTCCGCTTCGGTCACGAAAGTCAATAAAAATAAGCTTACCGTGATCGCGTCTTGTAGCAACCCAGCCGTAAAGATTTACGGGTTGCCCGACTAAATCTTTTACCTCTGAAATATGAGTTCGTTCCATATTTAAATCTTATCACAAAAATTTAGTCAGGCAAACAAAAACTGGACAAATGTCCAATTATTAACTTCGACTTTCAGATTTTTCTTTTGTAAGAGCAAGTATGGCTACTCCGAAAACTAAAGCCTGAATAGCCCACGCCAAAGCATAACCTCGATGCAAATCTCCCAAAAAACAATACTCCGCCAATCGCAATGCTCCCCAAATCAACCCGACATAGCCAAAAATTCTGGCCAGTTTCATTTGTTGTCCAATCTTAGATTAAGAACTTTCGATTATCTTATCTAGTAACTGCGTGAGTGTCAAGCCAGCAACGGAAGCGGCCTTAGGAAGAAGAGAGTTTTTTGTAAGCCCAGGAAGAGTATTGGTTTCAAGTACATACATCGTGCCATTTCCGTTTTTTAAAATAATATCCGTTCTTGAATATCCGCTACACCCTAAAACCTGATGAGCTCGAACGGCGATATCTTGGGCTTTTTTAGTTAGAACTTCATCAAGCGGAGCCGGCGTTATTTCGTTTGAATGCCCTATTTTGTATTTAGCATCATAGTTAAAAAACTTGTGATTTTTGACAGGAATGATTTCTGTAACTGGCAAAGCCCCCACTTCACCATTTTTATAAGTCAGACTTGTAAAACCTTCTAAAACTCCGCAGGTCAGTTCTCTGCCCTTGATAAATTCTTCAACAAGAACAAACTTATCTAACTTGAAAGCTGAAACAACTGCCTTATCTAATTTATTTAAGTCCTCAACGATTTCTACCCCCACAGAAGAACCATTTGAGCATGGCTTAACCACGACAGGAAGCTTCACTATTTTGTTTACAAAAAAGCTAACCCGAGCCATATAGTTTTCTCCTTTTTTAAGTTTTAAGGTTTTAGGGGTGTTAAGTCCGGCAAGTTTAAAAATCTCCCGACTGTGAAATTTGTCCATGGCAATAGCTGAACCGGCAATTCCGGAACCGGTGTATTTTATTCCGGCATGCTCTAATATGGCTTGAGCTTTTCCATCCTCACCAAACGTTCCATGCAGAGCGTTAAATACAACGTCATGGCCCCTTAAGGCTTCAAATTGAGTAATAGGTTTTCCGCTTAAAAACCACTTGCCGGTTTTGGATATCTTAACTACAACTGGTTCATATTTGGTTCTATCCAGATTTTCTATAACATTCTGACCAGTATTCAAAGAGACCTCGTGTTCAGAGGATTGGCCACCCATTAAAACGGCCACCCTGATTAGTTTTTGGATTTCTTTTTTCATGTAACTACACATTCCACATTAACAAAAAGTAACTAAATTTAAAAGCGACCCTTATAAGTCGCTCATTGGATTATTTCTACCAGTTCCACCAAAACATTTGAAACATATAACTTATACGGCTTAGACAAATCACATTTTTCTCTCGGTTTATGACCGCAGTCAAACGTTACACCGGTAACCCATCCTTTGTTAAAACGTTTCATATCATTCGAGTTCGTATGAAAAACAATCCTTGCACCTGTGTCTACCGTCCTAACAAGAACTAGATTTTGTTGCCTATCAACGTCCTTTATCCATGCATTTTCATGACCATCTTTGTGAAAACTTGTCGTAATAAGCTGTTCGTTTCTTCTTAAGGGCGGTCCAACCCCCTTGCTGACCTTGCTTCCAAAAAATATATCGAAATTATAAACAGCCAAAACAACCAAGACTATAAACAAAAAAAGTCTCCGGATAACCATGACAACCACTTTTATACCTCTTTTCTTTTAAAAAACCATGATTTTTAAATTTCTAAAATGATATCACAAAGTTAAATAATGTCAAAATTTAAAAGCGCCGGGTAGAACCCGGCACTTAGCATTTTTTCGCCTCCCCGTCTCTAAAAGACGGTGACTGAAGTTACTTTCAGATCCTGGTCAGAATACTCCGTGGAGTCTGTGTCCCGACCTAGAACCAGTAGACTTCTGGATGGACTCTTTACCTGCTCCACCCAGAAGTACATGGACAGCTCGCCAACCGTGGCCACCTGTCGGCCGTCGGCGGTCTTCTCCAGTTGAGCATCTGCGTACTTGGCTCGGATCCCGGCAAGGGTTGACCCAACACCAATACCAAGCTCCGTCCGAAATCTCTTGTCGGATACAGTGATTGTCTTGACCACGTAGTCAAGGGCGATGAACGTTTCGACCTTGACCTCAAGAACCATCACACGTTTTCCTCCCATAAAGATTTCAATGACATTCTCTTTCTCGCCGACCCTGACATCATCGTCCGGAGTGAGACCGTCGTAAACAGACTTTCCCACGACCATTATTCCTGCCTGCCCCTTCTTGAGGGTCAAGTTTTCTTGAGCAGACACGGCCGAGGTAACTAATCCGACAAAGAGCAACGAGACAACTACATTGACCTTCTTCATGGTGGCCCCCTTATCTCTATATTATACCACGAAAGTATATATAAAGTCAAGGCTTGATAGGTTGAGCATAGGAGGATAGAAGTTTGGCTAAAATTGTCTTTTTTTCAAGAGATTTTTTCCAAACACTATTCGAGCGTTTACCATTTATCTTAACGCCCTTTGAAAAATTTATTTTTCTGGCAAATTTTGAAATATTCTCTCTCCTGCCAATAATAATCTCGTGAAATCTAGTATCTACTTTTGATGCTATCTGAAAATCTTTTAGAAGTTTTTGAATAAGAAAAAGTATTTTATCATTATGCTGATAGCCCCTAACTCTACGAACTGCCTTTCTAAAATCTACAGAGCCCTCGTCATCAAAGAACGACTGCAAAAAAGCAATTTTTTCCACTTTGGGAGCAGAAAGAATATAATTTAATAATTCAATAGTTTTATCTTTTATAAATACGACCAACTCAACATTGTGATACGCCAAACGAATAACATCATTACGATCCTGATACATCTTATAGTCATCTACATCCAAAATATTTTTTATTTGAATAATCATATTATCTACTAAGATTTTATTTCTATTGTAGTAAAGACACGAAGACCTGGTAACTGCACCGTCAAATAAAAAATGAGATGTGAGATTTATAAAATCCTGACTCCATTTTTTCGGTTTTCTAAATTTATAATTTTTAACACTTTTCCCTCGACGAGATTCTGCTACCTGTTTTTGCGCCATTCGAGATATTATCCTTAGTTTTTTCTTAAGAACGCCTGATTTTGAAATTGATTTTATGTGATGAAATATGGTTGTTTTGCTAAGACCCGTCTTGTTTGTTATTTCAGTCAAAGTAAATCCGTCTTTTCTCATTTGCTTTATTTTCCTAATAAGATTAAGGGGGTGACGCATGTGCGCCCGGATGGGATCGAACCATCGACCAATCGCTTAAAAGGCGAGTGCTCTACCACTGAGCTACGGGCGCAATTTCATCTGACAAAATTTTAACAGAAATAAAAACAGATAGCAAACTATACTGTATTGGGATAGGGTCTATGGTTCTACTTGTACAATATATGGGAGGAGAAATTAATTTGTGGGAGACTCCAGTTAAGCACGAATCAAAACTGCAAAAGAACCCGTTGGAAACATTGGCCCGCCTGCCCGCCTCTGGAGGGAACCATATTTTGCAGAAGAAGAAAAGAAAAATTTTAATCATTTGACTTTTGAAATAATTTCAGCATTGATGCTGTTTTTTTTGTTTGGCATTGATAATTTTATCGAACTATGTTAGCGTAATATAGCTTTTGTACATTAAGAATGGAGGATTCGATTGAGTAAAGAAAGATCGATTGTTGAGCCCGTCGCCCCGTCTACCCCAGAACCCATCAAACCGGAGCGAACAAGTAGCAACTTCAGCTTGTTCCTGTCAATCGCCGTTCTGATAGCGGTTGTCGCTCTGTTCATTCAGAGCAACCAACTGCAGAAACTCGCCAAGAAATTTCTGGGGTCTCCGACCGTGAGTGCGTCAGCGATGCCATCCACGCTTCTAAGCAGAGACGCACTTTACATCTCTGAAGTGCTTACCGACGACCGCGCCGAGCAGGAAGAGATTGATCAGGCATTCGACGCGTTCTCCGGTCGCTCTGGCGGATTGGCGTTCAACGTGTTGAGTCTCTGGGACGTTTACAGTTACCTCGTGGTGGAGAAATACCGCTCGCAGTATTACAGTTTTTTCTTCTCCAACTCGCCGCCAGTTTGGCGAACCGACGAAAAAACCAAGAAACAGGAACTATACATCGCCGGTTTGCAATTCTGGGTCACAACTTGGAACGAGAAGACAAACGAAGGCAACAAGCATTGGCCTTCTTACTCATACTTTGCAAATATGGTCAAAGTCGGCGTAATCGTGAGCTGTCCGGAAAATATTCCACCGAAGGAATGCTGGGTTCGTTTCATCAACACGAAAGATTTCCGGATCGCTTCATATGGAGAGAAGTACCCAAGTACGGATACGAATCGAGTGACAGATGCGAGATTTTTCGGAGGGAAATACCCCTCCGGGAAGAAGACAATCTATACCCAGATCTTCCCGTAAGACATTGTTCGAAACCGACACGCGGTTTCCGTGGAACCCCCTCGCGCAAGCGAGAGTCGTTAAGGGTTCCTTTTCTTTTGTAAAAAAATTTACGGAAATTGTCAGCAGTTCGGACTAATTCAAGAATAGAGCACCAAAAAATAAAAAAACCCGTCAGGGTTAATTATTTTTTATACTTAAGACAACAAGAATCGTACCAATAACTGTAAACAAAGAACCTGTAACCAGCATCCAAAGGATAACTCTCTTGCTTTCTCCCATACAGAAAAGGTTTAATAGGCTTCCAAGCAACGGATTAGATGAAGAAATAATAAACACTACGGAAGCAATGGCAAAAGGGACAGCTAATGCCTGGTTAAGAGATATAAATCCACCAGTCAAAAGAAGCGAAGCCATAATAACCGCGATCAAAACTTTGCCACCAGACAAGGTTGAAAAAAGAGGTTGATTAGTTGGCCAAAATAAAGAAGCAACTATGGTGGATATGCTTGCAATGAAAATAAAATCTTTAGTTGAAACTCCTGTGTCATGTGCATACTTCATAAATGGTGCGGCAAGTCCATAAAAACAAAAGGCCACAAAAGCAAGCCAAACAGAGTTGTTCACGCTATTTCTCCCCTCATTTATCATCTCCTATATGTTTTTAATGAGCTTGTGAATCAGCTCGGAGTTTTTATATATTAAACCCCTATCTCCAATAATGCAAACTCTTACGGCTACGTAGTCGTCAGCTTCACGTTTCATTGCTTCAAAATAATCGGGGTAAGTTTTTTTAAGAGAAAGTATGTTTCCATCATCATGATAGAGTATATCCTCAGGAACAAAACGCCAAGGAGTAATCATGGGGACAATAACTATTTTATAAGCTTCAACTCCGACAGTTTTGCCGATTAAACTTTCCAGTTTTTCAAGTTCCCTGAAAGAAGAATATTTACTGAAACTATCAAAAAACTTCTTATCTTCCCCCACAACTTTAATTTTTTTACCGCTTATTCTTTCTTTTGACTGGCGGCTTTTTAATCTAACAACCAAACCCGTTTTTGGCAAATTTCTGGTTATATACGACTTATACATAAACTGCATAACAGGGCTTTCATGCATGTAAATATGGGCTAGTAATTCCTGGTCGTTCATCAGCCACAGTTTTCCCGGATTTATTTTTTCCAAATTAATCCAAACCGCAATCATTTTTTCCAAGAAGCGCTGACTAATTTGTGAGGACTTGTGTAAATAAAACTCCTTATACATATACATATAAAAGCGCTGCATCTGTTTTGCGGATTCAAGGGATTTTTTATCTATCACCAGATTGCCTTTAATAAAACTAAGGTAATCAAATATGCTTTTTATGTCCGGTCTTTGACCAAATCCGGTATGGTAGACATCCCTATCCAGGTAATCAAGTTTATCCATACCCAAGTTCTTATCCATCACAATTTTGTAGAAACTATTTTTTCTTCCAAATAAGGTTTTGATAAATTTTGGATCCCCGCCTGATTCTTTTATTTCTTTATCCAACTGGTCTATAATCTTAAAACCGTTTTCGTCATGATTAAGCGGTGTGAGTTCTTCAATAACATGAGAAAATGGACCATGACCAATATCGTGTAGTAATCCAAAAAGAGAAATATTTTTTGCCTGGTATTTGGTAAGAAAATCTTCCTTAACCAAACGCTCGCAAAAAATTGATGTCTTGCCATAAACACCAAGAGCGTGTTCAAAACGATTGTGAGATGCACCCGGAAAAACTCCCAAATTAGCTCCCAACTGCAAAATATGCAGGAGTCTCTGAAAAAGCGGATGGTGAACGATAGGCATGATATCTCTAATATCTATGCTCTCGCTTGGAGGAATCCTGATAAACTTTTTGTAGTATTTGTTCGGCATTGATACCGATACCCTATCATATTTATTAAAATCGCAAAACAGTCGCTCCGCCAAACATCCTCTCTTCCATCCAGTCCTCGCCTTCGCCATTCAATTCATGGCTCGTCTGCGGGGATGTCAGATAGAACGTTTGGCTCCGCTTAGATGTTTCACAAAACAAAACCGCCCCTTGCGAGGCGGCACCATTTTTTCTTGAGAAGGCAAACTTGGAATACACGTCCGGAGAGCCTAATTACTTAAGATGTACTTACGAGTACATGCACCGCCACATCGGCAGGATTTACTTCTGCGGCAAAATAATCTTCACTATGTTGGCTTTTTTCAATACCACTGACAGCAGCTTCCCATTCTTTTTTGCTGTTGTATGCTTCGTACCTTACTATGGGTTCATTGGAATCTAGATCTTCATCGCGTCCAGAAACCTGAACAGAACTGAATTTTAGGATCATCCAATGACGACCCTTGGGAACAAGCTGCTTTGACGTCACTTCTATCATCTCACACCTCTTTACCTATTGAACCGCTATTAAAACATACCATACTAAAGTGGCCTTTGTCAAATCATGCGGCCAAAACCGGCCTTTTGAGCCGATTCTCAGGGAGGGTTTGACCTTCTATTGCCAAACGTCAGCTAACTACCTAACCAACCAGCGGAGGGAGACACTTTTTACAAAATTAGTAAATTTTTAAAAAGGTGTCTCCCTCCGTACGCATAGAGGTTGTGTAAACTTATCTTTATTCTTTTTTCTTCAACGATTCCTCCAGTAATTTCTTGAGTTCTTCAGTGTCCACTTCTTTTTTTGTGTAGTTATTATTTTTATATTTTCCGCCTCCGCCAGAAAGGGCGGATGGCGGATTGATTTTCCGACCCTTGAAGTTAACTGGGGTTAAATTCAAGGTGCTCAAAGATACTTCTTTGGGCGAACTCTGAGCTTGGTTTGAAGGGTTGCTTAGCGGACCACTCTGTAGTCTGGGTTGTGGATTATTATTATTTTCTTTTCTCTGAAGGTTGTCGTCTCTTCTCGGTAATAGGGGTCTGTTTTGGGCGGGATTAAAAGGTCTGTTCTGAGATGAATTGAAGGGTGGTCTATTTTGGGGTCGGTAATCTCCCCTTTTTTCTTGATAAGACCCTGCCCCCACATGCACAGATCCCTCGTCGGTAACCGGTCCGGCCCACTCGGATATTTCTTTCTCAACAATACTCTTTGGGGTACTGTAGGCCTCACGAGAAGCTTCAATTATCGCTTGGCGGTTTGAGTTTTCTAATTGAGGAAATCTTTCTAAAGTTGAAGCCGAAAACCCTTTTGATGAAACTCCATTTATCATTAATTTTATGTACATATTGCGCTTACCGAGATTTACAATATCATTCATCATAAAATCCGGCTGAAACCATTTTTCCAAAAATTCGGCATCTTCAGCGCCAACCCTAAAAGAAACAATAGTGCCGACATTTCCAAATACTGCGTCCATAACATGCTCTTCCATCTGTTTGATGTATTGATGAGCCATCACCAAACTCAAGTGATACTTTCTCGCTTCCGATAAAATATTAGCAAAAGATTCAGTTGCAAAGTTCTGAAACTCATCTACGTATAGAAAAAAGTCTCTTCTTTCAGATTCAGGAATGTTAACACGAGACATTGCTGCTAACTGAATCTTTGTGATAAGAAAAGCTCCCAATAACCGTGAAGCATCTTCCCCTATTTTACCTTTGGAGACATTAACAATAAGAATCTTACCTTCATCCATAATCTGTCTAATATTGATTTTAGATTTGGGCTGGCCGAGAATGTTGCGGATAACATTGTTGGAAGCAAACTGTCCAACTTTATTTTGAATGGCTGCCGTTGCTTCGGTGGCAAACTTATCCGCATACTTAGCAAACTCATCTAACCAAAAAGCTTTAACAATGGGGTCTTTTACATTACTGACAACTTTTTTTCGGTATTCTTTGCTGGACATCAGTCTGTTGATTCCAAGAAGGGTTGAGTCGGGATATTCAAGAAGGGCCAAAATAGTGTTGTTCAGAATGTATTCCATTCTACCGGACCATGCTTCAACTCCCCATATTTTTTTGAACACACCAACAAGACCGGAGGCAACCAAGTGCCTATAATCAAAGCCTATTCCTTCCATTACGTTAAATGCGATGGGGAATTCTAAATCGTCAGGGTCAAAATAAACAACATCCTTTATCCTTTCTTCGGGAATATAGTCAAGCAATGACTCGGCTGTGTCGCCATGGGGATCAATAAAACAAACGCCCCTGCCGGCTTCAATATCTTGAATGGCCATACTCTTGAGAAATTCCGACTTGCCCATTCCAGTTGAACCAACTACATACATGTGCCTTCTGCGATCGTCTTGTTTAATTCCAAAACGGACTTTCTCGTTTCTAAAGCTTGTTTCTCCCAAAAAAACTGTCTCTGTTGGTTCTGGATTATTCACGTTTAAATATTTTATGAAATTGGCAATCCCACCGGGGGTTCACCTTTCTTGGCTTCAACTCTCGGCAGTAATGGCGACCTCACTCCAATATCCGGAAGATGATATATTGTTGCTAATTCCTCCGTATTTAATATGAAAAAACTCCTTGGCAGTGATCTATTTTTATATTTAATAAATAAAAATCTTTTTTTCTTGTATTCCTTATTTTTTTTAAATGGCCACTTACTAACAGTTATGGTTGGGCTGTTAAGCTTAAAACTATTGACGGTCTGTAGAGCAAACTGCTTAAAAGCTCCCACCACGCCCGATATGTGTGCCCTGTGAAATGTTTCTTTTGGCCCTGAATATATAAATCTTATTCCACATTCATAACCTATTTTGGACATCTTTTTTTCAGCAGCCTTAATAGCCTCCTGTTTACCAGAAGTTAATTGGGTTTGTTCCGTCTTTTTATCTTCTTTGGTAATCTCCATATGACCAGGAACTAACTTGTCAATTTCAAAAACAAGATTTGACAGCATACTTTCTGCAACTTTAGGTTTCTTGCCTTGTAATTTGTCCATTTCTGCTTGACCCTTTTTAACCCAACCATCTCCAGTTGGTCTGATAAGCAACTGAACACCCAAAAATTCTCCCGCTTCCAAACTGGACATGACTTCCGCTAAGGATGCCAAAGGATCAATTCTTTTTACATAGTCCGGACCGGATGACTTCTCTTCAAATTCAGGATAAGTCCTGATGGGATAAAAGTTTTCTTTACTCAAAATCATTTCCGCTCCAAAAAGGTCGTAACTGTCATCAGGCAAAGACTGAGGCAACATATTGACGTAGTCATCCACGACCTCAGAAATTTCTGAGTCAGGATATTGTGCATAAATTTGTGACTGAACTAATTTTTTGTATTGCTCCGGAGTTCTTACATAAAAATGGATTTCGCCTCCAATCCCGACAATTTCAAGAGAAATCCAGTCAACCGTTTTTCCTTTAAAAAACTTGTCCCTCCATTTTATCGGAGGCGGTAAAGTACCGTGAAGAGTGGCAAATATTTGCTCCGTGGCCTTGGGACTTTTGCCAGGATCTTGCGGTATTTTTAGTTCCAAAAGAATCCATTTTATGGCTTTTATGTATTTTAGCTTTGTATAGAATTCATAGGCGCCAGTAAATCCTAAAAACAGCAAAGCGGGCAGATATATCCACCAATAACCCAAAAGAAACGCCAAGGCTGTCTGAAAAGAATCTACAACAACTA
>Ga0209541_10009747_pt1 | contig 15491 bp, 11 predicted proteins | sample RifCSPlowO2_01_FD_184027 | JGI IMG/M metagenome (GOLD analysis project Ga0209541, IMG submission 184027) | Groundwater microbial communities from Rifle, Colorado - Rifle CSP2_plank lowO2_0.1 (SPAdes) (version 2) | ecosystem: Environmental > Aquatic > Deep subsurface > Groundwater | place...
AATCACTAAGTATACTAGGCCTACTAACAGTACTAACAGTTCTAATCTTAATATGGTATTATTGAAATAGAGTGTGGGCTAAAGGAAGGATTTTGTGAATTTCCGTTCTAATCTTAATATGGTATTATTGAAATTTGTTGTCATGCCCGTTTGTCGGGAATTCAATTTCTGTTCTAATCTTAATATGGTATTATTGAAATTAAGCATGTCGTTTTTTGGCACTCGTTCGATAGAGCGTTCTAATCTTAATATGGTATTATTGAAATGCTATATATAGCAGCGTTTAGCTATATATGCAAATGTTCTAATCTTAATATGGTATTATTGAAATTAAGCATGTCGTTTTTTGGCACTCGTTCGATAGAGCGTTCTAATCTTAATATGGTATTATTGAAATCCACTTTCTCCCAATTCACCCATTCCCTCAAATTCTTGTTCTAATCTTAATATGGTATTATTGAAATCAACTAAATATCTGAGAAGGTAGCCCCGTCCAGTTCGTTCTAATCTTAATATGGTATTATTGAAATATCTATGATTTGATCCATTACAGAGGGCGATCTTAAGTTCTAATCTTAATATGGTATTATTGAAATGTCTACATAAGTTTCTTGAAATTGACGCTTTGTCAGGTTCTAATCTTAATATGGTATTATTGAAATACGGCACGACTGATATAGCAGCAGGAGATTTTATCGTTCTAATCTTAATATGGTATTATTGAAATAAAATCCATCATTAGGAATTGTGCTATACACTTTCGGTTCTAATCTTAATATGGTATTATTGAAATGGGCATATTAGACGCTGCGCACTAGCTTCGCTTGACGTTCTAATCTTAATATGGTATTATTGAAATTAACTTGGGAGGTGTAATATTTTGCCATACCCTCGAGTTCTAATCTTAATATGGTATTATTGAAATTTCTCTAAAGTGACCCGTAGAATGCAATTATATTTGTTCTAATCTTAATATGGTATTATTGAAATCCGGAAATATGCGAAACGTCGCCGAAGGTACCCGAGTTCTAATCTTAATATGGTATTATTGAAATGAATTCGTGAATGGAAGGCCAGAATCATTTTTGATAGGTTCTAATCTTAATATGGTATTATTGAAATTATGACCAAAACCTGAGTATGATCTCTGAGATTTTAGTTCTAATCTTAATATGGTATTATTGAAATTTCCTAAACCAAACATCAGTTCCTCAGCAGAACTAGTTCTAATCTTAATATGGTATTATTGAAATAACTTTATCGGGCAGCTATGCCCTTTTTTCAGCAGCGTTCTAATCTTAATATGGTATTATTGAAATATGAAGTACTGGAACAATCTGAATGTTGATATACATGTTCTAATCTTAATATGGTATTATTGAAATTACAACGTCAGCGAGTGGCTTCTGAACAATTCATAGGTTCTAATCTTAATATGGTATTATTGAAATTAGAATACCCCAGTTGACCTATTTCGAGTAACATTGGTTCTAATCTTAATATGGTATTATTGAAATCTCTCCCTTCAGCATACTCCATTGGAACAGTTGCACGTTCTAATCTTAATATGGTATTATTGAAATGCAGATTGAAAGACAATCCGAAATATAAAAAGCTCGTTCTAATCTTAATATGGTATTATTGAAATAAAGGCAACTATGCCCTATTAGATGAAATTAAGCAAGTTCTAATCTTAATATGGTATTATTGAAATATTATAAACCAATTTTAAGGCATTTGGCTTAAATGGGTTCTAATCTTAATATGGTATTATTGAAATAAACAAGAGGCAGGGAACGAGGCAATAAGAGAAATTGTTCTAATCTTAATATGGTATTATTGAAATTGTATAGTAAGCCATAAGACTATATATTGACGCTAGTTCTAATCTTAATATGGTATTATTGAAATCGAGTAGAAGAAATACAGGCACTATGCCTTTATTTCTTGTTCTAATCTTAATATGGTATTATTGAAATCAGGCATGGAGTTCCTTTTTTGGATGTTGAAGTCGGGTTCTAATCTTAATATGGTATTATTGAAATCGAATACGCTTGCGGGAGTCAACTCGTCAGTTAACCGTTCTAATCTTAATATGGTATTATTGAAATAGATGAATTATGAAACAGGCGAACCTTCTGAGCAAAGTTCTAATCTTAATATGGTATTATTGAAATCAAAAATTTTTAATTACAACTCAACTGCATTTTTTTGTTCTAATCTTAATATGGTATTATTGAAATAAGGCTGAGTTCCTTTTTGAATGACTTGGATTTTTTGCGTTCTAATCTTAATATGGTATTATTGAAATGCGGTAAATGTAGCTGATAATGAAGTGGTCGATCTGGTTCTAATCTTAATATGGTATTATTGAAATAGCTTCGGCTCTATCGAACGAGTGCCAAAAAATGAGTTCTAATCTTAATATGGTATTATTGAAATGCGTTAGCTCCGTCTCCTTCCTCTGTTTCTTTTTCGTTCTAATCTTAATATGGTATTATTGAAATTGGAATTTTGGGAATATGGCTCGTATACGAAATCTAGTTCTAATCTTAATATGGTATTATTGAAATATCTTAAATTCTTCTATATCCTTAAATTTTACTATTGGTTCTAATCTTAATATGGTATTATTGAAATCGGAAATAACAAAAAATGACCGCAGAACTAAAAAAAGTTCTAATCTTAATATGGTATTATTGAAATAAGGAAAGAGAACTGACCTTTTAAAAGCAACAATAGTTCTAATCTTAATATGGTATTATTGAAATGAGCAAGCTGCTGCACAGATAAAATTCAAGTTTGTGGTTCTAATCTTAATATGGTATTATTGAAATCTGAGTTGCTCATGCCAAAAGATCACATGAATCTAGGTTCTAATCTTAATATGGTATTCTTGAAATTCGAAATATTAAAAAATAAAATAAATGTCTTTTATCATTTCAAATTTATTATAATTACTTGCCCTTGATTTAATTTTTTCTTCATAATAAAATCCTACTACTTAGATTTTTTTAGTCCCACGCCCTTAGCAATTCAATCATCAATCTTACAGTTGCCCCTGTCGCGCCTTTTGTCAGCATGCCTTTATCAGCTTTTGACCAAACAGTTGTGCCAATGTCAATATGCGCCCATGGCACATCACCAACAAAATTTTTGAGAAATGTGGCGCCCATTATCACTCCAGCGTCTCCTTCCTCGCTTATGTGCTTCAAGTCAGCAACATCACTCTTTAAGCTTTCTTCAAACTCCGGCCACAATGGGAACTCCCACACCTTTTCAAGGCTTTTGCTGGAAGCCATTTTTATTTTTTCACTTAGCTTCTCGTCAGTGCTTAGGAAAGGAGTTCCAGCATAACCGAGTGCAATCATGCTAGCGCCTGTCAATGTGGCAATATCTATGATTGCCTGCGGCTTGAGCTTAGCAGCATAAGACAATGCGTCTGCCAAAATTAAGCGGCCTTCTGCATCAGTGTTCTTTATTTCAACAGTCATTCCGTTGCAGGCAGTTAATACATCATCCGGCCTAAAGGAACTGCCGCTTGGCATATTTTCACAAAGTGGTGTTATAGTGATTAAATTGATTGGCAGCTTTAATTTAGCGCAGGCTTCAATGATGTGTATAGCAGCAACTGCCCCTCCTTTGTCATCTTTCATGTTTAGTATGTATGGGTAAGGCTTTAGGTTTAGGCCGCCGCTGTCAAAAGTTACTCCTTTGCCCACTATTGCAACAGGCTTCTGCTTTTTATCACCGCCATAATATTCCAGGACAACTAGTCTTGGCTTGTTTACGCTTCCTTGCGCAACACCCATAAAACAGCCCATATCCATATTTTTAATCTGGCTTTCATCAAATATTGTGCATTTAAGGTTTAATTTTTTTGCAGTCTCTTTTGCATATTCTGCAACATACTCCGGGTTTGCAACATTTGGAGGGGTATTAACCAAATCCCTTGTTTTATTAACTGCTTCAGCAATTATGCCTGCATGCCCTAATTCTTTGTTAAATCCATTATTAGTGTCATGCACTATTGTTATTTGCTTTATGAACTTTAATTTGTCCTTATCTTTTGTTTTATAATCTGTAAATTTATACAAGCCAAGCAAAGCGCCTAGCGCTATCTTTTCAACTGCTTCTTGCTCTTTAAATTTATTTTGAGAAAAAGAACTCAAAAGAACGCTAAAGCTTTCTGTTCCATTGTCTCTTAATTTCTTTGACACATCTGCAATTGCTGCTGCAAGAGTGTCAAGGCCAAATTTCTCTTCCTCTCCAAGCCCGACTAACACTAGATTTTTTATATTTTTATTGAGGTAGATATTTTTTACTTCGCCTTTTTCTCCTTTGAAGCCCATATTTTCAATGTAGGAGCTGATGATGCTGCCAAACTCATTATTGATGGCCTTTAATTCTCCGCTTAAATTCATCTTATCTTTCAGAAAACCAATCAGCAATGCATTATCTTTTGCCTTGCTTGGCTCTGTTTTCAGTAGTTTTATAGAAGCAGTTAATTTTGCCATGATGCTGGTAGTTCTGGAGTTATTTATTAAGCTTTCTTATTTTTAATTTGCTAATTCTTCTTCCAGCTTGTTGTTGTCTGTTGTAGGGCCTTTGCACAATGCTCCTTTGCATACATACGCGCCTTCTGCCATGGGCATATCCTTATTGCTAGATTTGTTATTATGCTTATCAATAAAACTTACAAAAACTCTCGGGTTGTTTGATGCAATGCACACATTTATCATGTCTTTTCTGCCCACAATATCTACCTTTATCACATCCTCTAACAGCATGCCTACTGCCATAGCATACATTGCTGCAAAATAGCCAAAATTAAAGCAGCTATTGGAAAAATGCAATAATGTTTTTTTAGCCGCTTCCTTATATTTTTCCTCTTTAGTTAGGAAGTATACCCTTAGAAATACTATTGCAGAAAAAGAATTGTCCAAAAAATGCTTATCCCTTTGTTTTAATTCCCCTAAATCTTCTTCCTTAATCACTTTGTCAAAAAAGCCTGAGCTAGTTTCATCATAAAAATTTTTTAGAATAAACCCTGAAATTTCATTTATTTTTTTTAGATACATCTGGTTTTGGCTCGCAAAGTAAGCATCAATTATGGCATTCAAGAAATAAATATTATCAGCTAATAACCCATTAACATTCAATTCTTTATCTAAAAAATGAGATAACCCGCTCTTGCTGTCATAAAATTTATCTAAAATGAAATCCGATGTTTTTATTCCAAATTCTATAGCTTTATTATCATTTAATATTGCGCCAGCTTTAATGTATGACGAAATCATCATTGCATTCCGGTCAACGTAAATCGCATTGTCAATATGAGGATGGTTTCTTTTATTCCTTTCTTCTGCTCCTAGACTATAAAACTCTTCATCTGCATCCTGCGAGCCATAGAAGCCGCCATTCTTTTGGTCTGATAAAAATTTGTTTAAATAGCCTAAAGTATCCATTGCTATTTTCCTGTATTTTTCGTTTTTTGTTATGTTATAGGCAACCGCATAATTCCTTAACAATCCTGCGTTTGTATCAAGCATTTTCTCGAAATGCGGCATTTTCCAGTCCTGGGCTGCCGAGTACCTAAAAAAGCCAGAATATACTTTGTCATAAATGCCATCGTGCATGCCATCAAGTGTTTTTATTGCCATCTCAATGTATTTCTTGTCTTTCGTTTTCTGATACTGAAAAAATAATAAGTCTAAAACATCTGAAGAAGGAAATTTGGGCTGCACTCCGAATCCGCCATAAAATCTGTCAAAACTATCCTCAGCAGCCATCAGGGTTGCTTTTATTATTTCCTCATTTATTTCCGCTTTTGAGCCAGAAAAAATATCTGCATCGTTTTTTTGCTCTTGTTTATTCTTAACGAAATCTTTTTTATTCTTGTAAGAGCTTTTGACAGTTTCAAGCATAAACTTAAATCTTTCAGGCGGGACATAAGTATCTCCGGTTATTATCTGGCCGCCATTATCAAGAAAAACTGTAGAAGGGAAGCCGCCCATGTTGTATCTTTCCCTTATGTCTGGCCTTTTATCAATGTAGACTTTTATAGGCACAAAGCATTCATTTATTATTTTTGCAATCTCATCATTTGAGTAAGAATTTGTGTCCATCACATGGCACCAATGGCACCAAACTGCTGTCAAGTCCAGCAAGATAGGCTTATCTTCTTTTTTTGCTTTTTCAAAGGATTCTTTGCCCCATTCCAGCCATTTAATTTTATCAGTTTCTTTATTCATTGTAAACAATAAAAATAAATTGATTACTTTTTCCTAAATGATATCAAATCATAAACCAATCCCATTGTCGGCATTGTCGTAATTATCTTTATCAACAAATCTTTGTGTGTTATATGCTCTACCTGCCTTACTTCTTTAAGTTTTGGAACAAAAATAAATGAAACGGCATACCTTAATATAAAGCTTATTAAAAATACTAAAAGATATTTGGACCAGAAAACAGAATTATATTTAACAATAATGCTTCCCGCAATAGCGCCTATAAACAGCGCAATTCCATTTAAGACATTGTAGTATGCGACGCATGTTGCTCTTTTTTCCGGGGTTGTTGTGTCAAATACAAAGCTAAATGATGCAATCTCAAAGCCCGCCCAAATAAATCCAGCATAAAATTGGATGAGTATGAGATACACTACATTTTCAGAGAATAGCCATAATAAAGGTATGAAAGGCACTAAAAAGCCTGTTAAACTCAATATCTTCTTTCTGCCAAACTGGTCGGACATCCTGCCCCATACAGGCATAGAAAGATGCTTGGTAATAATGGCGGCAGCATTGATAATTGTAAAAGTCATGTAATCCAGTTTTAAATCATAAAGCATGTAAGCAGCAAAAAATGGGGCAGCCAAATAAACGGCGAAGTTCATCAAGGAAAGGTAGATTACAAATCTGCCATAATTGCGAAATCTGGCCTGTTTTACAAAATCAACAAAGCTAAACTGCGCTTCTTCCGCAATTCTATACTTGGGCTCGTATTTTCTTGTTAAGTAGATAAAAGATACAACTCTGGATATTAATGCAATTCCAAGTATTATTGCAAATCCAGCATACTCGGTTTTGGCGTCAGCGCTAAAATGCTGCAATATGTAGCCTCCAATAAGAAGCGCGACAAAAGATGCAAATCCTGCAATCATATTCCTTCTGCCAAAATAAGCTCCCCTCTCCTTTTCCGGCACTAAGTCGCCCATCCAGCTGTTCCATGCAGGGCCTATAATCATGCCAAAAATCCAGTATAAGCAGGCAAATGCAATTAAGTAACTCAATTTTAATGCTCCAAAGTAAAATACAAGAGCTATTGGCAGGTACATTAATCCCTGCAGCAAAGCGCCTATACAGACAAATCTTTTTCTGGAATCAAAAAATTTTATAAGCCTGTTTGACAGCAGTTGAAACAGCGAGCCTAAGGTCTGCGGCAATGAACCCAGCAAACCAAGCTGGATATTGCTGGCCTTGAGGAATATTGCAAACGTGGAGAGAAAAGACTCTCCAAAACCAACCATTATGGAGTAAAAAGTGGCATCTGCAATAGAGTACTTTAGGCTTTTTTTAATTTTAATATTAGTTCTTTCCATTTTCCAGTTTTTAAGCAATAGTTATTAGTTTAATGTTAAATATTTATTTATTTTTGAGATAGGTAAATTTATATAAGCCACCATATACAGCAAAATACAGCAAAGGTGGTTGAGATTAATTTAAAAAATTGGACATCAATAAATTAAATTTTAAGATTGATTCCTTAATTGACACAATTGTTAGATATAAAGTAAAAGGTTCTTATAGTGCAACAAAAGAAAATAATCCTGAAACATTAATTAAAAATTCACTATCAAAGGGCTGCTATGAAAATGTATAAACCCATTATTGAAACTTGAAAAAATCACTTTTTTTGGAAAAAGTGATTTTTTCATTATTTACCGCTTAATGGACTTATCGTCATTAAAGCGGAAGCATTATAGACGCATAAAAGTTGAAAAATTCGTTGAAAAACGAATTTTTCAAAATCCTCTATAGTGTTTATTGAAAATGTTAAATGGTAATTTTCCTACTGTTGGTTCTGATTACTTTCGGAATGTCTGGCATAAACAATGAAATTTATAAACTTAGCTGTTCCTTCTTCCAAAATGGCCTTTTTTCAAAAAAAACTATTAGCATTTATTTTTTAATGTAATGTATTGGCGAGGCAAATTTTAATGGCGGAAAAAATTTGCGAGCACTAGCTATTGCCGCGAAGAGGCGGATTGAAATTTAACTTCATTTAGGAGCGGCGTGACCTGCTGAAACCTAGCGGATTGAGCGGAGCGAAATCCGCAGATGAAAGCAGGTCTATAAATTACGCCGCATCGTAATATTCTTATTCTCAAATTTCTAAGAAAAAAATTGAGCGCAAGATGGTTGCGCCCTGAAAAAATTCACGCTAAACTAGCGTGAGCTAAAGACATAGTGCCCATACTGTGGGCGAAACAAACCTGCACCTGCAGTTCACGCCGGCATACAGGCGGGACATATTTCGCGACCCGCTTGCGCGGGAGCTGACAATAGCTTACATTGTCGAGAGGGCGCAGCAGCTTAAAGTCCGAGTTGCCGCAATTGATTGCGGTCCAGACCACATTCATTTGTTTGTTGAAGACTGGAAAAATTATTCAATCAAGGATTTAGCTCGCGAGCTTAAAATGTATTCAAGCAGAAAAATGCGCAAAGGACATTCTTATCTTTTCTGCGGAAAACTCTGGGGCGATAAATTCTGGAGCGCTGGATATTTCCACAGGACGGTCGGCGTCGTAACAGCAGAAACTGTGAGAAAATATGTCAGGGAAAGCCAGAAAAAGCATTGGGAGCAACGGGAAGCTCCATCCCAGCAAACACTGCTAAACTATGCTGGCTAAAATTTCAGGACGCTCCGAGTTAAGCGCAAAGCGAAACTCGGAGTAGTTCACAATGTAAATAAGCTTTTTTAAATTATTGAGCATAGCATTTATCTATCTCCTAATAGCATAAACCCCTGGCTGCATGAAAACCCTTTCAGTCTGCACTGCAATGCCCTTATCCTTCATCATTTCTTTTGAATCCATTTTGGCCGTCCCCAGCGCAGTCAGCTCATCTTTTAAGCTCATAACAGCAACAATCTGGCCATTGCTTATGTTACTATCAATTTTGCTGATGCCCGGCACTTTCAAGTCAACTCCATGGCAAATGCTTTCAACTGTTGTGTCAAAAACCCATACTTTAGGCATGTGCTTAACCCCCTTCTCAACTGGCTGTATAACCTTTCTTAGAAACTTATCATTTTTTTCCTCTTTCCAGAAATAGCAAGCATCAGTTAATTCCTGCAAAGTGCATAAAGTATGCTCGTCAAAAGGCCCTGCCTTTGTCCTTCTAAGCTCGGCCATGTGCGCGCCGCAGCCTAATTTCCTGCCAATATCATGAATCAATTTTCTGATATACGTCCCTGCCTCTGTTCCTACCTTAAACAGCACATCCTGCCCATCAATCTCTAAAATATCAAAATAATAAACTGTCCTTGTCCTTAACTGCCTTTTGACAGAACTTTTTAATGGAGGCATTTGCTGTATTTTTCCAATAAAGTGCTTGGATATAGTATCCCTAAGATTGCTCTCTTCTACGTCCTTGTGTAAATGCATTATCGCAACATACTCTTTGCATGCTATAAGCAATGCCTGAACAACTTTTGTTGCTCTGCCCAACGCAACTGGAAGAACTCCTGTCACAGCAGGGTCCAAGGTGCCTGAATGCCCGCTTTTGCCGATATGAAGAATCTTTTGCACATAGTCAGAAACCTGATGGCTCGTAGGGCCCCTAGGCTTGTCAATATTAACAATACCATAATTAACTATGTCCTCTGTTTTTCTGCTCTCTGGGATGCAGCCGTATCTTATATCTGTTTCCGCTTCCTTTCTTATAATCACCTCTTCCATAATTAATAAAAGGAAAAAATGGCTTTTAATAAACTTATTTGTTTATTTAAAGTTGCTATTTCATCTCGATATCTTTAAATCCCCCGCCTGGTGGTATTATTGGAAGAACTTCTTCGCCTCTTGGAATCTTGAATACCGCTACATACGGGCCATCATGCATAAATGAATTCCTTATTGCCTTTGAGATATTGATATTGCTAAAGACAGTTTCTGCTTCAATGCCAAAACCATTTGCGTTTATTTCTATCTCTTTGTACTCCATTGGTATTAGAGTGTAGCCATAGTCCCCTTTCCCATATTTATGCCACTGGTAAGGCAGGCCATAGGCACTGTTTTCAATCACCATAATTTTAATAGGTATGTTGTAATTTTGTATTTGTTTAGCTCTTTAGCAGAGATTGGCTGATAACATTTTGGTTAATTCTTCTTTAACATTCAATTTCTGCAATTGCTATGTGGCAATAAGGGAAGCAAGAGTTTCATAGGTTTTAGTTCCAGTCTCGGAGCGGAAAGCTCCGATAATCTTCCGAACCAAAACTGTTTCTCTAATTGCTTGCTCTGCATAATTATTGGTGGGCTGAACCCCTGCAATTTTAATGTGTACAGTAGCTTAACCTATGTCCGCTTTTGTTAGCAGGACATTTGTCCGCTTTTTCAGTAGTTTTCTCTGCTTGTTAAAATACTTTTTGTTGTTGTAAACGCTAGCTGGAGTATTCCAGCCAAGTATTTCCTGCTTCCTCCAGTTGTTGTACTGATTGTCAAACTTCCACAAATGTTTTCTGAAATCGCTTAGCGATTTGAATTTCTTTATTGCTATGGGGCTGTCCAAAAAGAATTTTAAAGTGCTAACAGAGGCTTATTTTGCCTCCGCTCCAGTCGAAAAGTACCGACGAGTATACACTTTTGGGACTTTTTGGACGGCCCCTATGATAAGCCTCAATCTTGCCTCTGCCTCTTGGATGGTAAGGCTTCCCAAAAATTAATTTTATTCCATACTTCTCTGCTTCCTTCTTGAAATCTTTTGCCACGAACTGCTTTCCATTATCAAGATAAATCTGCTTTGGCACTCTGCCATTGCGTAAAGCCCATTGTAGACAGTTTACAGCGCTGTCTGCATCCTTTTTCAAGTAAGCTTTTGACTTTATTCTGTACCTTGAGCAGTCATCATTAAATCCGGTTACATAAACCTTACCCACGTCGTGAATTCTGAACTGGAATGTATCTCCCTGCCACATAGAATCAACATGATGCCTTGCAAAGCGTTTGCAAGGTTGCGGCTTTGCTTTAACCCTGATAAGCAAACCATGCTTCTTCAAAACTCTATGGACGCTTGTCCAATGTGCTGGCAGATTAAATTGATTTTTAATTCTTCTAGCGCCCCACGATGGATATTTCTGTTTCAAAGATATAATTCTGTTCTCTAATGCCTTTGGCATTTGATTGGAAGAACCGACTGGTCTGGTGGAATTTGGCTTTAAACCATTTATTCCAGATGCGCTATATGATTTCTTCCAGCGCCTTAATGTTCTTTCAGAAATTCCAAATGAGGAGCTTATTTCTTTATCTGTCTTAATTCCTTCCGTTGATAAAATCACTGCCCTTATTCTTATGTCCATAACTTTCACCACACAAAACCACCTCAAAGGTGGTTGTGAAAGCGGACATATGTCTTGCTACGCTTTTAGGACAAATGTCTTGATACTATACAAATTTAAGTTTCCAATCAATCTCTGCGAAGCAGACTATAGTTTAGGGAATTCTCTCCAATCCAGCGAACACAGTGAGCCTTCAAGGAAATACATCAAGGGCAAGAAGTGTGTTTATCAAATGAGGCGAAGCCGATACATACAAACAAAGTATCAAGGGGCAAGAAAACTTTTGCTCTCTCATAGTCTCATTTTAAAGAAAGTATTGAATTCTTCGTAACCCCTTTTTTTCCAGAATATTATAGCTTCATGGTCTAGTAAATGAGTAGAGGTTGTTGTCCATTTAAGTTTTTGTTGCTTAAACCATTTTATAGCTTCCTCCACGAGTTGTTTCCCTACTCCTTGTGACCTATACTCTGTTTCCACAAACAATTCAGAAACATAACCGACTTTTTCTAAAAATGGCTCTCTGCAAAACAAATGGGCTTTAAGATAGCCAACGATATTACCTTTATTAACTGACACAAATACTTTATTCTTACTGTCTTTTAATACATCTGTCAAATGTTTTTTATGATCTTCAGAAGAAAACCATTCAATATTGATTTTATCTATTGGATCAAATTCATCCCACTTGCTGAACAATGACTTTTCCAGTTTCATGAGTTGCTGAATATCTTCCAATTTAGCTTCTCTTATTTCCATCATTTTTTCACCTCTTAAACAAACTTAACGCATGTAGTGAGACATTTTGCCCTAGTTTAATCGCTCTTTCCCTACCAATTCCTTCCGGCTTCTGACGAGCCACTGCTCCAAAATGGTTATATGGCCTTCCTTTGTATGAACCACCAGAATAAACCATCATTCCGTAGCACAATAATGAATCATGGATAGCATCTATGACATGCTCGGAGCCACCTCCCATCGAGTTAGCTGTTGAAAATGCCGCTCCAAGTTTTCCTTCTAAAAAGATCCCCTCATGCTCAAAAAACTCATCTAAAAAACGTTTCATCTGCCAACTTACAGTTCCGTACTGTGTTGGTGCACCAAAAATAATTGCCTGAGAGTCTCTAAGAAATCCGGTATCCACATTGTTTATCGGCATAACTTTGCTCTCTATTCCATCTACTAGGTCGCATCCTTCATTAACCATAAAAGCCATTGCCTTTGTGTTTCCAGTCTCAGAATGATATATTACGCTTACTCTGACTGGGTTTTTACTGTAGTCCTTTCCCTCAACAGCTTCCAGAAAATCTGCAATGTCACCTGCAAGTCTTGGAGGAGAATAATATCCACCCTCAAGAACAAATAATTTTTTTTGAGGGGTATCTGAAAACATTCTGCCCAATTCAATGAAGACATTTTCATTAAGACCTAATCGAGAACGCCTGTCTAGAGGAGAGATATCAAAGCCCGCGCTTACAACAATAACTTCACTATTTTTACAATGCTCCATGCCAGTAGAAAACAAATCGAGATATTCCTGCATTTGTACTCCATCATCCAATGGGAGGTTTAGTATATGCTCTGTGTTTTCCTCAACATGACGACGGTTTCGCACATAACTTCTCATATTGTCGGGGTTTTCATGCAGGGAAGCAACCCTAAGGCCAAAACGCTCAGCAAGCTCCAATGTTCCATCAGGAGCATGAAGATCAAAATCCAGTATTGAAACAGAATATCCTTTATTCATTAAGTACGTGGCAGCTATAACAGCATTGTTCAGGTAACAAATGCCTTTAGAATAGTCAAATCCCGCGTGATGCCCAGGGGGTCTTGTAAGAGCAAATGTGTCTCCATGGTCTATAGCAACCTCTGCTCCTGTCAACGCTGTATACGCAGAATACATCGCAGCATTTGCAGTTCTTTTTGACAAAGGTGTCATTTTGTTATCGGGAGTATCTCTGTTGAAATTGTATTTGTGCACTTGCTCATCATGTTTAATGCTCTCTAAGAAATTTACATATGCAGGATCATGCACTCTTGTAATATCTTCTCTAAATTGTTTTTCTTTAATAAAAAAATCCGCATGAGTTCTCCCGTTCACGATCTCATATCTTCTTTGGAGACGCTCAATAATTTTTTCTACACGATCAGGATTGTCTCCATGAGGGTGTTCCTTTCCTTTATAGAATTCTACCTGTGGCAAATGCTCCAGATGTTTTGCTGAATAGACAACTTTCATTTTAAGTATTGAAATGCTCTCCAAGCAAATCAATCAATAAGCGGACTGCATGCTGGGCAGTATTTGTTGTTTGGTCAAATAAAGGATTAACTTCTACTACATCAATTGCCCTTAGTTTATGTGTCTTTCCAACTATAGACAACATATCTCTCATTTGACGGTATGAAAAACCTCCAGGCTCAGGAGTACCGGTTCCTGGAGCAATGCTTGGATCCAGCACGTCAATGTCAACTGTCACGTAATAAGGAACATCTCCTGACAGATATTGCTCAAGTATCTCTATTCCTTTTTTATGAACTTCTTCGGCTGTTATTACAATGTCTCCATTTTCCGGATACCATTCCTTAACGGCATCTTCATAACCCTGCCTCAATATTTCATTCCAGAATGCTTCTGAATCATGAAACTCATTTCCACGCAAATATTTGCCGGGATTTATTCTTGCAAACTCCATGCCAATTGAATTAAACGCATTCTCTGTCATTACCACAAGGAAGGATGACTTCTTTTTATATATTTCTCAAACTCTCCAAAGAAGAACATAATAAAAATTTTCTTGCCCCCTTAACCGACCTTACTATTTACTTTCAAGTTGAAGAATAAAAGCTTACCATCGATTTATGATATTATATAACACTTCTTGCCCCTTCCGTTTTTTAGAGAGAATTCCCTTTATACCATATAGGAACTTAAATTTAATTGCAACTAACATATGCGATTTAACGAAGTTGATTTTTCAGAGCTGAAAAAATTGAGGCAACCCGCAATTTTTTCCTCGAAAAATCAATTTGGGAAAATTGGGGAATTTGCTTGGCAAATTAGCGACAGCGACCCAATTTTCCGTTAAATCGCTGTTAAACTCTTTTACCCTACAAAGTGGGGTAAAATTTCGACCGAAAAGTAAATTTGAAGTCCTCGTTTCTATAAACTGAGCGAAGCGATACATCATGAACAAGAATCAAAGGGCAGTTTTCCGTTTAAAGCCGAAGGCTCTTAAAGAAAGTTCATCTAGGGTGTTTTGAGAAGCATTTAAATAATAGTAGTTTTATTATGTTAATATAAAAGAGGCGTATGGTGAAAAGAATAATAATTTTTGGAATTGTATTTCTGATTTTATTGTCTTCTATTGCCTCTGCTAATTTCCCTCCAAAATTAAGAGAGGGGCATGCAGAACCGCCTGTTGCAACACCTGGCACTCTTATTGTTTACCAGGTTACTTATACTGATGAAGATGGTAATGCTCCAGAGTATGTAAAAATCATTTTTACCGGGACCGAAGCAAAAGAGATGAGAAAGATAAGTGGAAATTATAAAACAGGAGCGGTATACGAATTCAGTTGGAAACAAAATGATGGGTTTGACTATCGCTTTGAAGCAAGTGATGGAAAAGAGACTGCTAAACTTCCTTGGTATGGTGGCACTCTGGCTCCAGTTAATATAGTTTCTGAAAAATTGGAAAGCAACAAGATTTATCTCTTCTCCAGAGAAAATAATGAACCGCTTTGGAGTTATGATATTGGAGAAAACCAGGTACAAAATGTTGTAGTTTCAGATGATGGCAACCATGTTGTTGTAAAAACAAATAATTATATCTACTTTTTTTCTAAAGACAGTAATCAGCCTTTATGGAAATACCAATGCGAGACTGGAGCAGAAGGCCCCTCTGGCGGAAGTGGCTGGGTTGATATATCTG
>Ga0209541_10009748_pt1 | contig 15490 bp, 15 predicted proteins | sample RifCSPlowO2_01_FD_184027 | JGI IMG/M metagenome (GOLD analysis project Ga0209541, IMG submission 184027) | Groundwater microbial communities from Rifle, Colorado - Rifle CSP2_plank lowO2_0.1 (SPAdes) (version 2) | ecosystem: Environmental > Aquatic > Deep subsurface > Groundwater | place...
AGGAGGGTTTGTTTGTTATAATACCCGCTTAGCAGTCTTGCTGGAAGAGTGCTAATTTTTACTAAAATAATTTATTCCAAAATCTTATATTTAAACATTATCGACTCATATGACACGAAAAAATGATTTTCAAATACGCAAAGATTTAGTTTTAGGGATTGTGATAGACCGCTATGTCAAAATAGTGGCGCCGGTCGGGTCCGCTTTTATCGCGGAAGAGTACCATTTGGATTTAAGCCCGGCGACCATCCGCAATATTTTGGCAGAGCTGGAAGAAGAAGGGTATTTGAGTCATCCCCATACTTCGGCGGGGAGAATGCCAACGGAAAAAGGTTATCGTTTTTATCTCGAGTCTTTAGATTTAAATCAAAGACAGGTTGGTAAAAAAGACGGTGAGATGTTAGTAAAAATAAAAGAGGTAAAAGGAGATGACGAGACAAAAGGAAAAGTTTTGGCGAAAACTTTAGCGGAGATTTCGCATCAGACAATTATTGTCGCTTTTTCACCAGAAAAAATATATTACACTGGTTTGACCAACCTTTTTCAACAGCCAGAATTTTCTGAACTTAACCTAGTCGTAAATTTGACCAATGTTTTTGACCGTTGCGAGGAATGTGTCGAAGATTTTTACGATGCGGTAATGAACGAACCAAAATATTTTGTTGGTAACGATCAGCCGTTTGGTTCAATGTTGAGTGTCTTGGCCGCTCGTTGGCCCAAAACCGACAAAGGACTAGTGGCTTTACTTGGTCCAATGCGGATGGATTATTTGACTAATTATGCCTTGCTCAAAAAGGCGCTAGAAGTAATATAAGTTATGCCAAACGACGATTTACAAGACCAAAAAGATGAAAATTTAGAAGAACCAAAAGAAGCTGAAGTAAAAGAAGAGCCAGAATCGGAAGACAAAAAGAGTTTTTTTCATCGCGATTGCAAACACTGTGAAAAATATAAGGCCGAGCGGGATGAATTTAAAGCTGGTTGGCAAAGGGCTTTAGCCGATTACAAGAATCTCCAGCAAGAAATCGCTAATCGCCGTGGTGAATGGGTACAAATGAGTGAACAACAGATTTTGGAAGAGTTTATACCGATTTATGAGAATTTTAAAAAAGCTTTTGGGCACCACCCCGAACTAGATGGAGAAAATGAGGAACATAAGAAAATGAAGAATTGGATTCAAGGAGTAGGGTATATCATGAAGCAATATGGGGATGTTTTAAAAAGCCATGGGGTAGAAGAAATTAAAACGGTTGATGAAAAGTTTGATCCCCGTTTCCATGAAGCCTCGGGAGAAGAAGAAAGCGACAAAGAAGCAGGAACAATTTTAAGAGAAGTAGCGGGAGGATATACCATGGGTGGACGGGTAATAAAGGTGGCCAAAGTAATCATTGCTAAATAAAATATTTATTTATACTTCTAATTTCTCCTAGTATCGCACGGTACCGGGAGAAGAGAAAAGGAGTAAACGTATGTCTTTAATTCGTTGGACCCCGATGTGGGACCCTTTTGAGGAGATGGACGAGGTAATGAGCCGTCTCCCGGCTGTGCAAGGCGGACAAGGCTTGCAGAAAGCCTTTGTCCCAGCCATGGATATTTACCAAACCGACAAGGCCGTGGTCCTGGAAACACCTTTAGCCGGTGTTAAACCAGAAGATGTGACGGTGACCGTTGAAAAAGGTGTTTTAACCGTTCAAGGCCAAAGTAGCAAAGAACATGAGGTGGATGAGAAGAACTATTATCGTAAAGAAGTGAGAAGCGGCTCTTTCTTCCGTCAGGTGGCTTTGCCAGTACTAGTCACTGAAGACAAGGTAAGCGCTGAATTTGAAAATGGTATTTTGAAAGTTACTTGTCCCAAAGCCCAACCAACTCAAGCCAAGAAAGTAAGCGTGAAGGTTGTGAAAAAGGAAAACGGAAAGAAATAATCGTCAATTAAGTAAAAGAGGTGGCTAGCCACCTCTTCTCTAAGGGGATGATTAAATTTTTAAAATCTATGGGATTAATTAGGTTTGTTTGGGAGAATGTTTTAAATACACAATTTTTTACAGCAGTTATAGCATTGATAGCAGTTGCTGTTGCTTATCAAATCGGAGTTAAGCAAAATGAAATAAATAGGCAGATTGGTAACCTCCAAGATTCAGTTGAATTATATGCCTCTGCCGCCTTATCAGTTAACCAGAATGAAAAAGGTGAGACTATATCTTTGACACCTTATATATTAATACAAAATGTCGGCACTAGGCTTGTCTATTTCGATAAGTACAATTTTAATGGAAGGATATATGAAGTGGGTGGACAAGTGAGACCGTCTACTTACTCACAAGCACAAAATAATTTTTATAGAATTGAATTACCAACAAACGGAGAAAGCCATGTGTCTTTGTATGTAGATTTTACAGATATGGATAGTAGGAAGTGGCGCTCCCAAATTATTGCAGATAGACGTACTGGGGTTGAATGGGATGTCAAAACCTATCATAGAGAGGAAATAAGTAGGTAATTTATAAATTTAATTAATCATATACGTATTATGTCAAAAGTTCTCGGAATCGATCTCGGTACAACTAATTCTTGCATGGCGATCATTGAGGGTGGCCAGCCGAAAGTGTTGGAAAATAAAGAAGGTGCGCGTACCACACCATCCGTTATCGCCATGTCTAAAAACGGCGAAAGATTAGTCGGCCAATTGGCAAAACGTCAGGCAGTTACTAATCCAGAAAATACTTTGTATTCGATCAAACGCCTGATCGGTCGTCGTTGGGATGACACCGAAGTACAGAGGGATTTGAAACTCATGCCATATAAAATAGTGCAGAGTGGGGAAGGAGTAAAAGTGGCTATGAGTGGAAAGGAATACTCTCCACAAGAAATCTCCGCCATGATTTTACAAAAGATGAAAGCGGACGCTGAAGAACGCTTGGGTGAAAAAATTACTGAGGCCGTTATCACCGTCCCGGCTTACTTTGATGATTCGCAACGCCAAGCTACTAAAGACGCCGGTGAAATCGCTGGCTTGAATGTACTACGCATTGTCAATGAGCCAACAGCGGCTGCTTTGGCTTATGGTTTTGATAAAAAAGCGGAACATAAAATTGCCGTGTATGACTTGGGCGGTGGTACTTTCGACATTTCCATCTTGGAAGTTGCTCCAGATACTGTTCAAGTATTGTCTACCAACGGTGACACCCACCTCGGTGGTGATGATTTTGACCAGGTGGTAATTCGCTGGATATTGGATGAATTTAAAAAAGACCAAGGAATAGACTTGGGCAATGATCCTTTGGCTTTACAAAGAATTAAAGAAGCAGCCGAAAAAGCCAAGATCGAATTATCTACTGCCCAAGAGAGTGAAATTAACCAACCCTTTATTACCTCTGACGCTAGTGGACCAAAACACTTGGTCATGAAATTAACTCGTTCCAAGTTGGAAGAGTTAGTAGGAGAATTGGTACAAAAGACCTTAACCCCGGTTAAGAAAGCTTTGGAAGATGCTAAATTGTCTACCGGAGATATTCATGAGGTGGTAATGGTTGGTGGCATGACTCGCATGCCGCTAGTATTGCAGACAGTAGAAAAGTTTTTCAACAAGAAACCAAATATTAGTGTTAACCCGGATGAAGTAGTTGCTATGGGTGCGGCGGTACAAGGTGGTGTGTTGCGTGGTGATGTAAAAGACGTCTTGTTGTTAGATGTTACCCCTTTGTCCTTTGGTATCGAGACTTTGGGTGGAGTTATGACTAAATTAATTGAGCGTAACACTACTATCCCAACTTCTAAATTCCAAGTGTTTTCGACCGCTGCAGATAACCAACCGGCAGTTGAGATACATGTCTTACAAGGTGAACGTCCAATGGCACCAGATAACAAGACTTTGGGTAAGTTTATCTTAGACGGCATCCCACCAGCACCACGTGGCGTCCCGCAAGTCGAAGTGTCTTTCGACATCGATGCTAATGGTATTTTGAATGTTAAAGCGAAGGATAAGGCCACTAACAAGGAACAATCCATCCGCATCGAAGCCTCATCTGGACTAAGTAAAGATGAGATTGAGAAGATGAAGAAAGAGGCGGAAGTGCATGCGACAGAAGATAAAAAGAAACAAGAGCTGATCGAAACTAAGAATTTGGCCGACACGATGATTTACACGACTGAAAAAATGATGAAGGAAGTAGAGGAAAAGAAGGTAGATATCACTGCGGAAGAAAAAACCAAGGTAGAAGAAGGTCTTAAGGCTTTAAAAGAAGTTAAAGATAAAGATGATGTGGAAGCAATTAAAAAAGCTTCCGAAGAATTATCTAAAGCCGCTCAGACGGTTGGTATGAAGATGTACCAGGCCAACCAGGCCGCTCCGGGTACTAATGGGGCAGCCGGCGGAGAGTCAAAGACTGACGAGAAGAAAGAGGATAAAAAAGATGATGGACCGATTGAAGGTGAAGTGGTATAATTATCTCTCTAGTTATTAGGGGCGGGGCGATCGCCCCGCTTTTCCCTTATTTATGTCCAAAGATTATTACAAAATATTAGGGATCGAAAAGAACGCTTCAGCTGACGAGATCAAAAAAGCTTTTAAAAAGATGGCGATGCAACACCATCCGGATCGACCGGGTGGAGATGAGAAGAAGTTTAAAGAAATTAATGAAGCTTACCAGGTTTTGGGTGATGCCGAAAAACGCGCGAAATACGATCAATACGGAAGTGACTTTGAACAACAAGGTGGCTTTAGTGGTGGAATGAATTGGGAAGATTTTATGCGGGCTGCGCGCGGTCAGGGTGGTGGCGGTTTTTCGAGCGGTGGTTTTGACTTTGGCGGTGTCGATTTGGGAGATGTCTTTGGTGAAATGTTTGGTTTTGGTGGTGGAGGACGATCACGCGGCCGTCGAGCGGCTCGTGGCAATGATATCCAAGTAGACGTTCAGTTAGAATTTAAAGAAGCAGCTTTTGGTGCAGAAAAAGAAATTTCTCTTCGCAAACAATCTAAATGTGACGTTTGTAACGGAAGCGGTGGCGAACCGGGTAGTAAGTTAGAAACTTGTCATACTTGTCAGGGACAGGGGCAAGTAGTACAGAATCAAAGAACAATCTTAGGAACGATGCAAACGGTTGTGACTTGTCCCGATTGCCGCGGACGCGGCGAAAGACCTGGTAAGAAATGTAAACACTGTGGTGGCGATGGCATACTCGCTAAAACAGAGAATTTTAAAGTTAAAATCCCCGGTGGGATAGACAATGGACAGTCTATTCGTTTAGAAGGAAAAGGGGAGGCCGCCCCCCATGGCGGCGTGAATGGTGATTTGTATGTCCGGGCGCATGTTAAACCTTTAAAAGGTTTTGAACGTGATGGTTTTGATATCTATACGGAAAATGAAATAAGTTTTACCCAAGCCGTATTGGGTGGTAAAATTGATGTTGAGACTATTGATGGCCTGGTTAAACTGGTCGTTCCCGAAGGAACTGAATCTGGCCAGTTGATTAGATTACGTGGTAAAGGAATTACTCATATCGGTGGTTCTAGTCGCGGTGATCAGTATGTTAAAGTGAAGATTCGTGTGCCGAAAAAGGTTAGTCGGGACTTGCGAAAAAAATTAGAGGATTTAGAGCAAGATTAAATTATCTATATGCGAGCTGTTAGAGGAGAAAATTTTGTCAATCAAATACCTTTTGGCGAGGGTAGAGAAAAGAGAGTTTATAAACTGGACGAAAAAAGAATTTTGGCGCTATACAAAGACAATGAGACAAAAGATTTGTTAGAATTACGTCAGTTATTTTATTTACAGAAAATAGCTCACCTGTTATTCCCAGATAATATCCCTGATATAGTGCAAGCCGGGGTAAATCCCAGCCATTACATTGCTGAAAAAGTGGATTTCGATGAAACATCATCTGTGTTGAGGCAGGACGATTTACGTTTTTGGCGTGACCTACCAAGAAGGTACTCTGATGACGATAGGGTTGAGGAAGCCGAGAAACAAGTTGAAAAGGAGGTCGGAAAAAGTGGTGTTATTAGAAATTTGCATCGTGCAGGGATTTTAATTGAGGCGATACCGCAAAATTTTGCAATTGACCCGCAGGGGATCGTACATTATGTGGATACCGTAGATGTCCACCAATATGATCCTCGTAATGATGTGATTGTTACATATGATCACAAGAAGTTAAAAAGAGCGATTGAGTCCAGATTGGTTGATCATGATAAAGATCTGGCCCTTAAATATTGGCGCCGACTAGGAGAATTGGGTGGCCAAATGATGATTCCAAGACGAAAAGGCGATTATAAAAAGAAGACTGGGAATAGCGTGTCGGGCTTGTCATAAAAGCATATATTCAGGTATACTTCTTTTGTTATGGGAAGCCCAAAGGACAAAAAGCGATTTCAGCAGTTTTATGAGGCAAATTTTGACAAAGTCTTTCGCTTTGTCTTGTTTCGCGTTAAAGGGAACCGGGAAAAGGCCGAAGACTTGGTTTCCGAGATTTTCATGAAAGCCTTGGAACATTTTGAAGATTACGACGAAACTCGCGGCAAGAGTGCCTGGCTCATGATGATCGCTCGTAACCATGTCATTAGTTCTTGGCGGGATGAGCGAATAACCACAGTTTCTTTAACAACCGAAAACGAAGACGGCGACCAGGTAGAAGAGGATTTTCACCTTATAAATAAAGCCAAAGAGGCAGTGCGGACTGGTCAATTAGATTATGAAATACGCGAATTAATCGCTAAATTAAGCGAAGAGGACGCGGAAATTGTAACTTCTCACTATCTTTTTGGGTATAGTTATAAGGAAATCGCGGAAATGCAGAATATGACAGAAGGGGCAATAAAGGTGGCCGCGCACCGAGCCATTAAGAAACTCCGAGAATTTTTATGATAAAACTCCGATACAATTTGTGGAAAATGAAGCGAGGTCTTCGACCGGATAATCGATTTAAAGAAAGTCTGCGTCAAGAATTAGAACGAGCCTGGGGGAAGCGATATGGCTCGGTGCCTTGGTTTCAAATGGCCTGGTTTCGTTATGCTTTGGCTCCGGCTATGGCGGTAGTTTTGGTTGTCTTTGCCGGGACTAGTGCTTATGCCTATACCTCACCAGAAGTAGTAGAAGGCACCTTACTTTACCCGATAAAAACCGCGGTTGAAAAAGTGGAAGAGAAGTTAAGTGTGACTCCAGCCATGAAGACGAAGTTTTATATTCGTCAGTTAGATCGTCGTTACGAAGAAGCGGCAGTGGTGGAGAAGAAAGTAAAGAAGACCCCAGATAAACCACAAAATATTGTGGTAAAAAACAAGATGATTAAAAAGATCAACCAGGTGGAAAATAAATTATTAGAGCAAAAGAAAGTGATCACTTCTAATACTAAAAGTGAAGTGAATTTAAAAGCGCAAATCCAGTCGGCTCTAAAAGAATCAGAAATAAAAAAGCGTTTAATTACCATACCAACCACAACATTAAAAGTTTTAGATGTTGAAAAAATTCGTGTCGAAGAAAAAGTACCGGAAGTAATACGCGAAAAATTGGAAGTAATAAAGACTAAAGAGATAGAAAAAATAATGAGGGAAAAGGAAAACACCTTGCTCCGAGTCAATGCTGATAACAAACGAACTAGTTGGGAAAAAATTGTCGAGAGGGCGAAAAATTTATTACCAGCAGTCGAGAAGTTTATGTGTAAGAATTGTGTTACCAATCGCTTCGCTACAAGTACCCCCAAAATTTTTATTCCGACCAGCACAATCCCTTCGCGAATTTTGGTAAAACCTACTTCAACTTTAGTTACGCCGACTTACAAAAATACCATTAAAGTGGTAACTACCACCATCCGTACGTCTAGCACTACTCTTCCTACGACCTCTAAAATAGTGACTCCGACCACGACTGTTAGTTATCCGCCTAAAATTTCTTCCGGTACGATTTATTACCGCGCTTATTAAAAGTTTTAAAAAACTCCCTTTAGCCGGGAGTTTTTAGGTTATCTAAGACTTGATTTACGAGTTTGTCGGCTTCTTTATTTTTGGCCCGGAGGACGTGACGAAATTTTACTTTTTTAAATTGTTGTGTAATGTTATAGGCTTTGACAAAAAGTTTTTGTAAAGCTGGTTCGCGGATTTTGTAAATACCGTTCATCTGTTTCGTAACTAGTTCACTGTCCATAATGCACTCGACTTCAGTTGCGCCCAGTTTTTTAGCTTTTTCTAACCCGGCAATGAGGGCTTGGTATTCGGCATAATTATTAGTTTGTTCACCTAAATATTCGCCAAAGGCGGCAATTGTCTTTCCGGTTTCGTCCTTAACAACTACGCCGAGAGCCGCTCGGCCGGGGTTACCGCGGGACCCGCCGTCGGTATAAATATCTAAACGCATAGATTAATTATTTAATTAGTATTTGAGACTCCACAAACCATTTTGTTTGTTTACTTCAGTAACGTAGTAGAGAATCCTTTTTTCGGTGTCGGCCACGGGGTGGTTGATTGAATATTCAAAAAGAGGAGTGTTGACCAAATAATAGGGGTGTATGATGGTAGTTTTGTTGGCCCAAACCAAAAGCAGGGCGTTGTATTCATCTAGTGGCAAGACTTCTTTTAGGGTTTCACCCGAGCGAGTTAACAGAGCGGGTTCCTCGTTATAGTTGAAGGTACGTAGTTCCGATGGCGTCCAGAATAACCACCAGTCGTTGTATTTAGAAATTAAATTTTTGTTAGCGTTAAAAGTTATCTGGTGATCGGAGTAAACCAGTGTTACTTCTTGGCCCGCACCTGTTTTGATTAGCACGGCGTCTTTTTTTACACCTAAAATATTTAACTCATTATTTTCCACCGTGTCAAACTCGGTGGATTTTTGGAAATAACCATAAACCTCACGGACAATTTCCCAGCGCAAAGTGGTGCTGGTCGGCCGGATCATCCAAAGTTCAGATCCATTTAAAAACCAATCGGCATACTCTTTAATGGCTAGACTTTTGTTTTGTTTTGACGTTAAATTAAAAGCATGTAAAGTGTTGTCTGACAAGCCATAGTAAATTTCCTCGCCACTGTCGTTCCATTGGAACTTTGTTATCGTTTTCCCGGTTGGGCTGGTAATTTTTATCGCTGGGTTTTGGTTATCCGCGTTGTAAAAGCTAATTTCATTGTAAGATGTTTGGTCAGTAGTAACGGCTAGTAGATTCTTATTTTTGGCCCAGGAAAAATAGGGGGTGTGACCAGTGTCTATGGTTAGCAGGTCGCGATCAGTATTGTGTTCGGTATTTCTTATCTTAATCTGAACGTTATTGTTTCCCGATAGGGCGTAGGCGAGGTATTTTCCGTCAGCGGAAAGCGCAGTATTAATAACATTTCCAGCTAACACTAATTTTGGTTCATTTTTTTGAATGAGATTTATTTCTTTAATATATACTGTTTGTTTGTTTTTTACTTCAACCTCTTTAAACCAGGTTAAATAATTTTCTGCTTCTAGCCGTATGGTGTATTTACCCGGAGTAATATTATTTAGACGGATCGGCATTCGACTTTTCAATCTGATGTTGTTTAAATAGGCGACCGTGGTTTCTGGCTCGACGTCAATGCTAATCGCCCCAGTTTCGCGTAGTAATCCGGCCTGCCAATCATAGCGATAACCAATGGAGTAGAGGATAACGGCTGGAGAAATGATAAGAAAGGCGGCGATAAAAACGCCGAGGATGGTGAGGCGGAAAGGCTTGGTGAATTTGGCGCCAGGATACTCCATATTGTCAAGAAGGCCTAAAATAGGTATACTTAATAATAATCTAAACTTCTAAAACAGTCAAAGTTATGACCTATTTAATTGTTGAAGGTGGACACAAGTTAAGGGGTGACATAGATAACCAGTCGGCTAAAAATGCCGCTCTTTACATATTGTACGCTAGTTTAATGATTAAAGGGATAACCACGCTCAAAGCGATGCCGGAAATTGAGGAGGTTAGTCGAACACTGGAGTTATTTCAAAGTATTGGTGTTAAGGTGAAAAACTTGGGTCATGGCAAGCTCGGTTTGGATACGAGTGGAAAATTAGATCTGGTTAATATTGATCGCTCGGTTTGTGAAAAAACACGAGCATCGTTATTTTTGTTTGGTGCTCTAACCAAACGGGCTAACGATTTTAAAGTATTTAAAACTGGTGGCTGTAAATTGGGTAAACGAACGATCAAGCCCCATGTTCACGCTTTGGAAAAATTAGGTGTACAAATTGAATCGCATGATGATTATTATCTCGTTCACTACAATTCATTGAAAGGCGATAAGATTGTTATGTATGAATCTGGCGACACGGCGACGGCCAATGCGATTATGGCGGCGGTTCTCTCGAAAGGAAAAACCACAATTAAAATGGCTTCGGCTAATTACATGGTGCAAGATCTTTGTTTCTTTTTGCAAAAAGCGGGAGCAAAGATTAAGGGGGTTGGCACGACCACTTTGGAGATTGAGGGAGTGGCAAGTTTAAAACCAGTTAAGAATTATCCAATCATGCCCGACCCGATTGTGGCCATGACGCTACTCGCGGCGGGGATTGTTACGAAATCAGAAATCACGGTAAAAAATTGTCCTTTGGAGTTTCTAGAACTTGAACTCACTAAACTGGAGGTTATGGGTCAGAAGTTTAGCCTGTTGCGACCAAGAAAATCTAAGAACGGTAAATTTGACATTGTAGATATAAAATTAACCCCCAGTAAGTTAATGGCCTTGGCTGATAAAATTGAAGGCCGACCTTTCCCGGGGTTAAATATAGACAATCTACCACTTTTCATCCCCATTTTGACCCAGGCCGAAGGGCGAACACTGGTTCATGACTGGGCTTATGAAAATCGAGCGGTCTATGCTTTAGACTTGCAAAAGATGGGTGCTCAAATTACTTTATTAGATCCGCATCGTGTCTGGGTGGAGGGGCCAAGTAAGCTAAAGGGTAAAGAATTAATGGCGCCGCCGGCTTTACGACCAGCCGTAAATGTATTAATCTCTATGTTGGCCGCCGAAGGAACATCGATTTTGCGTAATACCTATGAAATCGATCGAGGTTATGAGAATTTATATGAAGTATTAAATAAAGCGGGCGCGAAGATTGAGGTAATTAAAGAATAAAATATAATCAAAATAAATTATTATGGATATTACACCAGTTAAGCAGCGAGCCCATCGGTATATTGGAGTTTATCTCACGGTTATTGTTTTTATTTTAGCTTTTGGACTAGGCCTTTTTGTCGGTCAGGGTTGGGCGATTAAACAGCGTTTGTCCAATGATGAGGGCAATATTGAGATTAGTAAGGTCTTAAATCTAAATCGTCAATTAAATAAAACCGACAGTGTCGAATTCGAACAATTTTGGGATGTCTGGGATCGCGTAAAAGAGAAGTATGTTAAACAACCGGTTAAGGATGTCGATCTGTTCTATGGAGCGATTCAAGGCCTAGTCTTGTCCCTTGGTGATCCTTATTCAGTTTATTTGCCCCCACAAGAAGCAGCGGATTTCGCGGAGAGCTTGTCAGGTGAATTTACTGGGATTGGGGCAGAAATTGGTATGAAGAAAGGACAGATCACGGTTATTTCTCCTTTGGATAACACCCCAGCTCAAAGGGCGGGGCTTCGGCCGGGTGATGCGATTATTAGTATTAATGAAGAGGACACTTTTGGAATGAACGTAAATACCGCAGTAGAAAAAATTCGTGGTCCAGCGGGTACGGAAGTGAAGCTGGTTATTTTTCGTGAAGGATTGCAAGAACCTAAAGAGATTGTGATTAAAAGGGAAAAAATTAATGTACCTTCCGTGCGGCTCACGATGAAAGAGAATAGTGTCGCCTATATTCGGGTTATGCAATTTAATTCAGATACTACCTCGCAACTTGATCGGGCGATCAAAGATTTAAAAAAGAAAAACGCCGTGGGAATTATTTTAGATTTGCGTAGCAACCCTGGCGGTTATCTAGATGCGGCGATTGATATGGGAAGCGAATGGGTAAAGGATGGGATAATTGTTAGCGAGCGTTCCACTGGCGGCGAGCAGCGGGATCATCGTTCCCGTGGTAATCATCGTTTGGCGGGAATTCCGACCGTGGTTTTAGTGAACGGCGGTTCAGCCTCGGCCTCGGAAATTGTCGCCGGTGCTTTGAAAGACCATAAACTGGCCACCATTATTGGCGAACAAACTTATGGTAAGGGTTCAGTACAAGACTTTGAATTATTTCCAGACGGTTCAGCTCTGAAAATTACGATCGCGGAATGGTTGACCCCCAATGGTCAGAATATTAACGACCAAGGCGTGGCTCCAGACATTGAAGTAAAAGAAGATTACGACAATGAAGTGGTGGGTGAGGATGTCATGATACAAAAGGCGTTGGACTTGTTAAAGAAATAAACCACATTTAATTAAAAAAGAAAAGTCCTGGGGTACCCGGGACTTTTTTAGGTTGACAAAATCCTAAAAAAATATTATTGTGTCCGCCAACAACCTGTCGCCGCCAGGGCAATAACCTGGCCAAAGGGGGAGACAATGTTCCAGATGGGGATCGTGGCCATTGGCCACGGTGTGCCGGCGTGGGCGGTTATCGGCGGGGTTTCATACCAGCGGGGAGCCCGATGTGCTTCTCGTTGGCATCCTGTGTTGGCGGATTGGCGTTGACGCCGTTCCGCCGTGGTTCTACTGGCCGAGAAGAGGCTGGAATTTTGCTACCAGCCCTTGGTGGAATGCGAAAAAAGACCCTGTTCGCTCCACCTGCTGAGAAGTTTTAGGACTTTTGAGCAGGAGGTTTTTGCGAACAGGGTCTTTTGTTTTTTATTTTTAATTTTCGTCTACACTCTTTCTATCCAATGAGTGTCTGCTTCCACTTCGAGGTCCAGAAAAACTTTTTTGTTTCTGGCGGTCTCTAGTTCTTTTCTGGCGGCGATGCCGATTTCTTTCAACGCCCGCCCACCAGCGCCGATGATCATTTTTTTGTAACGTTTGTCAGAAGTTAAAATAGCCGCGTGAATTATTAGGAGGTCTGGTTTTTCCTCGACTTCCCGAACTTCGACATGGGTGCTGTAAGGTACTTCTTGGCGCAAGGCTAGAAGTATTTTTTCTCGAATTACTTCGGCCATCCAGAATTTTTGGTCAATGTTGGTTAATTGCTCGGGTGGGTAGAAAGGTTCGCCGACTGGTAGAAGTTCAAATATTTTTTTCCTAAGCGGTTCAACGTGTCTGGCGTGCAAAGCGGATAATTCAAAGACCGCAGCGAAGTCATCGGCCATCTCTTTGTAGTTGTCTAAAAATTCTTTTTCTCTCTCTGGTAAGTCAGATTTGTTAATAACCAGTATTTTGGGCGCAGAAGACTTACGCAGGAGTGCTAGAATAAATCTTTCTTCGGCACCGATCGCTTTAGTGGGGTCAACAATGTAGATAATAAGGTCGATATCATGCAAAGCTTCTTCAACGCGCTCGGTTAAGATGCCGCCAAGGTTGTCGTTATTAGATTTAAAAATACCCGGAGTGTCCACTAGAACGGCTTGGCCTTCGGGAGAATTAACCACACCATGAATAATATTTCGGGTAGTTTGTGGTTTGTGTGTAACCGCGGCTAGTTTTGTCCCGACCAGGGTGTTTAGTAGAGTAGATTTGCCTACGTTAGATCGTCCGACAAGCGTAACCAAACCGGATTTTAGTTGTGGGGTTGAAGGAGCTACCTCGGGGTCATTTTGAGTCGAGATTTTCTTAGTTTTCGGCATAATTAATTGTAGTATTCTTAGCTAAATTCAGAGTCTTGACCACTTGTTGCCAAGGTGGTCTAAATATACTATACTAAAAAGAGGGTTTTAGCAAGGTTTAAAGCAAAGCCTAAGTTAAATTATGAAAGTTATTCTATTACACAAAGTACCAGGAGTAGGGGATATTGACGATATCGCCGATGTCGCCGAGGGCTATGCTCGGAATTATTTGTTTCCAAATAATCTAGCCGTACAAGCGTCTAACCAAAGCCTGCACCAAAAAGAAGAACAGGCTAAGAAAAAAGCTAAAATTGCTGAGCGAGATTTGGAGGAGCAGCAGTTTTTGGCCGCCAAGCTTGATGGTTTAGAATTAGTAATGAAGGAGAAGGCCAATGAGATTGGTTTGCTCTACGCCGCTGTTGGACCGCAAAAAATTTCTGATGTTTTGAATAAAATGGGTTTTAAAGTGGAACGGAAACAAATTGTTACGCCGCAAATCAAATCTGTAGGGGAGCACAAGGTTGTAGTCAAGCTCCGACATGGTTTAGAATCAGAAGTGAATGTCACTGTCTCTAAAGAATAGCCCCTCCGTCCCTACGGAGGGTTTTTGTTTTAGGATAAAATAGTGTATAATATTTAATTGTTAATAACTTTTGAAATTTCAATTTTACTAATTATGCGTACAAAGTATATCTTTGTTATTGGAGGGGTATTGTCGGGAGTAGGTAAAGGTGTCACCGCGGCGTCGATCGGCCGGATGTTTAAAAATCGAGGGTTAAAGGTTTCGGCAATGAAGATTGATCCATATATCAATGTGGATGCAGGAACGATGAACCCAGTTGAACACGGTGAAGTTTTTGTAACCGACGATGGTTATGAAACAGATCAAGACATTGGTAATTACGAAAGGTTTTTAGATACAGACATCTTGTCAGATAATTATTTAACAACCGGCCGTGTTTACGAGAGTGTTATCCACAAGGAGAGAAGCATGTTTTACAAGGGTCACTGTGTACAGGTGGTGCCGCACATTCCACTTGAAGTAGTGGACTCGATCAAGCGAGCGTCGAAACGAGCCAAGGCGGACGTTATGATTATTGAAATTGGGGGAACAGTGGGTGAATATGAAAACATTTTGTTTTTAGAAGCGGCGCGCATGATGAAGCTCGACAATCCGGTTGATGTCGCTTTCGTACTCGTGAGTTATATGCCGGTACCAGGGCATATTGGAGAAATGAAAACTAAGCCCACCCAGCATGCGGCGCGTGCTTTAAATAATAGTGGTATTCAGCCAGATTTTATTGTGGCTCGTGGTACGACTGAATTAGACACGCCACGGCGTGAGAAACTGGCTTTTTTCTGTTGGTTAAAATCGCGAGATCATGTGATTTCTGCCCCCGACGTTGAAAGCATCTATGACATTCCGACGGTGTTTGAAAAACAACATTTTGCCGAGTTACTCTCCAAAGGTTTGCATTTTACTTTGCCAAAAGTAGTAGATAAAAAATGGGATAGTTTTGCCAAAAGGCTAAAGGATGCTAAGAAGGTAATAAAAATCGCTGTGGTTGGAAAATATTTTGGTACTGGTAAATACACTTTGTCGGATTCTTACATTTCGGTTATTGAAGCGGCCAAGCATGCGGCCGCCCATAATGGCGCGCGACCGGAAATGACTTGGGTGGATTCGGAAGATTATGAAAAAGACCCGAAGAAAATTAACGAATTGTCTAATTATGATGCCATAATCGTGCCTGGTGGGTTTGGTGCGCGTGGGGTCGAGGGGATTATGATGGCGATTCGGTATGCCCGGGAAAAGAAAAT
>Ga0209541_10009750_pt1 | contig 15489 bp, 15 predicted proteins | sample RifCSPlowO2_01_FD_184027 | JGI IMG/M metagenome (GOLD analysis project Ga0209541, IMG submission 184027) | Groundwater microbial communities from Rifle, Colorado - Rifle CSP2_plank lowO2_0.1 (SPAdes) (version 2) | ecosystem: Environmental > Aquatic > Deep subsurface > Groundwater | place...
AAATTCTGCGCCGAGCAGCCAAAGAAAAAAGATGGCAGGGCCTTTTCGCCGTCAATGAAGACGAGCCGGTTTCTTCCGATATCGTCGGCAACATTCACGCTTCCATTGCCGATTTGAAAATGACCCGCGTCGTCGGCGGCAATTTGGTAAAAGTGCTGGCTTGGTATGACAATGAAATGGGTTATGCTTACACTTTAGTGGAACATGTTATAAAAATTGGCCTATGAGAATTTTAATCGCCTCAGATCACGCCGGTTTTGAATTAAAAAACGTTCTTTTCCAATTTCTAAAAGAGAAAAAATTTGAGGTGGTTGATTGCGGGCCGGATAAATTAGAACCTGATGATGATTATCCAGATTTTGTCGCACCAGTGGCAAAAGAAATTTCAACCGACGGAAGTGGTAAAACTTTTGGTATCATCATCGGCGGTTCCGGTCAAGGTGAGGCGATGGTTGCCAATCGTTTTTCTAGCGTTCGGGCGGCGGTTTTTTACGGAGACAAAAGTCTAAACCTTGAATCTGAAAAAAGGTTTAGACTTTTGTCTCTCTCCCGCCAACACAATAACGCCAATATCCTAGCTATCGGCGCTCGATTTGTATCTGAAGAGGAAGCGAAAAAAGCTGTTCTGCTCTGGCTAGAAACGCCTTTCAGCGGCGAAGCGCGGCATATTCGCCGGATTGAAAAAATAGACAAATTGGCGCCGTGCCACCTCGGTTTGGAAAATGGACAATAAAATGGCGGAAATTGTACCGGCAATTTTGCCGAAAAATTTTGCTGATTTGCGGGAAAAACTTTCTTTGGTGAAAGGTTTGTTTCGACTGGTTCAAATAGACATCACGAACGATAAACTGGAATTTGAAAATGGCCTGCCGTTCTGGGAGGATTTTGATTTTGAAATTGATTTAATGATTGAAGAATCAGAAAATAAATTGGATTATTTTATCAATGCCGGTGCCCGGCGAATCATTTTTCATCCGGGAATAGCGAAAAATTTGGATTTTGTTTTTAAAAAACTTTCCGGTGTTGCCGATATCGGTCTTGCTTTAGATTTTGAAACACAGACAAATGTCCTCAAGCCATTTTTGGAAAAAATTGACACTATCCAAGTTATGAGCATAAAAAGAATCGGTTTCCAGGGCGAACCATTTGAAGAATCAATAATAGATAAAGTCGCTATCCTGCACGAACAATACCCGCGACTGGCGATTAGCGTCGATGGAGGAGTTAATTTGGAAAACGCAAAACAGCTGATTAAAGCCGGCGCGGCGCGGTTGGTTATCGGCTCGGCGATTTTTGAAAGTAATGATTTAAAAGTAACCATCAAAAAATTTGAAACACTTTAAACTATGTTGACTGATGAGAAAAAAAAGTTTTTAGAGTTAAAGGCGAATGAAATTCGCCGGACAGTGATTGAAACTTTAGTCAATGCCGGCTCGGGTCACACCGCTGGTCCTCTGAGTTCAGCTGATATTTTAACCTATCTTTTTTTTCAGGCCTTAAGTCATGAACCGAAAAAACCCGACTGGCCGGAGCGCGACCGATTGATTGTTTCCAATGGTCATATTTGTCCGGTTTTATATTCCGTAATGGCTCATGCCGGCTATTTTCCGGTGAGAGATTTAATCAACAGTTTGCGAAAATTCGGTTCTTCATTTCAAGGCCACCCTCATCGGGAATTTCTTGCGGGATTAGAAACCAGTTCGGGGCCTTTAGGTGAAGGTTTATCACAAGCCGTGGGGATGGCACTTGCGGAAAGAATTGATTCAGGAGGTCAGACCTTAAATCCGGAGAAAGGTTTGACATCCACAGCCTCTAAACATTTCTTTTGTATTCTTTCTGATGCTGAATTACAGGAAGGCAATATTTGGGAAGCAGCGATGTTAGCTGGTAAAGAAAGGCTTGGCAATTTAATCGCCATTATTGATCGCAACAAAATTCAAATTGGCGGTTTCACCGAAAAAATCATGCCGCTGGAACCACTGCGAGAAAAATTGGAAGCTTTCGGCTGGCAGACCACAGAAATTAATGGTCACGATTTTTTCGAAATAGATCAAGCGGTTTCTGCGACAAAAAGACATTTAACTAAACCATCAGTAATTATTGCCCATACCATTGCCGGAAAAGGCGTTAAAGAATTTGAAAACAAACCGGAATGGCACGGCAAAGCGCCAAATAAAGAAGAGGGGGTAATAGCCTTGAAAGAATTAAAAAAATGACAAATTTAGAGATAAAATTAAAATCCACACGAGTCGGGTTTGGTGAAGGTTTGGTACTCGCTGGGAAAAAAGATAAGCGAGTGGTAGCGTTGACTGCCGATCTGAGAGAGTCGGTCTGTATGAGTGCTTTTGCTGAAAAATTTCCCGAAAGATTTTTTGATGTTGGGGTCGCGGAACAAAATTTGGCCGGAGTGGCAAGTGGTATGGCGGCGATGGGAAAAATTCCTTTCATCGGTTCTTTCGCCATTTTTTCGCCTGGCCGAAATTGGGAGCAAATACGCACTACTATTTGTTACAACAATCAGCCGGTAAAAATAATTGGTTCACATGCCGGGCTTTCCGCCGCGGATCTTGGGGGCAGTCATCAAGCACTAGAAGACATCGCTCTAACGCGTGTTTTACCCAATATGATTGTTCTTTCGCCTTGCGATGCGATTGAAGCTAAAAAAGCAACCGTAGCTGCCGCCGAAATCAATAGCCCGATTTATATCCGCCTTTCACGAGTCGATACGGCGATTATTACCACCGAAGAAACTCCGTTTGAAATTGGTAAAGCGCAAATTGTTTTTGAAAAAAATAATCCAAAAGTTGGTATTGTCGCCACAGGTCCAATTTTAAACAATGTGCTAAGAGCGGCCGAAGAGCTTTCAGAAGGTGGTATTAATGTTTTAGTTGTGAATGTTGCGACTATAAAACCGCTAGATGAAAAAGTTATAATTAAATTAGCAAAAGATACTGATGCCATAGTGACAGTCGAGGAACATCAAATCGCTGGCGGTTTGGGTTCGGCAATCGCTGAACTTTTGGCACAAAATTATCCTGTGCCGATGAAATTGGTTGGTGTAAAAAATCAATTTGGCCAAACGGGAACTTACAAAGAACTATTAAATTTTTACGGATTAGGTGTTTTACAAATAAAGCAAGCTGTTAGGGAAGTGTTGAAAAGAAAATAATTTGATACAATATTGTCGCTATGATCGATTATCGTCAAACAAAAGGCTTTACCCTCATTGAACTTTTGGTGGTAATGTCTATCATTTCGCTTTTGTCTAGTATAGTTATGTCTTCAATAAGCAATGGTCGCGAAAAAGCCCGACTCGGTGCGGGTTTACAAATGAGTAGCAATCTTGCCCATACTTACAACGCTGAAGCAGCTGGTATTTGGGATTTCGATGAAAGTTCGGGCAACGCTTTAGATACATCGGACAACAAAAATACTGCAACAATTTACGAAGGCGCGACTAGAACCACTGGTATTCACGGTAGTGCTTTCCAATTTGACGGCAGTACTCAATATCTTAGAACTAACGCTCTTGTAAATCTCGGTTCTACTTGGACATTTGCCACTTGGGTATATTTCAACAATTTAAATGATCAAATATTTATTTCTTTTGGTAGTACATATTATTTACGATTAATCAGCAGTAAAATTTATTTACGCTGGACTGATGGAGGCGGTGCCGCTCGATCTATAACCGAGTCTTTAACAAGAACTACCGGCCGATGGTATTTTGTCGTCGCCACTCATAATAATAATTCAACTGTTCTTTATGTTGACGGCAAAGAAGTAGCCAGAGATAGCACTTATGATTCCAGTACTATTTCTCAGTATTTGTATATCGGTAAGTATTTATCGACTTATTACTTGAATGGAATGATGGATGAAGTTCATATTTATACCCAATCACTCTTAGCCCAAGATATCGAAAAGATGTATTTAGCTGGAGTAAGCAAACATTTGACGATCAATCGCTAGTCCAATCAAACTGATTTTGTTAAAATTGCTTGATGGTCAAGTCCTGCCAGAAAAAAGGCTTTACCCTTATTGAACTTTTGGTAGTAATGTCTATCATTTCGCTTTTGTCGAGCGTGGTTTTTTCGAGCTTGAACAATATTAGGATGAAAGCGCGGGATGCTCGACGCGTTTCTGATTTGCGTCAGATACGAAACGCTCTTGAGTTGTATTTTGATAAATACGGTTATTATCCGCAATCAAATTGTGGTTGGGATTGTAACAATTATCGCTATAGCAATTCAGTATCTTCCTGGAATAGTCTTGCTACAGACCTAGCAGAATTTATTAGTGCATTACCGGTAGATCCGATTAACAGTGATTGTCCTCCTTGGACAATAAATTGCTACTCGTACACTTATGGTAATGTTGGAAAAACAACATATGCCCATCAATATGATTTAACAGCTCAATTGGAAGACACAAACAATCCTAATCGTTGTGCGGTGAGAAATTGGCGTTTTTATTTTGATAACTCACTTTCTTGGTGCACATACAACAATCAAATATACGAAGCTTCATTCTAATCCAGATTAATTTTTTGAGGAACAAAAGCAAGCGGGACTTTAGTTAACAATTTTTCCAATTTTGATCTAGTAAGCAAACCCTCGTGTGCACCGACGTGCTCAATCACGGATCGGGCATTGATCGGCGCCCAAACAATTGCTTCACGTGCGGTTTTTCCTAAAATAAGCGCGGTAACGAAAGTTGAAGCATAAGCGTCGCCGGCGCCCGTGCGCTCAATCGGTGGTTGTGAACTGGGATAAGTCGGCATGAAGATTGCCCCTTCATTATTGTAAAGATATGCGCCATTAGCGCCGGCAGTAACAATCGCGTTTTTGGCGCCTAAATTATAAATTTGTTTTGCAGCTTCTATACCGCTTCCTTGGTTACCAAGTAATTTTCGAGCTTCTTCGTGATTACAGACGAAAACTTCAGATTGGCCGATGAAAGGTAGTAATTTTTCTAATCCAGAAAGTAATTGAAAAGTACCCGGTTGAAAAGCTAACTTTATATCCGGATTACTTTCCAAGTATTTTAATATTTCCTGATGATATTTCTCTGAATCATTGCCAATGGAACTTAAATAAATCCATCCGGGCTTTTCAAAAACCGACAAGACACGGTTGTAGGGCTCATGTCTAACCAAAATCGTCCTTTCATCCTCATACCACAAAACATAATTAAAATTGGTCGCTTTACCCTTATGGACACGGACATTTTCTACAGAAATTTTTTCCTGACGCAAAACATCTAAACAATCTTGGCCGTTTTTATCTTCACCTAGATTTGTAATGATTGCGGAATTGATGCCCAAGCGAGAAGCCGCGACGGCGGCGTTGGCCGCGTTGCCCGTTGCATAAACCACTTTACCCGATTGATAGGGAATTTTTTGGCCGAAAGCAACACACAATTCACAACCTTCGCGATCCAAGTTGCAATGAACTGAAGCATTTTCCAACCGAATAAAAGCATCAATGGTGATATCGCCAATAGCTAAAAAATCCACTGGTTTTTTATTGAAAAACATTAGGCTTTAAAAAACAAATACATTGCCGTTGCAAAAAATATTATGGCAATAGCAACTAAAATATAACTGGCAACAGTTTCATTGGCGATTTTAAACCAATGCATAATTAAACCGGTCATACCTCGTCCACCCATTTGCCCTTGCTGTGATTGAGATTGTCGCGGTACAAATCGAGTATTGCTTTCATTTTCACCAAAAAATTCTACTTCTGACATGTTTTTATATTTAATAATAAATATTTTATACTAAATTTGGCGGATTTTGACCCTCAAAAAAAGCTATCAAATTAGTCGCTGCTTTTTTAGCCATATCATTTCTGGTCTCGGCCGTAGCCGAAGCGATATGTGGTGTCAAAATAACATTGGATAAATCTTTTAAACCTTCGGCCAAGTGAGGTTCGTTTTCAAAAACATCTAACGCCGCCCCCTTAATAATACCTCCTTTCAAGGCGTTAACCAAAGCAATTTCATCTACTATCGGACCTCGTGAAGTATTTATCAAATAGGCAGTTTTTTTCATCAGTGCCAGTCGTTCGGTATTAATCAAATACCTGGTTTCAGGTAAAAGCGGAACATGTAAACTAACCACATCGGCTTGTCGTAAAACTTCGTTTACCAAAGGTAAAAAACTTGCGCCAGTTTCTCTTTCCAGTTTTTCATTGCGAACAATATCATGGTAAATAATTTTCATACCCAAACCTAGTGCCGCTTTTTTGGTTACTTCTGTTCCAATCCGACCGGTACCCAAAATACCCAAAGTTTTTCCAAGTAAATCAACACCCCACAACAGCATCGGGTCCCAACTCTGATATTTGCCGGCCCGGACAAAATTATCACCCTCTACAATCCGACGGGTCAGAGCGAGCATGAGAGCAAGAGTGTGCTCAGCGACGCTTTCGGTAGAAGCACCGGGCGTATTGGTGATTGTCACTCGGCGTTTTTTCGCCTCAACAATATCAATATTGTCAAAACCAACGGCGTAATTGGCAAAAATTTTCACCGACGGCGCAGCGACAAAAACCTCAGCGTCAATTCGATCGGTCAAAAGACAAAGCACGCCATTGTAATTGCCACTAGCCAAAATCTTGATTAGTTCCGTCTTAGGCAGTAATTTGCTTTCCTCGCGCAATTCAACATTATGCCCTTTATCCTTGAGCATTTGGATGCCAATTGCCGGAATTTTGTGGGTAACAAATATTTTCGCCATTTTGTATTTGGAACAGTCGGACTATTCTACTGGAATAGTCCGACTGTTCCTTATAAATTATTAAAAATTCTTAATTTTTCTTCTACAACTTTCTGCACCGCTTTCATTGGGTCTTTCAAATATTTGTAGGGCGCGACTTCTTCCGGATTTTCCTGAAGCGATTTTTGAAGGGACTGGCGATAGGTGACGCGCAATTCGGTATTGATGTGGACGATCACCACCCCTGATTCAATAGCTGCTCTAAATTCTTCGGGCGAATTGCCGGAACCGCCGTGAAGTACCAAAGAGATACCAACGGCCTCGCTGATTTCTTTAACCCGTTCAATATTTAACGAAGGATCTTTGCCACCACGGAGCATGCCATGAAAATTACCAACGGCTGGAGCCAAAAGAGTGACGCCGGTTTCTTCGGTAAACTTTTTAGCTTCCGTTGGTTTAGTTAGATTTTCTGTTGCAAGTTTTACACCAATCGGTAAAGTATCATGAATTTTTGACGATTTACCGATAAAACCGATTTCACCTTCGGTGACAATTTCTGGATTTTTGCTTTTAGCGTAATCAACGCATTGCTTGGTAATTTTGATGTTTTCTTCCAATGGTAATTCACTGCCGTCAAACATCGCAGCGTCAAAACCCGCATCCACCGCTTCTCTGTAGCGTTCAAAAGTAGAAACATGATCAGCGTTTATAAAAATCGGGAAATCAAATTGTTCACGTAAACTTTTAACCAACGCTACCGCCTGTCGAATACCGACAAAATCACGCTCGCCGTCAGATAGACCGATAATCACGGGCGTATTCAAATTTTTAGCGGCTTGAAAAATTCCACGAAGCGCTTCCAGATTGGAAATATTGAAATGACCGATGGCGACTTTCTTCGCCCGCGCTTCCGCCAAGCACTCTCGCAAAGTTTTCATAACGATATTGTAGCATAGCCAAAATGGAAACAAAACGAAATGTGAAAATTTCCACATTTCGTTTTTTCCTGACTGACTGCAATAAGGCCACACGATCGTTAATTCTTATTGCTGGTGGAAAAAACGGCAAACTTATGCAACTTATGCAACCGGAGTTATTTAATTGCTTCTAAAAAGTTTTGGGTATAGAAAAGGGCGACGCTTAGAGCGTCCCCTTTGTTGATAGGACTAAAAAATGAAGAACCTCAGACTGCCTCTGCCATTTCTGAAAGAACTCTAACTAATGCCGCCGGCGGGTCATCGGATTTAAGGTTGACCTTAAATCCGAAGTTGCCTTTCTGCTTAGAAAGTAATCTGGCAAGTTCGAGAGTTTGCTCCTCTTTCTTGGTGAGCGCGTCGAGCGCAATCCAAAGAAAAGGTTTCATTGTGTCCCTCCTTTTGCCACCGGCTTCAATCCTCGCTTCGCTTGCCAGCCCAGTTATGAGGTGAGAAAAGTCAAGACAATTCCGAATTCTCCACAAAAATGCTAGAATCAATTTACGATGAACGAAGAAAAAATCAACAGGTCAAAAATTGCCGAACGGGAGGAAAAAATTCTCAAGTTTTGGCGCGACAATAAAATTTTTGAAAAATCAGTGGAAAAACCGGCACCGAACGGAAAGTTCACTTTCTATGATGGGCCGCCATTTGCCAACGGTACGCCCCATTACGGCCACTTACTGGCGGGCACAATAAAAGATGTGGTACCACGTTTTTGGACGATGCGCGGTTTTCGGGTAACGCGACGCTGGGGTTGGGATTGTCACGGCTTACCGGTGGAAAATTTGGTGGAAAAAGAATTGGAATTGAAATCAAAAAAGGATATAGAAAATTACGGCGTGGAAAAATTCAATGTTGCCGCTCGCCAGAGCGTTTTGCGTTATACCGATATTTGGCGCCAGCAGATTCCGCGTTTCGGCCGATTCGTGGACATGACTGATGATTATCGAACGATGGACGCTAATTACACCGAAAGCGTTTGGTGGGCTTTTAAAAAACTTTACGATAAAGGTTTGATTTACGAGGGTTTCAAATCAATGCATCTTTGCCCGCATTGCGGCACAACACTGTCTAATTTTGAAGTGGCGCAGGGATACAAAGACATAAAGGATATTTCGGTTTATGTGAAGTTTAAGCTCAAAGCGCAAAGCGCAAAGTTCAAAATTGAAGACTCAACATACTTGCTCGCTTGGACAACTACACCGTGGACGCTCCCTGGGAATGTTGCGTTGGCGGTGGGTAGAAATATTGATTATGTAAAAGTTCAAGTCGGGGAAGAAAAATTAATTTTGGCGAAAGTGCGATTATCAGTTTTGAAACAAGAATACAAAATTCTAGAGGAATTCAAGGGAGAAAAATTAGTTGGACTTTCATATCAGCCATTATTTGATTATTACAAAAATTTAACTTTGAAAGATATTCGTGGTAAAGATATTACCGACATTACGCCAGTTTGGAAAATATTTGGTGCTGATTTTGTTACCACCGAAAATGGTACCGGCATTGTTCATATCGCGCCGGCTTTCGGCGAAGACGATTACCAGCTTGCTGGACGAGAAGATTTGCCGTTTATTCAACACGTAGGCACCGATGGCAAATTTAAGAAAGAAGTTTCTGATTTCGTCGGTATGGAAGTAAAGCCAAAAGACGATCCGACCCGCGCCGATGTCGCCGTTTTGAAATTTTTAGCCGCCAGGAATTTGCTTTTTGAAAAAGAAAAAATTACTCATTCTTACCCGCACTGCTGGCGTTGCGAATCGCCGCTTTTGAATTACGCTGCTTCATCGTGGTTCGTGAAAGTAACAAATTTAAAAAACAAATTAATCGCTGAAAATAAGAAAATCAATTGGGTGCCGGAGGCGATAGGCAAGTATCGTTTTGGCAATTGGCTTACCGAGGCGCGCGATTGGGCAATATCCCGCTCGCGCTTTTGGGGCGCGCCGTTGCCGGTCTGGCGTTGTGATAAGTGTAAAAAAACCGAAATTATCGGTTCGATTGCAGATATTAAAAAACACTTGAAACCGCGCAATCGTTACTTTGTTATGCGCCACGGCGAAGCAGAAAATAATATCGCTAAAATTATGAGCACCAAACCGGAAAATCCTCACCATTTAACGGAAAAGGGGAAGGAACAGGTTCGTTCTGCTGCGATAATTTTGAAAAAAGAAAAAATTGATTTGATCTACGTTTCGCCCTTCGTCCGAACGAAAGAAAGCGCCGAGATCGTCCGTCAAGCGCTTGGACTTGGTGCCGAACAGATCATAGTTGATGCTCAACTATCAGAAATCTCCGCTCACGATTTCAATAGCAAACCAGTATCGGAATTTCAAGCGGCTTTTTCTTCTTTAGCCAATCGGTTTTCAAAGCGAGTTGGTGGCGAGAATTACACCGAGATAAAAAATAGAGTCGGTAAATTTTTGTATGAAATTGACGTTAAAAATTTCGGCAAAAATATTTTGGTCGTTAGTCACGAAGCGCCAATCTGGCTTTTGACTTGTGCCGCCGCCGCCCTATCAGAAAAACTAGCAATAAATTCCTATCCGAGTGATTTTCCCGAAAGGGATTTTTTGAGAAACGCTGAAGTGAAAGATTTTAATTTTATTCCTTTACCCCGTAATGAAAATTACGAACTTGATTTACATCGGCCATTTATTGATTCGATTCAATTTGATTGTCCTTGCGGTGGAAAAATGAAAAGAATTTCGGAGGTCTTTGATTGCTGGTTTGAAAGCGGTTCAATGCCTTTTGCCGAATGGCACTACCCCTTTGACTCCGTTCAAGACAGGCCCTTTGAAAAAGTTTTCAATCCCAAGCCGGGTTGGTTTCAAAAGCCCATAGGATTTCCAGCCGATTTTATCGCCGAAGGTTTGGATCAAACGCGAGGCTGGTTTTACTCTATGTTAGTACTCGGAGTGGCTTTGTTTGACAAAGCGCCTTACAAAAATGTGATCGTCAATGGCACAATGCTAACTGAATCGGGTGAAAAAATGTCCAAACGTTTGAAAAATTACCCCGATCCGATTAATCTGGTTGATAAATACAGTGCTGATGCCATTCGTTATTATATGTTAGCTTCACCGGTAGTGCGCGCCGAGGATTATTGTTTTTCCGAAAAAGGCGTGGATGAAGTGGCGAAAAAAGTTCTCGGTCGGTTGGATAATGTATTGAATTTTTATCTACTTTATGTAGATAAAAATCTAATTTCTAATTCCCAATTTATAATTTCTGATCATGTCTTGGATAAATGGGTAACGGAAAAATTAAATCAGCTTATCAATGAAGTGACAGCAGCGATGGAAAGTTACGAATTGGACAAAGCGGCGCGGCCAATCGCCAACTTTATAGATGATTTGTCCACTTGGTATTTGCGTCGTTCGCGCGAGCGCATTAAAAGTGGCGATGAGGATGGCCGCGCCGCACTCCAAACTTTGCGTTTTGTTTTACTGGAACTGGCTAAAGTTATGGCACCATTTACACCATTTTTCGCCGAGTATTTATACAAGCAAGTTGGTGATAACCCAAAAGCGATTGAAGCGCTTGGGTTAAAAGAAAGCGTTCATTTAGAAAATTGGCCGGAAATAAATGAAAAACTAAAAGCGCAAAACGAAAAACTAATTGAGGAAATGAAAGAAGTTAGACGAATTGTATCATTGGCTTTGGAAGCTCGGGCGAAAGTAAATATAAAAGTCCGTCAACCACTTGGAAGCGTAAAGCTAAAAGCGCAAAACGAAAAACTGAAAGAAGAATTTTTGGAGCTTATTAGAGATGAAGTGAATGTGAAAGAAATTGTTTTTGGCAATAAAATCTCGAACGAAGTGGAATTAGACACCAACATTACACCAGAACTGAAAAAAGAAGGGGACTATCGAGAGGTTTTGCGTCGCATTCAGGAATTGCGGAAAGAAAAAGGATTGCAACCCGGTCAATTAGCGACACTGGCTACTTCGGCACAAATTGCCGCCACAGGTTTACTTCAAGATTATGAAACCGATTTGAAAAATGTCGCCGCGTTGGAAAAAATCAATCATGGCGTGCTGTCGGTCGGCGATTTTGAGTTGCGGTAATCTATCTAGTGTTTTATGATTGCCCTATGAGTTTTTTCTTCCCAAAATTGGGTATTGATTTAGGTACGACTAATACTTTAGTTTTTGTGCCTGGACGAGGAATTGTTTTAAATGAACCTTCGGTGGTAGCAATTTCCGAAAACGACCGCAAAATTATCGCCGTAGGCGGCGAAGCAAAAAAAATGATCGGTCGAACCCCTGAATCCATTACTGCTTACCGACCATTAAAAGACGGTGTAATTGCTGATTATCGCGTCACCGAAACGATGCTTCGTTATTTCATCAACAAAGCCCTCGGAAAATGGAATATCTTCAAACCGGAAGTAATGGTTTCGGTACCGGCCGGTATTACTTCCAATGAACGTCGAGCGGTAGTGGAAGCGGCGATTAAGGCAGGCGCTCGAAATGCTTACGTAGTCAAAGAGCCGGTGCTGGCCGCCATCGGCGCCGGCATCCCCATTCACGAACCGGCTGGCCATATGGTGGTAGACATCGGTGGCGGCACGATTGATGTGGCGGTAATATCACTTGGCGGGATAGTTTCTTCCACTTCGGTCAAATGCGCCGGCGATCGATTGGATGCTGCGATTGTCGATTACACAAAAAAAACTTTTAACTTGATAATTGGCGATAAAATGGCTGAAACAATCAAAATTGAAATTGGCTCAGCAGTGTCGATAGAGGAAGAATTAACAATAATTATCAAGGGACGCGATTTTGTTACCGGTTTGCCGCGAACAACGGAAATAAAAACCAACGAAATAGTTCGAGCAATTGCCCGTGAATTGCGGGAAATGATTAAAGCCATTCGCGATGTTCTCCAGGAAACACCGCCGGAATTAGCAGCTGATATTATTGACCGCGGCATCATTATGACCGGCGGTTCGTCACAATTGCGGAATTTTCCGGAATTGGTATTGCGTCGCACCGGCGTCAAGGCGGCTTTAGCCAAGGATCCAATTTTCTGCGTCGCCAAAGGCACTGGCATCGCTTTGGAACATTTAGATACTTACAAGAAAAGTATTATCGCCAAAAGATAATATGGATTTTCTGAAAGCCGGATTACAACATCATGCTTATCTGATAGAAGGGGAGCAACGGGCGGTACATTTGATACTAAATAAATTTTTTGAAAATGAATTAAAATTAAAAATTCTAGGCAATCCGGATTTTCTTTTCGCTGAATATGATATTTTCACCATAGATGATAGCCGAAATCTCAAAGATTGGCAGAGTAAGCGGCCAGCGGCCGGCGAGCGGAAGTTTTTTGTGGTGGCATTGAACAGCGCGACCAATGAAGCGCAAAATTCTCTGCTTAAAGTTTTGGAAGAGCCGACCGCTGGCACTCACTTTTTTCTTATTGCGCCTTCGGTGGATATTTTCTTGCCAACCGTTCGATCGCGATTGTTTATCATAAAATTTACCGGCGAGACTCTCATTGACGAAACAACGGTAGCAAAAGAATTTCTGAAAAAAAACATCGGCGAACGATTGGTTTTCGCCAAATCATTCGCCGATGAAATCACAGATGGTAAAAAAACCAAAACCGACGCCATAAAATTTCTTAATGCCTTAGAATTGGTTTTACGGGACAAAAATCTCGCCGAAGCCACTGTTTTCGAACAATTGTTTCAAGCCAAAATTTTCTTGCGCGGTCGAGCACCATCCGTAAAAATGATTTTGGAAAATCTTGCCCTACACCTAAGTGAGTGATATTCTATTGTTTGTGAAGGGGAGAGGTGGCTGAGCGGTCCAAAGCAGCAGGTTGCTAACCTGTGCCCGTCTTAAAGCGGGTCGTGGGTTCGAATCCCACCCTCTCCGTTTTATCTTTCACATATGATATACTTTTATTAATATTAATTATGTTCTCTGATCCGCAAAAAAATCTTGAACAATTTGACTTGCAGAAGGGAATGCGAGTGGCGGACTTCGGCGCCGGTAGCGGTTTTTATGCTTCCACTGCCGCCAAGTTGGTGGGCGACAAAGGCAAAGTCTTCGCCGTGGATATCCAAAAAGATTTGCTGACACGATTGAAAAAGGAAGCGGTGGCAAAAAAAATCTTGAACATTGAAATTATTTGGGGTGATTTGGAAAAAGAGGGGGGCGCGAAATTAAAAGACGATTCGGTGGACCGAGTGATTATTTCCAACTTGCTGTTTCAAATCGACGGGAAAGAAAATATGGCGAAAGAAGCGGCGCGAGTTCTGAAACCCAAAGGTAAAATTTTAGCGATTGATTGGACTGATTCTTTTAACGGTCTCGGCCCGCCAGATAAAAATGTTTTTGGCAAAGAAGCGGCGCGAACATTGTTTGAAAACGCCGGTTTTGTTTTGGAACGAACGATTGACGCTGGCACCCATCATTATGGATTAATATTTTTGAAAAAGTAATTTTGAAAACCAAATTCGTTGAAGGCGCATATTTTCTGGAGGCTTGCAAACCCGACTGGGGCGAGCACGAGGAAAATTTCAGCAGAAATTTATCCGTGCTCCAAGAAAATATGTGCCGAGAAAGAATTTGGTTTAATAATTAAAAAATGGACTTCAAAAAAATTTCAATTTTCCAAATTAGCCTGATTGTGATTTTTGTCGTGGCCGCAATCGGGGGTTTGATTCTTTTCGCCCGCTATAAGGGTTCATCGGAAGCGCAAAATCTGCCGACAGCCGAGATTTGGGGCGTTATCCCGGAAACAGATATTGCCACCATCAAACAAGCGTTGGCCAACAACAAAACCTTCAAAATCAATTACACCGAAAAACGGCTGGAATTTTTTTACAACAATTTAATAGAAGCGTTGGCGGCCGGCAATAGTCCAGACCTTATCATCATTCCCGAAAATCTTTTGCTAAAATTGCGCTCCAAAATTTTCACCATTCCTCTTAAAACTATGTCTGAAAGGGTTTTCCGCGATACTTATTTGGATGAGGGTGAAATATTCCTAACCGGCGATGGTGTTATGGCTTTGCCGTTTAGTGTTGATCCGATGATAATGTACTGGAATCGCGACACTTTTGCTTCAGCCGGTTTGGCGAAACCCCCAGCTATTTGGGACGAATTTATTTTGTTGGCACAAACACTCACCAATAAAGACTCAAACGGCAACGTTTTCCGCAGTGCCGTAGCTTTGGGCGAATTTGATAATATCATTAATGCCAAGGAAATTTTGTCGGCGTTATTTCTTCAAATCGGAGCCCCACCGATCATAACGAGTTCTGAAACCAACAGTGCCAACGGCACAACCGCCCTGAATTTTTACACTCAATTTTCCAACCCGCTCGGTTTGACTTATTCCTGGAACAAAAGTTTGCCAAACTCGCGCGACGCGTTTCTCGCCGGCGATTTGGCGATTTATTTCGGTTTTGCTTCAGAGTTAGCTAATTTGCGAGCCCGCAATCCCAATCTTTATTTTGATGTTGCCTCTCTTCCTCAACCGAAGGGCGCAAAAAAATCTCTGACTTTTGGTAAACTTTACGGCGCGGCAATTTTAAAATCTTCGTCTGATATCGCCAACTCGGCGCGCATCGCTTTTTTACTTACTTCCAATCAAGCACTAAAAGCATTAAGCGGGGAGAACGGTTTACCTCCGGTCCGACGCGATTTATTGGTGGTTAAACCAACTGACGCTTACGGTGCGTTGTTTTACGATTCGGCTTTGAAATCGCGCGGCTGGCTTGATCCAGATTATTGGGCCACCTCGGCAGCGTTCAAAGAAATGATTGAATCG
>Ga0209541_10009755_pt1 | contig 15483 bp, 17 predicted proteins | sample RifCSPlowO2_01_FD_184027 | JGI IMG/M metagenome (GOLD analysis project Ga0209541, IMG submission 184027) | Groundwater microbial communities from Rifle, Colorado - Rifle CSP2_plank lowO2_0.1 (SPAdes) (version 2) | ecosystem: Environmental > Aquatic > Deep subsurface > Groundwater | place...
AGGTGTATGGTCCGTGTCTCAGTACCATCGGTGGGGGTCAGGCTCTCACCTCCCCTAGACGTCATAGCCTTGGTAGTCCATTACACTACCAACTAGCTGATATCGCACAGGCCACTCCAAGAGCGTTAAAACTTTACCGCAAAAAATTAATTTTGGGGACCATCGTGTATTAGTTCGCCTTTCAGCGAATTATTCACGACTCTTGGGGGTGTTCCTATGTACTACTACCTCGTTCGCCACTAATCAGTAACCCTAATCTTGCATTCAATTCTTATCGTATTGCTACTCAAAGTCTTTCATACTTTCATAGGACTGATTCGTTCGACTTGCATGCCTTATCCACGCCGCCAGCGTTCATCCTGAGCTAGGATCAAACTCTAACTAAAAGTTGGGAACGAAACAAAACAAAAAACAGCACTTCTTATGCATTTGTGAAATTGTTTTGATTTCAGTTAGAGTTTAATTTTTGCTCTTTGCATTATTTTTAAACAAATATTTTGAGACTTGCTCCCCTTCAAATTAATTCAGGGGGTTCTCAATTTACCCCGACCCATGAAACTCATAGTGTCGGGGCTTATTCAATTGTCAAAAGGCATTGCTTGCCCCGGCCAGTTTGGCGGGGAAATAAAAACGCCTATCCAAACGGACAAGACGTTCTATATAGAGTATATATGAACAAAAAGTTAGTGTCAAGCAACGAATAAAACAAAAATGCCCCCTTCTGGGGGGCATTTTTGTTTCTTCTTTAAACGTCCAGTGTTACGCCTGAGGAGTTGTTGGAGTAGCGGGAGTTGAGCCTTCTGCTGAAGGTGCTGAACCCTCTGCCTTCATACCACACTTTGGGCAAGCTCCGTTTACCATAGGAACATTACACATAGAACATGATTGCTGTGCGTTATCGTTTGATGGTGTATCCATAATATTATACTGTCGAGATTAACTGATAAAAATTCGACTACTCATTGAGTCTAACATATTTTTTAAAAATCTCTAAACATTCTTACATCATTGTCTTCGCATCTGCTTCAGACATGAACTTGAACATGTTGCCTCCGCATTTCGCACAGGTGCCTTTTGCAGAATATCTGTTCTTCTCATTTTTCGTAACCTTTGGATTCGTCATCGTCTGCATCGTTGGCTTCTTTTTAGCATCTCGACACCTCATACACAAAGCTTTTAATTCTGCCATAGTTTTATATATACTTGATTAAGATTAATAATACTATTCATTATACTATAATAAGTTTATTGTTGAAACTACTTTTCATCTCCCGGCTTGCTAAGGTCAGAGGCTTGGAGTGGACTTACAATCTCGGGCGGAGTCATGTCAATAACCCCAAACTGCTTTTCGTAATTTTTAATCTGGGTATCCATCCAGACAGCGATACTTTTCATAACTTGCGGAGTGGTAGCGAAAGAATCTAGGTTATTCCCACTTGTTAGAGAAAAAGAGAAAATTTCCTTACCATAGGCGCCAATAGCGCCATCAATAAATTTCTTTGGTATTTGATTCATGTCTACTTTCTTCGGGTCAACCATATATATAGTATAGCACAATTTTGCTTATTCATCAATTTTACTGCCATTCAAATCCCCGGCCGAAGTGCCCCCAAGTGCAGGTGTCGGAGAATTTCACATTCTTTAATTTCAGATATTCTCGCATGCCACGCGGGCTCAAATCATACCCCTTTATTTCTTCTTCTATCCCATCGACAATAGCCACAGCCATCACCGGCTCCTTCTTGCCGATAGCATAAGCGAGCTTGGTGTGCACCTCCTTCGCCTTTCTTTCTTTCAATATATCAACTGCAATCCTCCGAGCCATATAAGCTCCCGAGCGATCCACCTTCGTATAATCTTTTCCAGAAAAAGAACCTCCACCGATGTGCACTTCTGGACCATAGTTATCCACGATGAGCTTTCTACCCGAGAGCCCAGTGTCCGCATCGAATCCTCCCTGTGTCCACTCTCCTGCTGGATTGATTAGATATTCGTCGGCTTTTATCAAGCTCTCCACAATCTTTTGCAGTTCTTCGTTTTTTGTATTTTGAAAACTCACCACCACAGTTCTTATTACAAAATTCTGTGCAGGCACATTTTCCGCCAGGCCTTTCGCAGGCGGTCGCGCCGGGAAGTTCGCTGGCACAGCAGTGTCAGATAGATTGCCTGCCGGAAAATCTGCCAAGTTAGAAGCTTCGCCAGAGTTCTCTATCGTCACTTGCACCTTCCCGTCAAAGGGGTGCACGTCAAAAACTTTTTTACACAAATCGCGAGCTAACATATATTCAAGCGGTAGAAATTCTTCTGTCTCGCTCGTGGCATAGCCCTTCATTATTCCTTGATCTCCTGCTCCGCCCGCATCTACTCCACGAGAAATATCTGGGCTCTGGAGCACAATGTTAGAAATTATTTTATAATCTTGTCCGACGATATCTTTTACCAACTTTTCAATATCAGGTTTACTTCGCGACGTTACTTCGCCATTTATAATAATTAGGTTGTGCCCACCCATCACCTCCACTGCGACTCTGCTGTCTATATCTGTCTCCAGATACGCATCTAGAATGCTGTCCGCGATAAAGTCGCATATTTTATCTGGATGCTTTGGACTCACAAATTCTGCTGTTTTTTTCATAAAAATATTTTTTCACAATATTCTCACATTCTTGAGAATGTTGGAATGTTAATAAGAATAGAGAGTGGAGATTAAAAAAACCTGCAAATGCAGGAATGATATGACTAGTATCTTTCCTCACTTGAGGCTGGATTTAGCACATTCTTATTTCTAAGTGGTTGCTGGTGGGTCCTAGGAATTCATTCCGAATGAATTCATGAGCCAGTGCTCTCGCCACGCTCTTGATAAATATTTGGTTGTAACTGCATTATTATAGCATACGTATTCGAATACGTATATTACTCCCAATCAGCTGATTTGTAAATTTAGAGTTTCAATCCCCTCCACAAAATTTCTACCGTATCCCTGTATCAATATCGAAATCAATGGTGCTGGTTTGGGTAGATACTATTGTCACCTGCTTCTTTTCTCCCGGACCAATACCGGCGGGGTTGATTTGAATAAAATATATTCCTGGCGCAAGCGTAATTTTATAATCTCCCTGTGCATTTATTTTTGATTTTTCTTTTATAGTAATTCCATCTTTCTCATAAACGACAACCTCGCGAGAAGAATACGCCGCAGGTGGTGGAGGGCAAGGTTTGCCTACTTGCTCCACTGGGCAGTTTGGGCCAATGCTCACATGGCCCGACACATAACCCACAGCAGATGTGGTGCTACCTGCGCCAGAAACATCCTTTGTCTCCTCCTCAAGAATCTCTGGACAAGTGGTGAATTCGCACATCGGCCCCTCTCTCCCCACAAAAGATCCATCCGGGCACAGCTTGGCATCGGCGGTGCAGACTATCGGGCCGTTTGTGTGCTCGCGCGTTGTGAAAGCCACAGCCCCTCCGAGAAAAATAATCACCGCAATAATTAACAAAATTTTGGATTTAGTCACGTACTTATTTTAACACAAACAGCAACGGCGGAGCAGTGCTCCGCCGTTGATTAAGTCTCTTGTATAGATGACTGTTATTTAATTTTAAAATTTATTTCCAACACATCCCCTTCCCAGATATCTTCTTTCAAACGTACATTTTTCTTCATGGGCAGTAAATAAGATTTTGACAGCTTGTGTGGGAAAAGCGCGGTATCCCAAGACGTCTTCCCCACCTTCGCTTTTATCTTTACCATACCTTTTGTATACACGTTTCGAATCTTCTCTGCCAGATTTTTCTCTAGAGTCACGAAATGCCAACCTGCTTCTCCCGGCCATTTCCACATTTTCACTTTCATCTTAAAATTCCTCTGCATTCTTTGTCAAAACTATTCGGTGAAAACGCCGTCGAACTCTGGACTGTCCTTCTCTGCTTCTGCCCGGGTGGCACGCACTACTCCGTCTTTGTGGTGCGCTGGAGAATAAATGGTGTACATTTTTAAATCACCTTCACCTGTGTTTATAACATTGTGTTCCGCGCCGGCTGGAACCACTACAGCCACTCCATCTCTAACTACGTATTCTGTGTCGTTAATTTTCACCTTCCCTGTGCCCGACTCAAAACGAAAAAATTGATCATTCCCTTCATGTATTTCCGTCCCTATTTCTTCCCCACTTTTTAGACTCATTAAAACAAGCTGGCTGTGCTTGCTGGTGTATAACACTTTTCTAAAGTTGGTGTTTGCTAATGTATCTTTTTCAATGTCTCCTTTGTATCCTTTCATATAATTAATTATTGTAAATTTCTTTTTACTTATTAAATTTTACTTCAAATGCATTCATAAATCAATACTTTTATTATAACACATCACTAAAATCCCGCCATAGGTAATTTGTAAATTTAGGTAAGTATGTTGCTTCAATCTCTCACCGCGAGCAGTTCAGAACAACCAGAAAAGAAGAAGCCCCGCCGAGAAAAGCGAAGACCGCTTCTCCCCTTGCAGGGCTTACGATGTGCGATGTGTGTGATCTAGAATGAAATTCCTCAAGACCACACCTAGAATGACAAGTGCCCAGAGTGCGGGGGGAAGGAGGCCCTGTGGGTTTTCCTCTACCCCCAGGACCAGGAAAAATACACCTCCTGGGATAACTATGGGTACCCACGCAACCCACTTACTCACCAGTTCCCCCTTAAACCGTTGTAGCAACGTCCAGATAAGGGGAAAAAGTAGGGCCGCAAAAGACAAGTCAAACAAGAGCGCTACGGTCTCTTTATTCATCATGATAATATCCTCGGAAAGAAGGGGTTCAATATATTTCTACTATAAAAAATAAATAAGTCAAGCGCCTGTGAAATGTGAAAAGCCCAGATCCTCCAGGGTCTGAGCTCTCCAGTTTAATAAGACATGTTGGTCTTTAGCGGGACAGAAGCCAGTTGATGGCCTCCACCGCTGTGTAAGAATCGAATTCATCCTTCATCAGATGAGGAAGAAAACTAACGTCATCCCCCATAGTGAAGATGGGGGCCTCGCTCGGGTCGCCGAGTCCGACAGCCGCGAAGAGTCCGTTGCATAGACACCGTGCGCCCACAGTGTCTTCGAGGTTTCCTCCTTTCTTGATGTAATCTTCGACGGGCTCGGACGCACACCGAAACACAATCCTGCCGTCTGCCCGCTCTGCAGGAAATTGCAGTGCCTTTCGACTGCAGTTGCGTTCCCGAGAAGCGTACACTTCCGAGTCAGAGTGTGTACCAGCGAGTTGTGGCACCTTGAACGGGAATCCCGTTGGTGACGCATTCGCTTCCGTGCGAACAACAAGCTCACCTCGGAAACCGAGGTAACGAATCTTCGCACGATGAAACGATGCCATGCCGGAGTCTTCAGAAAGCGCGAAGATGGAGCCAGCCTGGATGCCGACAGCTCCGAGCGCCTGCGCCTTCGCAAGACCCTCGGGAGACGCGAGTGAACCACCAACCCAGAACGGAATACCGAGATCACGAAGCACATCGAAAGCCACTTCGTCTTTCTCGCCGTAGAGGGGTTGACCAGTTTCGTCAAACACTCCCTTCTTCCGAGGTGGTGCATTGTGTCCACCAGCGGTCGGCAACTCCACGACGAAGCCCTGAATACTTCCAGGGGGCAACTTCGCAACCATCAACTTCGCCAATACGTCTGTGGAGACGATGGGCAGGAAGCCTGGTCGCATGAGCTCTCGAGAAAACTTCTTTCCGAGATACTCATGTGGATCGAAACTGATTGTTTCATTCCCTCTTGTGCTGTTTTCTACGTACACACGGTATGAGGGAATCCCTCCCGACGCGATAGCATCGAGCACTCCCGGAATCTGAAGCGTAATGCCGGCACCCATCGTCACGAAATCGACGCCCGCAAGCATTGCTCCAGTGAGGTGGTAGATGTGTCCGATCTGAAGCTTTTCCAGATAGTTCACCGAGATGGGATTGTCGTGTCCCTCCTTGGCGAGCCAGACGAGAGCGAAGCTCCCAGCGATGGCAAGCTCGATCAGGTCACGGCGTGGTCGCATGCTGAACAGGGGCACCTCCTTGAAATTCTGATCAGAAGGTTTGCCACCTTCGATAAAGTACTTCGCAAGTATTCGCTCCGCGATTTCCGGAAATGGAAAATGCGAAAGTGCCCTACGATAGTGGCCCCCCACATCTCCGATTTGTAGCAAGTGCACCAGCACGCGCTCAGCTCCGGTACAAGACACGGTGCCCAGCACCCCAGCCCTAGAAGTGATGTTGGCAAGATTGGGGCTCGATATGTAGATCCCCATTCCGCCTTGAATAATGGACCGCATATCGACCCCCTTCGAAAAGTCAAAGGACAAGTTGTTAGTTCGGCAGATAAACTGCCACCTATTTAATAATAGTAAGATTTAATGAAAATAGCTAATCTACTCCACCACAAGTAATTTGCTCGGGTGATGATGCCCATTGATTATCCTTACTTTGGATACTGGGACTTTAAAATGCTCCGCTATTAATTCCAAGACACGCGTGTTCGCCATGTTTCGTTCCGCTTTCTCGCGCACAGAAATTTCAAAATGGTCTTTACTCTTTTGACTAAACTCCTCCTTCCTCACCCCAGCAGAGACTTTTACATGAATGTATCGCACTTTTTTATTTGAGATAACTGTCAAAGTAAATAGCGTGGCAAGTATAGCCCCCCGGATTCTTTATTAAATAATCTTGATGATAATCTTCTGCAAGATAAAACTTTTCCAACGGTTCGAGGGTGGTGACAACTGGGTCTTTCCAACGTTTGGATTTATTTACAATCTCTATGAAATTTTCTGCTTCTTTCCTTTCTTCTTCATTCCCGTAGAAAATTGCCGAGCGATAAGAGGTGCCGTGGTCGTTGCCTTGCTGATTTAATGTTGTGGGGTTATGTATTTGAAAGAAAAAATCAAGCAATTTCTTGTACGAAGTTACACTTTCGTCATATTCTATCTCCACCGCTTCGGCGTGCCCTTCATGATTTTCATAAGTCGGATTCTCTACTCTCCCGCCGGTGTATCCCACGCGCGTTTTCAGTACACCCGGTTGCTTCCTGATTAAATCCTGTAACCCCCAGAAACATCCTCCCGCTAATATTATTTTCTTTGACATATAATTATCGAAAATGAAATAAAATTATTTTTCTTGGGTTTCAAATTGTGCGAGTAATCCTTTTAATTGGGTGATATCGTGTATATCCTTTGGAGAAAGAATTTCTCCATACTCTTCTGGAGCATTAAGGATACGAATCATTGTTACAACTTGATCGCGAGGGTCTTGAGAGGATAAATGTGGAGATATCATTATCCCAAACGCCAAGCTTACAATGCTTTCTTCTGGTCCTTTTAAAAAAGTCACTGCATAACCAATTACTTTAACTTTTTCAGCTTCCGCCACATTCATGTGAGCATTTTCGTGAGCTAAAACACCACTGAAGTTTTTATTTAAAGCTTTACCTAGTTCTTCAAGTAAAATTTTAAATTCGGTTAGGTTGTGAGCTATTGCTGAAGAACGAATAATTTCTTCACTAGCCAATTTGCGTTTTTTCGATCCAGGATATAAAAGCTGTTCGAATCTTTCTGGAGTCATTATGTGTTTTAGTGCTTCAGCTATGCGAAAGTGCATTGCTACTCGAACCTTTTCCAGATCAACTTGCGGACCGCGGTTTAATTGAGGGATATTATCCATTTCTATTTCTCTACAATATTATATCTATCCAAGATCGCTTCGAAGATAAGTGGAGCGACGATGGTCGCGTCGCTCTCGATGACGAACATTGGAGTGTCTTTGGTTAATTTATCCCAAGTTATTTTTTCGTTCGGAGTGGCGCCAGAGTATGAACCATAGGAAGTGGTAGAATCTGAAATCTGACAAAAATATCCCCACGGACGAACCGGCTTTTTCAGATCATATTTTATTGAAGGCACTACGCATATCGGGAAATCCCCAGCAATGCCTCCGCCTATTTGAAAAAACCCCAACCCTGGACCTGCCTGCGCAGGCAGGCCACTTTCGGAAAGTTCTCGATATTGGTCATAAAGAGAAACCATGTATTCTACCCCTGTCTTCATAACTTTCGGACTTGCCTCCCCCGATGCGCAGTATCCGGCGAAAATGTTTCCGAGCGTCGAGTCTTCCCAGCCCGGCACAACCATTGGCAAATTTTTCTTGGCGGCTTCTAGAAGCCAGCAATGTTCCGGGTTGCCTTCGTATTTACCCTTGAGATCATCAGAGAGAAGAATTTTATAGAAATATTCGTGGGGAAAATATCGCTCACCCTTTTTCTCTGCTTCTTTCCAGTGTTTTAAAATTATCGGCTCAATGACTCGGAAGGCTTCTTCTTCTGGAATGGATGTATCCGTCACTCGGCGCTCCCCCCTCTCTAGAATTTTTACATCATCTTCTTTGGTAAAGTATCTATAGTCCGGATAATCTTTGTAACTGTCATGCGCCACTAATCGAAAGACGGACTCTTCTAAGTTCGCTCCAGTGCAGGATATGGCGTGAATCTTGTCCTCTTTAATCATGGGTGCAAGCGTCACCCCAAGCTGGGCGGAAGACATGGCTCCTCCCATGGCGAGCAACATTTTACCTCCTTTATCCAGGTGCTCCTTGAAAGCAATGGTCGCATCCTTCATTTGGCGAGCATTGAAATTGTGAAATATTTTCTGAAATAAGCTTAAAATTGATAGTTCTTTATTCATGTAGTTATTATACAAAATTTCAATAAAAAAGACATACTTGTTTTTTTGTTTCCAATATGTAATAATCGTCTGATATGAGTTTAGTGGTGGCTACTTTGCCCTACATACAGATAATACTTTCAATAGTATTAGTAACAGCAATCCTGCTACAGCAATCCAGCGCAGGAGTTGGTGGCGCACTCGGAGGAGGTGATGGAGGGTCTTTTCACCATACTCGCCGAGGTTTTGAGAAGTTTCTTTTTTATTTGTCTATCGTTTGTGGAATTCTTTTTGCTTTATTGGCACTTTTGTCTATAATAATAAAAGCGAATAGCTAAAACTCTTCCTGTTAATATTTCTATCTATGGAAAATTTCTTTGGTTCTATGCGTAATTTAAAATTGCCTTCAAGAAAAGAAGTCAATTTTGCTTTTTCTTCTTTCTCCAGAAAAGAATGGTTTATTTTCACTGGGCTGACAGTGGTCTTGATTCTAAGCACGATGGCAATATTGCAAAATATTAATAAATCTTTTATGGTTAGCATCCCTATGAGCGGGGGCACCGTATCCGAAGGCATTATCGGTACTCCTCGTTTTATAAATCCAGTACTCGCATTTTCTGACGCTGATTTGGATTTAACCGCTCTCATTTATTCTGGACTAATGAGGAAAAGCTCCGACGGCTCGTTAATTCCTGATTTAGCGGAAAAAGTAGAAATTTCTCCAAATGGCTTAGTGTATACTTTCACTCTAAAAGAGAAAATATACTTTCACGACGGAAAACCCGTTACCGCTAACGATGTTATTTTCACCATAAACAAGGCAAGGGACCCAGTTGTAAAAAGTCCACGCAACGTGAATTGGGACGGCGCTAGTGTAGAAAAAATAGACGAAAAAACAATTAAATTTACCTTAAAACAGCCCTATGCTTCGTTTTTAGAAAATACAACGATTGGTATCTTACCCATGCACCTCTGGAGCACCTCCCCCATCGAACTCAATGACCTAAACACAAACCCAGTAGGGTCTGGTCCTTATCTCATTTCTAAAGTAAGTAAACAATCAGGAGGAACAATTGATTACTATGAACTTACACAATTTAAAAAATTCAGATTAGGCGGTCCATATATTAAAAATATAATATTGCGATTTTACCCAAATGAAAGCAGTCTTGTAACAGCACTCCTTGGAGGAGAAATAAATCAGATAAACTCTGTTACACCTGCAAATGCGGAAATTTTAAAAGAAAAAAAATACCGTATAGAATCTTCAGTCCTTCCTCGAGTATTCGGACTTTTTTTCAACCAAAACCAAAACCAAATTTTCACTAACAAAAATATAATAGCGGCCATTAACCAAGCAGTAGATAAGGAGAGGATTGTGCGCGACGTACTTTTGGGCTACGGAGTGGCCATCGACGACCCCATACCACCCAACATGATTGCTTATCAGAAATTAAATTCAGGCGTAAAATCAACACGCGAAGAAAGAATAGCCAAAGCAGAAAGTATCTTAGAAAAAGACGGTTGGAAAAAGAACGACGAGGGATTTTTAGAAAAAACAACAACAGAGAAAAAGAAGAAAGTGACAACGAAGTTGGAGTTTTCTATTTCCACCGGCAACGCACCGGAACTCGCAAAATCAGCGGAGTTGATAAAGCAAGACCTGGAAGCTGTCGGCATGCGAGTAGAGGTGAAAACCTTTGAAGTCGGCAACTTAAATCAAGGAGTCATTCGTCCGCGTCAATATGACGTTTTACTTTTCGGACAAATTATAAACCACGAATCTGATCTCTTCGCCTTTTGGCATTCCTCTCAAAGAAAAGACCCGGGGCTTAATGTGGCAATGTATACGAACGCCAAAGTAGATAAAATTTTAGAAGATGCATTTGGTATAATTGACGAAAAAGAAAGAATAAAAAAATATTCTCAATTCGAAGACGAAATAAAAAAAGACATGCCGGCAGTTTTTTTATATAGTCCTAATTTTATATATGTAGCTCAAAAGAACTTAGAAGGTATTAACATAGACCATATTGCTTCCTCTCAAGATCGCTTCTTGAGTATATATTCGTGGTATATAGAGACAGACAAAGTTTGGAAAATATTTGCAAAATAAAAAAATGACAAAAAAAACTAGATTATCCTTTAGTGCTGTAAGTATTGAGGATAAAAAACAAGAAAATAAAATATCTGTTCCCAATACTACTCCTGGTGCTACGAGCGGAGAAAATAAAACGAACAGAAGCATTGGACCAAGAACACCCAATCGAAAAAGGTTACAAAAAAGTTCTACTTATCAGTATTCTAAATTTGGAAAAAGACGAGGCGCGCAAAATTCTGTAGGTAGTAGTGGTAAATCAATGGCTAATAGAAATAATGGTGAAAAAATTCCCGACCCTGCTCCGGGCAACATTCGAATAATTCCGCTGGGGGGCGTAGAAGAGATAGGTAAAAATATGACTGCGGTTGAAATAGGAGATGACATTATCGTAATTGACGCTGGGATGCATTTCTCTACCGAAGAAACGCCTGGGGTGGATTATGTTATTCCCAATACAACTTACCTAGAAGAACGCAAGGATAAAATACGCGCATTGATCGTAACGCACGGACACTTGGACCATATTGGGGGTGTGCCACTTGTGCTTTCACGCATCGGAAACCCTACGGTGTATTCTAGGAATCTTTCAGTTCTGATGATGCGTAAGCGAGCCACGGAATTTCCGCAATTACCTCCCATGAAAGAAAACATTGTAGAAAAAGACTCAACTATAACTTGCGGAAAAATAAAGGTAAGGTTTTTCGGTGTTACGCATACTATCCCAGATTCAATGGGTATAATTATAGAAACAGACAAGGGTTGGATTGTAACACCGGGCGACTATAAACTTGACCAAGTTGACGGAATTGTTTCTAAAGAAGAAGAAGAAGAGTATTCTATTTTCGATAAAGCTAAAGTGCTTCTCCTTTTGACAGACTCTACAAATATAGAAAATGAAGGTTTCTCTCTGCCGGAGGTAAAAGTGCACCAGGGACTTGAAAATTTAATAAGAAAAGTAAGTGGCCGGATGATTATTGCCGCCTTCGCTTCACACATCACCCGCTTGGCTCATATAGTCAAATTTGCTGAATCTTTGGGTAAGAAAATAGCTTTAGACGGACGCTCAATGAAAACCAATATAGAAGTAGCAATCGAAGCGAAATTATTTGAACCGAAAAAAGGCACAGTAATACCACTAGAAGAAATAAACAATTACCCACCCAATAAAGTGGTAATTTTAATGACCGGAGCCCAGGGTGAAGAATTTGCCTCACTCAATCGTGCTGCAAATAAAACTCATACAAAATTCACACTTCATAAAGGAGACACAATAATACTCTCGGCCTCTGTCGTCCCAGGTAACGAACTTCAAGTTCAAAAAATGAAAGATGGTCTGACCAGACAGGGTGTACGTATCATCAGTTACCGCACCTCGGGCGAAGATTTTATTCACGCGACGGGCCACGGCAATCAAGAAGACATAAAATGGCTACACAGGAAAACTCATCCGCAGTTTTTTATCCCAATTCATGGCTGGCACTCGATGTTGGTGCGACACAAAGAGCTCGCCATGGAACTTGGTATGAGTGAGGAAAATATCGTTGTTCCGGACAACGGCTCAATTATTGAAATATCAGCCGACGGGAAAAAAATATCTATGCGAAAAGAACGTGCGCCTTCCGGCGCCATGATGGTGGACGGCGTTTCTATCAGCGACACCCAAGACGTCGTAATACGCGACCGCAAAATGCTCGCAGAAGACGGGATGTTCGTCATCATCGCATTAATAGATCAAAAGACTGGAAAATTAAAAAAGTCCCCGGATTTAATTTCTCGCGGATTTGTATACTTAAAAGAAAATCAAGAATTATTGCGTCAAGTCCGAATGATGATTAAAAAAACAGTAGAGGATTCTACGGCGAGAATACCCGGACGGACAGACGGAAATCAAATTGATTTTGATCATATTAAAAATGGCCTGGGAGAAACTGTTTCAAAATTTCTTTACCAACAAACCGCTAAAAGACCTCTGGTAATTCCCGTTATATTAAGCGTATAAAAATGCAACACAATAGAAAAATAATATATTTAGCCGGATTTCTGTTTTCCATGCCCATAGCTTTGACCTCTTATGTCAATTCAAGTTTCCTGGAAAATTATATCAGTCAATACTATGTGGGTATACTTTATATAATCGCCTCCGCTATTACCATTGTTTCCATGCTGGAAATGCACAGAATTCTCACCCGTCTGGGCAATCGTTTTACCGTCGTATTCTTTAGCGTACTTACATTTTTTTCATTTCTTTTACTTAGTTTTAGCACCAAGGGAATTGTGGTGATTTCGGCTTTTGTTCTTTATTTTATTTCAACCAATTTTATTATTGCTTCTTTGGACATTTTCGTGGAAGATTTTTCAAAAAAATCATCAATCGGCACGTTCCGAGGACTTTATTTAATGGTTGTCAGTTCTGCTTGGGTTGTTGCTCAAATGATTTCCGGTACTGTTATTACTAAAAGTTCATACGGGGGTATTTATTTTCTGGCTTCTGGTTTTATGATTTTAGTATGTGTTATTTTTATCTTTTTTCTGAAAGATTTTAAAGACCCAGAGTATAAAAGGATGCCGGTATTAAAAACTATAGAAACATTTGCTCAAAATAAGAAACTTTCGAAAATTTATATCATCAATCTTATTTTGAAATTCTTTTTTGCTTGGATGATTATTTACACGCCAATATATTTGCATCAGTATGTCGGTTTTGATTGGAAACAAATAGGATTAATTTTCACCATCATGCTTCTGCCTTTTATTATTTTAGATTTCCCTCTTGGAAAATTGTCTGACAGAGTGGGCGAGAAGAAAATGCTGGCGCTCGGATTTGTGATAAGTGCTTCTGCAACTTTATTGATTCCATTTATTTCCTCTGCAACAGTCTGGCTCTGGGCATTGATACTTTTCACTACCCGGGTGGGTGCCGCCACCATTGAGGTGATGAGTGAAAGCTACTTTTTTAAGTCTGTGCAAGAAGAAGACGTTGGAACAACCAGCTTCTTTCGCAACACCACTCCGCTTTCTTTTATTCTTGCCCCTTTGATCGCTACTCCTATTTTGTTTCTGGTCCCGTCCTTTGAATATTTATTTTTTGTTCTAGGTATTATTTTACTTTTGGGACTCTTTATAACCATACGACTGAAAGACGTAAGGTAAAATTAAATAAAAACGGAAGCAAGGCGTCCGTTTTTATTTGTTTTTAAGGAGGTGATTTTTGTAAAACTTTTCTTTGTATGGCTTCAGTCGTACTATTTTGACTAAAAAACCTTTATTTTTAAAATCTTTCTTAAGATTTTTTACATAAGCCCTCTGGTCATAACCCAGGGCAATTATATCCGGTTTTTCTTTAATAATGTGCGGAATATGATTTTTCATTCCTGAAAGAACAACTTTGTCGATTAATTTACACTTTTTTACCAAAGCCATTCTTTTTTTTTCATTGAACGTAGGAATTTTGCCTTTGATCCTGGCCACATTTTTATCTCGAGCAATGGAGGCAATGAGAAAACATTTGTCCGCTAAATTTCTCGCTTGAGAGAAAAAATGCAGATGCCCTGGATGCAATCCATCAAAAGTTCCAAAGATCATTATTTTTATTTGCTTACCTTTTTTTGACATAGGAGTATTGTATCAAAACTTTGGTAGAATCACTTTTTATATTCCACTATTTTTCCCGCCTTAATTTCTATTTTATCTGCTTTTCTTAAATTTTTCATTATAACATTTTGCAAAATGTTATAATGTTTTACTTTGTCTAATTTTTTATCTATATCCCAAAGGTCATCTTCCCGCAACATCCATTTTTTACCAAAGGAATTTAAGTTTAGGGGGTCGGAATATTTTCTTAGAGTTTTAACGCCATTATCTAAAAAATATTCATGAAAGTAAGAAAGCACAAGTTCACGAATATTTTTATAAACCGGCTCGCGGTAGCGAAGCACTGCATGGTTTGTTTTAGAGAGCGCTCCCCATAGTCCTAGGGATTTAAAAGGTGCAATAACATGGTCATAGTCATCCCCTGTGGCCTTAAGATGAAGAATAAGGGGGGTGAAGCCATGAAGTGATAAAATATATGCCCCGAGCAATGCCCCTTCAAAACAATGCGCGCTTTTTGTTCTTAAGGTCATCATGGGTGATTTCAAGGTCTCCCCTCTTTTTTCAAAATTAAAAGGAACTCCACTCAAAAAATCTTGCACCCTGGAGGGTGTATTTAATTTCTTCATTAATGCCTTTTCTTTTTTTGTAAACATCGCGAATGCTATTTCTTCTTCGCTTTTTTAGGCTTCTTTGCTTCTTTTCTATGAGCATTGTTTCCTTTTCCCATATTAGTTTAAAGTTATACTATTAATAATCACCGGTTCGACGGGCCTGTCACTCTGACCAGTTTGAACATTTGCTATTTTATCCACCACGTCTTGGCCAGAGAGCACCTTGCCAAAGATTGTATAAAGGGGCGGTAGTGGATAATTTTCAGTCATTATGAAAAACTGGCTACCGTTTGTGTCGGGTCCGCTGTTTGCCATAGCTACGATACCCTTGGCATAACCCCCTTCTCCATATAGAGCGGAAGTTGCGTCTATTTCATCGGCAAATTTATACCCAGGACCCCCTGTCCCCCAAAGTGATGGTTGAGAATCGTCTTTAGAAAGCGGGTCACCCCCTTGAATCATAAAACCCTTAATAACTCGGTGGAAT
>Ga0209541_10009757_pt1 | contig 15481 bp, 17 predicted proteins | sample RifCSPlowO2_01_FD_184027 | JGI IMG/M metagenome (GOLD analysis project Ga0209541, IMG submission 184027) | Groundwater microbial communities from Rifle, Colorado - Rifle CSP2_plank lowO2_0.1 (SPAdes) (version 2) | ecosystem: Environmental > Aquatic > Deep subsurface > Groundwater | place...
TGAGGGGAAATTTTTTAATTGCGGTAAAGGAAGCTATAAAGAGGTTTAATGAGTTAAGAAATGACAAGCCCATAAGAATTATTTCTCATTTGGACTGCGATGGATTGTCATCTGCTGCAATATTAACGAAGGCGTTTTATAGGATGGGCATAAAATTTGTTTTGTCTGTTGTTAAGATACTGGACAAGAATATACTTGAGGAACTTGCAAAAGAGCAGTATGAAATTGTAATGTTTCTTGATATTGGAAGCAGCTACTTGAAAGATATAGAAAAATATCTTGGAGAGAAACATATTTTCGTATTGGACCATCATTTATTTGAAGAAGCCAAGACAAAGGCGATACACTTAAATCCACACATTTATGATGTTAATGACTATAGAGAGATATCCGGGGCCGGCATTGTATATTTCTTTTCCAAAGAACTGGATGAAAATAATATTGATTTAGCATATATATCCATAATAGGGGCTATTGGGGATGTTCAGGAAAAGGGTGGATTTAGCGGCTTGAATAAGATGATACTAGATGATGCTGTAAGCAGCGGCAAGCTCGGGATTTCAAATGGCTTGAGATTATTTGGAATACAAACAAGACCATTGCACAAGGTTTTGGAATACAGCATAGAACCTTACATACCAGGGGTTACTGGAAATGAGGATGGTGCCATAAGCTTCTTGAGAGAAAATGAGATTGAGATAAGGGATAAAAACAACAATTATAGAAAGATGATTAATTTAAATGAGGAAGAGCTTAAAAAACTAGTAACTGGAATAATATTAAGAAGGCTTGGTTCTGAGGAAAATCCTGAAGATATATTTGGAAATGTTTACAATGTATTATCTGAGGAAGAAGGCAATGTTATGAGGGATGCAAGAGAGTTTTCAACACTGCTTAATTGCTGCGGGAGATTGGGCAAGCCAGGATTGGGAATAGCTTCTTTTTTTGGCAATAAAGAGATAAGGGAAGAGGCAATAGAACTGCTGAATGTATATAAAAAAGAGATAATAAATTCGCTTGATTGGTTCTACAAGAATAGGAAAACAAGATTTATCATAGAAAGGCAAGGATATGTGATAATAAATGCCGAAGATAACATAAAGGATACTTTAATCGGAACTTTAACTTCTATAATATCAAAATCAAATGTTTATGATGATGGAACAATTTTGATTTCCATGGCGCATTCAATAGATGAAACTAAAATTTCTGCGAGAATTGCCGGAAGGAAGGAAATAGACCTGAGGACCATATTGCAGAAGACAATCAGTAAGCTTGGAAATTATCTTGTTGGCGGGCATAAAACTGCATGCGGCGGATTAATACCTCAGGAGAAAGAATTTGAATTCATCAAGGCTACAGAAGAGATATTAAGCAAGGCTGTTCTAGAAGAGAATGTTGTGGCTTAATTGAGGTATGCTTATTGTGGTGCTCATAGAAAGTTTTATTAATGCCTTCTTAGCAGAAAAGACTTATGGCAGCAGTGGCAAAGAAGAAGAAAAAATGGTATTCTATATATGCACCGAGCACGTTTAGGGGGCAGCATATAGGCGAGACAATGGCTGTTGAATCAAGCAGCCTTATCGGAAGAACAGTTTATGTTAATCTTATGAACTTGATAGAAGACCCTAAAAAACAAAACTACAGGATTTTATTTAAGGTTGTTAAGATTGAAGGTGAGAAAGCAGTGTCTGATTTAATGAGTTATGAGATGATTCTTACATATGTTAAAAGAATGATGAGGAAGGGTGTTGAAAAGATTGAGGATTCATTCATTGTTCAGAGCAATGATAACATTAAAATACAAGTAAAGCCTATGTTATTAGCAAAAAACAAGGTTAAAAATTCAGTAGCAACTGCAATAAGGAAAACAGCCAGGGGCTTTATTGGCGAAATGGCCGGGAAACAAACCTACAGCGATTTTATGTATGGTGTTGCACTGAGCAAGATACAGAGGCAATTAAGAGAGAACATAAATAAGGTTTATCCTTTGGTTGCATGCGAGTTTAGAATCGTTAAAAGATTGTAAAATTTGCTTAAAAGAGAGAGGCTTCTTATGGACAGAATAATTTTAGTAGTAAGCGATATAGAATTAGGGGACGGGACCATAGTAGATGATTTCATATATGATGACTTATTCAGCAGTTTTATTGACTCTTATTTGATAAAGAGATATGATGATATACCAATAGAGCTGGTTTTTAATGGAGACACATTTGATTTTATTAAAACCTCGCACAAAGGAGAGTATTCAAGGTATATAACAGACAGCATATCACTGCATAAATTAAGCTTGTTTACCAGGGCGCATCCAAAGTTTTTTGCTGCAGTAAGCCGGTTTTTAAGAAAAAAGAAAAATGTTGCAATTTTTATTTATGGAAACCATGATCCTGATTTGGCTTTTGAAAATGTACAGCAAAAACTTAAAAATATATTAAAAGGAAATGTTGTATTCTCTGGATTTTATTACAAGCAAGGCAGTGTAAGGATAGAGCACGGCGCACAATTAGATTTAATATACAAGGTGGAGAAAAACCCATTAATCCCATATAAAGGGAATTTAATATTAAACCTGCCGTTTGTAACTTATGTAATATTTGAGCATTTAGTGAGGATGAAACAGAAATACCCTGTTTTTGAAGCCATATCACCAAGAAAATTATTCCTGAAAAGAACACCTTACCTGTCTAAACAACTTATCTACAGCAATGTAAAATATTTTTTGAAGACCCTAGTAAAAATTATAAAGAATGGCGATGACCCAACTTACAAGCTGCCAAAAGGGTATTTTAAAAAAATAACATCAAGATTAATCAGCAGAAGATATGATGTGAGCTTTGACAGGGTAATCAGCAAATTCCTAAAAAGATTAAAAGGAACTGACATATTAATATTGGGGCATTCTCACAAGGCAAAAGAAGAAAGAGTAAAGCACAAGTTGTTAATCAATACAGGAACATGGAGAGAGGAATACATACTACCAAAATCAGGAAACTTGCTAAAACCAAAGAGCAAGTATTTTGCTGAGATTATAATGGCTGGAAACAAGGTTCTTGGAGCAAGGCTGATTAAACACAAATCAATAAACAAGTACCTTGATTTGGACATATTTAAAGAGCAAATGGAATCTGGTTAGTGCAGCAATCTTATTATCTTATCAAATATTTTATCGTTTTGTTCGTGCTTGTACATTCTTAAAAGCAACTTTAATTTTTCTTTATTCAGGATTATACCCTTGCTTTCAAGCACCTTGCTTATTTTTAATGATGTTATGAACTGGCAAAACTGGGTTAAATTTTTTGGATTGACTGAATACCTGCACCTTTCGAAGTCTATCATTACAGGATTTGTTTTGTTTATTATTATATGCTTGTAAGGGTTTGTCAATTCATATTTGTTAACATGAAGCTTGTCAAGCGTTCTGCACTGGTTTAGTATCTTTATCAGCACGTTTTTGATGTTCTTTTTGCTGTTTGTTTTGAGCCATTCTGTAATTCTGCTGCCTTTTACAAATTTGATTGTTATTGAACCAGAATCTTTTTTTATAAGCTTGGGGCCAATGTTATGTTCATTAAGAATGCTTAGCCAATGTGCTTCATTATTAATTCTGTTGATTGCTTTGCTGGAGGGTTTTTCTGTTTTTACTATATTTCTTCTGCTTATATAAACTATAGACCTATGGCCTTTTGCAAATTCCTTTAACATATATTTTGTTCATAGAAAGATATTTAAATGTATGATGGTTTTTAACTTTTTGTGAAAAAGAGGGAACTAATGAAGTGTAAATTATTGCTAATAGCAATTGTATTTCTAATTTTCATATATTCTGCTAGTGCTGAATTTAATGTCGGCGGAGCGTATACATATCTTGCATCAAAATCTGTTAACGGCAGCTATAACAATAATATTATTGATACGTCTTTAGCTTTGCTTGCTTTTGATGCTATTGGAAGGGATGCAAGCAGAGAGGCCTCTTATTTAAGATCACAAGAATCTGAGCAGAAATGCTGGCCGAAGCAAAACTGCAATGTTAAAGATACAGCATTTGCCATTGTTGCATTAAGTGCTGCTGGTTTGGATATGAGCTCTGAAGAAAGATGGCTGAAAAATGCACAATCTGCTGCTTCTTTAAGCGGCACATGGTATCTTGAAATAGCAACAAGTGATACAGGAAGCTGTAAGATATCATATGAACAAAATAACCAGACTGTTGAAAAAGAAATTAAGATTACAAAAGGTTTTTTCCCAGAATGCGGAAATACAACATTTTTTAACATAAATAAATGCCTAGTTAAGGGAGTTATTAATGCAATGCCTTCTTTGGACTTAGATGTTAATTGTGATATGCTGTCCAGCGTTGATTCTGTAACAATTATGTATCGGGCTGAAAATTCATTTTATCTGGTTGATGAGGAGTCAGCATCAAGGGCGAAGGTAACCATATCAAATGGGTGTTTTGGAAAGACTGCTAAAACAGCATGTGATTATGAATCGTCTTTATATGCAAATTTGGCTTTGCATCAGATACAGAGCACATTAGACACAGAGTTTTATCTTAGGCAGGGCTATGATGCAACAAACCCATTGCATAATGCCATACTATTTATTATAACAGGGTATGCTTCTTATGCAAAAGAATTAGCTAATAAGCAGAGAAACAGCGGTTCTTGGAATGAAAATGTTTATCAGACTGCATTTGGCGTTTTGGCTTTGAAAGACAGCGAGTATGCAGAAAATGTTGAGAATGCGAAGAAGTATTTTGAGAGAAGGCAATTAGCTGATTATTCCCTTGGCAATGTGCAAGATACAGCATTGACATTGTATGCTGCTTATGCTGATGCAAGCGGCTTGCCAGAATGCTTTAATTCTGAAATAGGTTTATGTGCAAAACAAGCAGGAGTATGCGAAGGAAGCTATGAAATATGCAGCAATAATACATTTTTAGGATGTGATGATGCAATATACAATTCATTTAATAAAAGTTATGAAGCTGAAGAGATAACATGTGACGAGGTTGATAATGACTGCGATGGAAATGTAGATACTGGCTGTGAGTGTATTGCTGGGGAGAAAAGACCATGCGGCTTGCAATACGGTGTTTGCAATGGCACTATAGAAATTTGCAGCAGTGATGGGAAATGGCCTGGATGCGATTACAGCAAGGTGGAGGGTTATGAAGAATCTGAGAAAAACTGCAAGGATGACAAGGATAATGATTGTGATGATACCATAGACTTTGTAGATGATGATTGCTCTATTTCCAGCATATGCAATGGCGATGGAAAATGTGATAAAAAAAAGGGAGAGGATAGCAATAACTGCCCAGAAGACTGCAATGAGGAAGATAATTGCAATAATGGCGTTAAGGATGAATTTGAAGAAGGGCCTGATTGCGGCGGGGTTTGTGAGGAACCTTGTGAAATAACTACAAAAGATCAATGCAATGGCGATGGAACTTGTGATCAGGAAACTGAAAGCTCTGAATTTTGCCCTGATGAATGCACGTGTGGGGATAATGTGTGTGATGACTATGAATTAAACTCAGAAAATTGTGCTGAGGATTGTGAAGGTGCAGCGGCTGAAGCAGTATGCGGCGATGGAACTTGTGATGCTGGCGAGACTGCTGAAAGTTGTGCTGGGGATTGTGAAGGTGCCATGCAACAAGAAGGTGGTTCTGGCACAATATGGTATGTGCTATTAATCATAGCAGCATTGGGTGTAATTGGATATATTGTCTATAGAAAAAAATATGCAAAGCTTGGTAAAGAAAAGAAAACCAGCTGGAAAGAAGAAACAACGAAATCACCTGTATTCCAGTCATTATTTGGCGATAAAAAAGAAGAGAAAACCATTGGCAAAGGCTTGCTTGGAAAAAGTTTTGTTAGTAGGGGCAAGAGTGATGTGGAAAAAGAATTAGAAAAGTCTATTGCTGAAGCAAAGAAATTAATTGGAAAGGAAAAATAGATTATGAATTTCAGATACATACTTATTTTATTAAGTTTTTTATTATTTATTGGATATTCTTTTGCAGATCAAGTAGATTTAAGCTTGCAGAGAGAAGTTTATTCTGGTAAGGACACAATGATTGTTGAAATTTTTGTTAATGAACAGCCTATAAGAACGATAAGTGCAGCTGATATATCTTTAAGCAGAGGAAGCATAGCACCAATACTTATCAAGGAAGCTGACAAGCATTATTATGCATATTTTAACTTGCCAGACCTTGATGATGGAAATTATGATATAAATGTAAATTTATTATATAGCATAAACGGTGTTTTGAAAACATTATTTTTTGCAAAAGAATTTTCTGTTGTTAATGATTTGGAGTCATCTATAACTGTTAGGCCTGCTGTTGTAAAAATAGATGCAAGCAAGGCACAAAATTACCAAATCTATGCGAAAAATAACAATAATAACATGTTAGATGTTGGATTAAATGAAGATATAGCATATGCTTCCCTGAGCAAGGATACATTATTTTTTGATAGCACTGTTGAAAGATCTTTTTTTATTGTAGTGGATAAAAATAAGATAACATCAAACCAAACCAAATTCATAGATTTAGATTACAATGGTGTTAATTTTAAAATACCTCTTTTAATATATAATTTTAAGGAAATTTCTCCAGCAGATAAATTACCAGAAAATATAACTGCACAAGAAAACATTACAAAAATTGAAAATGAAACTACAAACTTAACAGGGTCAAATAAAAGTGATGGGGGCATTGGAAATGGGATCAATTTAGCTAATAAGGAGAAACCACTCGCATTTATGTTTGAAGATGATGAGATAGAGATGATTATTTACAAGAATGTTTTTTATGGCGGGGAGATTGAAGTAAAAAATAATTTAGACGAACCATTAAACAATATAAGATTCAACCTTACTGGTGATTTAAGCGAGATAATAATATTGAATACAAGCCATGTTCAAATCCTTGATGGCAGAGGCAGCTTAAAACAGCATTTGTATATTAATGTGCTTAAAAATGCAGAAAAGGGGGCTTATAGCGGCTTGTTAATTGCAAGTTCATCTGAAGGATATTATGACGTTATTAGTATTAAAATCACTGTGGCAAAAGATACCATTATGCAAAAAAGCAAAAGCATTACAAGAAAGATAATGGGCAAGAAAAAAGAGGATAATGCCAATGGAGAAATCTTTAATTTTACCAACTCAAATAAATATGAAAAAACAGACGTAGAAAAGAAGAGCAAGACACCATTGCTGATATTTTTACTTGTTACTGCATTAATTGTTTTCATATTTTATAAGTTAATGACAAGAAAAAAGCCAAAGAGTTTTGATGAATATATTTCTTCCATAAAGGACCGTTATTGATTCTGCTTTCTTTTTAGAATTACGTTTTCTGCTGTCAGGTTTTTTACAACCATGTCATACCTGTGGAGCTTTGCAAGCAAGTCATTTAATGTATTTGAAATATCAGTGCATTTTAAGTTGAAGCTTACTGGTTCTATTACTTCTATTGATGAAGGCATGAACTCGAAACAGAATATGATTAATTGCTCCATGTCCTTAAATGAGATTTCTAATTCAGCAAACGTGCTCCACATACCCTGGACTTCTTCTGATTTATAGGTTTTTTCAGAAAGGAGCTTGAAGTTTTCCTTGGCCCTGTTTATGACCAATTTCATTGTTTCTTCTACATGCTCTTTTGGTGAGCCCAGTATTTCGATTACTGTTCTTATTAAAATTTTATTCTCCCCCATTTTTCATATACCATTACAAATATTATCAAAAACAAAAGCAGAGGGAATAAAATCTCCAATGAGTCCTTTGTTTTTTCCGATGATGACTTGAAAATGATTAAATTATGTTGGTTTAAATTAATTTCGGTTTCATTGTCTTTTATGCTTTTGCCAAGAATAGATGGGAATAAAACAATAAAGATTATTGTTAATGCTAAAATGTGTTTCATGTGGTTGTTTACTTGCATAAATTGATTTAAATCTTTAATGCTGAAAATTCCGAAAATTTTGCATATTTTCTGAATTAATTTTGTTCACTCAATTGCTCAAAGGACAAACCATATTTTCTGGCATATTCAAGGCTTATGACAAAGTTGTTTTTTGTTTTTTCCAGATTGTTGATATTTAGAAAATACCAACCTTCGCGGTCAAAACGTATTGCTAGAAGAGGAACAGCGTTAAATCTTTCTGCAAATGTTTTTAACTGCATTACATCTTCTTCTTCTAAATATTTGCGTTTTTTTTTTAGAGATTTACATTCTATTGCAAGATGTTTTTTATTGCAATTTACAACTAGATCACAACTTGGTATTGGTGTGCTGCCAGAGCCAGCGATACGCAGAGGCATATGACCAGCATCATAGAACATATGAAAAAGTTCGCGTTCATTTCGTGTGCCCTTATTTTTGCTCATAGATATAGAAAACAGAATAAATAAAAAAAATAAAAAAAAGAGATTATAGGTCTCTCGGTTTTATTGTTGATCTGCCGTTATCTTTTGCTCTTCTAACAGCATCTTTTATCAATACTTCTACCTTTTTGCTTAATTCATCTGCAAAGTCGCCAGCAACATTAACACCTTTTGCAGCGTCTTTTATTTTGCTTCTTACAACGAGTAATTCTGCCATTTTGAAATCCTCCTTCTATTTTTTGTTTAAACAAGGTTTTTTACTTGTTGAATGATGATGCGAGATACTAGTATATAAACCTTTTGGCTTGTTTAGGGCTTAAATACCATTATATGGTAGTTTTGGCTGCCTATGGCTATTTTTATTGAGGAGATTAACTTTAGCTTGTTTTTTCTTGCCATAGACATTACATGTTTGTTATTTTTTGTTATAAGAGCGATTGAATATTTTGCTATTAAGCTTGATTTTTTAAAAAATGAATCTAAAATTTTCTTGATTAAATTCTCATTAGATCTTTTTGTTATGCATGGAAGATTGGTTATAATTTTGTCTATACTTTTTGGCTTGAAATTTAGATTTTCATCATTTACATAGAAATTTATTTTTGCTTTTGCAAACGCTGAATTGATTTTTGCATTTCTTATGCTGTTATAATCATCTATGCCATAAAGTTCTTTTCCTTTTAGCAAGAATGCTTCGAGTAGAACAACACCGTCTTTGCAAAATGGGTCCAAAATAGAATCCGTCGGCCTGAATTTTGCAATTTTAAGGAGAGAGTATGCTAAGACCGGAGTTATTGACAAGCTGTTTATCTTAATCCTATAAGATCTTTTTCCAAGCTTGTTTGATATTAATCTTCCGATTATGCAGTCGTTGTTGATTATGTCTATATAGATTATTTCTTTGCTGTTTAAATTAACCTTGTAGCCATTGTTAAATATGAATTCACCAACTTTTTTTTCTATATCTACTGACGTAAAATCATGATTTCCTGCCCTTGAACATCTAGCAACGAAATCTTCCTTTATGAAAGAGAAATCAATACTTTTTATTTTGCTTATTATATCTTTTTGGCTAATGAATTTAAATTTTTTAAGAAATATATAAGCTACATCTGAACTTTTTGTGTTCTTGATGAACTTAGCAATGTTTTTTGCGGTGAATATCACTCTTCCGATTAGTATCTTTTTGGCTTGTGCATTTAGAATTTCTTTTATTTCATTGACTGTTATATATTCTAAGTTCGGAATTGTTTTAACAATAATGTCTACCATTTAATTTATCACTGAAAAATCTTTAAACTCGCCTTTGTAAGTCTCTTCGTCTATGACTATGGCTGAAACTTCTGCTTCTTCCGGGCCTTCCTTGCAGAATTTTAAGATGTTATTGACTGAAATGTCGTCCCCCTCGAATATGGCCTCTAATTTATCATTCTGAACATTTCTAACATAGCCTGTAATCTTTAGTTTAGACGCCAACTCTCTAATCTTGGACCTAAAAAATACTCCCTGGACTTTTCCTGAAACAACAACATGTACGCGCTTATTCATAAATATTTATTAATGTGTAAAGATTTAAAAAAGTTTTGATGAGATTAGGTTTAGTGTAAAACTAAATAAACTTGTATAATAAACTATAAACTTGTATAATAAACTACCATCATCTTTATTAATAATTCTTGGGGCTATGCTTTTATGACTGATCTTGAAAATAGCGTTGTTGCAGCTGGCGTTCAAAATAATTCTAAGCCTGTTGACAAATCAGAAGTTGAAGGCCTAGAAGGATATATTCGTGAGCAGAAAATGCGTTCATGGGTAATGTGTGGTCTTTGGATATCATCATTTGTTTTTGGAGCATATTATACATATTCAATTGTAAATTATAGTGAGTTTAAGGATAACATTGATAAGACATTAACGATAGTGCATGGGCTTACTCCTGCCATTGTTGGGTCTTATATGTTGTATTGCTCTTACCTTGGCAGAAATTTTATTAGGCAGGCTCATAGTAAAATTGATGAAATCAAAAAATAAAAATAAAAAAAAAATAGAATTTAGTTTCTTGCTAAGCTGTATATTTCTTTTATAGCAACGATTATTGCTGCTGGTGCAACGAAAACTGCTATGTTGCCTATAATCGCTGACAATCTTACACCTATTGTAGGAATTATGCTTAGCGAAGCAGAACTTGTTGCTAATAATGCGATTGCTGCAATCAAGAATGGTGTTGCTTCTTTGCCAGAAACATTTAAGAAACCAACAATTAGGCCTAATATTACTAAAACAAGTGCAATTATGCCTGTCTGGTTTGCTAGGTTAAGCAAGCCTGCCAGTATTGCTATTATCAGTCCAATAATAAAAGACCAACTTCCAATTTTGCTCATTTTTTAACCTCCCCTTTTTTTACTTAAGTTGATGTATGAAATAACTTGATTTAACTATTTAAAAATTTTTATTTATTTTCAAGTGATTAAATCTGCCAAATAGAGGTTGTTATTTGTTTCGAGGATCTTAATTCTTATCTTGCTGTTGATTTTGGCATTACAGTTATTAACGCTAATGCATACATTTCTTGCAACAGCTATCATCTGATTCGGCAGCCAACCTTTGCATTTTACTATTGCATGTGTTCTATCATTCTTCTTAAAAACTTCTGGAATTCTCATGCATCTCTTAATTTCATTTGAATGTGCTTTTAGCTTAATATTATATTTATCTTCCAATTCTTTTACTCTTCTATAAAACTTCCAATAATTTTGTTGTTTGACGCCTTTTAGCCTTTTGCTATATTTATATAATTCATATTTTTGCAGCCCAATTTTGCAGCCAATGTCTGTTGAATATTTTATTATTTCTTCAATGTCATTATCATTTATACATGGCAGGCATACAGGGGTTAGCATAAGATCCATACTGCTTTTGCTGATGTAATTTATTGCATTCATAACTTTGTCAATGTCATAATTTGGATTTCCGAAAAGAAACTTTGATTTTTCTGGATCTAAAGAATGAAGGCTGATATTAATCTGGTCTAATCCTGCTTTTTCCAATTCAATTACCTTGGATTTTGTCAATAAAGTTCCATTGGTTACTGCAATTATTTTTTTTATTTTTTTTATTTTTTTTAAGCCCGTTATCAGAGAAATAAAATCAGGATGTGTTAACGGCTCGCCAACAGAATCTAGAAATACAATAATGTCACATTGTTTAATTGATATTATTCTTTTTACTTCTTCTATCAAATAATCAATGTTTACTATATAGTTAATAGGGTGTATATTTGGATCGTTTGCTGATGTCGAACAGAATATACAATTCATGTTGCATATAGATGTACACCTGACTTGCAAAAGGTTTGTTCCACGATCTATGATGCCGAAGGCTATGCAGCCAATTAAAGGTATTCCAGATGATTTTGTGACATTAATTAACTCTTTCATACAATAAGCTTAAGAAAAAGATTTTTAACCCTTTCCAGCAACCAAATTACCGAATTCTTGGGCCAGCAGTCCTATTTCACTCTGCACTTTCAGTATTAGTATATCGTTTCTTGATATTAAAGCTGATTCGAGATCATTTCTCTTATTTTTTATCTCATCTAATTTTGCCTGCAATCTGTCTTTATTTGGATGGTTTTTTAATATCTCAACTAGTTTTTGAGCGCCTTCAATGTCACCATCAAAGATTTTTAGAACATTGCCCTTTCTTACCTGCCAATAGGTATTAGCCAGACTGTCAAATTCTGGTTTTGCTAATTTCCATGCATCCCCTATTTTCTTTAATGCTACAAGAGCATTTCCTTTATTAGCATTGAATTGGGACTTGTATTCTTCTGAAAATTTTCCGACTATGGCACCCGCTGCTTGTATTTTGGCATCTAATTCGGGGTGAGTTTTTGCTGCCCTTAAAGCGGATTTTGCATCTAGGAATCCAGATTTTAAAGACTGCATATTTGAAGCATCGCCATTTATTTCACCTATATAGGAGGTCATTGCATACATTGTGATTTCTATAGGTCTTGCCATTCTTTCCAGGTTGGCTAATCTAACTTCCAACTGCAAATCAAGGTTGCTTTGAGCTGCAACACTAGATAATAGCAATAATGTAATTAAAAAGAATAAAAATAATTTTTTCATTGCAGACTCCCCAGGTTGTCATTATAATTTCCAAAGTCAAATCTTGGAATTTCTGAAGTTGTTGCTTGGCATTTTAAATTGCAACAATTGCCTGAATCTGATGCCTGCAGCAAGTTACCTGGACAATTTTCATTTTGCTGGCATTTAAATCCATTTAGTTCAGCGCATGTTTTTTTTGCTGAGGTTTTGTCTGTTGTTTTTATTGGTTGTTTTGCACATCCAATCAATAGTATTGCTAACAACAACAAAGCTAATAAATAAGTTGTTTTCATATGAATTCTTTTAGGATTAAATTCTTATAAAAAGTTATCTATTATTTATGACTATGTCATAGTAGTGAATAAACGAAAGGTTTATATATGGGTATTTTTTAGAAATTGCATGGCAAATAGCTACGAATGCAGGGAAGGAACAGAAATGAAAAGTTATGGAGTTGCGCCTGGATTGTATTTCTGCGATAATCTTTTCAAAACAGATGGTGGAAGAGTATTGATTAAGGAATGTGAATATAGGAAGGATATAAGGTGCGTTGCTCCCCTGTGCTTGAAAGCTACGAAACTGGATGATGGAAAGGTAAGAAGCATAGCAAAAGAATGCGGCATAGAATGCTTTATTGATACTTAACTAAAAAACATTCTTTACAATCATTTATTTCTATGAATTTTTTTAAATAATCAATAATTTTTTCTTTTGGATATAAGATATCCAGCTTGGCATCAGGATTTATTTTTTCATAATCTGGCCGGGAATAAGTTGCATAATTTATTAAATTTGTAAAGAAAGAGAATTTCTCATTTAGCTTGTATTTCTCGCCAAGCTTCATGAATATCCCTTTGTTTGTTAGTGAGTTGATGCCATCATGGACTTCTGAAAACATCAAACCTGATTTTGCAAAAAGGTCTGAGGCCTTGAATTCTGAAAGATTTAATGCAAGATCAAAGAGCTTTTGCTGGTTTGTTGAGAGCTTTATTTCAGACATGTTGATTAATGATGACTTGTAATTGTCTATATCAAGAACAAATTCATTGCTGTTCAGGTTTATCAAAAGGTTGAAGCCATTGTTGTTCTGAATGCATTCCAGAAACAAACAGGGTACCATGGTGGTTTTGATTTCTTGGCCCTTTATTAGGCTCATGTCTTTTGCAGAGTAGGTTGGTTTAACTATCAAAAGCAAATCACCCTCACTTTCCAAGGCTGCTTTTTCATTGAAAAGAAGAATTGTTTTTCCACCATGCATTGATTTCCTTGGGCGAATATCGACAAAAAGAGGGATATCTGCAATTCCTGTTATCATTGCTGTACCAATTGGCATATTAACTATTTCTTTTTCTGTTTCTAGCGTAATGTTTTCTATTGAGTTTACAATTGCCCTTATGTCATTTGGGTTTGTTACCTTCAGTATGATTTGAGTTGAGGCGTTTGCTATTATATTCTTATCAATCCTGCTAGGCCTTTGCGAGATTGTGGCAACGCTTATACCGAATTTTCTGCCTTCTGCAACTATTTGCCTTAATATTGAGGAGCATTTTGTTTCTTTGAAATTCCTTTCTGGAACAAAATTTTGTGCTTCTTCTACTACGAAAAAAAATGGTGCTATGCTGTTCTTTTTTCTTTCCTCGAACAAGTCCTTTGCCAATTTGTAGACAACAATCTCTTTTATTTCATCAGGTATGCCTTGTAAGTTGATTGTTGTTGCCTTTCCCGGCTGGATAAGCTCTTTTAAGTTTGTTGGCGATGAAGAGAAAATTTCCAGCCTTTTTATATGGTCAATGATATTTATGAGGATGAACTTTGTGCTGTTGTCTTCCACTTCAAGGTTCATGATGAGCTCATCAAAATCAATTTTGTTTATGTTCTTCAATGCAGAGTAGAGAAGGCCCATTTGGATATTTGAGAGCTTTGCTGGAAGCAAGTGAATAAGCTCGCTTGCTGTTATATTATTGATGTTTAGCTTTAATTTCCTTGCATCCCTATTTTCATCTATATTTATTGCATACTCCAAGAGGATGTATTTTTTTGGGTTTAGGCCATATTGGAAGAGCCTTTCTTTTTCATCTTGGTTTTCGTATTTTAGAGTGTTGTATTCATTATGCGGATCTATGATAAGCACAGGAACCTTCTTTTCGAGAAGCTCTTCTATCAGAACAGCTGTTGCATAACTCTTTCCAGAGCCTGTTTTTGCAAGAACAACGAGATGCTTTGTCAGGAGCTTGTTTAGGTCTAGGTTTACATTTACATTTTCCTTTCCATTTAATTTTCCTATTAAAGCACCGCTTTCATTCAAGCTCAATGTAGCCCTTATGAAATCTTCACTTGCATCCAAGACTTCTGAGCCAGGATCCAATGGCATTGTCAATTTTTTTAATGTGCCATTATTATAGCCAATGATGCTGCATATTGCAATGCTTTTCTCTATATCCTTTTCTATTTCTAAGATTTGAGCAAGAATATAGTAACCTTCCTTGTGAAGGGCTTGAACATATTGGAATTTTTTGGCTGTATCTTTTATTAGAAATTTAAAGTCCAAGGTTGTTGTCTTGCCTACAATGTTGCCGAGGATCACATTATTAAATGTTAAATTTAGTTTATAATGTTTGTTGTGGAGAAAGAGATATCTGCTGGGGATATTTAGGGCGTGCCTGTGAAAGAAAGCTTAGTGAGGTTTTAAACAACAGATAAATTTTATAGATTAAAGACGAGCCGAGCATTTTTCCGTTAAATCGCTGTTAAATGTTCTCGACTAAAGGGAGAGCGAGGACGAAGTCCGAAGAGTAAATTTTTGGGCGGGATTAGAATAACAATCGCGATTGAGTTGAACATATGCACTTTTACGAAGCTTGCCGAAGGCAAGTTTGGGTGGAGCCGAGCGGCAGAGCGAAGGCGGAACCGTAAAAGTGCTGTTAAGTCCCTTTTTCTGAAAGAAAAAGTCGAGAATTGCGAAG
>Ga0209541_10009758_pt1 | contig 15480 bp, 16 predicted proteins | sample RifCSPlowO2_01_FD_184027 | JGI IMG/M metagenome (GOLD analysis project Ga0209541, IMG submission 184027) | Groundwater microbial communities from Rifle, Colorado - Rifle CSP2_plank lowO2_0.1 (SPAdes) (version 2) | ecosystem: Environmental > Aquatic > Deep subsurface > Groundwater | place...
TTTTCAGCAGCTTTCTGGGCTTTTGCTTTTAAATATGGGTCTGTTTTGATTAGAATTGAAGCTGTATTCATATATACTGAGTATATAATATTTATATATTCTGTCAAGTCCAAGGACTTAAGTCCAAAGGATTAGATGACATTAGAACCAAGCTGGTACTCTATTTTTGTAATGACATTATTTATTTAAGTCACTATACTAAAAGAATATGGTAAAAGTAACTGCACTTGTAATTATCTGGCTATTTATAGTAAACATTTTTGCTTTAATAGTACTTAATAGGTTTAACCTAAAAACAGATAGTGCTTATAACTGGATTAACCCTGAAAGCTTTTCTCAAAATCAAAGTTGGGATTTAATTTCCCTCCACTCTCGGTGGGATTCTGTTTGGTATCTAGATATTGCCCGTAATGGTTATATTTATAATGGAGCAGATAAACTTTCAAATATCGTCTTCTTTCCAATTTATCCAGCATTAATTGCGGTAGTCTCATTTTTTACTCTCGGGAATCTAGCTCTCGCTGGATGGATAGTAAGTATGGTTTCTTTGGTTATAGCCTGCATTTTTATCTACAAATTGGTAAAGGAGTTTCATCCAACGCTTGACCCTTATCAAGTCATATTCTTTTTACTAATATTCCCAACTGCTTTTTTCTTTAATGCTGTATATACAGAGTCGCTTTTTTTAGCTCTATCAGTTGCCACCTTTTATTTTGCTTTGAAGAAAAATTTCCTCCTGGCAGGGGTTATTGGTCTTGCTGCATCTCTCACTAGAATTAGTGGGATCTTAATTTTTATCCCAATAGCTTGGGAATATTATGAGGCTATGGGTTTTAAAAAAATCTTTAACCTTAAATTTATTCCTTTATTGCTAATTCCTCTTGGGACATTCTGCTTTTTCCTTTATGACTACTTAGCGTTTGGAGACTGGCTACTATTCTTTAAAGTTGAATCCTTATGGGGGAGACAATTCATGTTAAATAAAGAACATTTCAACTTATTCAGTAATCCAGCTCTCGTAAATTTCTCTCTCGATTTAGCATTTGTCGTCCTCTCTTTTGTAGCCTCAGCTTTAAGCTTTAAAAAATTAAGAATTTCTTACGGACTCTATATATTCTCAACTATAATTTTTGCTTTATCTTCAGGCACAACGATGAGTATTGGTAGATATGTTTTAATATTATTTCCTACATATATCTTAGCCTCTTCATTCAAGAATCAATTATTGAAACAACTTTTGATTCTAGTCTCAGTTTTATTATTAGGAATGTATATCACTCTCTTTCTAAATAACTACTGGGCTGGCTAAATAGTTGTACTTCTGACAAAGCCGCCACTTTTGAAGTGGGATGCGGTCCACAGGATTAGATGACATTAGAACTTATTTCTACATACAATCATAGATAGCATTTTTTTCTTGATCACTAAGATCTCTTCCTAAGGGATAAAGTTCATACATGAATTTCTCAACTAATCCAGAAGTTTTTGTTTGCCATCCTGACTCCCGCCTCCCAACGAAAAGGGTTATGGGTATCTCATGTTTACAGGTAGATGTAGAAACTACTACTGAGTTAGGGATGTCAACTAAAATTCTACTTGCATCAAAAGTATACCAACTTGGAGTTATTAATCTAAGAGGCTCTCTAACTACCAGTGTGGATAGTAATATTAATGGCCTTAGTCTGTCATGTAACTGTGTACTTGCTTCACCGGGGAGCTGAGTTATTTTTTGTGTTCTCTCGAAAGTTAGCTGTTTGAATTCAGTCATATATCAATTATACAGTAATTGAAGCTAAATGACAATAACTATAGGACTTAAGTCCGCAGGGTAGGAGTCGAACCTACTTGGCACAGATTTACAGTCTGTTGCATAAACCGTTCTGCCACCTGCGGTTGATCGTAAGTATAACGCATCGCGAAGCGAGTGGCTTCAAGCGCGATACGATGTAATTACAGAGACAATTATAACAGTTTTAGGTGTATTTTTTAAGCTGTTGAGCTATTTTAGCTTGAGACCACTAGGTTTAGCTGGTATACTAGTTTTATGTCATTTAAGAGACTAAGGCGACCGTACTACCCCACTGGCAGGCTTTCTTTTTTATCTAACATCTCTACCTTGCTCCTTTTTTCAGTGTTAGGCGGAGCAGTTTTAATTATCGCTACAGTGGTATTTTTTGCTGCCTCGGTTCCCTCCCCCAGTGAGCTTTCATCCCGGGGGGTAGCTCAGGCCACTAAAATTTATGACCGTAACGGGGAGCTTTTATATGATATTTTTAAAGACCAAAACCGGACTCCCATAAAACTTGAGGAGGTTCCAGAGGTGGTTAAGCAGGCAACTATCTCCATTGAAGATAAGGATTTTTATAAGCATCAGGGTTTTTCCATAATTGGTTTAATTAGAGGTTTGATCTATGAACCCTTAGTCCGCCAAAGAGCTCAGGGAGGCTCAACCTTGACCCAGCAGCTGGTCAAAAACGCCTTATTGACCGGTGAGCGTTCATTGGTACGGAAGATCAAAGAGTTCATCTTAGCTGTGCAGGTTGAACGGGCTTACAGTAAAGATCAGATTTTAGGAATGTATTTGAATGAGATCCCCTATGGTGGAACAGCTTATGGAATTGAGGCAGCGGCAAACCTTTATTTTGGCAAGCATGCTAAAGAATTGGATCTAGGTGAGGCAGCCCTTTTAGCGGGATTACCACAACGTCCATCTGTCTATTCACCTTATGGGACTCATCCAGAGCTTGCTAAAGAACGTCAGACGGAGGTATTAAGAAGGATGAATGAGGATGGCTATATCACCAAGGAGCAATTAGAAGCAGCTGAAAAGGAGCAATTAGTTTACCGAACTTCTCAAGATGAGGTTGGTTTCAAAGCTCCCCACTTTGTTTTATATGTTAAGCAAAAATTAATCGAACAGTTTGGAGATAAGATGGTGGAGCAAGGAGGGTTAAGAGTAACAACTACCCTAGATTTTGATCTGCAAGACCGGGCGCAAAAGATTATTAAAGATGAAATTGAGGGTTTAGCCAGATATAAGGTGGGAAATGGAGCAGCGGTAGTCCTGGACTCTAAAAATGGTCAGATACTCTCAATGATTGGATCCAAGGACTACTTTTCTGAGGACTATGATGGAAATGTTAACGTGGCTTTGTCTTTAAGGCAACCAGGTTCAGCCACTAAGCCAATTACTTATGCTGCAGCACTACAAAAAGGCTATACCGCTGCAACGGTTTTGTTAGATGTTAAGACCGAGTTTCCAGGAGGGGCAGATTTACCACAATATATTCCGGTTAATTATGATGGCCAATACCGTGGTCCAGTTCAGATCCGCTATGCCCTGGGTAACTCTTTAAATATTCCAGCGGTGAAGACTCTAGCTTTAGTTGGGGTTAAGTCTGTTTTAGATTTAGGTTACAGGATGGGGTTAACTACCTGGGAATCAACTCGGGAGAATGTTGACTCGGTTGGATTGTCATTGGTTTTAGGGGGCCGTGAGGTCAGGCTCTTGGATCTAACCTCATCGTTTACAGTCCTAGCCAATAGCGGGGTGAGACACGAACCGGTATCAATATTAAAAGTTACCGATAGTAAGGATCAACTGCTTTATGAGTACCAAGAAGATGAAGGTCAGAAGATTCTAGATGAAGGTATAGCCTTTATAATTTCTAATATCTTATCCGATAATGGTGCTAGAACTGCGGTCTTTGGATCTAACTCTATTTTAAATATTGGCGGTAAAACGATAGCGGTCAAGACAGGTACTACTGATGAAAAAAGAGATAATTGGGCGGTTGGCTATACTCCAACAGTGGCGGTTGGGGTTTGGGTAGGTAATAACGATAATACACCGATGGACCCGGTAGTCTCCTCTGGTGTTACAGGAGCATCCCCAATCTGGAATAAGATTATGAGGCAGGCCTTAGCTAACAAACCAAATGAACAGTTTAAGTACCCAGGCAAGGTTTCCAATGTCGAGGTTGACGGGTTAATGGGTGGTAAACCACACGGAGGTTCTCCGATCAGGAAGGAATATTTTATGGGTGGAACTGAACCAACAAATGAATCCTCTGCTTATCAAAACAGAAAAGTTTGCCGTAGTAATGCTCATCGCATAGCCAATGATAATGAGGATGGAGATCAAAAAGATGTGGTGGTTTTAAAAGAGGATGATCCAACTGGAGCGAACAAGTGGCAGACCGGTATCGATACCTGGGTGCTAACAGCAGCTGATCCAAGATTTGTGGGAATAACAGCTGGATGTAGCGGAGTTCCTGGGTTTTCAGCTGGAAGCGGTGGGGTTATCTCAATCGTTAATGTTGGAAATGGTGCCAACGTACCCAGGGTATTTGATGTTTTAGCAGCAGTTAATTCACCAGGCGGTGTTAAAAAAGTTGTATGGAGTGTGGATGGAGCCACTAAGTCTACCCAAAAATCAGAACCCTTTGCTCTACATGTGGAGTTTCCCCAAGGTGATAAAGGTTCTCACACTATTACTGTAGCTCTTGAGGATAATGATGGTGCCCAACACACCTCTTCAATCGGTGTTACAGTAGCTTTTTAATTGGCTTATTGTGTGGCTTGACAGATTGTGCTATAAAGTAAATGTTCCTGCCTATGTATTGGGCGGGATTTTTTTGAGGATACAGTCATATGATACAAGAAAATTTAAGAGCACATCACAGAGAGATAAATAGACAGTTGGTGGTAGCAGAGAGGACAGATCTTGTTTTAGCTGCTCATCTTCGGGCGGAAAGATTGGTTGTTAAGTTACATTTAGGCAAGGGAATTAGAACAGAAGAGGATTACAGGGACAGCTTAACCAAGCTTTATAACCTTCTTGATAAGTATAACCCTGCCGGGTCAGTTTATCTGATGGGAGTTCTGAGGATGCAAGGAAAAGAACCGTTTAGGGTGATCCATCAAATTAGAAAAGACGTTGAGAGTGGCAGAGCATACAGCCCAAATTACCAAAGACCGATTAACTTAAGCTAAGTTTTCTAACTCCAGATCCATTACTGCTACCCTTTTACTAATTCCCAACTGATCTAAAACTCTGGGGTGGATCTCAAAAATTTCCCCAATCTGTTTACCTTTAAATTCTAACTTAATGTATCTGTGAGGGTGAAAGAAATCTCCCTCATTCTCCGGTGTTTCAGAAGGGGTGAAAGAGATATTCAGATTTAACTTAACAAATAGAGCTTTTATTATTTGACTTAGCTCAGATATGGGGTTATCGGTATTATTAACTAAGGCAACTGATAATTCATATCTTTCCTGAATCCCCAAATCTTCGTCCTGTTGGTATGTTTTACCTAGCTCAAAAATAGCGATATCTGGAAAGCCATATTTTAAATTATTATCCACCACCTCTAATAAATTAGACCACCCGTTGGTTCTTAAGTAAGTTGTTTCAGCTGACATGGGGTTTGCTATTTTTACCAAGTCATCTAATTTTTTATTCCATCCCAGGGTTGATAAAACTTTTGTTGAGAAAAACGAATAAGTCTGCACCTCAGTTAATCCCTCCTCAACTAAAGAAAATTTTATTAAATCTCTTAGTTTAAACTGTGATTGATCAACTGGCTGCGGTATTTCTCCGGGCAGACTCCTGGATGGGATATTCTGATATCCGTACATGCGGACAATCTCCTCTATTAAATCTTCTTCCTGCTCAATGTCTAATCTAAAATAGGGGATTTTGACCCTCCATTCCCCAAAGTTACCTTTTTCTAACTCAAAACGAAGTTGACCTAAAAGGGATTCAATCCGTCCTTCACTTAGTTGGATTCCCATTAATGAATTAACGTGGTTTTGCGAAAGATTAATGGTTGTATGAATATCCTGGATATTGCCCACTATGGAGATAGCAGTTAATTTTCCACCCAATTTTTGGTACATTTTAATAGCATCATTTAAAGCTTGCAGGAGTCTCTTTTTAGTAAGTCCATGTTGAAACCGTTTTGAAGCCTCAGATTGAAGACCTAATCTAGTAGTAGTTTTTCTAATTAAGATCGGATCAAAGATTGCTGCTTCCAAAAGAATAGTAGTTGTTTGATCTGTAATCTCGGAATCTTTCCCACCCATTACTCCAGCGATGCCCAAGATATTCTCCTTGTCGGTGATTAACAGATCCGTGTTTTGTAACTGTCTTGATTTTCCATCCAGAGTTTGTAAGGTTTCTCCATCTAGTGCCAAGCGAACCGTAATTTCCTCATCTTTTACAACTGATGCATTAAAAGCGTGTAAGGGTTGGCCGTAATCCAGCATGATTAGATTTGTGACATCAGCAATATTATTGACAGATCTCATCCCAGAATCATTTAATTTATGGGTCCAGATTGGTTCAGATTCACTTACCTGTAATCCCTCGATCTTGGCTAAACAATAAAGTGGACAAGACTCAAAATTATCAATCTGAACCATTAATTCAGGCAGTTGTTGATTATCCCAGATAAAATTATCAGGGTCATCAATCTTTAACCTGGCACCAGTGAGAGCAGAGATCTCTAAGGCAACGCCTCGCAGGGATAATAAATCTGGCCGGTTGTAACCTTTCATATCCATCTCTAGGTAATCATTGGTCAATTCCCTGACAGCGATGGTGTGTAAGGAGAGTTTTTTGGCTAACTCTTCAATGCTAAGATTTATTTCCAGAAATTCTTTGAGCCAGTTAAGAGATACTTTCAAACTAATACCTTTCTAGAAACTTTAAGTTTCCACTTTTTAATAATCTAATGTCCTCTATTCCATATTTAAGCATCACCATTCTTTCTGGACCAAACCCCCAGGCAATCCCCGAATATTTTTTAGGGTCTATTCCCCCGTTTCTTAAAACATTAGGATGAATCATCCCGGCTCCAGCTAACTCTAGCCAACCGCTGTTGCTACAAACCTTACAGCCTGCCCCATGGCAAAAAATACACTGCCCGTCTACCCCAGCTCCTGGTTCCACAAACGGATAGTACTTGGGTTTTAATCTGACCTTAATATCAGATCCAAAGACCGCCTTTAAAAAATACTCCGACAGATATTGTAAATTGCCCATATTAACCCCTTTATCAATATAAATTAATTCAAATTGATCAAAGGTATGTTCGTGGCGGGCATCTAAGTTCTCATACCTAAAACAGCGGCCAATACTCATCATTCTGAAAGGTGGTTTTAGGCCTTTCATAATATGAACCTGGGAGTTAGAGGTATGAGTTCTCAGTAGAAGTTTCCCTGGTGAGACTTTAAGTTTTGATTGATCTATGTACAAAGTATCCCACAGGTCACGTGCGGGATGATTATCGGGAATATTTAGGAGTTCAAAGTTATTTTCATCGGTATCAATATGAGGGGCATCAAATTGCTGAAAACCTAATTTAGAAAACAGTTCGGCGATCTCGATTTCAAATTGAGTGACAGGGTGAAGATGTCCTTTTCTTTGCTTAATTTTTTCAAAGGTGGTTAGGTCAAGTTGTTCGAGATCTAATTTTTCATATTCTTTCTCTTTAATCTCCAATCTTGTTTTTTTAGTGGCAGTTTCAGTCAACTGTCTTAACTGGGTGAGTTTGGGAGCTATCTCTTTGACCTGATCTTTGGAGATTACTGATAAACTTCTGGTGGCAGTGGCAATATAGCCACTTTTACCCATTAATTTTAAATATAAGGCATCTACCTCCTCTAAGGTTTGAGCTTGACCTATCTGATTAATAATCTCCTCAATCTGATTTAAATCTATATCCATCACTCGTTAAAATTCTAGCATATAGAGAGGATCGGGGGTATTAGTTGGTTTAGTCGGAATCTATCTTGATTATTTTACTTGAGAAACTATCTGTTTGAAGGTATTGAAGTCGTTGATTGCCAACTCGGCCAAAATTTTCCTATCAAGATTAATATTTTTGGCTTTTAACCCAGCAATAAACTTAGAGTAAGAGATATCCTCGGTTTTTAGGGCTCCACTTAATTGGGTGATCCAAAGCTTGCGCATATCTCTCCTTCTTTGTTTGCGTCCGGCAAAAGCGTACTCCCCAGCATGAAGTACAGTTTCTTTAGCTTGTTTAACTAACTTACTTCTACCAAATTGGTAGCCCTTAGCAAGTTTAAGTAATTTTTTATGTTTTTTGTGTGAAGATACCCCTCTTTTTACTCGAGCCATATTATTTTATCTCTGCTTTCCCCCTGATTTTTAACAGGTTGATTATTTTACCATAAAAAGAGCCTATCCGGTTAACTTTGGCATAATTTTGAGCCTCGTTACTACCAGAAAGGGATCTAGTTGATTGTCTAAAATTTTTAGTTTGTCTCCCCATCTTAGGCTCTCCCTAGTAATCTTTTAATAGTTTTGAGAATGGTTTTATTTATTTGTACTGGTTCAGCGTGACGCCTCAAGGCGGACTTGGATTTATTTCTCCGTAAGTGTCCAGACCTTAATTGGTGAGAACGCATGATCTTACCAGTTTTGGTGATCTTGATCTTTTTAAATAATGATTTTTTAACTTTCATTTTTCTGGCCATCTATTTCCTCCTTTGTTTTTTTGTTAACTCCTATTATTGTTGTTAAGTTCCTACCTTCAAACTTAGTCTCACGCTCGATGTGTATTCTCTCTCCTAAAAAAGCTAGGGCTTGTTTTACAACCTGGTACCCTACTTCTGGGTGAGCCATCTCCCTACCTTTAAACTTAACTGTTAACTTAACTTTATTCCCATCATCTAAAAACTCATTAACTCTTTTTAACCTTGTCTGTAAATCATGCTCAGCAATCCTCGGTGAGATCCAAATCTCCTTAATCTCTACATCTTGAGCATGCTTTCTAGCAGCAGCCTCCCTTTTTGCTTCATGATACCTAAACTTCTCAAAATCAACGATTCTTGCCACCGGTGGGTTAACATTTGGTGCTACCTCCACCAGGTCCATCTCTTGTTCAACAGCTTTTTTCAAAGCCTCATCCCGGCTGATAACGCCAAGCTGACTACCATCAGCTCCAATAACTCTTAAAGTTTGAGCTTGGATCCGATCGTTTATTCTAAAAAATTTTATTCCTTCATTCCTCCCAGACGTGAGATTTTACCATTATTTTGACCTAGATTCAATCTCAGTAATTATTTTACCCAAAAACTCGTCTATCTTTAAAGAACCTAAATCTTGTTGGTCACGGCTTCTCACTGCTACCGTCTCGTCAGATTGCTCCCTGTCCCCTACTACTAGCATATAGGGAACCTTGTTTAATTGAGCGTCTCTGATTTTAGCTTGCATACTCTCGGATCTGCTGTCTACCTCAACCCGGACACCCTTACCTTTTAACTGCTCGGCAATTTTTTGGGCGTATTCATTGTGTCTCTCGGCAATCGGAACTAGTGTAACTTGTACCGGAGATAACCAAGTTGGAAACGATCCTTGAAAATGTTCAGTCAAAATGCCAATAAATCTTTCAAAGGATCCAAAGATAGCCCGGTGCACCATAACGGGTCGTTTCTTTTCTCCTAGTTCATTAACATACTCCAGTTTGAAGGCCTCTGGCATATGAAAGTCTAACTGAACAGTTGCCAACTGCCACTCCCTGTCCTGAGAATCTTTAATATGTAAATCTATTTTGGGACCATAAAAAGCTCCATCTCCAACCTTGTTTCCAGCCATAATATGTTTCTTTTGTAAAACATCAACTAAGCCCTTCTCAGCTTTATCCCACATTTGGTCATTACCTGCTCTTTGTTCTGGTCTGGTGGCGAATCTGAACTCTGGCTCAAATCCAAAATTTTGGTAAAACTCCATCATCATATCCAAAATATTTGAGACCTCATCATTAACCTGTTCTTCTGTACAAAAAATGTGGGCATCGTCCATGGTTAGTTGTCTGACTCTCAGCAAGCCATTTACCTCACCAGATTTTTCCCTGCGGTGCAACCTACCAATCTCGGCCAATCTTAATGGGAGCTCTTTGTATGACCTAGGTCTAAACCTGTATAGCAGAGTAGACTCGGGACAGTTCATGGGTTTAAGTGAGTACCCTTCACCTTTAGTATCATCTGGGCCATCAGAGAGTTGTAAGTTATACATGTTGTGTGCTCCAAATTTTTCCCAGTGTCCGGAATCTTTAAAAAGTTGATTTTTAACCATGATGGGAGTTGAGGTCTCAAGATATCCAGCTGCCTCAGTTAGCTCTCGTATAAATTTTTCCAGCTCCTTAAAAATAATCATTCCTTTTGGCAGCCAAAAGGGAGCCCCAGGGGCTATGTCATCGGTAAAGAACAATTCCTGCTCTTGGCCGATTTGTTTGTGATCTTTTAAATTAGAGTTACCCACTACTGTATTTAACCACGACTTGAGGCAAAAGTGAAGTGATGTTATGATTGCGTGTGAGTGAGGGCGGTATTAGATAGTGTACCAGATGGATACTATCGCAAGCGCCTGAACAAAGTGAGGGCGGTTAGCTCAGTTGGTAGAGCGCCATCTTGACGTGATGGATGTCACAGGTTCGAGTCCTGTACCGCCCACAAAAATTATATGGCACATGATGCAATAATAAAAATCATTAGACCTCGTTTAAAGGAAATAATTTTGCAGGCTAAATTATTTGCTAGCCTTAAACACAAGGGTACAATCGGTCGTCTACGAGAAATCGCAATTAATAATTTAATCGAGCCATATCTCCCACCCTCTGTTACTATTGTTACAGGAACTATAGTATCTCCTGACAAACCCCGAGAATATCAAATGCAGGACGATGTGGTCCTGTTCTCTAAAGAAAAAGCACCTCCTTTTGTTAGTATGCTAGAACAGTACGTTATCCCCTTAAGTGGTGTAATAGCTCATATTGAGGTAAAAAGTACTTTAACTTACACTGATGTAAAAAAAGCAGTGCTTAATGCAATAGAACTGAGAGATTTAGCCGAAGGTATTGCTCCAATAGGTATAATTTTTGCCTATACTTCTAACTTAAAAAACTATACAGAAGTTGATCGATTACTAAAAACACTTAAGGAAGTTAATTTCACGGGAGTAAAAGGCCAGGCATCTTGTCCAATTCAAATGATTTGTGTTGCCGATCGTGGAACATGGATTTTGTTAAACCTGCCAGAGTATGGAATAAAGTCGGGTTGGTACTTTGTTCAAGCCATAAAAGAGCAACATTTACTTGCGTTCATAAGTATCATTTCAAATCACACATATATGTCTCATGGTAGTAAAGGAGCTGGTGAGTATTTACTGGAACCGTCTTGGTTGACAGGACCTAGTCCAGAGTATCCTGTTTTAATTCAATAATTTGCAATATAATCGATGAAACTTTCTAATATCGGGTTTTAACCGCTGTCCAAAATTATCATATGTCAAGTATCTATTGACAAAATATGCCACGTTGTGTACCATATTTGTATATGAATGTTACCTCTATACATATAAAAATTGAGTCAGATATAAAAAATCAGGCACAGCAAACTGCAGAAGAGCTTGGGCTTTCTTTGAGTGGTGTAATGAAAGCATTGCTGAAGCAATTTATCCGAACCAGGCGTTTATCAGTGGGGATTGGTGAAGAGCCCTCTGTATATATGATGGAGTCTCTACAAGCATCAGACGATGAATATAAGCAAGGTAAGGTTTCACCAAGTTTTACCAATCTACAAGACTCTTTTAAGTGGTTGGATAAATGAATATTAAATATTCGACCATATTCAAAAAACAACATAAGAAAGCACCAAAACAAATCCAAAACAAGATAAAAGAAAGACTCTGCCTGTTTGTTCAAGACCCTACGATTGAAATACTCAATAATCATGCGCTAACCGGAAAATTACAAGGACTGCGGAGCATAAATATTACTGGAGATTGGAGAGCAATATTTTCAATACGGGTGAATTCTAAATCAGAAAGAGAATATTATTTTGAATTAGTAGGAACACATAGTCAATTGTATCGGTAAAAGGTATTCTCAATTGGAGTCCTTCGGAAATCCCAGGTTCTTTAACTTTTGATATAATCTGGTGAGACTTTCAAATACGGGGTTCCAAACCGTGGCTGAATTGTCCACTAGAGTTATCCAGCAGCTTGGCCACTGGCCATGGAGAGTTGGGAGCCACCTTCAGCAGCTTTGTTTAAATCTAGTCCGGTATCTCTATCGTGTTGCCTCATAGACTGTTCTATTGCGTCTTGTTTAGCAGACTGTTCATCCTGACAACGTGCGCTTCTTAACTCAGTTATATGATAGACCTCCAGTTTACCTGTGTATCCTGCTTGGATATGCAGCCTTGTTCTTTTTTGAGCTTCGCTCATGGCTGCAGCACCGTTATCCAGAATCCTCATAATATCGGCATGTAATTTCGCTAAAGTTACTTCCTGTATCCCTGCCTCAAGTGTTATCTCCTGTGCTCTTATACGATGATATTCTTGGGCCTTCTCGGCCTGTTTTTTCTGAGTTTCGGCAGTCTGGGAATTAACTGTAACCTGACTTTGTTCAGTAGTTGTATAACTAAAATGTTCGCCCGCTCCAATTATATTCATAAAAAGTGCTGTACTTGCAGTAGTTATCTCTTGAGCACCAGAACCAATAATTTCGGCAGTTTTTTTACTAGCTTTAGCCAGATCGGCAAATGCCTCAGAGGTAGCTTGTTTTAGATCAACTGATCCAGAAAGATTGGAACTTTGAGCTTTTTGTGGAATAGATTGAGATTCAATCTCTGGGAACTCTGTCCAGTCATAACCAATAGACTGGGATCTTAAGGTAGGATTATTAAAAACAGTTTGCTTTATAGGTGCAGAGTTAAACATTGAAGGCTTGCCTTCAATAGGATTTACAGAGGTGATGGTATTGGTGTCAGACATTAATATAGGCTCCTTTATTGTGCATAGTCTAGCACTTTAATATTAAAAGTCAAACAAAGATAGATAAAAAAATATTTAAGCTGTTTTTGCCCAAGGTCTTTTGTCTGGTCTTTCAGCACCTGTGTCTTTACTAAAAGAAATCTTCTTATTTATATCAGCTGGTTTTGGGAATACAATTTGTTTCTTATAGTTCAGAGATTCCGGACGATCTATCCTCCTAAAATTCCGCCAAGACCTCTCCTCACTAGTCATTAGATCAAAACCTGGCAGTGTTCCAGGGTATTCTCTTCTTGTAACTGAACTTCTAAAGCAGGAGTCTCTTTTACCTGAATCAGTGTCAATTAACCTAGTTCTTGGCATTGAGTCTTCACGACTATCCCTACTTGCTGGAGTATGTCCAGCTAAAAGAGCTGCAATCTCCTCAAGGGTAAGTTGACGTCTGAACCTAACAGCATCCTCAGCGTCTTCTATTTGTTTAGCACCAGCTACTGTAGGAGGATAATATTTATCTTCATGACCAGGTCTTTTTAATCTAGGATTATAAGACATATCTTCTTGAAAATGATATGGATTTAGCATATTACCTGGATTTTTAGGATGGTTAAGACTTGATTCAACACTTCCTATTCTGCGGTCATACGGTTCAGACATCGGATCGCCAGGTCTATATTTAGTTCTTGGGAGGTACACATTAATTGGATCTTTAAGCCTCAGAGCCATACTAAGCCTGTCAGTAACAGGTTCAAAGGATGGAGTTTGTCCAGCTAAAAAAGCTTCAATTTCCCCAGGTGTCCATTTTGGTTTTGGATCTTGATCTACCATATTGTTAAAGTATACCATACAAAAGCAAAAAGTCAAGACTATGAGTCTTTAATGTAGATGACATATTTAGAGTATATCATGAAAATCTTCAAAAACCAGATTACATCGGGTAAAGGGTATTAGCCGATTCTGCCTTTTAAGTAATTTGCCATTATACTTAAGATGATGGGTGAATAGATTATCATCAAGATCCAATATTCCTCCCTCTGCCAGAAGTGTTTCACATTCAGCCATTAACATTTCCTCAAAATCACAAAAGGTAAACTTCCTCCAGGTACCTTTTTGCCGACAATTTTTATCATACTCATCAAATAATCCTAGGTACCTATTTATACCAACAAGATTGGTGGAATTAATAATATCAAATTTTCTATTTTTCAATAATGGGTGTTCCTTGAATTTTCCTTCTGCCACTAAACTCACAATATCTGTTGTAATATTCACAAATAATCTTTGATCAGAGCCGATCTGAGGATTAATATCAATAGCTGTAACCTCAGCTCCGTTTACACTACAAATCCTGGCAAAGTATGGGGACCAGACATAATTATCAGCAGTTCCTGAACCTATATCTAATATCCGGACTCCATCTAACTCACTCCAGGGAGTATCAACCCCATTATTCCAGCTTCTTAAAAGACCACTAACTCTGCGACCTGCATCCTTAGCATAGAAATTATTAGTTGTAGCATCCGACTCGTGAGTCATCAGAAAATTATACCGCAAGACAGCTTAATAATCAAACTATAGGATGCGATTTTATAAGATAGTCTTGAAAATTAATTATAGATAGTGTATTAATGACCAACTTAGTAAAATAATGAAAATAAAAATTTATCTTAGTTTAATTTCCGCGCTCTTTGCCTTAACTTTTTTTACATTCAATTTTTTTAACTTGCCCGTAGCGGAAGCCTCAAATTTAAACGCTCAAAATGTTATTTGGACCAACGCTGTTGGGATGAATGTTTCTGGAAACAACCTATCCAAAACTGCTATCAATAACTGGGGCAATGGAGGAGCTTCTTCAGTTCAACAGATTATTTCCGGAGATGGGTATGTAGAATTTACCACCAATGAGACTAATACTACTAAATTTGCAGGACTAAGTAAGGGAGACCCAAATCAAGACTACAAACAGATTAATTTTGCACTCGGTCTTAATGCCTTTGGACAAATATACATTTCTGAAAACACAGTACTCAAATATGGACCAGCAGGCAGTTATATCCCTGGTGATATTTTTAAAGTAGCAGTGGAGTCAGGAGTGGTTAAGTATTATAAAAATGGCACAATTTTCTATACCAGTTCACAAGTTCCATTATATCCGCTCATCTTCGATACTTCCCTGCATCATACAGGCACTACTGTTACTAATGCTAAGATTTTTAGCAACACCCAAAATGTTAGATGGACAAGTGGGGTTGGAGTAAATATAAATGGTAATAACTTAACCAAAACTGCTGTTAATAACTGGGGCAATGGAGGAGCTTCATCAGTCCAACAAATAATCTCTGGTGATGGGTATGTGGAGTTTTCAACAAATGAGATAAATACTGCTAAAGTTGGTGGATTAAGTAACGGTGTTGGCGATTTAAGCAATGGCGATCTTAATCAAGAATATACTAGTATAAACTTTGGCCTTGGCCTTACTCCATCCGGACAGATATACATTGTCGAAATTGCTGCGTTGAAATATGGACCAGCAGGCAGTTATGTCCCTGGTGATATATTTAAAGTAGCAGTGGAGTCAGGAGTGGTTAAGTATTACCAGAATGGAAACCTTCTCTATACTAGCTCGGAGAGGCTTACTTATCCATTGCTTTTTGATACTGCCTTTCACCATATAGGAAGCA
>Ga0209541_10009759_pt1 | contig 15479 bp, 12 predicted proteins | sample RifCSPlowO2_01_FD_184027 | JGI IMG/M metagenome (GOLD analysis project Ga0209541, IMG submission 184027) | Groundwater microbial communities from Rifle, Colorado - Rifle CSP2_plank lowO2_0.1 (SPAdes) (version 2) | ecosystem: Environmental > Aquatic > Deep subsurface > Groundwater | place...
TTCAGATGGAGAATCAACACACCAAGGACATCATACTATAGAGGAACATCATGAAGGGAAGACACACCATATGGGTAGTTCTCATCATGAGCCGGCTACGCATCATACCGTTACTTCGCCTGTAACTGAGTCGTTATTTAGTTCAAGTGTGTTGATTTTACTTGTATTAGCAGTTGTTGGGATGATTACAAATCAATATTTAATCAGTTCAATTTCGGCTGATTTAGGCAATGGATATTTATTTGGGATGTCTTCACAAACGTTTACGGTGAGTGCGGGGGGTGCTGATTTGAGTGCGGTGGATGTGAGTTCTCTTAAGTCAACGGCGCATACAGTTGGGGCGGTGTTTCCTCTGCAAACTGTGCAAACATCAGATGATGTACTTGCGGTGATGTTTCCTTCTGGTACACCAGATTATGGTCAAGCGTTAGGTGTCAGTTATGATGATCCGGTTGGTTCACTTTCTACACTTGCGTCTATGTATAATGGATTGAAAGCTGAAGTGCAGAAGAGTAATCCTGCGGCATGGGAGCGTTTCATTGGGCTTTCTACTAAACCAGTTGGTATTTCTTGCGAATATTGTTGTGGTATTGGTCCGGTTGGTGTTGATAAAAGCGGAAACTCGTTGTGTGGGTGTCAACATAATCCGGCGTTGTTGTCGGTGACGTTATATTTGGTTGCGTATACTGATTATACGGATGCGGAAATTTTGCGAGAAGCTATGAAGTGGAAGACGTTGTTTTTTCCAAAGAACATGATTGAATTGGGGTTGAGTGTGGCGGGTAAAGATGCGTCGCAGTTGAAAGAGTTGCCTGGGATGGTTGGTGGCTGTTAAGCGCACTTGGATGTTAAATGCACTCATTTGATTTTGGGTGGAATAATTTAATTAAAATATAAAAAATAAACATTACATGAGGAGATAATTATGGAACAAAAAACAATAATTGCGTTGATTTTAGGAGTGCTAGTACTTGTTTCGGTTGTTCAAGCTGTACAATTATATAGTTTGAAAGAGAAAGTAAGTGCGGGAAACTTTAAAGTTGGTTCGGTAGCAGGTGGTGTTTCTACGGCGGCAGGGAGTGGTAAGCAAGTTGGCGCAGTGCCGGCTAGCGTAAAAGAGTTACCTTCGATGGTTGGAGGGTGTTAATTTTTTATTCTTTTATTTTACTTTTTAATGAATACTTTATTTATACCAATTTATCACACAAAACATATAATTTAATAATCATTTAAACACCAATTAACAATCAAACATGAGGATTAAAAACGGAGGGGACTATGGATTCACACATTTCAAATAATCATTGTAAAACATCAACAGTACTTTATGTATTAAGTGGAGTTATTTTTTTATTATTATTTATTAATATTTGGCAGACGTATTCGCTGCAGAGTGTATTTACAGAGAAATCAACACCGGTTGAAATACCTACAATTGAATTGGCAATCATTACGGCTAATTCTTGTGAGCAGTGTTTTGATATTACCACTATTTCGTCTAAGTTAGAATCGCTGGGTGTTAAGATTACGGATCAAATTATAATTGATTATCAGAATGCGAGTGCACAGGCGTTTTTGAGCAAATATAAAGTATCACATGTTCCGGCGTTAATTATCAAAGGAGATGTGGACAAAGCAGAGAAGTTGAAGGCGTTGTTAGCAGAGTTAGCGGTAGAACAGGAAGGAAATTATATCTTGCCTTCGCCAATGCCACCATATATTGATGTGGCAACGGGCAAAATGCGCGGTGAGGTTGGGGTGATTTCGCTGACCAAAGAAAATTGTGACAAATGTTCTGATCTTACAACGTTAGTTGATTTGTTAAAGCAGCAGGTTTTAATTAAAGATGTGAAGAAAGTGACGATTAGTTCTGCGGAAGGAAAATTGCTTGTGAAAAAGTATAATATTTCAATTGTGCCAACGTTGATTTTTGATAGCGAGGCGTCTCTATATCCTACGATTAGCGGTGTGTGGAAGAATGTGGGGACAGTTGAAGACGATGGATCGCTTGTGATGCGAGTTGTAAATCCACCGTTTTATAGTATTCCTGATGGAAAAATGAAAGGTTTAGTTACGTTAACAACGATTGAAGACAAAAGTTGCAAAGAGTGTTACAATGCGTCGATTAATAAGTTGATTTTACGGCAGATGGGGGTACAGCTTAGTTCGGAGAAGACGCTTGATCTCTTGATGCCTGAAGCGCAAGGACTTGTTGCAAAGTATAAGATTACAAAAGTGCCCACAATTGTGTTAACTGGCGATGTAGGCTCGTATGCTGCTCTTGTGAAAGCGTGGGTAGATGTGGGGTCTGTTGAATCGGATGGTTCATATGTGTTACGTAAAGTGGAGTTGTTTGAACAGCCGTATAAAGATTTAGCGCAGCAGAAAGTGATTACGCCGGCGGGAGTTGTGGCAACGGAGCCAGTGAGTGCGTCTACCACGACAGGGTAATTGGTTGAGGTATATGATGCGAAAATCTTTTTTATTATTTTTCTTTTTTTTGGTTGTGTTGAGTATTATTGTTGTGCCAATGGTGTTTGCGCAATTGCCACCAGCATTACAAAAAATTAAAGAGTATAATCAGCAGGTGTCGCTTGATTTTTCGGTGAAAGTGTCGTTTGTTATTGCGTTTGTGGCGGGGGTGTTAGGTATACTTTCACCGTGTATTTTGCCGTTTTTGCCGGCGTATTTTTCGTATACGTTTAAAGAGAAGAAGAATATGACGCTGATGACTCTTGTGTTCTTTTTTGGTTTTTCGCTGGTGTTTGTGTTAATGGGGGTAGTTGCGGGGTTGGTTGGAGAGCAGACGCTTGTGGTGTTGCAAGAGCGATGGTTAGTTGTGATTGCAGGGCTAGTTATATTTTTTATGGGGGTGTTGACGCTTATGGGGAAAGGGTTTGGGTCGTTTCTCCATTTCAATCATAAGTTTGAGAATGATGTGCCTGGTGTATTTGTAATGGGGATGGCGTTTGCATTAGGATGGACGGCGTGCCTTGGGCCGATTCTTGCAGGTATATTAGGGATTGGGGCGTTGCTTGGCAATGTGTGGCAGGCGGCGTTGCTGATGTTTTTTTATGCGTTAGGTAATTTAGTTCCGTTATTTTTGTTGTCGTTTTTTTATGATAAGTTTAAGTTATCTGAGAGCAGATTTATTAAAGGGAAAATGATTGCGTTTAACGCTTTTGGAAAAGTGCGAGAGGTTCATTCTACCAATTTGATTTCAGGGTTGTTGTTTTTATTGATTGGGTTGATCATTATATTTTTTGAAGGGACAGGTGTATTGAATACGTGGGATTTACTTGGGACGAAGCAGTATTTTTATAGTCTGCAGAATGCGTTGTTAAAGTGGGAGTATGCGAATGTGGTTGGATTGGTGGGGTTAGTTTTGTTTGTTTTGGTGGTGGGGTATTTCGTGAGGAAAGGGATGAAAAAGGGAGAATAATTATTTTGGCTTCTTGTTGGAACTCACAGGTCAAAGCCACTGGTCACTGGACAAGTGCGGATAGGGTTTATATAGGAGTGAAATTTTTAAATAGCTATGAGCAAAGAGCAGAAAAATAGTTTAACCGTAAGCGCAGATATCATCAAAAGCAAGATTTATACTTTACGAGGGATGCAAGTAATGCTTGATAAAGACTTGGCGGAACTTTATGGCGTTTTAACCGGAAATCTAAATAAAGCAGTAAAGAGGAACAATAAAAGGTTTCCTACAGATTTTATGTTTCAACTATCAACACAAGAATTTGAAAACTTGAGATTCCAAATTGGAATATCAAGTTGGGGCGGTCTTAGAGCTCTTCCCTATGCTTTTACAGAACAAGGGGTAACGGCTCTCTCTGGCGTATTAAAAAGTCCTAAAGCAATTGAAATCAATATCCAGATTGTAAGAGCATTTGTTGCCATGCGCAGATTTATTTCCTCTAACGCTCAAATATTTCACCGATTAGACCGAGTTGAGCAAAAACAGGTTGAATATGATCAAAAATTTGAAGAAGTATTTGATGCGATTCAAAATAAAGATATAAAGCTAGAAAAAGGAATATTTTTTGATGGGCAGATATTCGATGCCTACAAATTTGTTTCAGATTTGATTAGAAGTGCGGAGAAATCTATCATTTTGATTGATAATTATGTGGATGATTCAGTTTTAACTTTATTGAGCAAGCGAAAGAAAGAAGTGAGGGTGGTTATTTTTACGAAAGAGGTTTCGAAACAATTAGCGCTGGATGTTGCAAAATATAATTCACAGTATCCTCCCATTGAAGTTAGAGAATTTTTACAGGCGCATGATCGGTTTCTGATTATTGATGATACTAAAATATATCATTTTGGGGCATCGCTCAAAGATTTGGGCAAAAAATGGTTTGCGTTCTCTACGTTTGATAAAGAGGTGTTTATAGCGAAAGACATAAATAATTATACAAATAGTTATGTCTTTCGGAATATAGTAAGTGACTTTTGTATAAAAATTTACGTCACTTACTATACGTTGCGGGATAGATTGGGGTTGAAGTGATCTAGTTTGACTAAAAATAGTGCGGACCATCTTGTCGGAGCTGCCAAAATGGTACACTTTCTTTATATTTTTTATTTGTTTTCACTAAGGGGGGGGGGTAGTTAAATTTATAAAGTTGGTGTGATTCTTTGCTTTTAATTTAATAATTTAAAAAAGAAGGTGATTGATATGAAATTCAAATATTTTTTAGTAGTCGTATTGTTAAGCGCACTTATTGTAGCAGTGGGATGTTCGAAGCCATTGGCAGGGCAGGCGATTTCAGGGTTTTCAGATGTGGGGTGTGTGGAAGGGCCATGGGTATATTTGGATGGGGTAGGGAATTATAATCAATTCGAAGCAGGTTGTACAACACAATTTTCTGATAAAGATGCAAATGGAGATCCAATCCCTTGGTGTGCGACAAGTACGGTTTCACAAGGCGGATATGATAATGTCTATATTACTGGTAATGGACAAGGAACACAGTGGAAAGAATGTTCTCAAGAGGAAGTGCAAGTACAGGAAATGAGTGCCGCACAAAGTTGTCAAGAGCAATGTGATACAAAATATCAAAATGGCGAATTATCTCGTTCAGAAGCAGGGGCATGTTATGAAACATGTGCAGCTCAAAGTGGAGAAAGTTCTGAAGAAGTTATGATAGAAGAAGGTACAGGATATGGTGGAAACGAACCAGTACCATGTAAAGATTCTGATGGAGGATTAAATTATAATAAGAAAGGAACACTTACTAATCCGGATGGAGAAATATACGAAGATTTTTGCAGTTGGGGAGATGTAACGAGTGCCGGAGCAGGTGTGAAGAAGGATAGTTCTGACTATGTCTATGAATATTATTGTATGGATTCTGGAAAAGCTGGTACGGTGATTGAGAAATGTACGGGTGGGTGTAAGGATGGGAAAGGAAGTGGGGTGTGCGGGGAGGAAGAAGAATCTACATCCATATGTGGTCTTGGCAAATATCCTCAGATGTTTGTAAAAGAAGGAGTATTTGATGGATATTTTGTTGTTGGAGATAAAGCTGGGGCTATTGATAATTTAGCTGCAACAGATATCGCAACAAGTATGAAAGTGAATACCAAACCGGTGATTTTAGTTGATGCAGTCAAACTTGATTCTGAAATTAATGATGTAACTGCACAAAATCTAATCGTAATAGGTTCGCCTTGTGTCAATGATGTTACAAGTAAATTAGGAGTTGGAAGTACTTCTTCTTGTACACCTGAAATGACTGATACTAGTTTTAAGAAGGGAGAATCTTTAATTAAATTAATTGTTCATAATAGTGGTAAATCAAGTCTTGTTGTCAGTGGATATAGTGGTGAAGAAAGAAGAGTTGCAAGTAAAGTAATTGCACATCGAACAAAAGAATTAAATGGCGTTGAAGTAAAAATAGAAGGAACAACATATATGAATGCTGTAATTTCAGTGAAAGATAATGCCTGCGGAAGTGTAACACAAAAATGTACTGATTCGGATGGGGGAAGTGATATTTATACTAAAGGAACTACAAAAGGGATTGCAAAAAGTGGATTGCCTACAGAAATAGGAAAACAAAAAATATTGTCTGATTCTTGTCAATTGGTGTTAGGAAAAAATGAGTTTAGTCCTGCCAAAGTTGTTGCGGAGTGTGTTATTAATGAAGGAGATTGCCGTGTAGCAGAGTATTTTTGTGAAGGGGATGATCTAGCTGGTAAAAGTATACCTTGTCCCAGTGGTTGTAAAGATGGCGCGTGTGTGAAGGTAAGTAGTGGAAGCGGTGGAGGCGGCGGTGGATCTGGTACGGGAGGAGGCGTTAAACCGGCATCGGCAAGTTATACGAATAGTTGGAAAGTTGAAACAGCTACAAATAAGTTAGAATTGGCGAATAGTAATACCACCGATAGTGGTATTAATGGGGAAGAAGTACGAGAGATTGTAGCTTTTGTTGGTAAAAAAGAAATATCTGAGTTAGGCGATGGTGTTTGGAATACAAATGAACAAGGATATGGGTATAAACAATTTTTGTTTTTTGATGAAGTGCCAGGAACTACACGAAGTCGGATTGTGAAGTATGCCGAAAATGATGTTGATGAAGTAGCAGATCACTTTTATATTGGGAATGCAAAACAGATTGCACGGTATAAGTTGGAGTTCGATACGGACGCGAAGTCTGATATTACTGATAAGTTTGGTAGTGCAGACGCTAAAGGGAAATATTTGGATGATTTTGATAATACAGAGTTAACTTTGTTTGGGAAGAAGTATACTGTTGTACAAGCAACAAGACCTACTGTTAATCCGAAAAATAGTATTACATTAGCTTTAATGACTGGCGCTGCGAAAGATACAATTCTTGAAGGGGAACAAAAAAAGTATGAGCTCGGCGATAAAACTTATGAAGTAACATTAAGTTATCTTAGTGCTGATGAAGCGAAGTTTATCATTAATGGTGAAACGACTATGATGTTAGGAAAAGGTGATACATATGTTCTTAAAGATAAGAGCGAAATTGGAGTAAGTAATATTTTATATCAAGCCTATGCGGGGGGGGTACATTCTGCAATCTTCTTTTTAGGTCGAGAAAAAATGGAACTGCGTGATGATAATGTTGCGGATCAGAAAGGAGATTATGAGGTGAACGTCAATGAAGAAAATATTGATGGTTCCACGGTGATTATCAAAGGAACAGATAATAATCTTGTGTTTTCGCTTCAAACGATTGAAGTTAACATGATTGCAGATGATGATTTCTTTGTTGGCGCGGGTTCCAAGTTAAGTGATAGCATTGCTGCAACTGGTGGGGAAAAAGAGATTTTATTTACCAACAATTGGGATTTTGAGTATAAAGGGCTGGCGGAGCAAAAGACGCATGAGATTTCATTAAAGCCGGAAGGTGGGCAGAAGTATGTATTAACGTTATTTGATGCGAATAATGTTCCAATTAAAATTCCTGTTGCGCAAGTGGACAGTGCGGGTAAGTTGGTATTACCTACCGGAACTAAAAGTGAATATAGTGATAGTTATGGCTCGAAATGGACTATTACTGATAAAACTAAAACCACTGGAACAATTGTATTAACACAAACAACTCCTAATGCAGATGATTACGATAATGTGAAACCATCTGACATTGTGCTAACACTTTCTGCTTTAAATCAAGAAGTACGAGCGAAATTTGAGGGACCAATTGGGCCAAATGCAGGGATGGTTTTGCTTACTCCAGATGGGAAGACTGATGTAAGTCACGGTTATACTTCAATGGGAACGTTTGTAACGTATAAAGAACCTGCAGATGATCCACAGGAGGTAACGTTACAGTATCCTGAGAAGCAGAAGTTGCCGCAGTTGTATGTGGTGAGCGGGAAGAAATAATTTTTATTTTCTTTTTTTTCGTTCTTTTCTTTAAATGGGTCATTTCCCCCCTTCTTTCATATTATCAACGAAAGATATACAAACATATAACTTTCGTTAATGATATTATGAACAAGATATCTCTGCGAGTTAAGTTGAAACGAGAAACGTATCTGTGTGTTGCGTATGCACAGGATTTGATTGTCTAAGAAATTATCTCTTTAACTGGTTCTTTGAACTCTTTTCTCTTTATTTATACTCTACTTTATAATACACAATAAAGCATTCTTTGAAGTCGGTGACGGTGCAGTATTTGTGCAGGTTTTCTTTTATTTTGTCAGTAGTTAAGACTTCGGGTATTTGGATGTCAAAGGCGACTTTTTGATAGACCATTTTACGTAAGAAGTTACTGCGGTAACTTACTTGGGCGAGGTCTTGTTTGATGTCTTTATCTGGGTCGATGATGATTTTGCCTTTGATTCTGTCGATTAAGACTTGGAATTCGATGCCGCGTAGGTCGCAGTTGAACAGAACGGATGGGATGAGGTAGGTGGTGATTTTGTTGATTGGTTTATCGGCCATCATGCGGATTTCTTGCATGGTGATTTGAGGGAGGATGACAGGCAGAATGCCTTGCTGGGCGTAGTTTTTGTTTTCTTGGATGAGATCTTTTTGATATTCGTCGGAATTGGTGTGGGGTGGGGTGTTGGTTGTGTTTTTTTTAGTGGTTGTTATATTATTGATTGTGGTTGTAGTGATGTTGCTGGTTTCTTGCGTTTCGGATAGTGGAGTGGTTGGTTGGGAGAGCATATCTACCGCATGGCCGCCGTGTTTGCTTTTCCGAGGGCGGATGTTAACAACTAATGGGCGATCGACGAAGCCGCAAAGAAGGGCGGAGCCGATGGAGAGATTTTGAATTTCTTGTTCTGTTTCTGAGGTGATGCCTTCAATGGAGCCGACTAAAGAGCGTAGATCATTAGGGTTGGTTACTTTCATAATTAATTGGGTGCTGCATTGGGCGAGGATGGTTTTTTGCACTAAGGCGGGACGTTGCGAGACGACGCATAAGCCTAAGCCGAATTTTCTTCCTTCTGATGAGATAAGTCGGAGGATGTCTAAACTTTTGGCTTTGCCAAAGCCTTTTTCGGGTGCGAAATTATGGGCTTCTTCGACGATACAGAAGAAGGGGGGAATTTTTTCTTGTTTGCGGGCGTGAAAGACGTCTTTTAATAATTTGTAGACGATGACATCTTGGACTTCTGGTGTGATGCCTTTGAGGTTGATGATGGTACATTTGCCTGGTTTGACGAGTTCTTGCAGAGGGGTGGGTGAGGGAGAGAAGATTTTTAAGTCACGCAGGTACATTATTGTGTCAATAATTGCCCATTTGGCGGAGGAATTGAGTTGTTCTAAACCGAGAAGTATATTGTCGAAGTTGATTTCTTCCATGTCTTTAATGACGGAAAAGAGCATGGCTTCTTGGGTAGAAGTGAGTTGGAGGGGGAGGAGTTTCATCAATTCGTAACTGTTCATTTTTTCATTCAATTTTAAAGGACGGACGTCTTGTTTGAGATTCATGTCGCCATATTCTTGGATTTGGGAAGAGTAGCCTTTTGGTTTGAGGTTCCAATTGCTGAGGGTTTCGGTATCTTCGGTTGGTTGTTTCATGGCGGCGTATTCACCATGAGGGTCGATGATGATTAAGGGAACGTTTTTTTCAAGAATTTCTTCGACAAGAACGCCTACGGCGTAACTTTTTCCCGCACCTGATTTAGCGAGGACGCAGAGGTGTTTGGTTAAGATTTTTTGCAGATCAAGATGGATTGGGATATTTTTTCCTTCCAAATTGCCAAGAAAACCGCCTTCACCATGCAATTCGATGATGCGTTTGATGAATGAGTCTTCGGCTTCTAATATTTCTGTGTTAAGAGAGAAAGGAGTGCGGATGCCTTTGAGGCGGTTGTCGATGTCTTTATAGCCGATGACGTTACAGCGGGCGAGGAGTTGTTCTTGGGTGCGTTCGAGTTCCATGACTTGGGCGAGGACGACGCCGTAGTCAGGGTGATGGACTTGGATGAATTGGAATTTTCTCGTCTTTGCGCCGGTGACGTTGAATTGGAATTGAGTGGTACTTACTTTTCCGGTTATTCTGCCTAAAATCATACGTTTGTTGAGAATGAGTGGGGTTTATTAAGGTTTATGGGGCTTAATAAAGGTGTTACTGTGGGATGTTTTACTTGTTATATTTTCTTACTTTTTACTATTTTTTTACAACGATAGAAGAATTCCAAAGGATTTCAAAATATTTGCGAAAACTATCAGCAATTAGTTTACTTTCCATCACAATAACCAAAGGTTCTTCTACTACTAACATAAAGATTGCGACTTTATTGTTGTAGATGTTGGTACTTATGGGCATTTCTAGTTCTTGGGGTAAGAATCGGTAATAGGTGTGCTGCAGATGTTTACGTGTGTGGTACAGGCTTTTATATTTTGTATTTAACAAACTGCGATGAATGATACCTTTTTTTGCTCTCTCTTGTTGTTTTTTTGTGAAATAGATTTCCCACGATTTAGGCTGGGCGGATAAGCCCATTTCTAACCATTCTTCTTTTCGTTTTAACGAGTGGATTATATCTTCATTTACGGTTTTCATACCTTCCCAGCCTGTGTATATTTTTACTTCGGTTCTCGGCGTGTACTGTTGTTTAAGAAGCAATTGTGGGAGGATTTTTTGCACTTCTCTTTTTTCTTGATCTATATTTTGTCTTTTTTCTTCCAGATAATTTAATAGTTTTAGCGGCGGTGCGGCTTCAAAGTATTTGACTTTGTTTTTAATAGAGGTGTTAACCAATCCTTTCAGAGCTAATCTATCTAATACTTCGTATACTTTTGAACCGGATATGCTTGATTTTTGAATTATTTTTCCGGTTGCGGATGCACCTAGTTCTAATAGTGCAAGGTAGACTCTGCTTTCACCATCAGTTAGTCCGATTTTTTTGAGTGTTTGTTCCATTTTAGGGAGTTTATTTGTTTGAGGTGTTATTACAACGTACCTAGGGGGGAGGAATATTTAAATATGTTGGTTTGGTTTTGAATTTAATATTTAGTGGTTTTTGGTGTTGGAGAATTTTATGCCAGGATTAGCTTTACAGAACGCTTCAATACAGGAGAGATATCAACAGATTATCGATGCGGTTGAAATTCCTTCTTTAATTAAGTTAGTAAGAGAAAAATCTCTTAGGGGTACAACATTCAGTTTAAGAGAAGAACAGATGAAACATCCCGAAGAACCGTGGCGATATGAAGAAGATCTATGGGTTCCGTCCGCATTAGTTCGTGCTGATTCTAAACCATTAATATGTCTACATGTCTATCAACCGGTCTTCCGTCGTATGCCTTGTGCTAAAAACGAAACATATGCACAGTTACGTGATCGCATAGGCAGCGAAACAGAAGAATTAGCTCAATATATCACAACAGAAAATCAGGATGCAACAAAAGATAAAAAAAAGAGTGTTAATGCATTTCATCTCTCGTCTGCGAGATTAGAATATGTTATGGATGATTCTGCTATAGGATGTTTTAATGTATTTGGTGATGGGACTATCTTTCATAATCCACAAGATAAATTCAACTTGCGATTTACGTTTCTGACTTCTTTTTATCAGATCAATGAATAATGTACATTATGATATAATTGAAATAGAAGAATCAACTTATGGAACCTATCATACGAACGGATTTACATCTGTATATGGGACGAAGACTTGGGTGGAAACACTGTCAGTTCATCATTGCTACTTCGTTAGATGAGGCTATCGATAAAAATATTAGAAGTGATAAGTCACTTGCAGAATCGTGTGGCATTACTCGAGAACATTTTTTGGCGGATGAAACAAAGCCAGTTGAGGACTATGCTCACTTAATAAATCCCGATACGGAACATATCTATACTGTATTGATACGGGATGTCAGAGACTTATATAACTATAAAAGAAGTGAGTATCAAATTTATTGTATAGAGAACAATTTTCCAGGTTTTTGCATTGCTAATTCCTATGAATCGGCAGAGAAATTTTTGTATACTCCGACCTCTTATAATCTTTCTCCTCGATTGTGTCCGGTTGGATTGGTTCAGTTTATGTATCATGATTTCTTTATTGAACGAATGAAAAAATAATGAAAAGTATTTTGATGAAAAATATTATTTCTCTACCAAAACACAATCAATTGCATGCGATATAATGTATGACCTGTCCAGAGGACGAGGAAGAGGTAGAAGAGGGAGAAGAAGCGGTTTAAAGGGAAGTAGGCGGAGAGCCAGTGGTGTTGTTGGTTGTGTTTTTTACCCATGGTCCAACTCATGACTACATAAATAATAGTGTCGATGAGGAAGAGGTACCATAAGATGCCTTCGGTGTAAAAGTTCATGTGGTTTATTTTGTTTAGATAAGTTAAAAAGGTTTTGTTTTCTTTTATAATTTTTTTATATATTCTGTTATCTCTGTTTCATTAAATGGCTGGCTGAAATACTCAAAATCGAATTCTTTGCCGGTGAGACGTTCGTAGACTTCAATGTATCTTGCGGAGGTTTCAATGACTTGTTGGTCTGTTAATGTGGGTGGTTTTCCGGATGTTCCGTCGTATCCCTGTTCTATTAAGACGTCACGTACGAGTTGTTTTGACCATTCTTTGATTTTTAATTGGGGTTGGTCTTTTAGTAAAGCGGTGACATTTGAATATTTTCCAGTTTGCATTTGTGCTTCGATTTGTGGAAATTTATTCTCCCATTCGCGTTGTTCGACGTAGCGGGAGGAGTCTGGCGTATGTACTTCGTCGATGAGAACTATTTTTTGATCAGGGTCATTTTTGTCGATGCCAAATTCATATTTGGTGTCAAGTAGAATCAGTCCTGTTTTTTGCGCGTTATGTGCGCCGCGGTGATATAAGTCTTGGGCGGTATTTTGGATGCTTTGAGCGTAGTCATACCAATTGTGGCCGTTGCCGTTTAATTTGTCATGCATTACTCTAGCCATCTCTTTGAGTGTGATGTCTTGATCATGGCCGTGCTCGGCTTTGGTTGTAGGAGTGAATAGTGGTTTTGCGAGTTGTTGATAGCGGAGTAGGTCATTAGGTAACATATGGCCGCATTTTTCCCGTTTGCCTTGTTCATATTCGTTGGCGAGGCTGCCCCAGATGTAGCCGCGCATGACACATTCGACGCCGATATTTGTGATTTCTTGTTGGATAGTTATGCGAGGATGGGGTGAATGGAGATTGGCGATTTCGATATAGTTTTGCAATTGGACAAAAGAATGGTTGGCGATTGCATTTAACACAACACCTTTGAAGGGGATTGCGCGATTTAAAATAACATCGAATGCGGAGACTCTATCAGAAGCTATCATAATGCGTAGATTTCCTTTTGATGTGGGGATACTATATGAATTTCGTACTTTGCCTTCTTGTACGTTTCCTAATTTTGGAAGTTGTGGGTTGGTGAGGATGTTTTCTAAGTGGTTTGCGACTTGTGTACGAATTATTTGTGCTCTGTTATTCATATTTTTCTTTAGAATGTGTTTATTTAAAAAAATTAAGATTTTCGAACCTAGATATTGTAGTTTATTCGTTTGTTTCTTCTAAAATTATTCTTTCTTTAAATGCACCTTTTTCTTCTCGTTTCTTTTTTTGCACGTTTATCACTTGTTCAATTGTCCAGTTTTTTTGTTCGAGAATTGCGGTAATTACTTCAAATATATCAGCCATTTCTTCGATTGATTCGGCGTCGATGAATTCTTGTACTTCTTCTTGCAGTTTCTCTTTTAATTTTTGGCGGTATTCTGTTTCATCGGCGTGATGGGTGGTTGTGGGGATATTTTTCTGATGGAGAATTTTAGGGATGTTATCGCGAACTAATTTGTTATGGATCATTGGCTTATAAAAATAAAACAACTATAAAAAATGTAGGTGAAAATTATTGATTATTTAATTTTAATCATTATCTACTCTTGGCGCCAAAATGAAGCTCATCAATAAGCGGTCGGTGACTTTGTATTCTAGTTTTAAAGGGTAATCGGAGTTGAATTGCAATGTTACTTTATCGGATAATTTGCCGGCGTTGACCATTTTTTTTAAGTATTCGATTGAGTATTTGGCTTTGTATTTATCGTCCCCTGTGGCTTTAATTGTGGTTACGTCGTCGGGTTTGATTTCGATGACGGCTTTGGATAAATCACCTTCGGCTTTGACTAGAAACATATTTTTTTCGCCCAGGAAGGTGACGGATTCGGCGACGACGCTGACGTCTTCGATTGCTTCGGCTAACACACTGGAATTTGTTTCAATGGTTAATGAGAAGTTCAATTCAGGTACGCGTTGTTCTTTGTCATCTAATTCTAAAGTTGGAATGGAGAATGAGCGGATGGTGTTGCTGCGCATCTGGATGGTTAATTTGTTGTCATCGGTTGTTTCGAGACTTAAGATGTCGTCGCCTTTGCTTCGACGTAAAATTTGTTTTAAGCTGTTTAGGTTGATGCCTATTGTTTCAGGTTTTTTTACTTCGTAGGATGTAAAAGAACTGCTTAATAATTTGAAGATAATCATGGCAACGTTCGCTGGATCCATGGCGACTAATTCCAAGCCTTCTGGTTTTACTTTGAATTTTGCTTCGGTGACTAAGTCAGAAATGATTGAAATGGTATCTTTAAAATATTTTGGTTCTGCTAACACTACTTTCATGTTGGTTACCCCCTGGAAAGTTTAGCGAAGAGCGGTTTATAAAGATTGTTGTGGTGAATTATAGAAGTTCAACTAGATTATTAGGGATTACAGTTGGATTGCTATAGATGTGATAGAATAGTGAAGAAGGTCGATTAAAAAATAAATAAAAAAAGAAAAAAAATAATTTAGCTTAATCTTATCTAATTTTTACCTGGCAGGACACATGCCCCATTTTTACAGTAGGCCATTTCATTTTGTAGGACTACACTACAGGTTACAATTTCAAGTGTGGGTACACCATTTTCATTACAAGACCCTTCAATTAAGTCATTTGATTCATCGTTGCCATCCCAACTCCATTTACTTGCAGTAATTTCCCACCAGTTAGCAGGTTTACCATCTAACATCCAAGATACAGGATCGAATTGACCTGTATCCATAAGTATACTTGCGGCACACACGTCGTTAAATTCTTTACCTGCATTATTAATTACTGGATCTTGTGTCATTACTGCTTTTGTTTTGTAGTCTTTTCCGTTATCTGAGTCGACACAGTTTGTAAACTTTTTCTGTTGGGCAGGTACAACACATGCTCCATTTTTACAATAGGCCATCTGGTCTTGTAAGACTTCGCTACAGGACACAATTTCAAGTGTGGGTACACCATTTTCATCACATGCCCCTTCAATTAAGTCATTTGATTCATCATCACCATTATTATATTTAGCTGCAGTGATATCCCACCATTGGATAGGTTTACCATCTAACGTCCAATATACTGGGTCTAATGTGCCTAGTTGTATAAGTATACTTGCGGCGCAGACATCAGTAAATTTCTTTCCTGCATTATTAATTACTGGATCTTGCGTCATTACTGCTTTTGTTTTATAGTCTTTTCCTTTATCCGAAT
>Ga0209541_10009761_pt1 | contig 15478 bp, 12 predicted proteins | sample RifCSPlowO2_01_FD_184027 | JGI IMG/M metagenome (GOLD analysis project Ga0209541, IMG submission 184027) | Groundwater microbial communities from Rifle, Colorado - Rifle CSP2_plank lowO2_0.1 (SPAdes) (version 2) | ecosystem: Environmental > Aquatic > Deep subsurface > Groundwater | place...
GAAAATAATAAATTAGAGAAAATTGGAAAAAAATCAATATTATGATAAAATATTGCTACGATTAAATAAATTGCGGGGTCATCTAGCGGTAGGATACATGACTCTGAATCATGTCACCTTGGTTCGAATCCAAGCCCCGCAGCTACCTTGAGATAGGTTCGGAGTACGAGAAGCGTTATATGTGCTAAAAGTAATTACATAGCCATGAATTCTGAAAATAAAAACAAAAATAATGAGGGTATAGTCTATATTTTAATAAATGAGGCGATGCCAGGATACGTAAAGATTGGAAAGACTACAACCTCTGTTGATCAGCGTGTTTTGGAATTATCTCGATCTTCTGCGGTGCCGTTACCGTTTGAATGCTATTATGCAGCCCGCGTCTTGGACGTAGGTCGAGTTGAGGAAGCGTTTCATGATGCCTTTGGAGATCATCGTATTAATCCTCGAAGAGAATTTTTTAATATTTCGCCGGAACGCGTTGTGGCAATTCTTAAACTTCTTGCTATCGAAGAAGTAACACCATCACGCAATGTTGGTATTGAATCAAGAGAAGACGCCGTAGCCGTAGAGAGAGCTAGAAAAAAGAAATCCGCATTTAATTTTAAAATGGTAGATATTCCTCCTGGCGCGGAACTTAAATTTATTCGTGACGAAAATATCACGTGTATTGTCGCTCCAGATCAAAAACACGTCGTATTTAAAGGTAAGGAAATGTCTTCATCCCAGGCGGCCAGAGAGGCACTAGGAAGTAAGTGGCAGGTGCAGGGGCCGGCATACTGGACTTACGACAATGAGATACTGGATGAGCGCCGTACGCGCATGGAGGAAGATGATGAACCAACAGAAGCAGAAATTGATGCTGCTGGTGATGCCTGGATACAACAGCAAGTAGACATAGCTCGAGGGAAATGAGTGTTTACTAATATTATGGATTTTCACGAATATTTTAGAACAAAGAGTCTTGCAAAAACCCCTCGCATAGGGATTCATTATGAACAAAAAATCACTCCGGATTTATTGTGGTGTGTTGCCCATGTTGTTCTTGATTTAACCAAAGAAAATCCCGACAAGATATTTACCGATAATGATGTTAGGGAATCTCCAGTTTTTGACTCTATAATGCGGGATTATTTCTCAAAAGCTCCACAAGAAAATGCTGAGAATGAATACAATAAGGTCAGCTCTTATCAATTAGGTGTTTTTGCATTTTCGGGCATCATAGAACAAATATCTGCTCGTCCCAAAAAATACAAAGTGAATAATCAAGAGGCCTTAAGTTATATTGCGGTAAACGATTTTAATGCTTCTAAATTTTTGGGTGAATATACAGAGAAGTTTATCCAAGACAACGGATTGAATACAGTTTTTGAAAATTATCGCAGAGACCCTAATCAGGATAATTATTTGCGAGCAAAAGAAGCTTATTGGAATTGGGCACAAACAAATACTGCTATAAGGGGCAGCGATCCGAGACATACTTATCGTGTCTTCAATAAAATTTTTAATGTTTTCTGCTACAAAAATCATTTACCTGGAGAAGACGCTTCTAATATAACAATTGGTCCCTGTCCATATTCTTTCTTAATCTACAATCGCACTAATTTTAGAGATAAAGATATACCATCTGGAACGACCAGACATCAATATCAAGAAGAAGTACTTTCAGAAATTGAACAGGGTGGCGTTGTTGAGACTCTTTTGCAAAAGGTTAAAGATGCCGTGAGAGTAAGGCATGGTAATGATAGTGAAATTAAAGATGCGGCTTTGGGCTATATGCCAAACAGTGGCGTACATGTACACCATATACTTCCTCGTCATTCATACCCGCAATTTTCTCTGTCAAAAGAAAATTTAATATCTTTAACTCCTGGGCAGCATTTTTCATTTGCCCATATTGAATCAAATACTAGAACCACCAATACTGATTTCCAAATCATTTGTTTAAAGAAAAAATTTGAGCATATTAAAGAGTTTTTAAGAGCTGGCGATGGTTTCTATGATTTGAAAGAATTTATAAAGATAATCAACGTTTGTCTTCGTATGACAATCGGTGAGAATTCTACGGTGGAACAAGTTGGTTCTATACTTACCACTTTTTAGTCACGTTTTTTATTTTTGGACTCCGAAAAAGAATACGGAGTTATTGTCTATATTAAGGGACCGAGTCCCATGGTTTCTTGCGACTTTGTAGAATTCAGTAAATTCTTCAGTAGCAAAGTAATCTAAATCTTTTTTTGAAATTTTAATATCTTCTGTCTTTGGGGTAAGAATTGCCACAGAACCATCAACGATCATATTTTCAGGCAGAAAAGAAGCTCGCGGCGCATAGGTTAAGTTAGGCACCAAAATGCTATTTTCTTTATTTAAAAATTTAGATATTGATAGACCCTCCATTGAATCTACATAAGAATCGTAATTTGGAATGTTAATAATTTGATTTCTCCCAATATTTCTCGATTTTAATACGCGTATTTTCCCTTCATTTTTTGTTATCTTTTTAGTAATTTGTCGATCGCGATAGGAAGTAAAGATATTGAATCGAAGTTTTTTTGCTATGGAATCAAAAAAATCATTTCTATATACAAGCCAATAAGGAAAATCTTTAGAACAAATATAAGATTGGTCCTTATACCCAATTTCATTTTTTACATATGATTCAACCAGAGTTCTATTTCCTTTCTCACGAGTATTAATAATTAGGCTTATAGTTTCTATCTTTACTCCCTTAAATCCTTTTTCACCGTAGTCTGTTATTTTTTCTATAGCGAATGAAGATACTAATTCTCTGGTCTTATTAAATTCAGGAGCAGAGAGAAAACTCTTGGGTATAATAAGCCCTACGGTATCACCTTGTTGTATGGCTTTCTCAAGAAAGAATGAGAAAAGATTATTTGTTTCGGTGTTATATTTGTTTCTTTTATAGAGCGCAAGAAGATTTTTGTTCTCTGATATACTGCCAAATGGCGGATTTCCAATGACAATATTATAATGCTTCGGTTGGCTGAAAAGATTTGTTTCTCCGTGTAATAGAAAATCGGCATTAATTAAATTAATCCTAATATTTTTCGGTAAATTAATTTTCTTAAGCAACATTTTTAAAATATCGATTGCATTTTTATCGATATCAATAACATCGATTTCTACCTCTTTCAAGGTTTTGTATTTTTCGATAAGAAGAGAAATAAAATTTCCAGCACCAACAGATGGTTCTAGAATTGAAAGTGTCTCAAATTTTGATGCATCAGGTAAATCTTTAACTATTGTGAAGCAAATATCTTGCCGAGTATAATAGGCGGCGTGTTTGAGTCTTTGAGCATTTGAAAGTTCAACTATCTTTGCTAATTCGGGATAAGATAAAGCGCTTAAGTTTTCTTGAAGAAATTTTTTAAGATTTTTTTCGACATCCAAATTTTTATCGTTTATGAGCTTTCTTATTTGAATTTCGTTTTTCTCAAGCGATTTGAATTTCGAATTAATATTTTTAGCTATTCCTTTGAAAATTATTGTGGGGACGGCTTCGCCAATAGACTGCCTAATATTTATTTCTTCTTTCTTAAGTAATTTCTTTTTTTCCTCATAAGAGAGATTATTAAGCTCATCAAATGATGTTGGTACCCATTTAAAGGAATCGGGTATGGACATCATTCGCATCAATTCTCTAATGCTAAATACTCGATTGTCTTTCGGATGAACAGTCGCTTGGCTAGCAAGAATATCATTTCGTGTATGTACGCATGGAGCGGGCTTGTCCCAAAAGCATCTAGAATATTTGTCGCCATTTTTATTTTCATTACAAACAATTTTCCCATTTTTAATTTGATGGGGTCTTTGTTTTTGGTCTTCGTTATCAAACGCTGATTGGCCCTCCTTAATATTCTCAATCCATGAAAGCATGTGTTCGGCGTATGGCCGGAAATTGTGATAAATATCTTTCTTATTAATTTCTCCCATCTTCTTTAGTGCGGGAAGATTTCCAATAATGTCTCTTAAAGTTCCGCCGTCTTTCAGGTTTGGCATCAGATCAAGCGGTGTAACTTCTGGTATATCTTTTCTAACTCCAAGTACAAGCGTTCTAGTTCTACTTGATGGATTACCGTAATCTTTAAAGTTTATTACTTGATAATGAATATTATATTTTCCGCCCAGGTTCACTTCTATAGCTTCTCGAATTCGTTTTTGCTTTTTGTCCGTATCAGTACAGGTTGTAGTTAAAAATGCTCGAACATTTTCAAAGATGAATATTTTTGGTCTAATTTCATCTACAAGTTTAATTGATTCAACTACAAGAGAGTTTCGTGCTAATTCATCTCTTTTTTTATGATTAGCAACAGACATGCCTTGGCATGGTGGAGTTGCAAGGACTACGTCAACTTCTTTTAGTCCTTGTTTTAATTTCCAAAGATCAATTTCTGAAAATATTTTTTCTTTTGTATTTTTTTTTGTAATATCATCCGCGATATATCCACTAGAATACAGGCACTTATTATTATGCCTTTGGACATCTAAACGTCTATTAATTATTTCTACCGTCGCAACACAGTCAAATCCCTCCTGGGAAAATCCATAACATCCTACACCAGCACTACTGAATAAACTTATATAGGTTAATTTTTTGTGCTGGTCTTTCATTACTTATTATTATAACGTTTATTAATTTCCATGGGAAGGATTGTGTGGATAAATAGAAATAGCCTTGTTTTTAAGCATGATCTTACTTTTCAAACAACCTAAGAGCTCTCTTTTTTCGAAATTGGATCCATCTCTCAAGATAAATTCTGCATAGTTCTTAATATCAATATCACTAATGTCGATTTTCTCGCGCTTTTTAAGCATAACCATTTGAAACTTTTTGATGCGCTCAACTTCTTTTTTTATTTTTTCTTTTATGCCAATTTCATCGACATCAATTTGATCTATGAGTTTAATAAGCTGTTCAATTAGAGCTTCTTCGTTTATATATCCACACTGACAATTCCTATCCCTAGCTTTTGTACAACCATAGTATGTATATCGATGAATGTTACCGTTCTTTTGCTTTTTAAATTTTTCATCGGCTGTTATGCCTGATCCACAAAGCCCGCAAGTCATTAATTTAGTAAAAGCAAACTCCTTATCTTCAACGCGGATAACATGGCCGACTATTTGTTGTTGGGCCAAATCAAAAAGTTCTTTAGTAATAATCGGTTCATGTTTTCCAACGTACCAATTACCGCTTTTGCGCGGGTACTCATAGGTACCATAATAAAAATTATTTTGTAGTATAAGATAAATATTACTTAGAGTTAAACCTTTATTTCCCAAAACAGTTTTGAAATTAATTTCAAACTTCAACCAATGATAAATTTTTCTTCCACTCCATTTCTCGTAGGCCACTTTCTCAAACATTTTTTTAATAACAGGCGCTCTCTCGGTATCAACGTAAACATATCCTTTACGATCAGCTTTCTTTTCGTTTAAATAGCCGACTGGCGCAGGCGCTGGCCACAAACCCATTTCGCAACGAGTTCTTAGCCCGCGTTTTACGTTGATGCTTTTGTTATCGTTCTCCAATTTTGCCTGACTGCATAAAATCATCAAAAGAAATTTCTCGTTTGGAGAATTCCTAAAATACTGCCCGTACGTGCGGATTTCAATAAGCAATTTCTGATCCATTAAATCCACCAGAGTACCGAGGTCTCCGGCATTACGGCTCAAACGATCCGGCGCCCAGGTAAGAATGCCATTATATCTGCCGACTTGAATATCCCTTATAATTTCACTAAAAACAGGTCTCTGGCCGGAATCTTTGGCCGAGTGAGATTCTCGCCGTATATCTATAATTTCCAGATTCTCCCGATCCGCAATCGCAAGCATTTCTTTAACTTGGGAATCAATCGAAAGAGCCTGTTTTTCATCAGATTCGGAGCTCTTGCGCGCGTATAGGCAATACTTAACCCTTTCCACTACCGGAGCCTCTGGAGCCCCTATTTGTGCACTTTTTACATCCATATCTAATGGATGACGCAATCCTCTTTGGGCGTCCAGAGAGCCCCTCTTGTTGACAACTTTTCGGTCTATTCTTCTTCTTTATAGTCTTTGTATAAAGGTTCAACTCTTTTTATAAGGTCATCAATTTTCTTTTTATCGTCTTTCCATTCTACGTATGAAGCTTTGAGCAGGTCGGGCAAATCCTTATCATGACGACAGAATAAATCAATGGTTGATTTTAGCATGCACCAAACATCTTCAAGCGGAAAATCTGCTTCCCATTCTTGGAGTACCTTGAACATTTGTTCGAAGTTTATATCGTCTTTCGGTATCTCTTTCCTTATAAAATTCTTATCCATTTCAAGTAAATCGGCGTAGTATTCTCCCTTATCTCTTTGCATATATCTTCTGTCATTGTGAACCAACCAAAAAGTTGCAGAACGATACTCTCCATTTTGCACGCCCTTGATAATCACTGTCTCGGCAATATTATTCATGTGTTCTCGTCCGAAATATAATGCTGCCCGTACTTCTTTACGGAACGTAGGATAGCTGCCCATCCATCTGTAAAATGTGCTGTGATCTATTCCAAACTTTGAACAGACATTGCGAATATTTGGAATCTTTTGTAATTCATCTGATATTCTTTTTGTAAGATCTGGACCGTAGATCATATCAATCAATTCTCCTTGCCTTGTCTCCGGTATAGAATTCGTAATGTAGGGTTATAAGATCCACAAAAATCGGGTCGACCTCGATCATAAAACACTTGCGTTTTAACTGATGAGCAGCAATAAGTTCTCCGCCACTACCACCAAAAAGAGAAAGAATATTATCTCCGGGCTTAGTACATCTGCGAATAGGTTTATCGTGCAGCGTAATCGGTTTTTGGGTGGGATGCGTGTAATTTTGTCCTGAAAGTTTTTTAACCGCCCATACATCAAACATGTCTAGGAAGCTCTCTATCAACTGGTGGCCCGTGCCTGTATCTTTGTTTAAAACTTCATCGAAGTTTTTATGCTGTGGCGACAAAAATGGCTTGCCTCGAACTCCGTATGTACACGGCTCGTATACTTTTGAAAAAGCAACTTGGGGCGTAGGATTCGCAACTCCTTTAAGCCAGATACAAGTTCTCTGGAATCTTATGCCTATATTGCGATAGATTTTCTGTATAAGATAAGTGTATTTTTGATCAGAATAATAGAATACGTGGACGTCTTTCTTGGATACTACCAGGGCATTTTCCATTGTCTTTTGAAGAAACGCCTCATACTTTTCATCGCTCATTTTGTCTTTGGATGAACCGCCGTAATTTTTGGTGCCGCCAATCCCTGATTTGTACGACATGTTTATATTAAAGATCGGGTCGCAATAAACCATGTTAATTTTTTCATCTCCAACCAATTTTTTCACAGCATCAATATCCGTTGCGCTGGCACAAAGCAATCGATGCGGTCCAAGTTGATACAATGAACCAAGCTCGCTGATTGGCTTTTTGATTTTCTTTAATTCCTGCTCTATCGGGAATTCTTTATCTTCTGTTTCAAGAATATCTCCGTAAATTTCCTCGAAATCATTATCGTCAAATCCAGCGTTTTCCAAAAAATCTTTATCAAATTCTTTTAAGAATTCATAATTCCACGCTCCTAAATTGCGATTCAAACGCAGATTCAATGTCCGTTCTTTTTCTTCGCTTGGTATGTCGAGAAAAACTACAGGAACTGTTTTGTGTCCAAGCGATTTACATGCTTTTACACGCATGTGCCCGCCTATAATTATATTCCGCCTACTTGGCGCTGAATTTACGATAATGGGATCCACTACTGAGAATTCATAAATAGATTTTTTTATCTGCTCGATGGCCTCTTTGGAATGCGTTCTTGGGTTATAAGAAGCATCTTTGAGTTCCGATATCGGAACGTATTCTATTTTTATTTCAGTCATATTAAATGAGGTTAATTATTAATCTCCATTTAAGTAGACCGTTTAAGTTCAAATTAAGTAGCAAATATAAAAACCACCTTTGTAAGAAAGAAGAATCGCTATGACCGACCCGATCTCTTTCTCACCAATAATGGTGGCAATTTAGGAATCAATCTTTGAGTTAATTTTATTATATCACATCTAATAAAAATAAAGATATCCACAACCTCTTCGCAAACAACAATTATTGTGATATGGGGAGAGGAGGTGGAATTTTAACCTCAAAAGTGTTAAGATTCTCTTAACAATCTAGCCTAAACCCATCAAAAGTGGGCATGGCAATAAATACCGTGCAAGGTATTAATCCTCTCATCAGGGATCCTTGCACGGTCGTATGGAGAAATCCATGCGTTGGGACCGTAAGGTTCCTACTCCTGGTGGGAGGTTTTATGCTTCCTGCCAGATAAATCCGTGCAAGGAAATGAAACAAATTGATTTCAAATATCCCGAAGATCGGGAATTTTTTGCTAATTTTCTCGCCGGTGGCGACGAGAAAAGATTGGAAGAAGAATTCTCCGAATATTTCGATTTCCGCCACCCCGCGATTAAACGATGGGAATTTAATAAAGTTAGAAAGAAAATGCTTGACGAGCTGATGCGGAAGTATGGCGGAAAGTGCCAACTCCGAATCCATCCCGATTGCAGTAAAGATGGCAAATTTGAACCAGATCATATTATTCCTCTCTCGACGAATGAACTAAATAAGAAGCTTCGGCATATGGTCCGGACTTCCGGTGAGAAAGTTTCGGCACAGAGCTTCGGTTCCAATCACCCCCAAAACCTGATTCTTACTTGCAAGCGATGCAATGCTTATAAAAAGCATCGGCTGATTAAACCAAATAGTGGATTTAATTTTTTAAATTCCTGTCCTTCCGACAAAGAAGAAATAATTCTGCCTTCCGGCAGAAAAGTTTCGGTGGTAAAATATTTCTTTAAGTTCAAAGAATGGAAAGGAAAGCCGATACCCAATACTTACGGCAATAAAGCCGTGATTGATTTCAACGGCGAGCCGGTATTTGCCGAGCTCGCCGTTTTAAAATTATTCCAATCCCACGGATGGAATGGTGTTTGGGTAGATTCCTATCGTGGGAAATTCAGAATCGGTTTGCCCGATGTAGTTGATCCGATAGATTTACCAATAGATAAAAAAGAATTATTCAATTCAATTAAACAAAGAACTGGCGCCTCCGGCGGCTGCTGGGATGTATTTGTTTGGAAAGGCAATCAAGTGCTTTTTATTGAATTGAAACGAAGCAAGAAAGACCGAATTCAAGATTCTCAGAAAATCTGGCTGGACACATCTCTAAATCATGGCCTTGTCCTATACAATTTCGCGCTAATTGAATGGGATTTAGATTAGGCAAAAAACCTTTATTTATAGGGTAAATTGAGGTAAGCTTAATTAAATTCATTTAAGATTATAGAGTCAATGGATGAAATAAAAGATCCGTTATTAGAGACGCAAGAAAATGTATCCTCCGAGGGATACCAATATTCTTTTGTTGCATTACCAGAACGAATAACTACTATCGTTGCGGCGTATATTCAATTAATCTGGAAAATAAAAAATTTTCGCAAGTCTGTCTCTCCGGAGCAAATAATTCAAAATAGTAAAGCAATGTTTGAAATCAATGCACGGACAGCAGCCGATGACTTATGGAAAGAGCACTGCGCGGGTTCATTAAGGGAACTGGTAGATTGCCATATAACAGCTGATTTTACATATGTTTTAAAGTTTTTACCAAACCCAACAAATAATAAAGGCGTTGTAGAAGAAATTTATGGGAGTATCCAGACTTATAAAGAAATACTTAATGAGTTAGCCCATTTAAATAAAAATACTGCACTCCAAAAATTAAAAACAATAGAAAAATATAATACTATTGAATCTATTGATAATCAGACATTTGATAAAATTTGTACTGAATTTATTTTATTACTTCACAGTCTTTTTAGAAATAATTGCATGAAGGGTGATTAATTTTATGAATCAAATTGAACTACATAAAAAAATAGATGAATTATTGATAAAAGATCCTGCTGGAATAAAGCGGGAAGAAGTTAATGTCTTGATTTCTATTAATGATGATGCGCGTCAATACTTTTTCATTAAAGCTGATGAACGATGGCTTGATTGGCTATGGGAAAATAATTTTTTGGACATTATTAAAGAAAAAGCTAAAGATCCAAAACGAATTTCTTATCGCATGCCCGAATTGAATTATCTTGTGAAAGTTACAGAAAGAGAATCTCAGAAAGTTACCAATATTATACTTGCAATACCAATTTCTGAAGAAAATTTCAATCCCGAGGTTATTGATAGGTTTCTATGGATTTGTAGTATATTGCCTACTGAACAATTAAGGCGGATAGTGCCTAAGGTTCGTGATGAGCGATGGGTTCCGCTTATGGGCGCATTTAATCGCTGGGGGTTTGAATATGAAAAGATGTTTCAAAAATTAGCAGATGCCAATGAATATGAAAGTATACTATCACTAGCCGGGGCAATATTAGCGGTTCGTTCTAAAGAAGAAATAAACAAAGATGGCTTTGCTGGTATTTCCACCGAGGACCCATTTTATTTTAAGGATTTGTCTTATACTAAAGTATTTGAACGATTAGCTTCCACTAATGAAGAATTTACAGAGAAAGCACTTACTTTAGCTACAAAAATTTTATCGCAAATTGTTTCATTGGGCGGCAAAGCTCAAAACAGGGAAGTCTTTCCTATAGAAGAAACATACCACTTGTTTGATGTGGATTTCTTTACTTTAGAACTGGGTCAAAAAGAACATTTGTCGCACAGAGATGATGTCCGCAATTTGGCGGCTGTTATTAAGGTACTTACACAGCAGTTAATTCAAGAACGATGTGACAAGCCCCAGGATGCCCATGCTATCTATGAAAAATATATACAGCCATTACCCGACAGCAGAGCAACGTGGCGATTGCGACTATTTGTTTTGAGTTTATGTCCAGAAGCTTTTAAGAATGAATTAAAAAATGCTTTCTTTAGGTTGTTTAAAGTAGAACACTATCACGAAATTATATCCGGCGCAGAATATGAAAAAGCTTTGCAAAAAGGATTTTTCATACTATCTGAAGACGATAAACGAGAATATGTGAAGCAAGTTGTAGATTATTTTAAGAAAAAAGATAAGGAAAAGGAAAATGAAAAACAAAATTGGCACATGATAAATGGTTCAAAAGTTCTCTCGATGATAATTGATCAGCTCACTGAAGAAGAAAAGCAGCTAGCGAAAGATTCAAAATTTACGCTTGACCCTAATTATAAGCCCGAACCAAGTATTGGCCCTGTACACACAGGATCAATGGCACCAAGGGCACCCATTACCGAGGAAGAATTTGAGAAGCTCTCGATAATTGATATTGCTGAAAAACTTAAAACTGATTGGACTCCCGAAGAATTAAGAAAGAAAAATAAAAGCGACGACTTTTTCAATCCCTTAAATGCAGAGGGAGTTGGCAATTTAATCAAGACGGATATGTTGAAAAGACTGCAAGACTATGTTGATAATGCGGAGTTATTTTTTGATCGAAAAAAATTAGATGCACATTACACTTACTCATTTCTCCGTGGGATTGATGAGATTTTCCGCGGAAAGAAGACCGATGTTGCTAGTATAAATTGGGATAAACTGATGCCAATGTTGAAAGCCATATCAGAATCGGGTAAATCTGAAAAATTTGATAGCGATAAACGTGATCGAGAAAAATTCGATGCTTGGCTTTCAGGATGGACAGGGGTTCATATGGCCGTTACGGATATTATTCAGGAATTAATAAATGAATATAACGGAAAATCTTTTATAGATTTTACTTCAAATCGCAATGATATTTTCACTGTCATACAATATCTTCTTAGCTATCCAGATCCAGCATTAGTAGATGAAAAAAATGACAGCGCTAAAATAAAGGTAAAAACTCCGGTAAAGGAAGAATATTCGGCCAGCGATCCTTACACAACAGCAATAAACTCAGTAAGAGGCAGAGCTTTCCAAGCTTTACCGATTTTTATATACCAAGATGGCAAAAAATTTAAGAAGGAAGATAAAGTAAAATTATCTCCCGATGTCATTGAATTATATGAAACAGTTTTGAAAAAAGAAGATACCCTGGCTCTCATGTTTATGTTTGGCCATTATCTGCCTTCATTTTATTTTCGAAATTTAGGTTGGATACAAAAGCTTTTACCGAAGATTTTTTCTGAAGATCCGGCGAAAAAAGATCTTTATTTAGCCGCGTGGGAGGGCTATCTCGCAAATAATCTTTTTGTTGAAATGTTTATGGATCCGAACATACAAAAATTATATGAACATAATATCGCTTTTTCGACAGAAGAATATACTAAACGCAAGTATTTTAGAGATATCGATGAGGGGCTTGCCATTCATCTTGCCTTGGCTTTTGCGCATTATAAAGAATTCGATTTTGAACATCCATTATTTAAATCCTTTTGGGCAAATGATAATCCCAAAAGACATGCAGCGTTTATAAGTTTTATAGGACGCTCATTTATTTCCGGCGATAATGCTCAGGCTAATTTACTTTTAAAAGAAAGTTCATTTAGCAAAACAAAATTGAAAGAATTTTGGGATTGGATTCTGGAAAATTATGAACAACCGAAATCATTGGCTGAATTTGGTTTTTGGGTCAACACTGATAAAGAAATTTTTGATATATCGTGGCTAGCTGAACATTTGAGGAAAACTATGGAAGTAACTAAGGGCGAACTTACTTGGGATTACGGTCTCACAAAATCTATTACAGCGTTAGTAAAAGCTGCGCCATCGGACACTTTAGATATATTAAAGCTTCTTCTTTTGGAATCCGGAATTCGTTCTAAACGATTACTTGTACCATTCTCTATAGAAAACGAATGGTTTGAAGCGTTTAAAATTCTCTACAATAATCCGAAAACAAAATCTGATACTTATGATCTTATAGATACGCTTATCCGCGAAGGTGGCAGCATGTTTTGGAAATTAAAAGAGGTACTTGAAAATAATAAGACATAAGTGTATATGGAAAAACCTAAATCAAGCTTCTCCAAAACTGCATATGAGATAATGAGCAGGAACGAAAGTTTTTTGTTGGCGAGTTTTAGGGATGTTTTAGATGAAATTGTAGAGCTGGCTAATGATGCTATAGATTATGCTACTGTTTATGCCAAGCAGGACATAGATAAAAAATCCTATGGCAACAAAGCTATGCATTTTTATGCTCACCATGTTTTGCTATCTAGCAGTAATACGGTTTTTTCCACACTTCTTCTGGGCAATGTTGTAGTATGTTTTCGCGAGCTGAGATTTATGTTAGAAATGCTGGCGAAATGCTATTTAGCAGATTCGCATTACCCGGATCAATTATTTTTCCAGGATAAATTAACCGAACTTCATAATAGGAATAATGGAAAGCGCATATCAGAAATCGCTTTTATAGAAGAATTTATCGGGAAAGTTAGAATTGATGAAAACATAGCCTCACTTTGGCGGGCGCTTTCGGAAGAAACTCATGGCAGAAGATTTGTAAATAGGGTTGTTGAAAATATTGTCGAAAAAAATAATATGCCTGGATACGCATTAACTACGCCTACGCCTTATAACAAAGAGGATACCGATGATTTGGATGAATTGAATAATTATGTTAAATCTTTTCGTAATATTCTGAATAAAGCTATAAATGAAAAATCTTCTTAAAAAAGTTATGACCAAAGAAGAAAAATTTGTTGTAAACCCATTGATTAAATGGTTTAAAAATCAGAAAGCGGATTGGAAATTATATAAGCCCAATTTTGGCACTGCGGCAACCGGCTGGGATATTGAGGCTCAGAGAAAGAATCAGGATTTATTGATTGAAGCAAAATACATTGATGGTCCGTTTCTTGCTTCTCTGAATGGTCTAGTAACGGCTCCGCTGGCCAATAGACCACAGCATTTAATAAAAAAGAAATATCGTGGCTGGTCTTATGGTGTCTGCTGGGCCATTGGCACAAATTATGATCAGCGCAATATTTATCAGCTTCTTTTTGATTATTTTATCCGCAATCTACTTTTTTGGAATCACTATGATCGAGATCTTCGAATGAAATATATTTTCTTTGTTAAAAATGGTCAGGTTGCAAGAGTCTTACTTTCTAAATTTCTTAATCAAAGCAAATCTTATTATAAAAACGCTAAAGGAAAATCATTGTCGGAAAGAAGAACGATTGCCGATGAATTAGCAAAAAAACTTATTAAGTTTAGCTAAATTTTGATTTCAAATGAATGCTAAAATTCGTGATACGATATACAAAATCATAAAAAAGCTGACGATTTTATTTTGTCTAATGCAAAACCGGTCAATAAAAAATAAAAACCTATTTCCTCTTAGCGGTACTCCGGTGAAAACCGCTGAAGAATTATTATTGCTTCCAAGTAAGTATCCGAATTTTGATAAGACATATCTAAATATTCATTTTCGTGAGGATTGGCAAGATATTAAAAATTTTTTACAAAAAATTTGGCCAAAATTTCAACTCATAGCCGATAGTAATTTTATTCCAGAGTTCCAAAAATATAATTTTCCACCACGTTCATGGGAAATTCACCTTTTCTCCATTTTGAATTCCTATGGTTTTAATTGTTTAAAACCCACCATTAAAAATGGTAGCCCAGACCTTAAGATTGAATTAGATAGTAAAAGGAATCTTTATATTGAAGCTGTAGTCCCAAGTAAGGGAGATGGAGTAAATTTGGTGGAGCCATTATCCAATGGAGTACATTCATTCGACTCGCTTAATCTTCCGAGAGAAAGAAGAATTTTAAATTCTTTGAGTAATAAATTACTCCAATATCAAGATGTACATAGGGGAAGGGTAGTAAAAGAAAATGATTATTATATAATTGCTATAAACTGTTCTGAGATTGAAGGATTAAATGTAGATGACTTAATGTTGGAAGTTTTGGCAGGCGTTAACCCTGTTCGTTTTTTTCCTCATCAGGGAGGTGGAGTTTTGGGATCGCCTTATCATAAAATGAGGATGTCTATTCCAAATGCAAAGGCAACTGCTCCTATAGATTTAGCAGTTTTTGACAATGTAGATTTCAATGAAATTGGCGCTATTATTTATTCCAACAAGAGTATACTTCATGCTTGTTCCAATGAAATCACTGTTATTCATAATCCAAATGTCATTATTAATAAAAAAATACCCATCGATTTCTTTTCTTGTTTTAAACAAAAGATTAAAGTGCCGAATGGCTGGCAAGACTTGGTATCCTCGATTGGAACGCCTCAAGCTTATACATTAAGGTAGTGTCGCATTTGTCGCATTTTGCTTAAAAGCTATGCGTCCAAGGAGCATCAGTATGGTAAAATTAAAAAGCGCCTAGAAACCCATATGTGGCCTCGTTTTTAACTTTTACGAGACCGAGTAGGCCAGCACCAATCAGCGCAGTATCATGGCAGACCGAAAAGCGAGTTTTTAAGCCATTTTTAACAACAGGTCCTGGGCGACCAAGAC
>Ga0209541_10009762_pt1 | contig 15478 bp, 19 predicted proteins | sample RifCSPlowO2_01_FD_184027 | JGI IMG/M metagenome (GOLD analysis project Ga0209541, IMG submission 184027) | Groundwater microbial communities from Rifle, Colorado - Rifle CSP2_plank lowO2_0.1 (SPAdes) (version 2) | ecosystem: Environmental > Aquatic > Deep subsurface > Groundwater | place...
CGAAAGGATTACAGGAAAGGAGGCGAATCTTCTCGTAAAAAAGATGGCAAATAATTCAACGCTTCCTTACTTTACAATAACCCCCACATTTTCTATATGCAGGGATGATGGTTATCTCAACGGAAAGCAGGAAAAATGCCCAAAATGCGGGAAGGAAACAGAGGTTTACAGCAGGGTTGTTGGTTACCTTAGGCCTGTAAAGGACTGGAATCTTGGCAAGCAAGAGGAATGGAAAGACAGGAAAACATTTGTTGTCTAAATTCTAATAAACCCTCTTTATCTTATTCTTGAACTCCAAAAACTTGCCCCTTCTTATCGCTTCTCTTGCCTCTTTGAGCAAGTTTTGCATGTAATAAATATTATGATAAGTTGCCAATCTGTATCCAAGACCCTCTTCCTGCAAGAGAAGATGCCTTATATAAGCCCTTGAATAATTCTTGCAAGCAATACATCTGCATTTTTCATCAATTGGCTTTTTGTCTTCCTTATATTTTGAATTGAATATCCTTAACTTTCCATTTTTTGTAAATAAGGTTCCTCGTCTTGCATTTTGCGTGGGAAATCTTGAGTCAAACATGTCAATTCCTCTCGCAATTGCCTCAATAACCTCTAAGGGATGTCCTGCCCCCATCAAGTAAACTGGCTTTCCTTCAGGAATAATTCTTTTTTGGACTTCAATTGCCTTATACTCCTGCTCTTTTGTCTCGCCTAATGCTAACCCCCCTATAGAATACCCATCAAAATTTAATGAAACAATTTCTCCCGCTGACTTTTCCCTTAAGTCGGGATAAATTCCACCTTGGCAAATCCCGAAAAGAAGCTGTCTCTTTAGGCTTGGAATATTTTTTTGAAGATTGTCATGATGGACTTTGCATCTCTTTGCCCATAATGTTGTTTTTCTTACTGCTTCATCTACCTACTCTTTTGTATGCTCAATAAGCGGCATGCTATCAAGGCACATCGCTATATCTGAACCCAAATCAAGCTGGATTTCCATATCCTTTTCTGGGGTAATAAATATCTTTTCTCCAGTAAATGGATTTCTGAATAAAACCCCCTTATCATTGGAAGAAATGTAAATCCTATCGGAATACATCTGAAATCCCCCAGAGTCAGTAACATTGATTCCCTTAAAATTCATGAATTTTCCTATCCCCCCTAATTTTTTTATTGTCTTTGCACTTGGTGTTATTGAGAGAATAAATGTATTTGATATCACTGCATTCACGCCAATTTTTTCAAGCTCTTCAGAAGACAAATGCTTTACAGACGCCTTTGTTGCGACAGGCATAAAAAAGGGTGTCTCAATTTTTCCCTTTTTTGTCTCTAAAATACCAACTCTTGCCTTTGTCTTTTTATCTTTGTGCTTTATCTGAAAAATTCTATTTTCTTTCATGATTTTAGGGCAAGCAAAAAGGTTATAAAAAGCTATTTGATTTGCGTATTAAATGGCACAAGAAATGCTTATTCTTGCAATTACCTCCTTGTCTCTCGGATTTATTCATACGCTAATCGGCCCAGACCATTACATTCCATTTATCGCAATGGCTAAGGCGGGCAAATGGCAGTTGAGAAAAACAATAATCATAACCCTTTTATGCGGCATTGGGCATATATTAAGTTCTGTCCTGCTCGGCATAATAGGAATCGCCTTGGGCATTGCAGTAACAAGATTGACTGCCATTGAATATTTACGGGGGGAGATTGCAGGATGGTTTCTCCTTATTTTTGGCTTGATTTATTTCTTATTTGGGATTTACATTGCATTAAAAAATAGCCATCATGAGCATTTTACAATAAACAAGAATAATAAGAAGGCAAATCTTACGCCTTGGATTTTATTTACAATATTTGTTTTCGGGCCGTGCGAGCCATTAATACCATTGGTTATGTATCCTGCAGCAAAGGGCAGTATTCTTGGATTATTATTGGTGACGGGCATTTTTGGCATAACAACAATTGCAACAATGCTTGCAATAGTAATAATTGCAAGTTTGGGTGTAAATCTAATGCCAATGGAAAAATTTGAGAGATATATGCATGCTTTGGCGGGCCTGGCAATACTGCTCTGCGGCATTGCTATCAAATTTTTAGGGTTATAGGGTTACAAAAAGAAATTTGAAGTTTCCCGTTCCCCCATAATTTAAAAATAAGAGAATGCCCTTGAGAATTATCTTAAATAAAAATTTAACAACTCAGAAAGAGTTTTTCCTTTGAATTTCCCAGTTTTAGTACTTACATTGTTATGAAAATCGTTATGGCGGATATTGTCTAGCCAAATCTCCTTTCTTTTGGTTTTTTTCCTCAGGGAGAAAAATAAAAAGAGGTTATTGAAAAAATTGCAGAAATAGTCTGTTTTTGAACGAATATCTATAAAGGGAATTTTCAGATTATGTGGTTCATACACGCCACCAATTGAGATTATTTTAACAACATTATCAGCCTTTCTTGCAGCATTAATTGCTATCTGAGTCCCAAGACTACAAGAGATTATCTTAACGCATTTTTTATTTTTTATTAATGATAATAAGTCTAAGGATGCTTTCGATACGGCAAACTTAAAAAAATTGCCAGACCAGTTAAAATAGATTATCTCCCTGTTATTTTTGTTAAGGAATTTTATCCATTATTCTCTCTTCCTCCCATAATAAGGTATAACATTAAATTTTTTGTAAAAGAGTAAAATCAATGATTTAAAAAATTTTATATTAGAGCTAAGATAATTCGCACCCCTTATTATTATAATTGTTTCTTTCATATTTCTAGAAAAAGGATAGTCTTTATTAATGTTTCTTAGGATATCTTAATTTTTTGGTATAAGAAAGATTTTAAAGTTCTGCCTATTGTTTATTCTCATGCTAATAAAGGGCTTCCAAAAATCAACGCTTCTTGACTATCCCGGCAAGATTGCATGCACAGTATTTCTCTTTGGATGCAATTTCAGATGCCCCTATTGTTATAACTACGAGCTTATTGAAGAAGCACTTGCAAAAAAGGTAAGAACATATTCTGAACAGGAGATAATGAACTTCTTGGAAGAGCATAGAAATTTTCTGGATGGTGTATGTATTACTGGTGGTGAGCCCACATTAAACCAAGAGTTGCCCGAATTCATAAAAAAAATCAAGCAACTTAGCTATTTGGTAAAACTTGACACAAATGGAAGCAATCCTGAAATGCTTGAACTTTTATTGAAAGAGAAATTAGTGGATTATGTGGCAATGGACTTTAAGGCCCCTTTGGAAAAATACAATGAAGCTGTGAATGCAGAGGTTAATATTGAAGCATTAAAAAAATCAGTCAATATTATAAAAAGGTTTCCCAATTACGAATTCAGGATAACAGTTGTGCCAAAGCTTACAACAAAGAAGGACCTTCTGAAAATAGCATGGTTCTTGAAGGAAAATAATGCGAACAGCTTATTCACAATCCAGCAGTTTCAGCCAAAAAAATGTTTAAATAAAGCATTTGAAAAGGAAAAGCCTTACAATGAAGAGCAATTAAAGGAATTTGTAAAAATGCTCAAGCCATATTTTAAGAAGGTTGAGGTAAGAGGTCTTGATTAAATTGAGATTGAAACGGGAAATTTCGAGGCAATTAAGAATATGAAAAGAATCTGAAGGCGAGATTTGATTCTTTCTAAAAATACCATACAAGTAATTAACTATTAATATTGTCTTTTTAAGCTAGCATTTATCTTTAAATACAATCTTCTCTTATTTTCTTCAGATAATTGTATTTTATTATCTTTAAGAAAAAGGTCCATATCTATAAGACTAAATCGGTTAACTTTATTTTCCAATGCCCATTTTATACCTTTTTCAATTATGTCTGGGAAATCTTTTTTTTCTGCTTCAGATTTTACATCTGAAATTAACAGCTCTGCATAATCTAAAGCGGCATCAATATATTCTATCAGTTCATAATCTTTTTCCTCTGCTTCATTTAAGAGTTCTTCTACTTTCTCCTTAGGAATCCCCAAATTTTTTGATAAAACTTCTTCTATATCAAACTCTTTAACATTAAAGTCATTTATGTCTATACCTTTCTCAATTATATAATCAAATATCTGTTTTCCAATCTCTGTGTAGGGGGTAGCTAATATTTCTCTAGCTTCTTTAGTTCTTATTAATTTTCTTATTGTTCTATTTACATCTAAATTTTCTAGAATACTTTCAGTCATAATTTTAAATTTTAGTTTTAATTCAGGATTTTCTATAAAATCAATATTTTTTATTCCATATTTTTTTGTCCAAAAAAGATTAACTACATCTTCTTTTACCTCATCACTATAAAGGTATTTTCTTTGTTCAATAGGAAGTTCTTCCTCTATAAAAAGCTGAACCTCTTTATTTAACTCCTCTAGTGACTTATTTTTTAATTCTTTAAGTAGACCCTCTTCATTTTCTTCTTGATTTTTCTTATCTGATATTATTTTTTCTTGTTCCATAATCTCTCTAATTAAAAATACTATAAAAGCTTATTGTTTGGAAGTTAAAAGCCCAATTAACTTAACAATATATAAGAGAAACTTATTCCATTGAGTAGTAAAAATATCAGTTTATATCTCCACTGCAGTTTCTACAGACAGAAATATTAATATTCTTTACTACTATCCAATCATCAGACTCTATAGGAAAGTTACAATTCTTGCATTTTTTAATTTTGTCAAATGCTTTGTTGCTTTTAAACATAATCTCCTTATGAGGTGGTGAAAACCCGAATAAGGGGATATTAAGAGAGAAAGGAGAATTAAAATCAATTGTTTCAAGATATTTTAAAACATATTTTTTCTCTAAATATTCAATTAACTCTGAAAGTTTTTTGTTTTTGTAACTATAAATAAAAGAGTATCTTTTCATCAAACAAATAAGAAGATTACCTTTAAAATTCTTTATTTTGCTATTTTACCAACCGATAGCTCTATAGAACCCTCAAATCTCTACTAATATACATTGCTGAAGATTTATTTAAACCTCATAATCTTAATTCCAGAGTAAAAGAAAAATCTAATAGGTATTCGCAAAATATCCAATCTTTTTTGACTTGTTTCCGCAGATGATGCATTTGCCTTCTGTCTTGCTTTCCTGCAAGTCACTTCCAAAAAGCTCATAGCCCTCTTTAATACCCTTTATTTCAAGCCAGCATCTCTCTGAACCACACCATAAAAATTTCAGAATATCCTTTTTGGAATCTTCCAAATCACCTTTTGTTTCTGCAATTCCTATGCTCCCTTCAAGCAAGGATTTAGATTTGCCAAGCAGATTTTTCTGTATCTCTTCAAGCAATTCTGGGATTTCCTTCAAAATTTTTGCTTCTGCTATTGCCATCTTGGTTCCATTGTCTCTTCTCACAACTGTAACCTGTTTTTTTTCAATGTCTTTTGGCCCTATCTCTACTCTTAACGGAACACCTTTTATCTCCCAGTCATAAAATTTGCTTCCTGGGGTTTCATCCCTCAAGTCAATTTCTACTCTTGCAATAGAAGAAATCTTTTTCTTGATTTCTAATGCCTTCTTTGTTACTTTTTCTTTGTCATCTTTATAATAAATAGGAACGATAATTGCCTGTATAGGCGCAATTTCAGGAGGAATAACCAAGCCTTTGTCATCCCCATGAGTTGCAATTAAACCGCCTAAATATCTCTCGCCATTTCCAGTGCATGTCTGCCATGCATAATCCTCCTTTCCATGAGCATCAACAAATTTAATGTCAAATTTCTTTGAATATGCCTGCCCTAAATTATTCAATGAGCCGTTTTCAAGAACCCTGCCGTCAGGCATTAAAGTGTAATATTCTGTTGCCCCGACTGCCCCGGGAAAACATTCCCATATTGGTTTCTCAACCTTTAACGGGAAGATTGCGAGTTTCTGCCATATTACATCATTCATTCTTTCTGCCTCTTTTATCTCTTGGATTGCCTCCTCTTTTGTGGAATGGGCAGTATGAATCTCATACCAAGGCCCTATCTCCCTATCCCTTATCAATGGCTTTGTCTGTTTTGTCTCATACCTATATGAAAAAACCGTCTCATAAATCCTTAACGGCAAATCAGAATATGCGCGAATCCATAAGCTAAACAACGGATACATTGCAGGCTCCCCTGTCGGCCTTAAAATATGCTTTGCCTCTTCACTCTTGCCTGAAACCCAGAATGCCTGTTCTTTGAAACCCTTCCACCAGCTCTCATTCTTCTCGCAGTAACTCAAAGGAACTATTAAAGGAAAATACATCTCCTTGATGCCTGATTCCCTGAAAAGCCCATCCCATAATGATTTTATGTTAAGCATTATGCTATAGCCATAGGGCATAAATACCCATAATCCTTTTGTATCATATCTATTGTCCAGAATATCTGCGGCAGGCAAAATCTGCTCCCACCATTCTGAAAACTCTGATTTTTTTGCCTTCAGGACATTTGATTCCCTTGCTTCTTTTTTCATATTTCTTAGAACATTAGCTAATTTAAAAATGTTTTTAGAAAGCTTTAGAATCAATTAATGCCCTTAAGGTTCCCATTCAACATGCCTAAAAATGCCTTTGCATCCACCTACTTTTCCTTCATACATAATTATTATTATTTTATTCTTGCTTAGTAATTTAAAGCAATCTGAAAGTTCAGACTCCCAATCCTGAGGTGTTCTATCAACCATTTGCTTATGGCAAACCAATGCCTTTATTCCAGAATAAATAATTGAATTAGCACAGGGAAAACAGGGTGCCCATGCCATAATCATTGTTAAACCTTCTGTCTTTACCCCCATTTTTGCTGCCTTGTAAATCACTGCTCTTTCCGCATGATTGCTTATTTGATCTTTTTTGGGTTTTTGGTCCCATCCTTCAATATCTTTTGTTCCTGGCGGGAATCCATTTGAAGCAATTACTAAATTTTCTAGATTATCATTGACTAGCATTGCAGCCGTAAAAGTAGAAATATCATTGCTATTTTCAGAAGCAAATCTGTATACTTCCCTCAGCAAGCCAGCATACTTTTGTTCAGTTGTAACTGTTACATACTTATCATACCAGTTCATATAGAAAAAGCATTTATTATGTTTAAAAACCTATCCTTTTAGTTTCTCGATAAAGGGCAAGTCAGCTTCTGTAATGTCATATTTTTCCATTTCTTTTAGGGTTGCCCATGCAAAATCATTAATATTTAGCTTCTTAATTGTCCCAGACAAGTATTTACATTTGAATCCTAAAAGCACTATGTGCTTCTCGCCCTTATATACATGAGAAGAATACTCTAAAATTTCCTCCGCCTTTATTTTTATCCCTATCTCTTCCATAATCTCTCTTTCAAGGCATTCTCTTGGGTCCTCTCCAAAGTCTAATTTTCCGCCTGGGAACTCCCAACGCATCCCATTATGAGCCTCTTTGGGCCTTTGTGTAATAAGATATTTGCCATTGTCCTCTATTATTGCAGCAGTTACAAGTATGGGAAACGCCATAATTAGTTATTACTAATCTCCTATAAAAAGATTTAGGTTTTATAAAAGAAAATACTTAATTTTTGAACACTGCATTTAAATTGCTCTTCAGCTTTTCATACATCACATCGCAATAACCATGCTCGCATCCATTAACAAGCACAAATTCCTTTGGCTCATTTGCCCTGCTGTAAGTAAACTGGGCATCTTCAAGAGTTATCACAGTATCGTTGTCTGAATGGAACATCACAACTCTTCTTGGGGAAATTTTTGAGATATATTCATTTGGATTGATTGAAGCAACAAATTGGTTAAAGTAATAATCAACAGAACTTGTCCTGAATCCTGAACTGCTTATTATAAAAGCAGCCTTTAATCTCTTGTCTCTTGCTGCAGCAATTATTGCATATCGCCCACCCATGCTCTCTCCAAGCACTGCTATTCTCTCCTTGTCAATTCCTTTTATTCTTGAAAGGACATTAACTGCATTTGTTACATCTTCTACAAATAGGTTCTGGAAAACTGCCTCATTTTTCCTATATGCCTCATAATCCTGCTGTAAATCTACTATTGCCCCGTCTGTCTCGCCAATCCCTCTTTGGTCTAATATCAATGTTGCATAACCCATTTCAAGAAACATCTGCCCATACCATTCTCTTGATTCCTTTGTTCCTGCTGCAGCAGGCAATGCGATAATTGCAGGAACCTTTTCCTTTTGCTTGAGCATAATAAGCAATCCATATACATTTTTTCCATGGCTGTTAAAAACCACCCTCTCTTTTGTGTAACTGCCATTTGTTTCAATAACCTGTAGTAAAAAAGCTGTCTTCTTTGAAGTATTATAAAAAAAGAATCCAGCAGGAATTACAATTAATACTATAATCACAAAGACAATAATTTTTGATTTCTTCATGCAAGAACAATAAGAAAAAGATATAAAAATTTTGCCCTAGGGTATAATTTCCGCCCCATTGTATTTTTCATAGGAAAAGTCCTCTTCCTGAACAATTCCTTTTCTTATTAATTCCTTAATCACTGGCATTTTTTCTTTTATAACATCGATAAGATTTCTTACAGTATTGCATATAAGCGCCTGCCCTTCATTGGGCCATAATTTTGCATAATTTGCATAAAGGCATCTTCCCCCGCATAAATCAAGAATATCGCATGAAGTACAGGGTTCATCTACAAAAATCTTCTTTAAGTTTTCTGGACTGCTTTTCCAGATATCTCCTGCCTGAAAAGCAGTTGCATCATGCATTACAGGGCAGACAGAAATCTTCCCGTTTGTTGCAATAGTGTAATTTGAATGCCCACTCCCGCATCTTAGATTTTCTTTTTTATTGTAATATAAACTTTCAAAAATTCCAAAAAATGGATAAATCTTCAGGACATTACCCTTTTTCATTTCATCAATCCAAAAATCAGCCAATTTTCTTACGCCATTATTGTACCTAAAAACAAAATCCTTGAAATTCCTTTTTTCATAATCATTCCTGTAGAAACCAGCATCTATTTGCCAATGCACTGCATCAAATCCAGCAGTAAAAAGATGTTTAACATCTTCCAAAAGGGAGGAATTCTCATCAACAACCATTCTTGCAATCAACTCTCCTGCAAAACCATTTTGTCTGATTAATTTTATATTATCCATCACTTTGTCATAACTTCCATCCCCCCGATTAAAGTCAGTAATCTTCTTATTGCCATCAAGAGAGACAAGCATAACTTTAAACTTGTTTGTGTATTCTTTGGGAAGCTTGTCAAGAAGAAGCCCATTTGTTTGAATCATATACCTTGCATCGATATTGTCCATTATTTCAGTTATTTTATCAATTTGGAGCAGGGGCTCACCGCCATAAAAGGTAAGTGTATGTTGATTATCTGACTTTTTAAGAAATTCCTTTAAATCCCCAACAGAATAGGCAATTGTTGAGGGAATTGAAAAATCAAACTTGAATTTCTCATTCAGGTTATTTCCAAAGTCCTCACAGCTTTTTGCATAACAATATCTGCATTTCAGGTTGCATGATGTTGAGGTTATTATATGAAAATACATTTTCAGGAAATTCTAAAATACCTACAAAGATATTTTGATAGAAAGATTATTTAAAATTTATCTCCCGTTCCTTCTGTAAGTTCTATGACTTCCTCTGCTATTTCTGCTTTCGCTAGGCCTTCTATGCCCCCAGTCGCTGCTCTCCCTTCTGTCTCTCCCAAATCTTGTCCTATTATGCTCTCCTCGTTCCCTGCTGTCTCTTCCTCTGTACCTATTAAATCCCCTATCATTATCCCTTGAAGCCATCCATTTTATGCTCACTCTCTCAATCTCCGGCATTTTTTCACTTGTTATCTCAAGATCATTGTCTCTCTGCACCCTCGAAAAATTTTCATAGTCCCTGCTCGCAAGAATGCTTATTGCCTTCCCCTCTTTTCCAGCTCTTGCAGTTCGTCCTATCCTGTGGATATATTCCTTGCTTTCTTTTGGGATGTCATAATTGTAAACATGCGAAACATCTTTTATGTCAAGCCCTCTTGCAGCAACATCAGTGCATACAAGGACATAAACCTCTGCTGAATGGAACTGGCGCATTGTCCTGTTCCTTTTTTCCTGGGAAAACCCGCCATGAACAGCCAAGGCCTCTACTCCCGAATACTTCAGATTCTTTGCAACAAAGTCTGTGTTTGTTCTTGTGTTGCAGAAAACCATTACGAGCCCTGCTTTTTCATTTTTCAGCAGATGAACAAGCAAGGAAAACTTCAAGTTGTCTGGAACATCATAATAAACCTGGGTTAATTTCTTGGGGTCAACATAAGCCTCTGCAGAAACTTCATGAGGTTCGTTCATATATTTTTTTGCAAGATGAGCAATTTCGCTGTAGATTGTGGCAGAAAATAAGAGTGTCTGCCTTTTTTTAGGGCATTGCCTTATTATCCTTTCAACATCTCTGATAAACCCCATATCGAGCATTCTGTCTGCTTCATCCAAAACAAGAGTTTTTATATTGCTTATATCAATTGTTCTCCTTTCAAGATGGTCAAGTATTCTCCCAGGTGTGCCGACAACGATATCTGTATCTCTTAGTTCGGATATTTGCGGGTTAATTGACAAACCGCCGTAAACAGCAGTAATCCCCAATGGCTTGTATTTTGAAAATTTCGTTAATGCCTTTGCGACCTGCTCTGCAAGCTCCCTTGTCGGTGTTAAAATCAGGGCTTGAATGCCCTTGCCTCTTTCTGAATTCTGTATAATCTGCGCCCCAAATACAAGCGTCTTTCCAGAGCCTGTTGCAGAGCCAGCTATAACATCCTTTCCGGCAAGAATCAACGGGATTGCTTTTTCCTGTATCTCACTTGGTTTTTCAAACCTTTGCTCTTCTATTGTTTTTACAATGGGCTCAATAATTCCCAGTTTTCTAAATCTTTCCATGATTATCTTATATTAATCAAAACCAACAAGAAAAAGGCTAATGCTTTTTCTTTGAACCTTAATTAATCCATGAATTTTGATTATCTATTAAATACCAATCAAAAATATCCTTTATAAGCCTTTGTATTTTTGCTTTAGTCAGTATCATTAATCCTGATTATATGATACCCAAATTGCGTCTTGACAGGACCTATAATCGCGCCTTTCTTCCCAGAAAATGCTGCAGTCTCAAACTCCCTAACCATCTGCCCCCTTGAGAACCATCCAAGATTGCCTCCCTTTTTCCCAGAAGGGCAAAGTGATTTTTCCTTGGCAAGCTCTTCAAAGGACTTTCCCTGCTTCATGTAAGTAAGACATGCAAGCGCTTCAGTCTCAGTTTTTACAAGAATATGAGATGCATTCAATTTATTTGGCATGCCCTTACATATTTAGGGGTATTTTTAAACTTAATTAAAAAAAATAATAAGAAAAGACAAAAAAAATAAAAAAGTATATTGCTATGTCAAGAGAATTAATATCTTCTCTTCTTCATGAAGCAATCTTTGCAATAAACTGGCTTGCCTTCTGTAGGTTTGAATGGAACTTCACATTCTTTGCCACATTCAGAACAAACTGCTTTGTGCATCTCTCTAGGTCCGAAATCTCTTCGGAAACCGCCTCGGTTAAAATCTCCCATCGTTATTTCCTCCTTACATTACACATAACATAAAAGAAACCTTTCAAGTCCCTAATATGCTATAAAATCTATAATTTTAGATGGTTTATAAACCTTGTTACTGCCTATTATAAAGGAGATAACCTATCCAGCAAACAAAAAGCTTTAAAAATAATTTTTGATTAAAACTTTCATGCCCAAATGGTGTAGTGGCCTAGCATAAGACCCTGTCACGCTACAGTTTCTCTTTAGAAACAGAGGAAATCTGAAGATTTCCTATGCCCCGAAAAGCACAGCTTTTCGCGGAGAGAAACTCTAGGTAGGTAGAGAAACTACAATTGCCTAGATAACGCGGAACGGTCTCGACCCGAGTTCGAATCTCGGTTTGGGCGTAATATATTTTTGTGATCTTAAAGGGATGAAGAAAAGCCCATCTCCTAATAAGGTTTTTAAGTTAACAGAACAATAATTCATAAGATTTATATATTAGAATATTCGAATATATTAATGAAAGAAATCTATAAACTTCATGCCGAAATGTGCAAGGTTTTCTCTAATCCTATTAGGCTGGAGATTCTCAATCTGCTTAAATATAACAAGATGTCTGTAACAGAAATTATAGACAGGTCAAAATTAAGCCAAGCAAATATATCACAACATTTGTCAATAATGAAATCGAAGGGGATAGTTGCCTCAAACAGAAAAGGCAAAAATATCTATTACAAACTTACTAATCCAAAAATAATCAAGGCGTTTGACATAATAAGACAGGTATTGGCTGAAAGACTAAAGGAAAATGGAAAGATTGTTACAAAATTATAGGCACGAAAAAGGAGATAGATAAGTGATATTTATGGAAGAAAACAAAAATGTTTTGTTCTGGGTCCTTGCAGCCGTAGCATTGTTTTTCCTGTTCGGCAGTTTTGGAATGGGAGGCTACGGAATGATGGGCTTTGGAATGGGATTCGGATTCCTCTTTATGTTGCTGTTTTGGGGGCTTATTATCTGGTTTATAATTACCTTAATTAATGCTAACCAACCCAATAAAAATGGGTCAGACAATGCATTGGAGATTCTTAGAAAAAGATATGCTTTAGGAGAGATAAATAAGAAGCACTATGAAGAAATGAGAAAAGAATTGGTGTGAAAATGAAAATAGAAGACTTCGCATACATTGTTGAAACAAAAAAAAGCTTTGATGAGGCAGTTGTTTCAGTTTTAAAGGCAGTTGAACAAAAAGGCTGGTCTTTGTTCCAGATTTATGATGTAAAAGAAAGGCTGGCAGCAAAAGGATTTGAACAAAAACCATTAAAAATAATTGAAATTTGTTCTGGGAAATATGCAAACCAATTCCTGAATAAAAATAGGTTAATCTCACTTTGTATGCCCTGCAAAATCAATGTTCTGGAAGAAAATGGGTATGTAAAAATTATTGGAATGAAGCCTACTATGATTTCGCAATTCTTTCCAGAAGTAAGCAAGAAAGAAGCTGAGGAAGTTGAAAAAGATATTAAAGAAATTGTTGATAACGCCAAGTGAAAAAATGAAATTTACACCATTACGCTTTCAAGGATCATTAGCTGCTGGGGGAGTGGCACTGATGCCTTTTGTTTTTATGCAATTCAGCCTGCCCCACGAGAAAGGGCTGATCAGGCTATCAGATATAAATTTCGCAAGCATAACCACTGCCAATAATTTTTTTCTTTTATCTTTGATAGGTGTGATGCTATTATTCACGATAATACATTTCATTCTCACGGCTTTTTTTCTTAAAGATTTAACGCATTGGCTATCTGATAAGAAAGATGCCAAGGATTTTTTAAATACTCCTTTGGTCAATATAGGCATATTCTCCCCAATAATCTCTATATCCATGAGCCTGAACGTATTGTTTGGGCCCATCTCATTTTTTTGGCCAGCCCTGGCAGATAATTTGCAATCAATGATGCTGCCCGCAATACTATTCTGGAGCATTATCTGGCTTGTCCTCATCATATTGGAAATTAAAACAGTAAACACGTTGGTTACTAGGCCAATAGAAGTTGAAAAGTTGAACTTTAGCTTTTTATTAGACAGCTTCGCATTCGGCATGGTATCTCTTGCAGGGTCAGGTATTGCAGTGTTATCGAAAAATATCCTGATTGCATCAGCTGCTGCAATGATGACGCTGGTCATCTTTTTTATCGGTTTTTTATTTTTTATAGCCAAATTCATAATCCTTATCCAAGATCAATTAAAGGCAAGCCGCTTGCCAGAAAACTCGCATCTGCTGCTCATGCTGGTTGTAATCCCAATTGTTTGTCTTTACGGTATCAGTTTTTATAAGATAGGCACTTACATAAAGAACGCTTTTCTTTATAACCTTGAAATATCATCTTATCTGGTTATTGTTTTCGCATTAGTTTTTTCAGTGATTTACTTCATTTTCTCATTATACTTGCTCAAAAATTATTTTTTAAGGGAGTTCATAAAGGAAGGATTTTACCCGAGCCAATGGGGAATTGTCTGCGCTCTTGTCGGTGTTGAAGTGCTTGGGATGTACACCTACGGAAATTACTATTCAATGCCCTTGATATATATTGGGAGTTATGCCTCTATTTTCATTGCATCATTATTATACCTATTAATACTAATTCGCTATTTACGATCTGAAAGGGTTAAAAAGAGGATTGATAAATTACAAGGAGGTTAACCATGAAATTAGGAGTAATTATCTCAACGAACGATGCGGAGACATGCTGGAATGCTTTAAGATACGCAAACTTCAGCCTTAGCCAGAAGGATGAGGTTAAGATTTTTCTTATAAGCAAGGGCGTTGAGTACGAGAAGATAAGCACTGAGAAATACAATACCATAGAGCAAGCTGAGAAATTCCTTCAGGACGGCGGCAAGATTCTTGCGTGCGGCACATGCATCAAGTCAAGGGAGCAGAAAGAATCGAATCTCTGTCCTATTAACTCGATGAAAGACCTTTACGAAATTGTGAAGGAAAGCGAGAAGGTTGTTTCTTTTTAGCAGGAAATGGAGAAGGTTATGAACTCAGAAAATGCTATCACCAGGCCAATCTACTTAGACTATAATGCCAGCACCCCTCATGACCCGGAGGTTATTTCTGCCATGCATCCCTATTTAGGGGAATATTTTGGTAATCCCTCCAGCTCTCATTGGTATGGCGTTCAAACAAAAAATGCAGTAGAGAATGCACGCAGGCAGGTTGCCAGTTTGTTGAATAGTAAGCCTGAGGAGATTATTTTTACGAGCGGTGGGACAGAATCGAATAACTATGCAATCAAGGGCATAGCCTTTGCTCATCGCGATAAAGGCAACCATATCATTACTACTCAAATCGAACATCCGGCAGTAACAGAGGTATGCAAATTTTTGGAAGAACATGGCTTTAAAATTACTTATCTGCCAGTTGATGAGTCTGGACTGGTAAGTGTTTCTGATGCAGAGAAGGCAATCACGCCAGAAACTATTCTTATTACAATTATGCATGCAAATAACGAGGTTGGCACTGTTCAGCCAATTGAGCAGATATCCAAAATCGCGAGAAAACATAATATTGTTTTCCATACAGATGCCGCGCAATCAATTGGCAAGATTCCTACAGATGTAAATGTCCTTGGAGTTGATCTTTTATCCATAGCAGGCCATAAGCTGTATGCTCCCAAAGGAATCGGCGCACTCTATATCCGTCAAGGTGTGCAATTAGAAAAATTTATGCATGGGGCAGGACATGAACAGGGAAGAAGAGCCGGAACTGAGAATGTTTTAGAGATAGTTGGATTGGGAAAGGCCTGTGAAATTGCCAAGAGGGATTGGGATAGGAATATGTCACACATGAGAGCAATGCGGGACAGATTATATGACGGATTGAAAGAAAAATGCAAGGAGATAAGACTTAATGGTCATTCTGAAAAACGCTTGCCCAATACCTTGAGTGTAAGTTTCCGTGGT
>Ga0209541_10009763_pt1 | contig 15477 bp, 11 predicted proteins | sample RifCSPlowO2_01_FD_184027 | JGI IMG/M metagenome (GOLD analysis project Ga0209541, IMG submission 184027) | Groundwater microbial communities from Rifle, Colorado - Rifle CSP2_plank lowO2_0.1 (SPAdes) (version 2) | ecosystem: Environmental > Aquatic > Deep subsurface > Groundwater | place...
TCCCTCTTGCTCTCAAATACTTCTCTTTCAACCAAGAAACACCATCCCTCTCAAAATAATGAGAGGAAGAAGATAAATTATACCAAATATGATACGACACAAGCAGCATCTCTTCACATTCATCTATTTTCTCAAGTTGTGTAGAATCAACCATATTCACCAACGGCAAAAGCCCTCGTAACTCTCTTCTCAACACATGATGCTGTTTATTATACCCATGTAACGGCTCATGAGGGTGATAAAGCGGTCTCTCATTTAATCCAAAACCAGCCGAAATATCTCGTATAAATGTAGAATAGTGTCCTTCAAACGGCTGCCAAAGTAACGATAACATCTCAACTGTAAATCTCTTATCCACATCATCCGCCACACGAACTAAACTCTCAAGTATTTGCAATCCAGAAAGAGACGGCACATTAAGTAATGTGGATACCGCCTCAGTTCCATCTGTCAATCTCCTTGCTGCCATTTCCTTTTGCGCCATAAAAAAATAACCCTCAAAAGAGTGCATTTAACGCTCAAACGGATGCTTCCCCCCAATACAATACGTGCATAAATGCTGTGGGGGAATACCTGCCCGCTGAAAACCTTTTAACATTCCTTCTAACGAAATATATCGCACCTGAATTCCAACCTCAGAAGATATTTGTTCTATTGTTTTCCCTCGTGCAATAAAGTTTGTTTTATCAGCCGGCATATTCACTCCAAACATACATCCCCGCGCAATTCCATCCACTCCTACAATACCAATCGGTGGTGTATAATTAATCACAAACGCTTCCGCCACTCCCACTTCGTGATATAATAATTGCTGTACTCGCTTAATTACCGTTCCTCGTACTGTACTATCATCAATTACCACAACCCGTTTACCTTTTAATCTCTCTCGCATTCTGGGCAGTAAAAATAAATTCTCCTCAATTGCCAAATCTCTCTTCTCTTGACTTGGCTCCATAAACGACCTCACTTCATCCAACTTATAAAAAACAGAAGTCGCACTCTTTCCAATTTTTTCCGCAAACACATCCGCCGCCGCTTCAGGACAATTTGGCACCCATGTAACCACATCAATACCTGCAGGACAACATTCCTCTGCTGCAATCTCGCCTAAAATCATCCGCAGCTCATTAATACTCACTCCATTTGTAATCGAATCCCGATGCCCTAAATAATTATGTTCAAAAAAACAATACGACAACGCCGGTTCCACTACCTGCCTTCGTTGCGCAACTCCCGTTGGCGTTAAATAATAAACAGATCCCGGCACTAAATTACGTTTCAGCACCGCTCCATTTTTTCGCAGCGCAATATCTTCTGATGCAATCACTACTTTTCCATCTTTTTCTCCTAACACCCCTGGCTTTATTCCCGTTCTATCACGAAGTACCATCACTCCTGCCCTCTCTTTCTGTGCTATTGCAATCGTATACGATCCTGGAATGGTATTGAGAAAGTGAAATTCACCCTGTTGCGCAAAATAATGCAGTAATGCTTCTGTATCACACGTTGTTCGTAACGTACTTTTATCAATAGAACTAAAATACTTCTCCTCTACTTGGCCATTATGAACCGCCGCAAAATCACAATCCCGAATAATTACGTGCGACCCATAATACTCCTCAATGCCGCCTATCGTTTGCGGATGCGCACTCGCAAGTAAATTCATCTCACTTCCTTTCGTTTTATATCGTACATGAGCCATATACGTATGATAATTTGAACTTGGAAAAATATCCTCAAGACTACTTAACGCCACTGCCTTTACTGGACCAATCCATTTCATCACATCAATTTTTCTATCCCCAATTGCCGCAATCCCTGCCGCATCTCTCCCTCGATGTTGTAAATCCTGAATCATCGCATACGCATCATGCAACGTATGCGCAACCACTAATCCACAATTATGTTCTAGAAATTCCCCCATACACGCTGAATAAAAAAACGCTATAAATACATTACGGTACTCAAACACAACTATACCACTCCCCACATCCTCTCTTATTTATAAACCCCCCTCCTCTTCAGATTCTCCCAATCCAAACATTTATTAATCAAAATAAGATACTCCACCTATGGTCAAATTTCCTCAAACAACCATCAATTTCAATGCACTCCCTTCCCATTACGCGTTAGAATTCGAACCAAACTTCTCAACCTTCACCTTTCGTGCCAAAGCAACAATAACTCTCACCCTTCAAAAAGCCGTAAAACTAATAACATTGCACACCAAAGAACTCACCATCAAAAATGTGCAACTAATTCATAATAAACTCACCTACGAACCTCAAATCCACGTCAACGAACCAAAAGAAGAACTCCAATTAACCTTGCCAAAAGCTCTCAAAGGCCCAGCCACTGTAATCATTGAATATCAAGGAGTCCATAACGATCAAATGTATGGCTTCTATCGCAGTCAATACACCCAAAACAATAAACAAGAATATATGCTTACAACCCAATTCGAAGCCGCAAACGCCCGAGCCGCTTTCCCCTGCTTTGATGAACCTTTTTTCAAATCAACATTTGACGTTTCTATCACCACAGAAAAACAACTCACCGTTATCAGTAACATGCCCATAAAAAAAGAAATTCAACAGGGCCAAAACAAAAAACAAGTTGTCTTCCAAACCTCTCCCAAGATGTCTACCTACCTCTTATATATTGGCATTGGCACCTTCCTCTACAAAGCCACAAAATTAAACAACGTCGACATCCGCGTCTACACCACTCCCGACAAAATCAAATACGCCGACCTCTCATTACAGTACACTAAAATTTTTCTCGACTACTTTCAAAAATATTTTCAGATTCGCTATCCACTCCCTAAATTAGATATGCTCGCCATTCCCGACTTTGCCTCTGGCGCCATGGAAAATTGGGGCGCAATAACATTTAGAGAAATCGCGCTCCTAGGCGACGAAAACACCTCTGTTGTCGTCAAACAAAACATCGCCATCACTGTTGCCCACGAACTTGCTCACCAATGGTTTGGTAACCTCGTAACAATGCAATGGTGGGAAGATTTATGGTTAAATGAAAGCTTCGCCACGTTTATGAGTTATAAAGCTGTGCACGATTCATTTCCTGAATGGGACTTACCACTACAATACTTTGAAGACACAATCTGTAACGCTCTCTCTGCCGACCAATTAATCTCAACTCATCCCATCAACGTCAAAGTAAATACCCCTGGGGAAGTCGATGAAATATTTGACCATATTAGCTACGACAAAGGCGGCAGTGTCTTACACATGATAGAACATTTTGTCGGTAAGAACACATTTCAAGAAGGCTTAACTAAATATCTTCAAAAATACTCCTACAAAAATGCCACCAAATTTGATTTGTGGACTGAATTGCAACACGTCTCCCAAAAAAAGAACCTCACTGCGATGGTCCACCGCTGGATAACATTACCCGGCTACCCTCTCATTACCGTTAAAAAAACTAAAATTGGTTTCGAACTCACCCAACAACGCTTCACATTAAAACACAAAACATTCAACCAGCAATGGCTTGTCCCAATCGTCTATCAGACCGCAGAAAACACAACCAAAAACATTCTTCTCTCAGCAAAAACCCAAACAATCAAAGAACCATCTGCTTGGATTAAACTCAACGCCAATCAAGACGGCTTCTATCGTGTCGCCTATGACGCTGCTTCATTAAAACAACTTGGGATCGCCATCAAACAAAAAACTCTTCCCCCACTTGACACCGCAGGGATTGAAAATGATTTATTTGCGTTAACCATCCAAGGCAAATATCACCTGCAAGATTACCTCCAATTCATTGAACAATACTGCCTCAACACCCAATACCCGCTCAATTCCAGCATCTCCGCTCATCTTGGCTCATTATTTCGCCTCACCTACAACAAAAAAGCCGCATTTTCCCAAGTCCAAAAACTCTCTGTAACATTTCACAACAAACTGATTCAACAACTTGGTTGGCAGCGCAAAAAAAACGAACCAAACACTCAAACCATGCTGCGTTCCATGACTATTTTCTCCCTAGGTCTTGCCAAGCATAAATCCACTCTGCAACAAGCCTCGCAATTATTCCAACAACTCAAACTCAAAAATAATCTTGATCCAAACCTCAAAGGCGTAACATATAATCTCGCCGCCTGGCATGGCAAAGAAGACACATTCAACTACATACTTGAAAAATATAAACAAGAACCTCTCCCCGAAGAACAACGCCGCTTACTTCGTGCGCTCTCCATGTTTCCAACCGCTCCTCTTCAACATCGTGCGTTAGATATCTCTCAAACGTCAACCGTTCGTCTGCAAGACTCCTACGTCATCCCTCTAAGCCTCTCCGGCAATCCAACATGCACTTTTATCTGGCAATGGACAAAACAGAATTGGCCCCAATTAATGAAAAAATACTCCTCTGGCACCCATATGCTTCCTCATTTCGTTCAAAACCTCGCTGGCACCGACAACAAAAAAGAACAACAAGAAATAAAAACATTTTTTGCTCAGAAACAACATCAGCGTGACGACATTAAGATGGCGATTACGCAGACGCTAGAGCGCATTGATGTGATAATTCACTTTTTGGAAAAGAATGGGATAAAGTGAACAAAAGGCATTTATGAGATTCGCTAGAATCATAAATTGCATAATAAAAATCTCATAATTAATCTAATTAACTATCAGCTATTACAAAAAGTATTTTCTCTTATTTACTTAGCTTTTGAATTGCCTCTAAAAATAATCGATTCTCCTCTTTCACACCTATTGTTACTCGTAACATATTATGCAGTTTCTTATCTTCATGAAATTTAACTGCTATTTTCTTTTCTGATAACGCTAATTTTAACTTTTCTTTTATTTTCACGGGGAATTCAACCAATATAAAATTTGCTTCTGATTCATACGCTCTCCAACCTGGTATTTTGTTTATCTCTTCAGATATTTTCTTCCGATCTTCCAATATTTTATTTTTCACATTTATATAATACAAATCAGAATGTAAAGCAGCTAAAACTATTTTTTCAGAAAGTCTATTGTACCCAAGATACAGTTTTTGATAATTCAATCTCTTTAAAGCCTCTTTTCCACATAACGCATACCCAATTCGGAGTCCTGCAAGAGCATATAGCTTGGAAAAACTCCGTAACACCAATAAATTAGGATACTTAAGAATTAATTGGTTCAATTTTTTTTGATCATAATTATTTTGAAAATCAAAATAAGCCTCATCTAATACCACTACAGTCTTTTTTGTAGTTATATCCATAAATTTCTCCAAATCTAAAAAATTGATTGAGTTACCAGTAGGATTATTAGGTGAAGTGAGTATGACTAGAATTGGATTCACCAACTTATATTTCTCAATTAAATCACGCATATCATACTCATATCGCAGATTATGTTTTATCATCTTAAATATTTCTTTCTTGCCTCCTCTTCTTTTTATCTGTTCAACATAAAAATTCCACGCATAATCCGAAATCAATACTTTATCATGTAAACCTACAACATTATCAAAAATCAACCGTAAGATATTTTCTCCCCCATATTCTAACATAATTTGTTCTTGAGGAAAATTAAATTTAGCGGATAATATAGGGGTGATTTCATCTGTAAAATATGTCGAATAAGAGATAAATAACTCTGGATCTACTTCTTTTAATATCTCATAACATTTTGGTGCCGGGCCATAACGATTTTCATTACGATTCAAATTAATCATTAAACTCAAACTAAGACACATTTGTTAATAAACTTTACTCAATCGAATCTTCCTTCTCTTCCACAACCTTCTTAAAACCACATTCATAAAAGCCCCCTAAATGGAACAAATCGACATCACCCTCATCGGCGGCGGCGTCATCGGTCTCACCACCGCCTACTACCTCGCACAAGCCCATCCGCATAAATCCATCGTCATTCTCGAAAAAAACAAACGCCTCAGCGAAGAACAATCCACCCACAACTCCGGCGTCCTTCATGCCGGCTGGGCCTACACACCAAATTCTCTCAAAGCCAAACTCTGCGTCGAAGGTAACAACCTCATCCAACAATTCGCAACAGTTCATCACATCCCCCACCAAGAAACCGGCAAACTCGTAGTAGCTACCACTCAACGCGAACTTGATATTCTTAACTTTTATCACCGCCGCGCCATTCAAAATCAAGTGGCAAATATTGAATTCCTCTCAGCCACAAAAATAAATTCATACGAACCAAACCTCACCGGCATCGCCGCCCTCTACATCCCCTCTGTCGGCATTATCGACGCCGCATCCTATTGCAAAAAACTAGAACAACTTGTAACACAACACAACGGCATTATTCTCCCGCAACATAACGTCACCAACATAACTCCAAAAGAACATTCCTTTCTCCTAACCCTCCAAACCCCCACCGCAACAGAACAATTCGAAACAAACATCCTCATCAACACCTCAGGGCTCAACGCCACATCAATTGGCAAAATGATCAATCCCAATTTCCCCTACCTCATCAGCCCCACCTGCGGCGAATACATGAAATTTAATAAAACCACAAGACCAGACCTCAACATGTCCGGCCTCAACGTCTATCCCGTCCCCCAACCAATTAAAGGTATGTACGACGAACATCATCAACAAAAATACGCCCTCGGCAACCATCTCACCCCCACATTTGATATGCAGCCAGATGGTTCCATTTCTCTTGGAAATATTGTTTTAGTTGGTCCGCTTACCACTCCCTACAACCCAGCCATCCCTCCACACTTTCAACAAAAAAAATCACCGCAAGATTTCATCCAAACCCTTCACCCCTATTTCCCAAATATACAAGAAGAAGATCTCCAATACGACCAAATCGGCATCCAAGCAAAACTCAATGGCTACAACGACTTTGTCATTGAACAAGACCATCAACATAAAAACGCATTCCATATACTTGCTGATTCACCTGGTCTCACCTCTTCATTAGCTATTGCGCAATATTTTATAGAACATATTTTCAAAGGATAAATAATAAAGAGTGCACCTAACATATGAACCTATATTCATATGATTGCATTTAACAATAAAGTGCATTTAACATCATAACTTCAACTCAAATGGAAGTTATCGTACCGTATACCTCTCTTTCACTTCTGTCTTATAATCTTTAATCTCTTGCATAACTCGTTTCTTATCCCATCCTAGCAACTTCCCCATCTCAGTTGCCACATCCTCAACACAATCAAGCCCCTGTCCCTCACCAGTTCCAATCCCTGATCGTCGCAATAAAAAATCACCCACACACTTCACTTTCTCAACCGCAACACAATAATGAACTTCCGCCATTACATCTTGATGATATTTTGAAATTCTCTTCAACAATCGTTTATCTTTCCTACAAAAAGCCAATACTTTCTCATACTCCGTACCAAACATATCAATAAGATACTGCGCCTGCTCTCGTTCCAACCCAAACTCTTTCTCAATTTTTACCACCTGCTCGCGTGTATACTTCTCAATATTCGCAATCTCCCCTCCAACTAACGCCGTTCGCCGCGTCACACATCTCTTCCCCGTACGTCCCAACTTCTTTAAAATATCATTAACCGCTTCCTCTGCTAAACTTCTATTGGTTGTAATTTTCCCAGAGATAATAGAAATATATCCAGTAATTCCCAAGTCGTTATAATCATGAATAATATGACTGCGCGGAATATCACCTGGTGCTTCACGTCGAACCGCAGGCAGCGGTCGCACGCCAGCATACGCAGAAATAATCTTCTTCAAATCTAAATCTGCATCAGGAAATAATCTATTCGTCTCCAAAATAAAATACTCCGCTTCCTTTCGTGTCGGATACACTTGATCTAAATTACCTTTGTAAGGAATATCCGTCGTTCCAATCAACATATACCCCCGCCATGGAATGATAAAGATCGGCCGTCGATCCGCATACGCCTCAACATACATCGCTCGCCGTGGCGCATTCTTCCACTCTTTTACTACAATATGACTCCCTTTCGTTCCTCCAATCTCACTTTTCAACAGTTCCCTCCCTTTCTGCAACAATTCATTTGTCATATCCACCCATGGCCCAGACGCATTTACAACCATCTTAGCAAAATATTCCTCCTCTTTCCCGCTCAACCCATCTCGTACTCGAACCCCTCTCACAATACTTCCTTCAGTTAACACTTTCACAACCTCTGTATAATTAGCAACAACTGCCCCCTCTTTCTCCGCCTGCAATACATTAGCTAAACATAATCGCTCAGGAAAATTCACCTGGCCATCATAATACGCTACCCCTCCGCGTAACCCCTCAGTCTCAATTCCCGGCTCAAGCAATCTCATTGCTAACGCATTTTTAAAATAACTATGCCACGGCAGCGACTTCAAAATAGAAAGCACATCATACCCCCACATCCCTAAACGTAAATACCATAAATCCCGTGTGCTATGAATATAATTTGGGATCAGAAAATGCAACGGCCGTACCAAATGCGGTGCCGTCTTCAACAAATACTCTCGTTCTTGCAGCGCCTCAAACACCAATCCAAACTCAAACTGCTCTAAATACCGTAATCCCCCATGAATTAATCGCGATGAAAATTGCGTTGTCCCCGAACCAAAATCACCTTTCTCAAATAACGCAACTTTTAATCCGCGCAGCGCCGCATCTCGTGCAATCGCTGCACCATTAATTCCCCCACCAATCACAATCACATCAAATATATTTTTTTCAGTCATACCATTAGGATTACCTTGGAGAATAAAAACATTGCTATTTTTTAAACAACCAGAAAAAAATACAAACAAAAATAAAAAATATATAAATAAAAAAATTTACTTCTTCGCACCTAAGATTCGAAACATCGTTGTACTACACTTAGGACAGCTACCTTTCAATGCTCTTCGTTTAACGCCGCCTTTGCCATTCATGCTTACTTCTTTTGCATTCGCAATCTCTCGCTTCGTCTTACACTTTACACAATATCCTTGTTCACCCATATTCATCAATCCTCCTTTCTATATACTTTAAGTTTAATCCTGACGCGAAAAAATCCCCACCCCTCTCTTTTCGCAAGGATTCTGCTCTTAACGCTCATTCTTCTTAAAAAGCTTTCGGAAATTTGGCTTTATTTAGGGGAGAATTGTGAGTTTGGAGTAGTGTTTTAATTCTTTTGATCATGCGCTATTTTTAATCGAACTTGGTAATATTCACTATACAGATATGTATAATTTGTACCTCTCCTAAATTTAATTCAATCATTAAACTTCTGTATCTGCAAAAGAAACAGTTCCACATCTCGTTCTAATTCTTCCCTCAGCGCTTTATAAATAACTTCATCATCCACAATACCATATTCATGAGCTAAAATATTACGCATCCCTTTCAAATTCTTAAGCTGTGCCGATAAATCAGCAGTAATTATTCCTTGCGTTACTGCCATTTGAAATACACTTTTTTCATCTTCTGGAATTTTCAATTTTTTTGCTCGAAATACCAGAAAAACCAAATCAACAATTGCTTCAGTGATTCGTTCAATATAGCGTTCACACGCCGCTTTCGTTTTATAATCGTGAGAATATTCTTCAAATTCAGCTGGGATTAATGTCAGCAATTGCTCTAACAACAGCCTCATTTCTTCAATCTTATCATTAATTCGTTCACTCATATAGTAAATTGCTCTAATATTGTTACAAATACAATGGCAATTTACTTATTAGATAATTGTGTGTAATATAATAAAAAAACACAATTATCTATACAACACTTTTCCTCTCAAATCAATCTCTTTTTTAATTTTATCAGCAAGGATATTATACACTTGTATATCAACTTTTTCTACCTCTCCAAGTATTCTGCGCCGAAAATCAAACGCCTCTTGACGTGTAATCTCTGAAAACAATACCGCAATATCAATATCTGAACGAAAACTTCGTATTCCTTCTGCCGTTGAACCAAATAAAATTATTTTCCTAATCTTTGGCATAAGTTTATCTTCTTGTATTATCTGCATCACTTCTGCAATCTGCTCTTTGACATCCGCTCCTTTCTTTAACTCAAACTCTGCCGCATATACTTGCACTTCTTTAATAAAATCAAATTTCTTACGAATATCCCGAGAAAGCCTATTCTTCTCCGATTGCGTTAAATTAATCCCCTGCAGTTGCTTTTCAATAATCTTGAGCTCTCGCTCACCAAATATCTTGCGCGTGTTCTGGTTTTGTTTAAGAAATTGTATGAATTTCATAAGTAACCTCAATCTAGGTTATAATAACCATTATGTAGGTTATATTTAAATGTTTCTCATTATTATCACAAATAAGAAATAGCTTTTTTATTTCAATCAAACCTAAAAATTTTTCCGAATATAATCAAAAATATTTCTTTTACTCACACAAGTTAATCCTGCTCGTTGTGCTTTATCAATTAACTCATCAGTTGCGGTTATTGTTAAAAATTTAACTTTCCCTTCGTTCATCTCTTTTTCAATATGTCGATAAATCTGTAGTGCGGGATCTAAATTATTTACCCCTCTATTTCCAAGATTCGCATCCATTACATAAACATGAAATGCGGATACATACGTCTCAGAAGTAGATTCTTGAATACCCATTCGCTCAAGCATTTCGTCTATAGTTGAAGCAGAGGTGACATCATATCCTTTTCGTTCAAAAATTCTCCCTAAATCCGTAGCATAATCAGGATGATGCATCCCAAGTAAAACTGATAAGTGTTCTGTCATTATTTTATCTCCAAAAATTATAAAACAACCCCAACTCCCACTTTAAACCTCTCCGTCACAAGAGAAGTCTCACCCATAAACACAATCTCCTTAACATTCAACACCGCTTTCAAATCTCCCAACACTTTCCCAACTCGTTCCGCAACCCCTTCACCAACTAACACAAGCGTCGCTAACTCCTGCTTCATCGACACTTGCTTCTCAGATTTAAACTTACGCACTGTATTAATAATATCAACCCCATACTCCCCCGCATCACCAGCCGTCACTCCAAACGCCACCGGCCACGCCGCAACATGAATACTCTTTTTCTGTTCACGAGAAGCAAAATACAACTGATAAATCTCTTCCGTAATATGCGGCATGATCGGCGCCATCATCTTCAACACCGCAAGCAATGAATGATACAATACATACTGCGCACTCTTACGACCAGCTACCCCTCGTTTATCCGGATTATACAACCGATCTTTCACAATCTCCACATAATTGTCACACAGCGTATGCCAAAAGAACTGCTCAACTGCCGCTTTCGTTCTGCTATACTCATACTCCTCAAAACAGGTTGTACTCTGTGTAATAGCCAAATCCAACTTCTCCATCATCCATACATCAAACTCATCCGTTAAACGCACTTTTTCCAAATGATCAAAATCCTCAAGATGCATCAGCGCAAACTTTGACGCATTCCATAACTTGGTCACAAACTTCTGCCCTGTCAACAAATCTTTTTCCATAAACGGCAAATCATCGCCTAACTTTGACCCTGCCGCCCAAAATCGTAACGCATCCGCGCTAAATTTCTCAATCATCACCTGCGGCTCCACAATATTGCCCAGCGACTTTGACATCTTTCGTCCTTGCGGATCCTGCGCATGCCCCGAAATCATCACTCTTTTCCACGGAATTCGTTTGTGATGAAACACACTTTTGACCACAGTATAAAACAACCACGTCCGAATAATATCATGCGCCTGCGGTCGTAATGCACACGCCGTATCCTCATACTTAAAATCATATTCTCCTGTATGCACCCAATTACTTGCAATATCCGGGGTCGAAGAAGACGTCGCCCATGTATCTAACACATCCGTCTCGCCAATAAATTCAGTACTCCCACAACTACACTTCTTCCCCGGTCCCACCACCGTTGGATCAACAGGCAACTCTTCAACGCTAGCTACAACATGCGCACCACACTTCTTACACGTCCACACCGGAATTGGAATCCCAAAATGCCGCTGTCGAGAAATACACCAATCCCAATTCAAATTCTGCACCCAATGATCGTAGCGAACTTTCATATGTGTTGGATACCACGTAATCTCCCCTCCCGCTTCCAACAACTCCTCTTTGCGATCCAGCACTTTGATATACCACTGTTTCGTCTTTAAAAATTCTAATTCTGTTTTACATCGCTCATGTACATTCACCGCATGCACAATCTCTTTCTGTCCTAACAACAATCCTTTCTCTCGCAACGCCTCAATAATTGCTTTGCGTGCTTCTTTAATCTTCAACCCTTTAAATTCCGCCGCCAGCTCATTCATCTTGCCATACTTCTCAAATACGACACGCAACGGCAGATTGTATTTAAACCACTTCTCCACATCCTCTTTGTCACCAAACGTACACACCATCATCAATCCCGTACCTTTCTCTTTATCCACACTCTCATCCGCAAGTATTGGCACTTCATAATTAAATAACGGCACCATCGCAAACTTTCCTTTCAATTCAGTATACCGTAAATCCGTCGGATTGTAAAATAGCGCCACACACGCCGGAATCAACTCTGGTCGTGTTGTCGCAATCACAAGCTTTCTCCCACCACATTCAAACTCAATATCATTAAAATGCGATTGCATATCAACCGACTCAAATTCCGCCTGTGCAATCGCCGTCTGACACGACACACACCACGTCACTGGCGACTCTTGTTGGTATACTCGCCCTTTCTTAAATAAATCAATAAACGACCATTGCGACGTAATCTGACAATGTGTATTGATTGTAGAATAAGAGCGCTTAAAATCCGCCGACATCCCAATATCTTTCCAACTCTGAATAAATATCGGCTTCTCCTCTGCAATCACTGAATCACAAATCTTCACAAACTCCTCTCGTGACATCCGCGTTGATTGAATCTTTTTCTTCTGCTCAACTAACCGCTCCGTTGGCAGCCCATTATCATCAGTACCGAACGGAAAAAACACATTCTTCCCTTTCATTCGTTGATAGCGCACAATAATATCCTGCTGTGTATAACTAAACGCATGCCCCATATGCATCTTCCCTGACACCGTTGGCGGCGGCGTATCTACAACATATTTTTCTTTTTTAGCATCCGCAATATAGCGATAAATCTCCTGCTCCTCCCAATACTGCTGCCATTTCTTCTCTGCGTCTTTGGGATTGTAGTGTTGGGGAAGTTCCATATAAAGTAAGATTTTCTTCCTATTTAAAAAAGTAACCTCTTAAACTTTTCATCCATAATTCTTATAAACCCCCCACTTTGGCGCTGTATGTAATGGCCCAACCTCAATTCCTCACAGATTTAATTCAAGAACTTATTGCAATCCCCTCCAATCGTTGGAAAAAAAAAGTGCAAGAATATGACCAACATACCATTGAAAACCCTAATTATCTTGAATCGTACCAAATCGAGCACCGCGAGTTTCGTATTTCTGTGGAAGGTTATTATGGCGGTATGAATTCTGGAATAGTGAAATTAAATCTCTTCAACGGCCATAATGGACGTGGTCTCCCAATAGGTAGTACAGATACCATACGTAAAGACATTTTACTGCGTATTCCTAAAATTCCTGATGCGTTATCCGAATTATACGCCAAAATCCAAGAGAATTATAAACAATAAACTCTTGTATTTTTAATCCTACTTCTTAAAATACGACCCCACATCAAACAATACTTTTTGATAGTCTTTTACTCTTGTAGGATTTCTTATATTTCCGACCCGTAAAAGATCATCATGTTTCACTGCTATCTTTATATCTCGTGTAAACGCCGTTACTAACCCGCCGCGATTACAAAATCTTTTATAAATTGGTGTCGTATCAAATCCAAGTTTTTTCAACTTCTGTGCAAAAAGTTCTAATGCCCCTACTTCCCATCCCCTCAATTTCTTATCTCCTTTAATAATTCGCCTCTCAAATACTCCATCTGAGGACATAAAATACACCGCAAACGGAGAAGCCAACCCCCATGTCGAAATCGCTAAACATTGTCCTAATCGCTGCGCCAAATCTTTTACAATGTCTTCTCTAAGTAATTTCATCTCGGCTTGAATTTTTTGAACATTCCCTAATTCTTGTAGTCGTCTATCATGTAACACATATAACTTGCGAAAATCTTCCTCCACCGATACAAATCCAGCCATTAATGCCATTTGATTTGCCCCTAACTCCTGTCCGACAATATCTCTCAATACGGCCATTTTTGAATTGTCTTTCTCATGTGCATTTTTGATTTTCTCTTGTATTTTCTGTTCGATAGGATGATATCGTAATTCAAAATGATGAATAAATAGTTGACCTAATGTGTACGTTTCCGCACTATCTGTAATAATCATCACTTTAGAACCTGAATCCGCCAATTGCGAAAAAATATGTTGTGCAACTTTCAAATCAATTTCAAAACGCTTTTCTTCTTCTCCAAATCCAAACATTATCTCACCTTTTTTTTTAATTATGTATCTCTTCTGCCCATAAAATGAACCAAACTATATAAACATTCACTCACTCAACTTCGTCCCTCGACTTCCCGACTCTTCCCATCCCGCTGACGTAATCTGCATAAATTCCGCTTTCTCCTGCATCTCTAAAATCGTGTTCGCCCCGCAATAACTCATCGCGCTCTGTACACCTTTTACCACACTGCGAATCACTTCTCGCACCGCCCCTTTGTAATCGACTAATATCGCAACACCTTCAACAAACACATCCAATCTCTCTTTCACCTGCGTACCCGAACTACTCTCTTTGCGTTCATGATTGCTATCATACGACGCCGAACCCATATACTTCTTGTATCGCTTGCCATCTTTCATAATAATAAGCCCCGGCGCTTCTTCCGTTCCTGCAAATAATGTCCCTGAAAATACACTTGACGCCCCCGCCGCAATCGCTTTTGCCACATCTCCAGGATACTTCATTCCTCCATCCGCACACACCGGAATATCAAATTTGCGTGCAACTTCTACTACATCCATAATTGCAGTTAATTGTGGCACCCCACTTCCTGAAATAATGCGTGTCGTACACACCGGCGACGGTCCAATTCCCACTTTCAACCCATCCGCCCCCGCCGTAATTAAATCATACGCTGCTTCAGCCGTTGCAATATTTCCTGCCATCACATCAACACGAAACTCTTTTTTCAATTCTTTTATCCGCTGTATCGCTAAATCAGAATGACAATGCGCAATATCTAAAATAATCACATCTGCGCCCGCCTCAATACATGCACGTGCTCGTTCTAACGTATCTTTCACCCCAACCGCACATCCAACTCGTAATCTCCCTTTCGTATCTCGTGTCGCCTCCGGCCATTGCTCTAATTTAGAAATATCTTGTGTGGTAATCAATCCTTTCACTTTACCCTCCAGTAATAATGGCAATTTTTCAATTCGATGCGAATGTAATATCTTTTTTGCTTCATCTAATGCAATCCCATACGGCGCAGTTATCAACTTCTCTCGCGGCGTCATCACTGCCGTAATTTTCTTCTCCATCTCAGCTTCAAATAAATAAT
>Ga0209541_10009764_pt1 | contig 15477 bp, 10 predicted proteins | sample RifCSPlowO2_01_FD_184027 | JGI IMG/M metagenome (GOLD analysis project Ga0209541, IMG submission 184027) | Groundwater microbial communities from Rifle, Colorado - Rifle CSP2_plank lowO2_0.1 (SPAdes) (version 2) | ecosystem: Environmental > Aquatic > Deep subsurface > Groundwater | place...
ATCCGCGGGAAGGTTCGGCAAACTCACGGTGGAGAAGCATGGCGCAGCGCCACAGAAAAAGGAGCCGGAATCCCCTCCGCAGGCAGAAGAGGGCGGGGGGGAAGATGCCGGCGGCTTTGATGAGGAAGAAGTGATCTGATATCCATCGATATTTCTTATCTGCCCCGTATCCGCTCCATCTACCGGAGCCAAGCTTCTTTTAGCCTATGAATCTCTGCGAGCTCGCTTTTTATCGCATCCAGAGGGTCTAAACCTTCACTTTCGACATCATGCAATACATCCTCGTATAATGCCTCTAGAAACTTAAGCATCCCTTCCAGCGCTTGCCTGTTGTACTCTTTGCCTATCCTGATATTTGCTTCTGTTATAGGCACAGCTATCATCTTGAACAGCCTTGTTTCGGTTTCCATACCCTTTACTTCCTCACCTGAGGGAATCCCTTGGCAAGCAGTGTCCTTGTCCTTCCCGTGTTCGTCTCTACCTGGCTTTTCGGCAATCCCGACTCTGTCAGGATAGCCTCCATCCACTGGGTAAACCCCTCTATCGCTTTTTGGTTAAATCCTTTTGGCATCCTGGTTGCCTCCGCGATATGGCCTATCGCGATCTTCGGTATACCCCGCACCTACTTAAATGTGTGTAGTCCTCTGTGGACAACAATAGAAAGCATTATATAGCCGCGCCTCCCCAGCGACGGCATGGTCCAAGAAGCCCTGAGAAAGATCGGCCTGACCGAGGAAGAGATAGGCATCTACCTCCTCCTCTTGCGGAAAGGCAGCTCAAAAGCGACCCTTTTATCCAAGGACCTCGGCGCGGCAAGGACGACGGTCTACCGGTTTTTGGCAAGCCTGCACGATAAGGGCCTGGTAGGGGAAAACATCCAGGACAACGTCAAATACTTCTCCGCCGTCGATCCCCGGAGGATCCCCGAGATAATCGAGGAGCGGGCCGAAGAGCTCAGGGAAAAAATACCCGAACTCACCTCCCTGCAGGGCCGGGATCTCGGACGGGCAAAGGTGGAGCTCTACCGGGGAAAAGAAGGCATGAAAACGGTCATGAGGGACGTGTTACGGAGCGGAGCCCCGTACACCTTTATCGGGGAAGTAGGGAAATACTTCTCCGAGATACCCATCTTCGTCCTGCAGTGGCTCAGGAAGATAGAAAAAGCAAGGATCAGGGGGAGGCTCCTCTGCCCGGCAGATCAGCATTTTAAGGTCGCGAAGACCGAGGAGTACCGGATACTGCCCCGCGAGCTTATCTCCGGGATATCCACCTGGACCTACGGGGACAAAACAGCGCTCTTCATCTGGTCGGAGCCGTTCTTTGTCGTCCTGGTGGAGAACGAGGCGGTTACCCGCAGCAACAGGAAAACATTCACCTACCTCTGGAATACCGCGAAAAAGCCTGCCGCACCCCACCTCCGGAAGACCAGGCTCACGCCCGCCTAGCGGTCGGCTGCCCCAAACAGAGGTTGGTGCGAAACTCTTATTCGTGCGTATGCGTAGCCTGAGCACACCTCTCCACTTCGCTTCGCTCAGGTCGGAGAGCACCATCCTGCGGAGATCTACTGATGGGCAAACACGCATACGCACTGATTTTCGCACCAACCCTCCAAACAGAAACCATTTTAAATGGGCATTTACCTTTCTTCCTTTTGGCTGGGTTATATGGGGACGTAGCTCAGCCTGGGAGAGCACTACGCTGAAGACGTAGGTGTCCCGTGTTCAAAAGCGAAAGCGGAAAGTCACGGCGTCCCCATATTACCTTTCTAGAGGCCCACTGCGGTGAACTGCAGGATCTGGCTGGCGACGACATTGAACAGGACGATGATGGTGCCCGCCACCAGGACATACAGGACCGTGCTCCGTATCATGTTCACCCCCAGGGAATACTGCTCGTTGAGCGCATCTGAGCCGTTCTCGATCCCGTTCACCAGGACGGTAAGGATGTAGATGATCTGCACCACGTACAGCCCGACGATCACCTGGAAATAGTATGCGGGGATGCCCTCGCCGAACAAGGTGGCGAAGCCCAGTGGAGACTGCCCGGAATTCGCGGCGAGCGCGACCATCTGCGCGCTGAGCTTGCCGATGATGGCCCCCACCATGGAGGTGATGCCCACCACGATCCCGGCGATGATCGGCGCCAGGAATGATATCTGCGAGCGCATGGAGGAGATGACATCTTCCATCAGGTCCTTCAGGCGCTCATTGACGCGGTGGATCTCCTTTACATACCTCGCGATATTGGTGAGGGCCTGCGCCGCTGTCCGCGGCCCCTTCTTGACTGACTGGAGGAGCACCTTCATCGAGGAATCGATGATGTTTGAGGGGAAGGCGACTATCGCGCCGTTCTTGGGATGGAAGATGGCGTCCTTCACGCTCATCCCCAGGCGCGAGATGTTGCCGCTGACCAGGGCGAAGAACCTGCCGGAGACGCTGCCCTGCATGGCCATCGCCACCTTGCCGAACGCGATCTCCGCAGGGAGGTTGTCGCCCAGTCGGTTCCCCAGCTGGAACAGGCCTGATGCAAATTCGGTCTCCAGCTGCTCCACGTCGCGCCTGATCCTGATCACATTCCGCGAGCGGAGATGATAATAGATGCCGATCCCGATCCCGATGCTCAGCGGGATGAGCAGGCTGACTATGGTCGCGCCGATGCCGTACGGGCCGACCACCGTCCCCACCCTGGGGCCCTCCCGGGCGGTGCTCTGGTGGTAATCCAGGAAGCAGAACTGCCTGCCGCAGCTGCTTCCCTCATCCGGCTGGCCGAGGCCGAAATCCGCAAAATCCGGATTGACAATATGGATGATGACCGGCAGCAGGCCGATGACCAGGAGGAGCAGGCCGATGCCCCAGGCGAGCCAGCGGGGGCTGATCTGCAGCTCAGCCTTCCCGAGCTTGACGATAATGTTCCGGTACTTCCTGACCTCGGGATTCATCTCGGAGATGTCCGTGTCCCCGTACCCGGTCGGGCGCTTCGCCAGGATGGATTTTCCCAGGTAGTAGACGCCGACCGGCAGGGCGACATTATAGAGCATGGCGATATGGTACCACTGCACCTCTTCCATGAAGCTGACCATCAGCGGCAGGATCACCAGGCCGAGGATGGGGAGGATGATGCCGATCATGTGGAGCAGGGTCATAGGACCCTTGAGGTTTTGCGCGTAGTGGAGCATCTTCTCATAGGTCTCTTCCAGGATCACATCCAGGGACTTGTCCAATGCCCCCAGGCGCGCCCCTTCCGCGCTCTCATACAGCGATGATTCGACCAGATGGAACGCCTCCACAAACTCCATATTCCGGTCCCTCCAGCCCTCCAGGTAGTGGTCCAGCGACTCCTTCACCGAATCATATCTTTCATTCTCAAAATCCCAGAGCACCTTCTTGAGGTCCAGCGAGAGGGGAGGGGCGAGATGCTCTGACGCGAACCGGATGGCATTCTCCAGGTTCGAGGTATGCCGCATATAGGTGACGACATAGAAGATGCAGAGCACCATCTGGTTGCTCGCCTTCAGGCGCCAGCTCTCCGCAAGGAATTCCGGCAGCCTCATGAGCGGGTAGATGATGGCAGCGGCCGTCACCAGGAAGAAGGCGATGAAGAACGTGGACTGGAAGAGGAGATAGCCTGCCAACGAGCCGATGATGAACAGGAGCAGGGGCATGATAACTGCGAAGCTCACCACACCCGCCGGCGTCACCTCCAGATGCGCGATATCCACGCTCCGCTGGAGCCGATCTCCTGCCGCCTGGTCCGGCCTGAGCCTGATGATGCTTTCGCATATGCCGCATGCCCGCTCGTACCATCCCAGGGGCTTGGGCAGGATCTCTTTCTTGAACTGGCGGTAGTCCCTGCTCGTGATGTCCTGGAACGCGCTCTGCCTGGGGAGAGCCAGCTCCTGCACGATCCGCTGCAGGTACCTCTGCGCCATTTCCTCTTTTTTCATGCAATCCTCTTTTGCGCTATTTCGGCTTGTTCTACCGCAAAATATTCCCTATTGGCAGCTGTCTTCAGGTCATTGAGCCCCAGGTTGTTCTTTACCGCACCCGCAAAATCAACTGCCCTTTTCCATTCATCTAAATATCTCTTTGCCAATTGCAATCAGCGCCTCCCTTACCCCTTTGATATTCTTATTTACTTTGTACCTCTCTACAAACAGCCTCTTTGCCTCTTCTTTTGTTTTCACTTCTTCCTTATTGAGCATGCAATGAGCGAAAGCAAGGTTTACCATAGCGCGCTCTATGTCCCTGCTGAGCTCTGCTTTATCTTGCGCATTGTTTGCCGCAGCATAATACCATTGCAGCGCTTCCTTAAACTGGCTGCTTATCCTCTCTTTATCCGACAGCAGCATCAAATAGCGGTCATACCCATACAGGCAAATGCCGCTTAATAATCTGCCCACCTCGGGAGCCTGGTCAAAATGGGCATTTATCACGTAATCGGAGACCAGCTCTACCCTGTTTTTTATCTTGATTATGCTTTCCTTGTCCGCCTCGTCTTTATATGCTATCAGCAGGTCGATGTCATTAAACTTATCCGTTAAAGCAGAGCCAAACAATATCACGCTAACATCTTCTTTCACTTCGCTGGCAAACAAGCCGGCAATAAACTTCACATCCTTGTTGAGCGTTTTAAACCTGATCGCATCAAGAAACAGCTTAAACTGCAGCGAATGAATATCTCTCCTTAACCTGACCTCTTTCTGCTTGCCCCTGACAGTTATATCAATCAACCCATTTTTCTCCATCCATCCTATCGCCTGGTATGCCGCATTCCTTCCGATACTGTTCTTCTTGATCAGCTCTTCGATGATCACTGCCCGGTCTAGGTTATTCACCAGAAATTCATAGATCTTTAACATACTTTTTTGGTATTTCATTGTACCTTTTTAATACTACTAAATAAGTACTTCAACATATTATGTTAGTACTGTAGAATACTATTTTAGTATTTAAGCCTTGCGCTTTTGCTGATTAGCCGAGAGTATCCCTGGCTCTTGCGCATACGCAATGCTCATCAAAAGCAATCCAACCAATAATGGTGTTTAAGCCTCATACCTCCTTCAATGTCGTCAGGCAATCACGATATGCATTACTCTCTTCCCATTGACATTTATTTTTGATACATGCGCAGGATGTTAGTTTCAGACAATCGAATGCAGGCAGATATTCACAGGTGGTAACTACGCCCTCAACTTTCTCTTGAACGCCGCATATCTGTCCTGAGCAGCCGCCCGCTGAGCAGTCTGAGTCTAAAGTACATTCTATATCTATTGCTTGTGTTGGTTTGTCTTGACTTTCTTCTGTTTGATTTTTACAGCTAATCAAAAATAAGAATAACGCCAAGATTGGAATAAATTTTTTTATTTTGAGTCCCATTCTTCCTTCCTTCCCTTTAGCATATCAATTAACTCAATAATTTCTGGAATACTTTCTTTAACTTCTTCTACAGATATATCCTTGCCATAGTAATTGATCCTATTTCTAATCTTTCTGAGCCTGTCAAATTGAATAGAGGCATTATTTTCATTTTTTTCTTTTAGATAATATGTGAAAGCTTCATGTGAATATACTTTATAACCATCAAGAATTGCTAAAGCTTCAATAACGCTTCTTAGTACATCATAGAATCCTGTGAAAACCTTTCTTGCAGAGTTCCCATTGATTTCAGCATTTTTGAGAAAAACCAGATCGCTCTCTGCTGTTTTAATTAATGATCTTGCCAATTCTTTGTCAACAGACGCCTTCCTGACTTTTCCCTCTTTGAAAAAATCTTCAAATTCCATGTTTAAAAAACCTCTAAAAATCCGTCTAAGCTGATGCCATTAAGGATATTATTCAATAGTTCTTTATTCTTTTTTTTCAGATTGTCAAATTCTTCCCTTGAATAGACAAACAGCTGAATTTTATGCTTAAGCTTTTTTTCAAAGTTCTCTAAACTAGCTTCTTTCTTTATCGGGGATAATATGAATAAATCAACATCACTCTCTTTAGTATTCTCTGCTTTTCTGAAAGAGCCGAATAATATAATTGCTTTCGGATAATTAAATTCTTCATTTAAAAAATTAATTAAGCCAGAATCTCTAAATTTTTTTATATTGTAATATAGCTTTAAATCTTTATAATTATAGCTCTCAGAATTTGCTTTGTATAAGACATTGTTCCTTTCCTTCTTTCTTAATAAAATGCCTCTTTTTCTAAAATCCTCCAAATAGCTTGTAGCAGTAGTTGGCGATAATCCTGCGAGCTTTGCAATTTCCCGTATATGAAACCACCCGTTTGGATCTTCAATAAAGTACGCCCGCATCCTTGTATTGTCTATTTTTTTTGACATTTGTCTATTTAAATGGACAGTTGTTTATAAATCTTTTCATTCAACCTCAAACTCCCAGCTTGCTTTCAATTCGCCGTATGTTGTACGGATTATTCGAGCGTATTTACCCCTGAATTCAGCGACAATCCTATAATCTCCAGACTCATCAATAGCAACATTTTTTTCGTTAAAGAATGAATCAAGCTTGAATATCCCCTGGGCAGGGATTATTCTTGGGTGAGCAGTTGCTGCCCTATCCTGCCAGACCTGCCGATATATTGTCCACTGATCATCCACTTGCTTTTCTATCCTGATGTATAGATATCCCGGTAAATCCTCATTTTCATTGTTCACTATCTTGGACTGAGGCCTTGGAGTTATTTTTTGCGGGATATAATGATAGTTGCCAGTATGCTGTGCGTCATGCTGGAACATCGGCCATTCCATTGTTGATGGGTTGTAAGGGGTGTCTAAGTCCCAGATAAGCACTTTTGATTCTGAAGTAACTCCTATTTCTACATCACCGTCTTTATCCAAGTCATCAATTATGGGGAATTCGGCGGGATAGACATCTTCCCCAAATAACGTACTCCTAGGCCAACCTTCTATCCTTTCTCCATTGGAATCCCAAGCATAAACCTTGCTACAGTATGTGCTCGCTATTATATCTGGCTGGTTATCGTTATTGACATCTCCTATTACAATGGAAGAATAACGGATGCTTTCAGGGCACGAATTTGGTTCATTTGGTTCACCAACGTCTGTCTTTTGAGGCCAGCGATCCAATAGTTTCCCCTCTTTGTTCCAGGCATATATCCACCCATAACTGTTAGCAAACCACGTCCCTCCTATAATTTCAGGATATCCATCATTATTTAGATCGCCAACAGCGACTGCGGCGACCGAATTAACCGTCTTTTGAGGCCAGCCGTCAACCAGGCTTCCATCCCCGTTAAAGACATAAACCCCTTGGTTGCTGCTATCAAATCCTAATTTCCCAGTTATAATCTCTAGATTTCCATCCTTGTCGATATCCGCAAGAATAGGCGATGCTCTAAATCCGCCGTCATAATAGCTGCCTTCTCTAATGTTTTTTGGCCACCCTTTCACAAGGCTTCCATCATAGTTAAACACATAAACGCTTCCCCCTTCATTTGCCAAAAGTTTTTCAGTAACCAGCACTATTTCTAACTCATTATCATTATCAATATCACCAATCGCAGGAGAAGCAAATATTCTCTCCTCGGATGTTGCTTGCGGCCAATTTTTGGCAAGAGCCCCATCACTGCCCCAGACGTACACCTTTCCATCATAAGAGCCTGCTATAATTTCCATGTTTCCATCTTTGTTTAGATCTTCTAAAGAAGCAGACGCTCTTATTGCGCCTTCTGTTGACTGCGGCCAGCCGTCCAATAAACTCCCATCCGGATGGAATACATACATGTTATGATCATAAGAGCCGACAACAATTTCTGTTTTTCCATCGTTATTTATATCTGCAACAGAGGGCGATGCTCTTACTATTCCCTTGGTGAACTGCGGCCAGCCCTCAACCAGTTGTCCGTTCGAATGCCATGCAAATATGCCTCCATTATTCGCGCCGACTAAAACCTCTTTATCATTGTCATTATCTATATCGAAGAAAACCAAAGGACTTTGAGTAGGCCTATCCGATAAGCCATTTGAGGAGACCGTTTGCGGCCATCCCTCCTGGAATCCTTTGCTGACAATTACGCTCACAAATTCTTCGATCGCCCTGCCCTTTTTACTGACTTCGAGTTTAATGGTATACCTACCATCATTGATGTTTTCTGCATTCCACTCACCTAAAAGATTGTTATTCACATTGGTTCCAGATGCAATTTCATTCCACTCTGTTGGATATAAGCCGTTTCCATAATAGAGAGAATACCTGTCTCCATTTGCAGTTCCCATTATGTCAATTATGTTATAGGAGACTAATTCCCCATTTATTGGCGAGGCAATCTTCGCAACGAACTCAACCGACTCAAACTCCAGGGTTTTCAAGACATTAACCCTCCCTGTCCCGATATAATCATATGAATTAACCGAATCAACACCATGCCTTAATATTTGCCTAACCTCTTCTTGGCTATAGTCCTGTTTCGAGAGAATCAACCCGGCTAATCCTGCAACATAAGGTGTCGCCATTGATGTCCCTGAATAAGAATCATATTTAATTATCCCTAGACTCACCTTTAAATTTACGCTTACTATTCCGCTAGTAATTTGATTTACTAAGTTTTCCCCATCTGCTTTGGAAATTGAGACAGCAGGGATATTGGCCTGCTCTTGCAGAGTTCCTCCGAAATTGCCTTCTTCGTTATTAAAGATAACAGCCCCTGCTGCCCCTTTGCGATAAGCATTCTCAACTTTTTCTTTGAAAGTTAAAGGCTCTCCTGTATCATTCGTTCCGCCTTTCTGGACCAAAGCTATTTTTTCCGTTAAATCCACGTTTACATCGTCAACGCTGCCAAAATTAACAAAGACAAATTCTCCAGCTATTCCTACGTCAGGAGTTGTTCCGGAATATTCGAAAACATCAGATTCAATAATCACATTATTCGATTTAAGTTCAGAATTATAACCCGTATACGGTGGGACAGTGCTCAGTATATCGACCCCAGGAGCAGAAACATCTGTCCAGTAACCGTAGTTTGAAAAATCAGCTTTATTGTCGTTTATATCGGTTGCGTCAACCGCAATTACATTTTCATGGCCAGCAGGATAGCTTATTGCATTTGTATTAGAATTGCCAGATGCGGCAATTAAGACAACTCCTTTGTTGTATGCATAGTCAATTGCTTCCTTTATGGTATCGGAATAAGGTCCACCAAAGCTCATGCTTATTATTTTTACCCGATTATCAACCGCATAATGGATAGCCTGTGCAATATCGTCATATTCTAAAGAGCCGACTACCCCATAAGATGAAGAGAATATTGAAAATCCCGCCCGTACAGGCATTATTTTGCAGAGGTGACAAACACCAGCAACCCCTAGGTTATTATTTGTAACAGCAGCAGCTATTCCGGCAACATGAGTCCCATGGCTGTTAAAATCCATTGGATCATTATCTCTGACATTGTAATCTTCACCCTCCAATGTTTCGCAATCGTCCGGATGCTCTGCGCAGTATGAAACGGCATCAGTTTCAACAAAATCATATCCCCTGATATCATCTATAAAACCATTTTCATCATCATCAATCCCATTGTCCGGGATCTCATCAATATTCCGCCAGATATTGGCTGCCAAATCTTCATGAGTGTAATCAACGCCAGTGTCAATAATGGCAATAACCACATCAGAACTTCCTCTTTCTATATCCCATCCTTCCTCGGCGTGGGTATTCTGATGCGCCCACTGCTGATTATATCTGAAATCATTTGGAACAAAAGAAGTATAGTAGATATAATTCGGCTCTGCATACTCCACTTGAGCGCTTTGAGAATATTCTTCAGCTGCCTGCTCAACATCAATCTCCTCTGGAATCTTTAATTTGTATATTTTTTGCAGTTCTCTGGAAGGGACTTTTATGCCTATAGACTGTTTTACTGATCTAGTGATTCCCTCAATAAAACCCTCTTTTTTAGCGGTAAACACATTCTCTATCTTTTCAACATGGTATTTCCTGTTCAATTCGTCAATAGCGCTGATGCCAGTAGCAACTACTTTTCCGCTTATTTTGCCTGAAACGTCTTTCTCCAGCTTAACGATCAATTCCCCTTTGACATATTTTGGCAGCTGGGAAGTGTCTATTGTTTCTGGAATTATTCCTTCTTCAATCTCTTTTTTTAATTTTTCTTCAACAAATAAGTCAGCATCATAAAGAACGTTTCTTTGTGGACCGATACCCTCATAAATCGCGTTTCCAGCAATTTTGTTATTAAAGCTCGTTTCCTCAGGCGGATCAGTCAGCTCAATCTTCTCGCCAACACCATAAGAATCTTTCAAAGTTGCAATTGAAATTGAGGCATCATATATTCTTTCTCCACAGGAGAATTCAGTTATCAATCCTCCGGAATATTGCAGTATCAGCTGGGAATCCTGCTCAGTTATCTCTCGGTCACAGTCGACGTCAGCACATCTGATGCGATCAATTCTATATTTGCCGTTTATGATTCCCAATACAATAGAGGCATCGAGCGCGGTAATTCCATCGCTTCCGGAGACATCCCCCAGAGACTGATCTGGGGCGCAGGTGAATTGATAAGGAACCTGGATATTGTTCATGGTAAGGGAAGATGGCTCAAGCTCTTGCGCATACGCAATGCTCGCCAACCACATCATTATGCCTATCCAGACCGCGTTATGCGCTTCCAACATTTTCCTCCTTCACCTTCCGCTTCAGCCATTCATCCCACTCAAAAAATATCCGCTTGGTGTCCAGGCCAGCCTCTGCGCTCACCCTGTCCGCGATCCGGTGGAACGCGTCGTTGGCCGCCACCACGAACTCCGCCTCCAGGAGATCCGGCCTGCTGCTTTTTGCCGCGGATTCCAGCAGCGTCTCCTTCACCTGCTTGCGCAGGAGGATGTTCTGCCATATCGCATCCCAGTTCCCTGCCCATTCCTTCACGTTTGAGGCGATCTGCTTGAGCACCTCGGATTCCCCGTTGATGAGCTCCGGGGTTGGCATAAGGCGGTCTGCCTGCACATCGTATTTCATCAGGTCGACAAAGCCGTTCTCCGCCAGCGGATCATCCTCCCATTCCTTCCTCACCTCGGTGATCTGGGTGATCCTCCTCACCCGGTGCAGGCCGTCTGCGGTCCGCACGGGATTCGCGACGATGATCAGGTCCGTCGCCTTGAATGAGGTCTTGGGGACGCCCAGGTCATTCACGACGCGGTCGTATACGCCGTACGGGGAATCGCCGTGGATAGTGCCGGCAACGACGTTCGCCATGGCGCCGACGCGCATCGCCTCATACAGGGCGCGGGCCTCGCTGCTTCTGACTTCTCCGATGATCAGGCTGGAATCCCCCATGCGGAGCGTGGTGCGTATCCCCTCCTCTGCGCTGACCTCTGTCGTCCCCCTGGTGAGGGCGGCAGCCACCTTCATCGACTGGATGTTATAGCCCAGGTTCCGCAGCGCGGAGACCGGCAGCTCTAAGGTATCCTCAATGGTGATGATCCGGTACTTGCGCATGATCTCCGTCAGGATGGCGCTGAGGAATGCGGTCTTTCCCGCGCTTCTCGTGCCTGCGATCAGCATGGTCCTGCTGCCGTCGATGATGAAGCTGAGGAGGCCTGCCCCCAACCCGTCAATCATCCGGTTCTTCATGAAGAGGGGAAGGGTCCAGGGCTTGTCCCGGTGCCTGCGCAGCGCGTATGCCAGCCCGCTGGGGTTCAGCGGGGGCGCTATTACCGCCACCCTTGCCCGCGATCCCGGCAGGAGCAGTTCGGTGTCCAGTATGGGATTCGCCTCATCCAGCGGCCTGCCGGAGAGCATCCGGAGCTTTGACGCCCATGACTCCGCGTCCGTGATGGTCGGATAGATATTTGTGCGGCAGTCGCCGAAATCCTGATGCACGATGAAGACCGGTATCCTTCCCATGGGTGAGTTTGCGGTGACATCCTGGACCCTCTCGTCAGCCAGCACGACCTCCAACAGGCCAAATCCTATGGTGTAGCGCACCAGGATGTCGGTCAGCAGCTCGATCTCCCTGATGCGGAACTGGTATCCGCGGGATGCTGCCAGCTCCTGGATGAGGTCGTAGCCGATGTTCGCGAACACCTGGCGGGCCCGCTCCGGGTCTACGAACTCGTCTTTGGTGGGGCTGTGCTCCGCCATGATCGTGCGGGCCGCGTCCAGGACCTCGTACTGCTCTTCGGTCAGGGCAAATTCCGGCGGAGTGATGTGATAGAGGTACTGCACGGTCCCGGGCTGGCTGAATATGGTGACCTGGGTATTCTCTACGGTGTAGCTGTCCATCTCCTCTGCATCTGAAGGGAAGGCCGCCTGGAGCTTGGAGAACATGAAATCCGGCCTGATGTCCGCGTGGAACACCTGGCGGTAGATGTCCCGCTTTCCCGGCTCATGGCCGGCGAGCTGGCTTTCCAGGGCCTGGATCAGCCTGGTCTTGCCCAGCATGCTCAGGGCATATTTGAGCACGGCCGCTGCCTTCTGGACCGTCTGCTGCGGCGACGGCTGGCGGACCTCTTCTTCGCGGAGCATCCGGCGCATCCTGACGAAGCAGCCGACGGGATCGCTCTTCAGGGTATTCAGGAGCAGCTCCTGCAGGGATGCATAGTGCTGCGGATCCTGCAGCCCGGCATACGAGATCAGCTTCTGCTGGACAAACTGGCTCTGCAGTTTTGCTATCTCCACCAGCATCTGGGCCTGCTCCAAGGGATATTCGTAGTCTCGGCGCTGGGTATAGACTATCCTGGTGACATTCCCTGCCTCGCGGAGGATGTCCACGGTGCGGGCCATCACCTTCCCGTCATCCTCGAGCGAGGGGATGCCCGGATAGCCCTCCATGCCGATGCGGAGGATGATATCCTCTCCCTCCTTCGCCACGTCATAGGCGAATGTTTTGTCTGGGGTGAATAATGGCATCAGTGTTTCCTCTTTCTTATTCCGTACATGATGATCATCAGCAATGCTATCAGGGATGCGATCGTGACGGCATAGGGCATCACGCCCCTCTTCTCGCAACCGTACCCCTGCATCCTGCATTCCGCAAAATGGCTGATGTCAATCTCTAAGGCGAGTTCGTTGTTCTTATCGTAAACATTGACCTGCTCCCCATCCTTGAAATAAGGGGCGATAACCAGCTGCTCCGCTTCGTCGAGCAGGATGTGCCCTGCTTCCGCTGCATTGGGGAAATAGATTTGATTGCCTTGTTCATCAAACCATGACGGGTCTGGCTCTGAAACAATCTCCAGGGGGAAACTAAATCTTGCCGTATATACCATCTTATCACTAAATGAAACAACCTCCAGCCGGTAATCGTCGGGAAGGCTGAGCTTTCTCTGCTGGGGGAAGCCCATGGTAACGATAACATCTTCCTGCGTTATAGCGCCTTTATCATACTTGAGCATGATCTGGTACACCCTCTCTTTTTCAACGGCGTACACGGCACTCATCGACACTACCAGAAGCATGATGCTAACTATCACCTTGCTCATTGGCAGGCCCCCTGGACGCATTTCTGCCCATCCTGGCAGCCGTCGATGCACAAGGTGGCGCAGTGGCCTTCGACCTTGCCAGTCCAGTCGCGGATTTCCCGGCAGATCTCCCGTTCGTTCACCTGGCCGAATAAGAACGGGTCAAATATATGATTTCTCATGATGGAATTGGCATTCGGCCGGAACCGGTTCTTTGTGGTGTAATAACATCCGGAATTGCAATTTATCTCAGCGTCGTAATTTGCATCAATGCCCTGCTGACAATCAATGACACTGTCCTCTCCACAGCTATTCCCGATAAGGTCGCTCCATTGCGCATTCTCATTGCAGTAATCTTTCGTGGTAACTGAAAAACACCCCTCCATGCAGCCGTCTCCCGTATTGCAGCTCAGGCCGCCGCCGCAATCAGGATCTATGGGGGTACAGCCGATCATACATCCATCCCCTGCGGCACAGGTAATATATGGATCACCAGTATATCCGTCGTCACTAAACTTGAATTTATGGCAGTCATAGTCACTACCTAACCCTTCATTTGCTTCAGCACAGCCGAACAGGCAGGCATTTTCCTCTGCATTTCCCTCCCCGCAGGTCGCCCTTCCGCAGTCAGGGTCAGGGGGATCACAATAGCCCCTGCATCCATCCCCCGCATCACAGCTTTTTCCACCGCCGCAATCAGGGTCTATGATCGCGCATCCGATGACGCACTCATCACCGCCGCTGCAGGTCGCCCAGCGGCAATCGGGATCCGGAGGATTGCAACCAGCGTTGCACAAATCTCCACCGGAACAATACCCGTAAAAATTAATCAGACCTGGGTTAAGCTCCCTTTGCTCATCCATGATTAAGCAATCCTCGTCTGTAGGATTACATTCTTTCTTGCATTGCCCGTCCCTTGCGCATGTTTGTGCCAGAAGGCAATCCGCATCACCCTCGCATCCGCTGAGACACGCATCTCCGCTATAGCAGGTTACGGACGAGCCGCAATCCCAATCAATGCGAGCGTCATCTGCGTAACAATTCTTATCTGTGACGCCATCAAATAGAAAAAGGTTACGCTCGGTATACTCATCATATAAAAGCCCAAACGCGTGCCCGAATTCGTGCGTTGATGTCGCACCCCCTTCTACCCATTCCGCCTCTGATGCCCCTACAGAGGTCAATGATCTCTCTCCAAAATAGGCATTTGACCGGAAAATGTTTGTGCTGATGATACTGTAAATATCAACCGGGCAATTATGTGCAGCATAGATTATCTCTTTATCTCTCTCACAACTTCCATGGCCGTTCTCATCCCTGCAGTTGAAATTACTTAACTGATCAAACGCATATACATTAAACTTGTCTTTGTTGGACAATAACGGCTCGACAGAAAACATCCCCCTGCTTTTCCCATCGAGACTGAGCTGATAGCCTACCGCCCGGTAAAAATCGTCCAGCTCTTGGAAATTATCGCCGACAAACATCAAATCTATTTTTTCTGACGGATCCCCATTAGACAGGATAGTCTTGCAATCCCGACTTACCTGGATCTTGAAATAAATCTCCGCATGTGCCTTTCTGTACTCTCCCCCAGCATCGGTAGCGGTATATTGCACCTGATATTCCCCTTCGGGCAGCTGGCTGCTGTCCAGAACGTAGCCAAAAATACCGTCATTGGGGGCATCATCATTATGCAGCCCGTCATCAAAGAGGTCCGCAATCTGGGTGAACTTAAAAGATATCCCGCTTATTTCCGCCTGGACGGTCACTGGCGACCTGTCCTCTGCTCCGAGAAGGAGCGTAAAGAACGTTCCAGGCTCCCCAACTGCTGGAATAACCCCCCACATAAATATATCCGGCGGCACATCCTCGCCTTCCTCACACTGCGGAAACGCTTCTATGAGCCCTGCGGCATATTGCAGGATAAAAGCAGCATCTTTCTCGCTTACTTCATCATTGCAATCAACATCCACGCATCCGATATCTGCAAATTCTGCCAGCCCTTTCTGGTATTGCATGATTATCGAGGCG
>Ga0209541_10009765_pt1 | contig 15477 bp, 15 predicted proteins | sample RifCSPlowO2_01_FD_184027 | JGI IMG/M metagenome (GOLD analysis project Ga0209541, IMG submission 184027) | Groundwater microbial communities from Rifle, Colorado - Rifle CSP2_plank lowO2_0.1 (SPAdes) (version 2) | ecosystem: Environmental > Aquatic > Deep subsurface > Groundwater | place...
TACTATTTCTCTAATATAGGAGCCAGTTATTTTAATGCCTCCTTTACCAGATAATATATTATCGCAATCTTCTCGTTTAGTAATCGCATAACTTTCGACAGCTAAACGTGCCAGACGCTGTATATCTCTATCCCTCTAATTCGGGTTGATATAGCAATTCCTTCTAACAACCTGACCTTGTCATATTCAAGTATTATATTTTTATTCTCATCTGATAAATCTGTTTTATTTAGTCTTTTAAGTACCGTCCTATAACGGTCATTATAATCATGTATGTCCAGTTTTTCTGCCATATCTTTCACACCCATTGTATAGATATAAAGGTGATGGCACCGAACTGGACTTTTGATGCGCGAGCCGGGATTTGAACCCGGGCTATCAGCTTGGAAGGCCTATCCTCCTAAGATTGAGATCCTACCGCTAGACGACCCGCGCATAAATTTATTGCTTTAATATAGAATATAAACCTTGCGATGCGACCAGCGAGAATCGAACTCGCAACACCTGCTTGGGAAGCAGATATTATTGCCATTTAACTATAGTCGCATAAATATGAGATTAAAACCAAATATTTAAAAGTCACCATTCCTTTTATATTTTATGTCTTTTTATAATAAAACCATAGAATCAACATTTAAGGAATTAAAATCAGGAAAAGATGGTTTAAACTCAGAAGAAGCAAAATCTTTATTAAAAACACATGGGAAAAACCAATTAAAGACAACATATAAACTCTCCATAATAAAATTATTAATAAGCCAATTTAAAAGTTTTATAATCTATGTATTACTGGCAGCAACTTTAATCTCTTTCTTATTTAAGGAATATACAGATGCAATAATCATATTTGTAGTTGTTATTTTGAACACCCTTTTAGGGTTTTACCAGGAATACAAGGCAGAAAAATCAATGTTATTATTAAAGAAATTATCTTCTCCAACTTCGATAGTAATGCGTGATAACAAGCAGCAATTAATTTCTTCCACAGAATTAGTTCCTGGAGATATAATTATTGTGGAAGCAGGTTCAATTATTACAGCTGATGCACGTATCATAGAATCTTACGATTTAAAATTAAATGAGTCAACATTAACAGGAGAGTCAACACCGGTTGAAAAATCTTCTTCAATAATAAATAAAGAAGTTCAGATAGCAGACCAAAAAAATATGTTATTTGCAGGAACTACTGTTGTTTCAGGAAGAGCAAAGGCAATAGTAACTTTAACAGGAATGTCAACAGAGCTTGGAAAGATTGCATCTTCATTGCAGCAAATAGAGGAAACACAAACACCCTTGCAGATTAAGCTAAGGCAATTTGGCTTCTATATAACCCTTATAATATTAGCAATATGTCTAATAGTCTTTGTTATCTCATCATTCAAATATTCAATATATGAAACATTATTAATATCTATTGCATTGGCAGTGGCTGTAATACCTGAAAGTCTTCCAGCTGTAATAACAATAACATTATCCTTGGGCACGCAAAGGATGTTAAAGAAGAATTCTCTAATAAGAAAATTAACATCTGTGGAAACACTTGGAAGCACGACAATAATCTGCGTTGATAAAACAGGTACATTGACGAAAAATGAAATGACAGTCACGGATATTTATATGAATAATCAAGGTCTAAAATTAAAGAATAATTCTCTTTATCTAAATGAAGAAAAGGTTGGCTTAAATTATTACCAAAAAATCTTTGAAATTGCATCCTTATGCAATGATGCAACAGAAAACATATATGATCCTACTGAAAAAGCATTGATTAAAGCATCAAAAGATCTAAAACTTTATTATACAAATCCAAGAACAAACGAGATTCCTTTTACGCCTGAAAACAAGTATATGGTAACATTTAATCTTGTTAATAATGATGAAATTGCATATATGAAAGGTGCTCCCGAAATTGTATTGGAAAAATGTTATTATATCTACAAAAACGGAAGAGTATTGCATCTTACAGTTCAGGAAAAGAATAAGATTCTGGAAATGCAGAAAGAAATGTCCTCAAACGCATTAAGAGTCCTTGCATTTGCATATAGCAAAGATTCAAGATTGGACAGAATGATATTTACAGGTTTAATCGGAATGATAGACCCTCCAAGGGAAGAAGTTAAACAGTCAATAGAGCAATGTAATGAAGCAGGCATAAAGGTCGTAATGATAACAGGAGATCATCCATTAACTGCAAAAGCAATAGCCTCGCAAATAGGAATTTCAGGGAAGACAATAACTGGAAAAGAGCTTGAAAAGATAAGTATCGATAAATTAGAATCTGTTGTTGAGAATATAGCAATATATGCAAGAGTATCTCCTGAACATAAGCTAAAGATTGTAAATGCATTGCAAAAGAAAGGGCATGTTGTTGCAATGACAGGTGATGGTGTAAATGACACACCAGCATTAAAACAAGCAGATATAGGTATTGCAGTCGGTTCAGGAACAGATATAGCAAAAGAAAGCTCTGATCTGGTTTTGTTAGATGATAATTTTTCTTCAATAGTTTCTGCTGTGGAAGAAGGCAGGAGAACATATTCAAATATAAAGAAATCAATAAAATATCTCTTTTCCGGAAATCTTGCAGAAATCTTGATAATCTTAATCTCTTTAATATTACAATTACCATTGCCTTTAATTGCAATACAAATTCTCTGGATTAATTTGATAACAGACAGCCTTCCTGCATTATCACTAACAACAGATCCAACAAATAATCATATAATGTCAAAACTTCCGAGAAAACCAAAAGAAAGATTGCTTTTAAACAACGAAATATCAACAATAATACTTACTGGGATAGTCATGACTATTGGAAGTCTATTATTATTCAAGTTCTATTTAGACAAGTATAATCTAGTCTATGCTCAAACAATCACATTCATGACATTGGCAACATTCCAGTTAATTAATACTTTAAATTACAGGACAGAAGAAAAGACAATATTCAGCAGAGAATTCTTTAAGAATAAGTACATTTTATTAGCATTATTAGTCTCATTTTTACTGCAAATATTTATAGTGTATTATCTGACAGACATATTTAAGATAGTGCAATTAAGTCTATTGGATTGGTTAATTATAGTAGCGGTCTCTTCAACAGTTTTGGTAATTCAAGAAATAAGGAAGTTATTCACAAAGAAATTTACAATAATTAATTCTTAACTTTTTTAAAAGCTTCTTCTATCTGTGCATCAGTCCATTTTTTCTGCTTTAGGATTTGTATTACTTGAGATTTGGTTATTCCTTTAGCAATGGAATTTTTAATGTAATTCTTTAAATTAGTCAAGTCTTGCTCGTTCTTAAATAATTTTTCTTTTTTACCTCTCTTTTTTAAGTCATTGAAGAATCTTCCAAAGCTGAAAGGGCCGTGATAAAAGTTAAGATAATAAACACCAATACCTGTTAATACAATTAAAAATATTATAAATCCAATAGGATATTTCTTTCTGCAATCTTGCGGGCATGAGATTTCATCCTCGCCTGCATCGCAAACCTTATTTCCACAGTCAAATTCATATCCAAATATCTCTTCACCAAGACCAGCCGCACCAAATTCAGAAAGGGGAGGAATTACAATCGTTCTTGCTTCAGCAGCGCTGCTGACATCAACACCTTCTACAATATATGCAATCTCCCTTTTATCAACAGGCCATCTGTAGATGGAATTAGGCACAACAGCTTCATAACCATCTGTTAATACTGTCTTTACATTATTGCTTATCTCATATATTTTTCCTTTCAAGATTTTCGTAGTATCAATATTCTTTTTAACCAATATAAAAGATTCTTTTTTATCAGTTATATAATCAATTTCAATAAGTCTTGCATCACCTTTAATATTAATCCCTTCCTGATATCCTAATAAGCCAAATTTAAATGATTCAACATCAGTTATTCCTTCAATGTTTAACTTGGAAATATCAGGTAATTCACTTAAACTAACAACGCCAGCAGAATCAGATTTAAATGAAGTTACTCTTAACGATCTTGGTGTGCTATCCATTAACATAAATAAATTATTGGAAATTTTTGCTAATTCGCTTTCTCTTGTAGCATCTGATAGCTTTAAAGCACCATTATAGCTTATTTTTAACAAAGATAATTGTGTTGTTGCATTATCTAATTCTTGATTTATGCCTAACAGTTCAGCACTATCCTTGATCTCATCATTAGAACTAGCAATAAAATTCTTTACAGAATTAATAGTAAGCTCTGTGGCATTTAATGCAACACCCAAATCACCTAAAATAGACCTTACACTAACAACTGTTTCATAAGACCCGCTTATTCCGCTTTGATCAGTAACTGTTAATCTTACAATAAAATCCCCTGTTTTATTATAATTTGTTCTAGCAATGCTTCCATTTCCAATCTTTCCATTTCCAAAATCCCATTTATAACCTATAATATTCAAGCCTTCTGGAGAAAATGATTCACTCCCATTAAATATGATATCTTGGCTAACACCTGGAAATCCCGGTTCATACATTATCAATGCAATAGGTTCATTTATAACATTAATAGTTGCACTCTTGCTTTCACCGCCAATATTAACAGTTAAGGTATAAGTTCCTATATCTAATGGAGTTACAAAATCAGTTAAAAATCCAGAGGATAAGCTTTGTGTCTTTGCACCAGAATAACTTACCTTAGGAGAACTGTATTTTATTGGGGTAAACTTTGCATATTCAGAGCTTGGTCCTGTTGTCCTTTTAACATCTGTAAATAAATCAATTAAATTAATGCTTCCTTTTCCCTTGCTCATGACAGTTATTGGAATTAAATCTCCCTTAGCAGGATATTCATCAACCAATGAAGTAAAATCACTTAAGTTTGCCTTACTGCTTAAGTTAGTTTCAAACTTCGCATATTCATACCATACAAAATAGTCTGTATTTGTTTGAGGATATACAGTTCCATCTTCAGAAACAAAATAACCTGCAAATTTATCATCTTTAAATTCTTTTGAGATGCCGTAATAATTATCTTTAATAGGGCCTGTCCCAGAGCCAGTAGTTATGCATAAATATCTCTCGCCATCTGCATTTATACCATTATTAATTACGCAATTTCTATTGGCAAATTCGCTTGTAATTGTATTAAAAGTGCAGCATAATTGATTAGATCCGCAACTAACAGGTATGCTTTCCGAGTCTATATCATCAATGATAAAAGCCAACAAGCCATATCCATCCTTTACTTTCTTGACATTTGAAATGATCTTGTATTTTGGAGCAGCTTTGATATTTATCTTTTCACAAAATGCCTGTCTAGGTTTTACATTCTCAACACCATCACTCCTGAAACTGTACAAATATGGAATTCCAGGATTAACATACTGCTCAGGTGAGATAATAGGACCTCTATAATTCCATACTAATATATCTCCAAGTTTAATGCTAGGCAACATTGGAGAAGGACTGCCACTTCCGCTAATATTAAAAGTCAACTTATTAATTAAATCCGGTATAATCTGTCCATTTTGTGTTAAATCAATTCCATAACTAGTAATGCTTCCTGCTTCGGTAAATTCAATTGTAGCAGTTGAGATAGGGGTTCCGCTTTTAGCATATGATGCAGATGTTGCTGAAACACCTAAAAAATCTTCTAGCGTAGTTTCAAAATCTAAACCATTTATGCTGACAATAACAGGCATATCAGCATTTAATTCACTAGTAAAACTGAAATTAAAGCTTCCATCTAAATGCTGATTAGGTCCATAAGAAGTTTTTCTCAAGTTCAAGCCTAAGCTGGCAGATACACTATAGCTTAATAAGATAATTATTAATATGATAAATACACCCTTTTTTATCTTAATCACCCCTTATAAATTTATTTAAACTCCTTTAAAACCTTTTCCCTTTCATTAGGAACAATCTGGAGTTTAAAATTCTTAAATTTCTTAACATCCCCGTGAAGATCGTTCAAGAATATGGCTAAAGCACCGACCTCTGAATGCGGCTGTGAACTAACGCTTAGATTATACTTAGCTAATTTATAAATATTCCACTCAACCTTATCGCCTCCAACAATAATCAAGACATTCTTGCTTAGATTTTTCAAAACCTTTTTATAAGGCAGTCCGTAAACAGTTAAATGTATAATATTATACTCATCTTTCTTCTCATTTATTAATTTTATAGCATTATTTATATATTCAATATCAAAAGGTCCTCCGAATCTCTTAACAACAGAATTAACACTCTCTTCCATCTCAGAATCCTTTTGTCCGGAATAATACATCTTGATTGCTCCAAATGCCCTTGCGACCAAAGCAACATGCGTCGTAATCCTGCAATCTCTTGGCAATCTGTGATTTAATCTTAAAATCTCAATCATTTTAATCCCTCAACAATGTCATTAAAAACTTTATCCATTGAATTGTTTCCATCAATAATAATCAACTCTTTTTTATAAAATTTTAATAAGGGTTTGGTTTCTTTATCAAATATATCCAATCTCTTTTCAATAATCTCTTTAGTATCGTCACTTCTTCCTTGTTTTCTAGCTCTTCCCAATAATCTTTTTATAATATTTTCTCTCGATGAATTTATATATATAACCTTATCAATATCTAAATCCTTAGCTTGATTTATATTTCTTGGATAACCATCTAAAATAAAGCCTTTGTTAAATTGTTCTAAAATATTATTAATAAAATCAATTATCTTATTATCAGGCACGAATTCACCTTTATCAATATAATCTTTGGCCATTAAACCAAATTCTGTCTTTTTCTTAACCTCATCTCTTATTATATCGCCAACTGAAATGATCGGTATATCTAAATGTTTAGATAATCTCTTAGCCTGAGTTCCCTTTCCAGTCCCGGGAGGGCCTATTAATATAATTTTCATGAAAACCCTCCGCTTGTTTTTATATAAAGTTCTGTTATAATAAATAAGATATATATCATTATTAAAGATACACCTTCTCTCCAATCTAGCTTAATTCCGCTATAAACAAATGTTAAGAATAAAAAAGTTGCAACAGCCATAAATACTGCACTGGAAAAGAACAGAATAAAATTAGCTGTTATAGGATAAATCAATGCAGTAACACCTAAAACTAACGTAGAATTAACAACAACAGCACCTATAACATCACCAAGTGCCAATTCAGAATGTTTATGTAAAACAGCGCTAGTCCCAAATACCAATTCAGGCAATGACGTACCGATAGCCAATAAAAATAACCCGATAATTATTGGAGGCAATGCAAGTTCTATGGATAATAATGTTGCATATTTTACAATATACTTTGCGCTGTAAAATAATAAGAGTAAGCTGAAGAGAAATAGAACAGTGCTTAATATAATATCAAGCCTCTTTATATTATTCTCTAAACTTTTCTTAAACCTTCTTCTGCTTACTAATACATTCCAGGAATAAATTCCAAAGATTGATACAAGTATAACACCATCTATTCTGGATAAACTATTTCCAATCAACATTAAAATAATTGGTATTAATGCAATTAAAAACATATACAAACTATCTTTTCTTACCTCCTTATTTATCTTAATTCCTTTTGCTAATACAATTGCTATTCCTATGATGAGTGTTATATCAACTATATTGGATCCGATTACATTTCCTAATGATAAAGCAGGATTCTTAGATAGAGCAGAGCTGATACCAACAAACAATTCTGGAATTGATGTTGCAAATGCCATAATAATAAAAGCAATGACAAATTCACTTAATTTAAGAAAAACAGCAATCTTTGACAAAGTCTTGACTAATAAATAACCACTTAAAACTAATAAAATACATAATCCCAAAAAGACCAGTAAATTTGTTAAGACCATATAAACTTAAATTAATAATACCTTATAAACCTTTTTACACTTAAATTTTGTATATGCATAAAATAGTTAAAAAGAATCCAGGCTAGTCTGTCCGCCTTTCTTTAATAATTCAATGTTTATTTTGTAAAACGGCGCAATCTGCTCTATTATTGGTATCAATTGTCTTTTTATATAATAATCATAATCTATCTTTCCTTTCACAAACTCAAGAGGTTCAGGTCCTTCGCTTGTCATGACATATTCTATGAGGTTGCTATCCAATCTGCCTTTATGTTTTATGATTATATCAGCTACTTTTTTATGCTGGGCATTAACAGCATATTCATCAATGTCTTTAGTTAGTTTTTTCCTGTATATCAATAAATCATCATATTTTCCCTTTTTCAAATCACTGATGAAACTGGTTATATAATTAGAAACATCTTTTTCATGAAATATCATATCTAATAATTTATTCTGGAATTTTCTTGCTAAATTTGTCCAATCTCTGCGAACAGCTTCCAATCCCGTAACTTGTATCTCTTCTTTTCCATCTTTAATTACCAATCCAGCATATCTTTTTTTAGCACCCTTTTCACTGCCTCTTACTTTCGGCATTAAAAACTTAATAAAGCACTTATCAAAAGATAATTCCAAGAAACTTTCTCTGTTATAATTCTTCTTGATATAATTATTGTAATAATTATTTACTTCTTCCTGTAATCTATTTCCGATCTTATTAGCTTCTTCTATATTCTTTGCATTGGATAAGATAAAAGATCCGTCAGTGTCCTGATAAATAACCTTATAACCTAATTCATTAAACTTCTTTTCTGTATTCTTGATAATAAATTGTCCGAAATGAGTTATAGCATTAGCAATATCATTATTAAAAAACCTGCACGAGGGATTAGCCATAGCCCCGAAAAAACAATTCATCAATATTTTAATTGCATATCTTGCCAGTTCGTTTTTCTCCTTTCTCGCTATCTCCCTCTCAGCCCATAATTCCTGAATAACACTTGGTAAGATTCCTTGTTCATTCCTGAAACAAGCACCATTTGGAGCTTTAATCAGATTCTTTCCTTTGCAATTCTTAGCAAGAGAATAAGGATCGATATTAAAGGTTCTTATTAAAGAAGGATATAGTGATTTAAAATCCAGCACTAATATATAATCATATATTCCAGGTTCACTTTCTCTGACATACCCCCCTGTAATTGGCTTTCCTCTAACGCCGTATTTGCCGGTTGGTACGGCAATCTTTCTTTTTCTTGCTTCTCGTATATACAATGAATCTAATGAAGCTATAGAAGCGCTCACCCTGTCTAAAGGCATTCCGGTCAATAAGCTTCTTTGTATGGTTAAATCCAAGGCGGTGCTTTCATAAAGTATCCTGTAAACCAGTTCAGAATCCTTTAGATTATAATCCACTAATTTCTGCTGGTCTTCTTTGTAATATCTGTCTATTTCTTTATGCCTGTCATGTCCGCTTAGCAATTTCTTATCCTTTAGAAATATTTTGGCAGCAGTATCTAATTTGTAATCATCCAGTTTAATAAAAGAATTTTTTAATAAAGCTAATCCATCCAGGACCATTCTCCCCGGGAAATCCGCCTTTGAATCAATAATAAAATTTTCTTCTATCTTTAGCTTGCATTTGGAATTATCCCTTCCTAACTTAAATTCAACATTATTTTCCGTAAATTTTTTTTCTAAAATAGCTAAGTCAAAATCTATTAAGCTCCATCCGGTGATTATGTCGGGGTCCAGCTCTAAAATCTTTTCCTTGAATTTATCAATTAAATCTTCTTCATTCTTGCAGTTTATTGCATCCTTTAATTTCTTGTCTGAGATGATAAATGCCTTCTTAAAACCTTCAGCATATACTGATACGCAATAAAGATTGCTGCTATCCGGATTGGTTTCTATATCTATAGATGCTACTTTTAGTTTCGGAATAAAATTTACGGATTTTAAATCAGGTTCCTTATATACCCTGTCAACATGCTCTCCTGCTTCATAATATCCATCTATATCCAAGCTACCTTTAATATCTTTGTCAATCAAAAATCTGTAAGGGAATTTTATATCAGCCTCATAGCATTCTATATTTTCTTCTTCAAGTTTTTTTCTTAAATTAGGGACATCACTTGGAAGATTCAGGATTATCTTGACAACATTTTCATACTCAAAATTCTTAAAATCGGTCTTTTCATACTCAAAATTCTCTATCTTTAATGCTTTTTTCAGGTCTTTTTCCTTGATAAAAAAATAAGGCCTGTATTTGTTTACAGTTAAAAAACTCTCCCCATTTTCCAGCCTTCCGAATAGGCAGACGTAGGCTTCATCTTCAATTATCTTATAAGTTAAATATGTGATAAATCCTTTCATAGTATAATATAAAAATTAAGATTTATAAACATTATTATAACATTAAGATTGCAATTCAATTTCTATCTTCTTTTTCTCTACAGGATATACCCTTACAATATCTTTATAATGTACACCAGAAAATTTAGCTATCTCTGGAGGTATCCTAATAACCAATGAGTTTCCAGATTTTGTTATTTGTGCCTGTTTTTCTAGACCAAATAATTTTTTCTTTTTAACTTCATTTTCTATTTCCCCCAAGACATCATCGCTTAAATATTCTGATCCGCATTTGGTGCATACCTCACATTCTCTAATACCGAAATCTATTCCAAAAAATTCTACTTGTGTACGACTCTTTTTCAATATCCCGCCACATTTACATTTATATGGAAGTATTTCTTCTTTCATCTTTATCACCATATTTTCACAGTTATTGGATATATTTTATGTATTTTGTATTTTTGAAAGAAATATTCTGCATATACAACGCTGTAATATGAATGAAACGCTTCAATTAAATCCCCGCTTTGCTTTCTTTTTTGCCCTATTTGTATAGCTTTTAAAATATCTACTCCGGATATTCCTCTTAACCACATTCTTTCTATTGCATGTTTCACTCTTTTATGCTCCCAATTAACTTTTAATTTCATAGAATACATGTATTCTTTAACTATTTAAATATTTCGGTTCTTAAAATTAATCTTCTTATAAAAACCCTCTCTATTCTCTAATCTTCCGAATAAGCAGATGCATGCTTCATTTTCAATTACATTATAAGTTAAATATGTTATAAATCCTTTCATGATAATAAAATATAATAAAACTTTATAAAACTTGTTAAAATTTAATCTATTTTCTCTTTAACTTCCTTCTTTTGGCATTCATTGCAGACAGCTTTTAATTTCTTCCCTTCCCTGATATAACTGCCTTTAATCTTCCCTAAAAACAAAGTCTGAATCTCCTTGTTGCATTTAAAGCATTTCATAAAATTAAAGAATTTAGTAATTTAAATAGTTATTTAATTAAGCATGTGATAATGAAAAGTTAACTTCTATCGGGAGCTTTAATATAATATCTTTTAATTTTTCTGTTCTTTTTTTAAATCCCATTATAGCTATTCCTGTAGCTTGATCGGTTTTTTTATCTATCCTCTCAAAAATCCCGTCACCTAAGTTTTTAAAATATCCTTCTTTGTATTTCCCTATGTTAATTTCTAAAAAATCTCCTTCTTCATCATAATATAAATTTAGTTTTCCTTTCATTTTATCTTGTCTGTGTAAAAACTTGTTATAATATAGCCCTTTCCATTTAAATACTTTACTGAAATAAATAAGTATCCTTTTCTTTCTTTGTAGTATTTATAATAAAACCTAACATCAAGATCGTATTCAAATTGTATTATAACATCAGGTTTTTCTAATGTATTTTTAATACTTTCTATTTGATTTGACATTTCAGGATGCATTAAAATATGCAGCCATCTTTCTCTTGAAAGGTGTATTTTTCTCCTGGATTTATCTACAACCTCAAAAATATAATTCATAAAATTAAAGAAATCTGTAAGTTTAAATATTTTCTTATAAGGCTTCTCTTTCAGTTACAATAATCTCTGTTACAGCTCTGACATCTTTCGGAAACTCTAAACCCCTATCAAACAACTTCTTTTTAACATGTTTAGCCTCAAATTTCTCTTTTAAATAACTCACAGCCTTAACGAAATCAAAATTTTTGCACGAGAATATATCTATAAATACATGCCCTTTATTTCCGGGAAAAGTATGTATGCTGATGTGTGATTCAGCAATCAAAACAAAGCCAGACACTCCTCCCCTGTCAAATGTGTTTGGGTTATCATTAGCCAAGAAAACATATGGGGGGCAGATTTTATGCATTCCTATCAATCCTGGAAGCTCATCAAGTAATTTATAAACAAAATCAAGATCCACTAATTTATTTTCATTGCAAGAATGTAAATCAAGAGTTAGGTGTGGACCAAATCCAACTTCACATCCATCATAGACCTTTAGGTCCTGGTTTTCCGTTGTTAAGATCTCTTTTTTGATCATTCTTTTAAAGTTTTTTTTCTTAAAATTTTAATGCAGTTTTAGTATTTAAATTTATCGTTTTGCCAATTTTTTAGTTGATTCCTGTAATATTTCCCGTCGGTAAATTAAGGCATCAAAACCTTTATTAAATCTAAGGAATTTTTCTCTTCATGAGAATAGCTGTAATAGAAAAAAACAAATGTCACCCAAGCCAATGCGGGGACTACCTCTGTAAAAGAGTCTGTCCTGTAAACAGAACAGGAAAAGAATGCATTACAGAGTTTAATAAAAAAGCCAGGATAGACGAGATGCTTTGTATAGGATGTAATATCTGCCCAAAAAAATGCCCATTCCATGCAATCCATATAATTAACCTTCCAGAAGAACTAAAAGAAAAACCATTGCACCAGTATGGAGTAAATGGTTTTAGGGTATTCAAGTTTCCAATCCCGAAATTTAATGCAATAACAGGTATACTAGGAAAAAACGGCATAGGAAAGACAACAATCCTTGAAATAATCTCTGGATTATTAAAGCCAAATCTTGGACATGAATCAGCATCATACGAAGAATTATTAGAAAAACTCAAAGGAACAGAGGCATATTCATACTTTGAAAAGCTAAAAAATAAGGAATTAAAGGTTTCATATAAGCCACAAAGAGTCGAAGATATAATCTCATTATATAGGGGAGAAGTGATTGACTTGTTAAAGAAGATTGATGAAAAGAAGCAATTGGATATTATCTCTAAAGAACTTCAGATAGAGAATCTATTTGACCATAAAATAGAAACATTGTCAGGTGGAGAGCTCCAAAAGGTAGCTATTGCAGCCACAGTGCTTAGAAATGCAGATATATATATTTTTGACGAGCCAACATCTTATCTTGATATAAAAGAAAGATTAAGGATCTCAAAATTCATAAGGTCTTTAGTATCCAGAGACAAAGCAATCTTTGTAGTAGAGCATGACCTTATTGTTTTGGATTATCTTACGGACTTCATCCATGTAATGTATGGCATACCTTCTGTGTATGGTGTTATCTCTCAAATAAAATCATCCAGAAATGGAATAAATATTTATTTAGATGGATTCCTAAAAGAAGAAAACATCAGATTTAGGGACAAGCCAATTTCATTTGATATACTTACATCTGAAAGAGTAAGATCCATTCAAAAATTAATTGAATGGCCCGAGATTAAAAAAACATTAAACTCATTTACTTTGGAATCATCTCCAAATTGTATAAACAAAAAAGACGTCACAGGTATATTAGGTCCGAATGCAATAGGCAAAACAACATTCATGAAAATCCTTGCAGGTGAAATAAAGCTGGATAATTTTAAGGAATCATTGACAATAGCTTATAAGCCCCAATATACAAAACCAACAGAAGGAATAGTTAGAGATGTATTGAGAAAATGTGATATTAATCAGATAAAACCACTGGAATTAGATTCATTAATGAACAAAAAACTAACAGAATTATCAGGGGGAGAATTGCAAAGGGTATTGATTGCTAAAACCTTGTTTGAAGAAGCAGATCTTTATTTATTAGATGAACCTTCTGCTTATCTGGATGTAGAGCAAAGATTAATAGTTTCAAGACTAATCAAGGATAATATATTTTTAAAGGAAAAATCAGCTTTGATAGTTGATCATGACATCTTATTCCTAGATCACATAGCAATAAACCTCATGATTTTTGATGGAGAACCAGCAAAACATGGCATTATTAAAGGACCATTTGCAATGAAGGATGGAATGAACACATTCTTAAAGAATCTAAACATAACCCTGAGAAGGGACCAAGATACAAAAAGGCCGAGGATAAACAAGCTTGATTCACAGCTGGATAAGCAGCAGAAAGAATCAGGTGAATACTATTATACAAATTAATAAAGAAGTATTATAGTAAACTTAAAATATCTTTCTAATTCTATAAAATCATGAAATTATTTATATTTGACTGGAGCGGTGTAATCAGTGATGATAAAAAACCAGTTTACGAAGCAAATATGAAGGTCTTCAAACAGTTTAATAAGCCGGTTCTTTCAATGGATGAATTTTTGCGTTCATCTACAATGACCTTTCCGGAGATTGCATTGAATCACGGAATCAATGAGCCTGCTGATAAATTATTGGAGCTCTACAAAAAATGTTATAATGAGGTTAAAAAAGAAGGGATAACCCCTGTAATGTATTTTAATGTTTCTTTAATACTAAAATATATTAAAATTAATAATAAGAAACTTGCTGTACTATCAAGCCACCCGATTAACAGTCTTTTGGAAGAAGCTAAATCCTATAAGATCAATGAATTATTCGACGTAATTGTGGGAGAAGTCAATAATAAAGTTAAGGGATTGCAGTTGATATGCGAACATTTTGATATTTCTCCTGATTCTTCTTTATACACTGGTGATACGATTTATGATGTTAGGGCTTCAAAAGAAGCAGGGGTTCATTCTGCAGCTGTTTACACCGGATATCATTCAAGAGATAGGCTTAAAGCAGAAAATCCGGAATATTTAATGGAAGATATCCGGGGGCTTGTCCCAATTATAAAATGAAAACCTATAATTTCATACCGCAAGAAGAAAAAGATTATTGTGTTCCTGCATGTTTGCAGATGGTTCTGGATAGAAATGGTCTGGAATTTGATTCACAAATAAAAATACTAGAAGAATGTGGCAATAATATAAGAAAGATAAACAAAATAGATAATTTCTTCAGGTTAAAGCAATACCTATTACATTGCCTTGATTTTATCTTTACTAGGTCGTTCTGTAGGGACTTTGAAGAATTAACAAAAGAAGCATTGAATCTAGAGTGTGATATTCTTGTTGGATATGCTTATGAAAATTTATATAATACTCTTAAGAAAGCAGACCATGTTTCAATACTTAAAAATTATAACAAAAAGACAAAGCCAAATACAACATTAATTGATCCAGATATAGGTCCGGATGGAATTGTGTATTGTGAATTTGATGAATTAATAAAGTCTATGTTTAAAGTTGATGATGGATTTCATATAATCCACAAGGATAGAAATCTTCTTGAAATGCTTAAAAATAAGTACTGTTAAAAGGAAACACAGGTTTAAACATGAATATTTTAGTTGAGAAATCTTTATATATAAGTTCACATCATAAATACCATATATTGTGGGCATAAAACCAATATTACACAATATATTGTGGAAACACAGTATATTGTGTTTTTAAAGAATAACCATGAAATGCCCTTATTGCTCTCACAG
>Ga0209541_10009766_pt1 | contig 15476 bp, 13 predicted proteins | sample RifCSPlowO2_01_FD_184027 | JGI IMG/M metagenome (GOLD analysis project Ga0209541, IMG submission 184027) | Groundwater microbial communities from Rifle, Colorado - Rifle CSP2_plank lowO2_0.1 (SPAdes) (version 2) | ecosystem: Environmental > Aquatic > Deep subsurface > Groundwater | place...
AGGCGGTGTTTTGGAATTCGCCGAGCGCGTTGCCAAGAGCTATGGCGGCCTGCCCCAGCCGCACGCGGTTTGAATCGCCAAGTTCTACAGCCGGAAAATTATCGCCATCAATCTTAAGTATAGCCACGTCATTCAAAGGGTCTCGCGCCAGAACCCTTGCAGCATAAGAGTCGTCGGCGGCGGTTGTAACCATGTATTCCGCGTCGGCGTCCACCACCACGTGTTTATTGGTAAGCACGTGCCCTTCTTTGGAAACAATAAATCCCGAACCCCAACCCACGCGGATCTTCCCGTCGGCCAGGCGCGGCATATGGTCAAGAAATTCTTCGCGGGTAATCGGTGCCTTTTCCTCTTTTGCGGTTTCTTCGATCTCTCGCCAGAGTTCGCCGGAGATTTCCTTTTCCACCGCGGTTTTTTCTTTGCCGATGACAATCGAAACCACGGCCGGCAGAGCGGTCTCGATCGCCTTCATCATTGATTCTTCGTGCGTCATATGGACAGTATATAATAGCAACTAGCGACTAGCTACTAGTGAAAGTTTATGTTTTACTAATGGCTGGCTTCTGGTCGCCAGAAAATAGAGAGCCCCCATAGCTCAACGGATAGAGCAGTCCCGTCCTAAGGGAAAGATGTGAGTTCAATTCTTGCTGGGGGCGCCGGTGGATCTTTAAATATAATGGCAAAAAGATAGAGATACTTGGCATACATCCTGCTCGATTGTCCAATCAAGAAAGGAGATAGACATGAATATGCATATCGCGGGGACTGGGTTGCTCACGTGCGTCTCCGATTTCCGTCTCGCCGCTGATACCCCCGGTATCTTGCTTGCGTGTTACAGGCGCATGCTTCCGCCGTTCCAGCGGATGGGGGTTCTTTCTAATGACGAGAGAGGGACGTTTGCCACCTTGGCGCATGAAGCCATGCGCCAATTGCGGCTCTCGGAGGAGTATCCCGTCATGCTCGCGGCCTTTCTCAATGAGGCCGATCGAGTCGGCGGCGCCACATTCCAGGCGCAGAGATTTTTTGGCGGCGACGCGATGCGCTACGGAACACAACATGCCTTCTGGATTTTCCAGTTTCACGAAAGAGAGTATGCGCTGAAGCACATCAACCAGCAGTTTTTCGCAAGATGCGAGCGGTGGGCAGACAACGCTCATCGCGAGCTTAGACTGTCGGTGGATGCTTCACTTGGCTTCGCGCTTCACCACTTTTCCGTTTCCGACAACGAGGGGCGGAAGTGGACAGAGACGCTGTTTACGCTCACCGAACTCCCCTGGGATGTCTGGTAGGAGTCGGCAGGATAACTTGGCGCCCGCTTGCCTTTTTGGCAAGCGGGCGCTCTTCTTGACGGTTCCAAAATAGAACTATATACTGGATAAGTTAATTCATACTTTTCATACTTTCTTTAAATATGAAGAAAAAACGGCACGGATTTTTAGGAGAGCATAAGTTTTATGGGTCAACCTCTGTGGGCGCACGGGGGCAGGTGGTGATTCCCATCAAAGCCCGGCGCGACTTCAAATTGAAACCCGGCGAGGATCTGCTGGTTTCAGGCGTAGATGGGCGGTTTCTCATGATAATGAAGATGTCCGAAATGAAAGGGGTGATGGAAGAATTAAATCAAAAGGCGCAAGAATTCCAGAAGGTATTAACTAAGGGCAAATCAAAAAAATCATGAGCGTTTCCAGAATTCTAAAATTTTTAAAGACGAAGAGCGGGATTATCATTACTATAATTGTTATTGGCGGGGGAGCGGCTACATATTTCATTGCGAGTCGCGATGATACAAAACAAGAGCTCCTGAAAGCCGAGCATAGAGATGTAACGCAGATAGTTGCGGTTACCGGCACCGTGAAAGCCGCATCCATTATCAATTTGGAATTTCTAGCAGCGGGCCGCGTAGCATATCGGCCGCGCCAAGTTGGGGATCATGTTAGCAGGGGCGAGACGCTTTTGGCGCTTGATGCGCGCGAGATTGATATCCAGATTGCAAAAGCAAAGGCGACGCTTGATGGCAATAAGGCCAAGCTTGATCAATTGAAAGCCGGAGCCACGCCGGAAACCGTCCGGCAGTTGGAAAATGCGGTAACCGCCAGTTATCTCAACGCCCTGGCGGCGCTTGATACTGCCATTACCAAATCCGACAAGTCGCTTTCGACACTTCGTGCCGACATTTTCCTGCAAAACAATAAGATACGCTCGGATTTCCAGCTGGCGCTCGATACCTTTACAGCGGGGGCCGAGAACGAGATGGCTAAAGCCGACGCCGACGTTGCCAAAGCGCGAGCCATGCGCGAGGGGGTCAGGGGCATCGTTGTTGACCAACCTAAATATGACGCGATTTTTTCCGAAACCCCATTTCTCCTCGGCTCCGTAAGAAATGTGCTTGTAACTTCATCGGAGCTGCTGCGGCGCGTTGTATCGGCCTATGTTACTCAATCAACTATCAACGCCTACAGCACCGATATATCAACAGTCAGGAGCGAACACGATACCGCGATTAAAACTTTCGCCGATGCTATAGCGGGCATTCAGGCGGCCAAGGATGTGTTGCGCGTAAAACAGGAACCACCGCGGGCGGTTGATATTGCCGTGCTTGAGGCCGGCGTTAAAACCGCCGAAGCCGATTTGGCGCTTTTGGAAAAACAGAAGGGCGATACAATATTAGTTTCTCCGGTGGACGGCGTTGTTACCAATCTGGGATATGAAATTAGCGAGGTGGCGCGGCCCAATACTACTGCTGTTTCTTTGATCTCAATCAGCGGCGTCGAGATCGAGGCTAATGTGCCGGAGGTGGATGTCGCAAAAGTTGCGGTGGGCAATCCCGTTTCCATAACGCTGGACGCTATTCCGGGCGAGACTTTCACTGGCAAGGTGACGCACATTGATCCGGCCGAGACGGTGGTTGACGGGGTTACGAACTACAAGATAAAAATCAGCTTTGACGCCAAGGACCCGCGTATAAAGTCCGGCGTTACCGCCAATCTGGACATCGAAACTCTGCGAAAACCCAACACGCTCACCCTGCCGCAGTTCGGGATCGTGGAGCGCGATGAGGGCAAGTTTGTCCGGAAACTTGTAAACGGCGAGGTTAAAGAATTTCCCATTACAGCTGGCATTCGGAGTTCCGACGGATACGTTGAAATTCTTTCCGGGGTATCGGAGGGCGATGAGGTGCTGAATGCCGGACTGAAGACGAATTAATTAAAAATTTAAAAATCAAAGTTCAAAATTTATGACGCGCCTTCAGCGTCTCCATAATTTTACATTTTGACCCCGTTAGAAATTTTTATAGCACATGCCGATATATGCTAAAAATCAGAAAACCAAAAATAGGTTTATCTATTGCTCAAAGATATTTATATTTCTAACGGGGTTGAGATTTGCTTTTTAAATTAGTCTAATCGTGATTTCAGCCAAAGGTCTCACAAAAGATTACATAGTTGACGGCGCGCTAACCAAGGCGCTTGTTGGCGCATCTTTTACAATCCAAAAGGGGGAGTTTGTCGCGATCATGGGGCCATCCGGTTCGGGCAAATCAACGCTTTTGCATATTTTGAGTTTTCTGGATCGCCCAACCTCGGGATCTTACACTCTTTTGGGTAGAAGCATCAGCGAGCTTTCCGACAAAGAGCTCGCGATGATCCGCAATCAAGAAATGGGGTTCGTGTTTCAGGCGTTCAACCTGCTTTCGCGGGCGCCGGTTTACCAAAATGTAGAGCTGCCCCTGCTTTATTCTAAAGTTCCCGTGAACGAGCGGAAAAGCCGCGTGGAAAAAGTCGTGGCCGACGTCGGGCTTTCGGAAAAGTTGTGGGTAGAGGCCGGGCGCCTTTCCGGCGGGGAGCGTCAGAGAGTCGCGATTGCGCGGGCGCTCGTCAATGCGCCGGCGGTAATTTTTGCCGACGAGCCGACGGGCAATCTTGATTCTAAATCCGGTGAACAAGTGATGGAGATTTTAGAGCGTCTGCACCGCGCGGGGCGCACGATTGTGCTGGTCACGCACGAAACCTACACCTCGGAGTACGCCAATCGCTTGATACGCCTAAAAGACGGCGCGGTGGAGTTCGACGGACCAATGGAGAAAAAACATAAACACGATAAAGATGGCAACAATAACTTTTTCAAATAGTTATGAGATTCTCTGACGCGGCGAGAACCGCCTACCAGGGCGTTCGGCGCAACAAAACGCGATCAGCCCTTACCATGCTTGGGATCGTAATCGGCATTGCCTCGGTGATTCTTTTGATGTCCATCGGCAAATCCGCCGAGAAGCTGATTTTGGATCAGGTGGAAGGAACGGGATCGAATCTTATTTTTATTGTCCCCGGTTCCACTAAGGGCTCGCGATTTGCATCGCCGCCGTCGGTGCAGGGCATTGTCATAAAAACTCTGGTGAGCCGCGATGTTGACGCGCTAAAAAAAGAACCGACGATCGCCGCGGTAGCGCCCGAGGCCAGGGGACAAGCCAAAATTATTTATGAAAATAACGACGCGACCATAACTTACGCCGGCACTAATGAGGACTTTTTTGCCATGCGGAATTTCACGGCGGCAAAGGGCGCGACTTTCACCAATTCCGACGTTGATTCTTTCAACCGCGTAGCCGTGATCGGTTCGGAACTGGCCAAGACTCTCTTCGGCGAGGTTGAACCGGTGGGTAAAACCGTGCGGCTTAAAAATATCTCGTTTCGCGTTATCGGCGTGCTGGATAAAAAGGGGCTGGGACCGATGGGTATTGACCAGGATAATATCGTTCTGATTCCGATTACGATTGCCCAGAAGCAGATGCTGGGGATTGACCATTACAACCTCGTTACCGTGCAGGCGGGGGATGCTTACGACATTGAATTCGCCAAATCGCGCATAACCGCGGTTTTGCGCCAGAATCACCGCATTACCGATCCCGACAAGGACGATTTTACCATCCGCACGCAGGAGGACGCGCTGGAAGTTCTTTCGAGCATCACCTCGATTCTTACGATATTTCTGACCTCGATCGCGGCGATTTCACTGGTCGTCGGCGGTATCGGCATTATGAACATTATGCTGGTTTCGGTTGTGGAGCGCACGAAAGAAATCGGACTGCGCAAAGCGGTGGGGGCGACGAACCCCGATATCCTGCAGCAGTTTTTGTTGGAGGCGATGATGCTGACATTTTTTGGCGGGATTATCGGAATCGCGATCGGCTCCGGATTCACGGTCATTCTTTATTTCGTTTTGATTAACGTCTTGCCCACGGGCTGGGCATTCGCTCTGCCTCTGTCCGCCATCGGGCTTGCCGCCGGAGTTTCATCGCTCACGGGCGTGGTGTTCGGGATCTATCCGGCGCGCAAGGCCTCGCTCGCCAATCCCATTGATTCACTGCGCTACGAGTGAACCCCCCGCCACGGCGCTCTCCCGTTAACAACTCCGTTTCTAGCTGGGCCAACAAGCTTCCGCCTATGCGCCTCGGTAAGGGGGCGAGCAGAGATATCCACAGGCTGGCTTGTCACTGATGTTAGATCTAGTATTCTTGTAAGCAGGGAATAGGAACACTTCGTTTCTGCGAGGGGGCTGTTCCTGGTCAATTTTAAAAAAGGATGACCCGCTCGAAGGAGCGGTATTTCTATTTGTTTTAAAACCAACCTTATTCATTCTTAATTATTTAATCAGCCCTCGGTTGATGGAGCTCCGGCGGCCAAGATCACAATGAAAAAAGTTTTTCTATCGTTGGTGATGAGTCTTGCGCTTGTCGTTCCGCTTTTAGCTCTAGGACAGGCGGCCCAGCCGGCTTGCACAACCATTGCACAGTGCGCGGCCCTGATTGCCGACCTTCAAGCTCAAATCGCAGCGCTACAAGCCGGGCAGGGAGCGAGCCAAACTCCGCCGCTACCACAAGCCACTCCTTTCATTCCTCCTCCTTTCACTCCTAACGGTTGCCCGGCGCCTACACAAAATCTTTCTTTCGGAGACAGCGGCAGTGGAGTTTCAAACCTCCAGCAGTTTTTGAAACAGCAAGGCGTCTCTATCTATCCCGAGGGACTAGTGACGGGATTTTTTGGTCCCGCCACTGAACGGGCGGTAGAGCGATTTCAAGTACGCTATGTCATAATACCCGGCGGTACTCCCGAGACTACCGGCTACGGCGTCGTCGGCCCCCACACTCGCGCGAAAATCGCAGAGCTTTGCGGGGTCAATTCTACCGGGCTCTCCCAAACTGTCTCGTCGCCAGAGACCACCTCTGCCGCAAGCGGCCAAGCGATTGAGATCACTTCAGTTTCGCCCGCGTCCGGTCCCGTGGGGACAACCATGGAGATTCGCGGCAGAGGTTTTAGCGCTTCCAACAACACGCTTTCTGTTCTACTCCCAACGGGCTTTACCGCCGTTGTTCCCAACATCGCATCGCTTGAAAATGGAACGCTGATTAGATTCACCATTCCCGAAACCATCGGAGGTTTTCGCGTCAATCCCAGCAGTTTTTATCGCTTTGGCATCACCAATGTCGCCAGCCAAAACAGCAACGTGGTCAGATTTGCGGTGACCGAGCCCGGGACAACATCAACAACAGAGACAACTTCTTCCATCCCCTCCTCGCTATCAACCAAGTTTTCTATCGGCGACCGAGTGGTGACGATTTCTACTTTGAACGTCCGCGCAAGTTCTGCTGCTGACGCGCCGCTTCTCGGAACTGTCCCAACAGGAACGCTTGGGACCGTTGTTGCTGGCCCCGTAAGCAGCGGAGGATATATTCGGTGGCAGGTGCGCTACGACAACCCAGCCCTCACCGCCTGGTCCGCCGAAAACTGGCTGATAAAACCAACCGCGGCTGTGACTACTTCATCCACAACAGGTAACGCAAGTGCCTCCGGCATTACTACTACCCAAGCGACAATTACCTGGCCCGCTAGCGGGTCGGCCAACAGTTCTTATGCTTGCGTTTGGCCAAGCGCCGGAAGTTATGCCGCAAGGCAGTGTTACGGCACCAGGGGAGGGAATCAGGCAGGCACAAGCGGCTCGAACACCTACACCAACCTTCAGCCGGGCACGGCGTACTCATATGAAGTGAAGGGAACTGTTTGCCCCACGCCCGGCGGCACGGGTTGCGGTTATGATTACCCAATCGCAAGCGGTTCGTTTACGACGCTCGCCGCTGCAGACACGGTCAACACCGGCGCAACCTCGAATGCCGATCTCGCGGCTTACAACGTCATCACCGGCGGTACACCCCTTGCCAATCAATCCTTCAATCTGCAGTTTGTTATCAAAAACATTGGGACGGCGGCATCCGTTGCGTCCGTGGGGAACTATAAAATTGGAAATAGCGCCGCCGGCGACTTTAATGTTCCCGCCCTCGCCGCGGGAGCCACTCACTCGCTCCAGCGCACCTTCTCATTGCTGGCTGGCACTTATATTGTAAGGCTTTGTGCAAACGCGGGAGCCAGCGGCTCGATTGCGCCTGAATCAAATACTGCTAATAACTGCATTGATAGGGCGATGACGGTGGCGAGTAGTACAACGGTTATGAATACGGGCACAGTATCTGTTACGAGCATAGTGCCGAGTTCTGGCCCTGCTGGTACTCCCGCAGTTATTAACGGTTCTGGGTTTACTCAGACGGGCAACACTGTAATTGTGTATCGGCCCAACCTGACCGAGTGGAAACGCTTCACTAACGTCGAATCAGCCAAAAGTGATGGGACAGCTATTACTTTCCCGATTCCAACGGATATTCCCTATGATTCCCAAACTACCAACCGTTTCTATTTCCAAGTTGTGAGTGGGAATGGGGTTGCTTCCTTAGGTACCGTCTACGCATTCACTGTGACGCAGGGGACACAAACGACTACCGTTAACGTCGTCGGCTACGTCGGTCCCGTCACCTCCTCAAAAGTCTATGGTTGGGCGTGTGTTCCGGGGAGTGCAGCACAACTTCCGGTCACAGTTTACTTCAACGGCGCAAATCCCACGCTCTCAACGGCAAATCGCGCACGCACAGAGCCTGGATTCACAACCAGCAGCGGATGTCCCGACACGCTCCATGGCTTTGAGGTGACGCCGCCAACCCTGCCGGCAGGAACATATACCGTTACAGCCACCGCCCAAAATCCCGCAACCGGCGCAGCCGTGAGTCTCACTCCGCTCTCGGGTCAGACGACATTAACTGTCGCAGCGCCGGTTGCGACATTAAACATCTCCAGTATCAATCCCGCCGCGCCCATGCTCGGTTCTACGGTGACGGTATTAGGCACCGGCTTCAGCCCTGCTGGCAATAGCGCCTCGCTCTTCTATCCAATCGAGGGCACCAGGGTGGTTTCGGGCATCGCTTCGTCAAATAACGGCACAACCCTCCAGTTCACGTTGCCCGCCGGAACCTACGACACGCGAAACTTCTACCTCGGTATTACCAACGCCGGCGGCCAAACAAGCAACACCTTTGTGTTTCAAGTGACAAGCGGCGGGTCGGCGGTTGTGACCCCAAGTGTCTCCGGAATTTCACCGGCGAGTAACACGGTCACAGCTGGTCAGCCCACAACATTCACCATCTCCGGTACCAATTTCAAATCGGACGCGGTGATTGTCTATTCGGGTTCCAGTAGCGGGACCATTCCGCCAACCTCTGTGTCGCCGGGCCCATCAAGCCAGCTGCAGTTTTATGCATCCGGAGGTCTTGCGGCGGGGACCTATAGTTTCTACGTGCGCAATGTCGCCGACAATCAGACATCGAATGCCTGGAGTTATGGCATAAATCCCGCTGCGCCGTCACTAAGCGTCATATTCAATTCTCCCAATCCCGCAACAATTACATCCGGCCAGTCGGCAACTCTGTCATGGACGATCAGCGGCGCGGTGAGTTGCTCGATTAGCCCGACGGTTGGAGCGATCACGCCCGCTAGCGGGCAGGTATCTGTCAGTCCCACGACCAATACTCTTTATACGCTGACCTGCACCTCCTCAACCGGTGCCCAGACATCCGGATCACAAACGGTTAGCGTAACGGCCCCAAGCGTGGCGCCCGCGGCCATTAGCGGGATCACGCCCTCCTCCGCCCCCATCGGAACGACAGTAACGGTAAACGGGTCGGGCTTTAGCGCGACTAACAACACCGTCAGAGTTTATGGCCCCGACCCCGCAACGTTTCAGCTGGTCGCAACTTATACTGGCGTTCCCTCAACCAACAACGGAACAGCCATCCAGTTAACGGTGCCGGCGAGCTTTAGCGGCCCGGCGGGCGTAATTGCCGTTTCTCCACCGCAGACCTATCGGATTACGGTCACCAATTCTAATCAGGTGACAAGCAATCTCTATCCCTTCTATGTAACGAGCGGTGGATCGGCGGCGGCCAACACGCCCGCGACAGTCGCACGAATGTCTCCCACGCTTCAGCTTGCGAGCGCCGTGGTTGCGGTGATGACTATATTTGGCGAGGTAGTTCTGAAAATACTCGGCATTAGCATCTAAGGCTTTGCCGCAGATGGCGAGAGAAAAACGCGCCCCGGCGTCCGTCGGGGCGCGTTGTATTGAAAGATAAGTACGCCCCTGCTATCCTCTAAAACATCACGCGCCTACATCAAAGGTTTTTAACGGGCCTATAGTAAAATGGCATTACGCATCCATGGCATGGATGAGTCCCGGGTCCGATTCCCGGTAGGTCCATCGAGCTAAGCTCGATCCCTCACAGTTTAAAATAAGTGAAGCTCAGCTTCACACCTATGTATTACGTGTATGTTTTATTCAGTAAGAAAGATAACGAATTGTATATTGGCTATACCAACGATCTGGAGAAGCGTATCCGCGAGCATAAAAGCGGCAAGTCTCTCGCAACTAAATTCCGACAACCACTAGCCTTGATTTACTACGAAGCGTATCTTCGTTGGTCTGATGCTAAACGTAGAGAGAAGTACTTAAAAGGAGGTAATGGGCGTGGGCAACTAAAGATTCAGCTGCAGGATATTTTGAGGGACTTAAGATATAAGCATTTGTAAGTTAGTTCACATTGATAAGATAAAACTAGCCCTACCTAAGCTCGACCGACTTATGCCAAGTTGTGCCGTTCTCTATACTCTAAAAGACAAGTTGGCAAAAAGAAAAAGCACCGCGTAGGGACGGAACCCGTACGAAGTGCTTTTTCATAGCAATGCCATGATGTTAGCAAATGCACATAGTTTGTCAAGAGGTTGGGGAATAATCACCATTTAGCTTCCAATAGCACAAACCATCAAACAATAATATGTCCACAAAACACAAACGAAAGATAATGCCGTTAATTTTCGATACCTACCTGGCCGTCATCAGAAATAGCGCGGGCTCAAAGTTGTTTCGTAATTTTTATGCAAAGGTGGACGGTAAGAAGGCTGACATAATGCGAAACGGGGAACTTTCTTGTGCCTTTTATGTTTCATCTGTTTTAGTCTTGTTTAAGTTTATCATAGGAGTTCACGGAACAGTTGATTCCACTATAAAAGATTTAAAGGATTCTGGTTGGAAAGAGATTAAGAAGCCTAAGATTGGGAGTGTTTTGATTTGGGAGAAAATGGACTTTGGCAACAATAGCATTCATAAACATATTGGCTTCTTCATTGGCGGCAATAAAGCAATTAGTAACAGCTACAAGTTGGGTTATCCCGTAGAACATAGTTGGAATTTCAACGCTAAAAGGAAGGTTGATATGATACTTTGGAATCATAGAATCCATTTAAGTGTATCTTAACAATTTACTCACGATTGTAGGTAAATTGTTAAGATAAACTTTTACTTATTTGTTCATGGAAATACAGAAGACTTTATAAAAAAGAAGAAGCCGCCCAAACTGCGTGGGCGGCTTCGCCGAGCTAAGCTCGGCTTAGCGTTGCAGTTGGGCGGCGTTTATTGGCGGCTGCTTACGCGCGTTTTGATGCGGCGGCTTGCCTCTCTTCGATTCTACGGAACAGTTCTGCCTCGCCACGCGCCTGCTCCATAAGTAGAACCGCTTGCAGATGGTACCGAGGCGGGATGGGGTCGAGTCCCCACTTGACGCCGATCCGATAGTGCTCGCGGACTTTATGCCAGAGACGGCGACGCCTCGCCTTGTATTCCTGGCGTATGGCGTACTCTTCTCGCGCCGTCCACACGATCCGCCCGCATCCAGGCGGGTGAAGGTGGCGGAAACATCGCGCTAGGCCGTTACATGGCGATATGATCTCGTACACCGTTGCCTCCTTTTCGGGGCGAAAGAGTTGTTGGCTAGAACACAGGCTAGTAGTTGACGAATCCCCCAAAGGGGTAAGGATCGTACTGGGGAGAGTTGCGGTATGCTTCGTTCACCTTCTTGGTCCCGAAGATAAACCGATCGCCGGGGAAGCGACGCAGTTTCCACCGCGACCGCCGGGCGAGAAGTTTTCCGCTTGCGTCATAGCAATGAACGACCTCGAAGATACTTCCGATCTCCATGGAGCCATTGGCACGGATGATGGCGCATCGCGGCCCAAAGTGGTAATAGTGCCACTCGCTGGCGGCGCCATCCCCACCCGGTTCGTGGCTATCATACGCGAGCTGGAGAACGGCCGTTATGAGGCGATCGAAGCAGGCCAGTGCTTTTTGCGTGAAAGGAGCTTGGTCTCCTCCATGGCCTCCTCGCCAGAGACGGTTAGCCGCGAAGCCGGCTATTCCTGCGATGAGAAGGTAGATCGCTCCCAGTTTCCGCCAGTGGTCATGGAGCGCGGCTCCCCGCTGATAATCGTTATTGCCGGCGTAGTACGGATCATTCATGAAGACCTTGTACATCACGAAGTTGTCCGCGTAGAGGAAGGTGTAAAGTCCCACTACGCCGAATGTGACCGCGACGAGGGCGAGCAGTGCTACTGCGCCAAGTTTCAACCGTGTCAACATTGTCAATCCTCCTTTTCAGGGTGGAAGGGTCTTTTGGTCGAGTACTTCAATACATTCAGCAGAAGACACTTCCAGCTAAAGAGGAGGTTATGTGAAAAGGACTGTCGCCATTAAAGCGCTTCAAGGAAAAAGGTCAAGCGGTTCTGCCCTTTGCGTCACCGTCGTTTGTTTCGGCGAAGCTTTCGGTTAGAATATACTAGCGAGGTAAGAGTTCGTCGGCAAAAGCATATGTAGTGTGACGGAATTTACGGCGAGACCATTTCTATAGTTTAATTTGTGGAAGAAATAAATTATCTCATCATCGGCGGGGGCGTGGCCGGGACCACGGCGGCCGAGACGATTCGAAAAAACGATTCCAATGGAAGCATCGCGATTGTTTCGGACGAGCCGCATCGCTTTTATTCGCGGATTCTGCTCTCCAAGCCGAATTTTTTTCTTGATAAAATTCCATTCGACCAAATTTGGTTAAAAACTGAAGCTTGGTATAAAGACCAAAATATTCAACTTCTTTCGGGCAAAAAAGCTATCAAATTGGACAGCGTCGGTAAAATCGTAACGCTTGATGACGGCACGAATCTTAAATATAAAAAACTTCTGCTGGCTGTCGGAGGATCGGCGCGCGTCTGGGAGGCGCCGGGCGCCGATAAGCGCGGGGTTTTCTATCTTCGAACGCTTGATGACGCTAAGGCCGTAATTGATGCGGTAAAGACCGCAAAACGCGCAGTTGCCATCGGCGGGGGATTCGTAAGTTTCGAGATGTGTGAGATGCTGCGCTTAGCAGGGCTTTCTGTCTCCCTCGTTATCCGCGAACCGCACTATTGGGACCCGATTCTTGACGGGCCGTCCGGGCGGATGGTGGAATCCGCCCTTGAAAAAGGCGGCGTTAAAATTTTTCGCAATGCCGAGGTTGCAGAAGTAGATGGCATAGATAGTGTTAATGGAGTAAAACTTAAGGACAGCACCCAAATCCCGTGCGATATGATTATCGCGGGGCTTGGCGTATTTTGTCCGTTTGATTTTGCAAAAGAGGCGGGGATTCTCACAAATCGCGGGATTCTAGCGAATGAATATCTGGAGACGAACGTGCCCGATGTCTGGGTAGCAGGGGACGCCGCGGAATTTAAGGATCTAATTCTTGAAGAGAATGTACAGTTGGGGAATTGGGTTAATGCCCAGGCACATGGCAGAATCGCTGGAGCTAATATGGCAGGCGAGAAGAAACCTTTTCGACTCGTGTCCTTTTACACTATGCAAGGATTCGGAATTACCATTGGGTTTGTGGGAGATATTCGGCCCGCGGCGGATCGCACGATTATTCCGCGCGGGTCGCCCGAGACAAATTCATACGCCCGGTTTATTGTTAAAGACGGGGAGTTGGTGGGCGCTACGCTTGTCAATCGCACGGGGGAGCTCGGCGCGATTTCACGTCTGATTGGAGAGAACGTTAAGGTGGCGGGGCGCGAAGAAGACCTTGCCAACGAGGATATTAAACTGGGAACACTAATTTCGTGACTATGGCGGATAGCTCAAAAAAAATTCGCATCGGCTGGTTCTCGTTTTCCTGCTGTGAGGACAATACGGTGGTTTTTACCGAGCTCATGAATGATCACTGGCAGGAATGGAAAAAACTTTTTGATTTTCGCCACGCGCGGGTTTTAAAATCGCAGAACATTTTGGACGAGCTGGACATTGCTTTCATCGAGGGCGCCATTGCCTCGGAGGATCAAGAAAAACACTTAACAGACATTCGTTCCCGCTCCAAGAAATTGGTAGCGGTTGGCGCCTGCGCCGTTGTCGGCATGCCGTCGGGCCAGCGGAACTATTTTAATGAAGCACAAAAGAAAGAAATTGAATTTCTGCTGGCGCGTTTCGCGGCCCTTCCGAAAGTTCTTAAAGTTTCCGATGTGGTTGCGGTGGATGCTGAAATTCCGGGTTGCCCCATGGAACCGGATAAGTTTCTCGAGGTAGTTAATCGGTTAGTGGCAGAGTTAAAACAGTAGGAGCAAGTCTGCCTGCATGCAATAATTCAAAATTTAAAAATCAAAATGCAAAATTTAAGTATCCCTGCCTGCCGGCAGGCAGGGCTTCGCGATAATTTTTAATTTTAACCTGTCATTTTGAATTTTAATTTTTACATTTTAAACTTCTACCATGCACACATTTGATCTAACATTGGATCGTTTGACGAAGGTCGAGGGATCGGCGGCGCTCGATATACGCGTCTGTGAAAACAAAGTCGAGTACGCGCATTTTAAAATAACGGAGTACAAGAGGTTTTTTACGACCGCCATGAAGGGCAAACCCATCGCGGCTCTGCCTCAACTCTTGGCGCGGATTTGCGGCACTTGCTCCAATGCCCATCTTCTGGCGAGCATCGAGGCCTGCGAGAAAGCGCTCGGGATCACGCCCTCGGAGCAGACGATAATCCTTCGCGATCTCACAATGCACGGGCTTATCATTCGGGATCATGCGCTTCATCTTTACCTATTTTCGCTTCCCGACATCTACGGCAAGGATGCCTTTCTCGATTTTGACGAGAACGATCCCGAACAGCACCAACTCCTGCACGACGCTTTCGACATCAAAGCCGCGGGCAATTTTCTTGCGACTTTAATTGCTGGACGTTCGGTTCACGCCATCCATCCAACCATTGGCGGGTATCTTCATTTCCCGGACAAGGCCGGCATTGAAGAAGCTGTCGCGAAACTCCAAGCGATTCGTCCGGCGGTACTCCGGCTGATTAAAGTTTTTGAGGCCTCGCCGTTCCACTTTGACCGCAAAACCAATTTCATGGCGCTGGTGCCGGAGAATCACTATGGGTATCTCGCCGGTTCCATAAAAACAAGCCTTGGCGGAGTGATCCCCGAAGAAAAGTTCCGCGAGCATCTGGAGCGCGTCGTCCTGCCTTATTCGCAGGCCTCGGCCTATCGCCATAAGGGTGAGGCCTATATGGTAGGGTCGCTCGCGCGTATGAATCTGGCTAAAGACCTGCTCCATCACGAAACGAAAGCATCGGTTCCGTCCACGCTCGATAAATTCCCTTCGACGGATATTTATTTCAATAACATCGCGCAGGCGGTTGAGATCCTGCATTCGGTTGATGAGGCGATTGAAATTCTGTTAACCCGCGAGATCATACCCGAACCGGTGGTAAAAACGGCGCCGCGGGAGGCTGTGGGCGTAGGAGTCGTAGAGGCGCCGCGCGGAACGCTTTACCACAAGGTGGCGATGGGAGATGACGGAATCGTGCAGGAAGGCGAGGTAATTGTTCCCACCGGCCAGAATCAGGCCAATATCGAGGAAGATATTGCCAGGCTGGTGGAAGAATTGATCCCCGTAACACCCAAAGAAAAAATGGGTTTTGAAATTGAAAAGCTCATTCGGGCATATGACCCATGCATGAGCTGTGCCACGCATTTTCTTAAAGTCAGCTGGCTCTAGTGTCGTTATAAATTAATTCCGGCACTTTCTCGTTACGAAAAGTGCTTTACACCGCAAGAACCCCCGCCGACTCCTGTCGGCGGTCGTCTCTAGATCGCTCGCCCCGTTAGAGATTTATATGACACCGAAACCGTTTAAGAAAACACTCACATTTTACACTCATACCGCCAAGATCTTTTTGCGCCATATCT